>Ga0210040_10009467_pt1 | contig 11331 bp, 10 predicted proteins | sample CryGeyCG12114_NA_FD_185462 | JGI IMG/M metagenome (GOLD analysis project Ga0210040, IMG submission 185462) | Groundwater microbial communities from aquifer - Crystal Geyser CG19_WC_8/21/14_NA (SPAdes) (version 2) | ecosystem: Environmental > Aquatic > Deep subsurface > Groundwater | place: USA... | reverse complement strand
CGGGGCGGGCCGGGACGTGAGCGTGTCGTCCGATGTCGGGGCGCTGTTCGCCGAGTTGCAGCTGCCGCTGACCTCGCGGCTGTCGGCGCAGCTTTCGGCCCGCTACGAGAGATACGGCGGCGCGGTGGGCTCCACCTTCGATCCGCAGGCGCGCGTGCGGCTGGAGCTGACCGACTGGCTGGCGCTGCGCGGCGGCATCGGCACCACCTTCCGCGGACCGCCGCCACAGAACATTGCGGCCGATCTCGTGACGCTGACCTTCATCGGCGGCGCGTTCCGCGCGGTGGACGTGTTCGCCAATCCCGCGCTGCAGCCCGAAAGCGCGACCACCTACAATGCCGGAGCCGTCCTCGACCGGGGCGGCTTTCGCGCCAGCCTCGACTATTGGCGCTACGATCTGCAGGGCGCGATCGAGAGCGAGCCGGTCAGCGGCATCGTCTCGGCACTGTTCGGGGCGAGCGGCACGGCGCATTGCGGCGATCCGGCCTATGCCGCCCTGCAGGCGCGCTTCACCTTTTCCGGGGACGTGTGCGGCGCGGCCAATGTCCAGCGGCTTGCCACCTATGCCTTCAACTCGGCCGACATCAGCACCAGCGGGCTCGACATGCAGGCCAGCTATGACTGGTCTGCGGGCGAGGAATGGCAAGTCCAGCTGGGTCTTTCGGGCACTTACGTCATCGAATACGCGGTGGACGACACGATGGTGGAGGGGGTGCTGGTGCAGCCCGCCTTCGACGCGGCCGGGCTGCTCAATTACCAGACCACCGCCTATCCGCTGCCGCAGGTGAAGGGGCAGGCATGGGTGCAGGCGCTGAGCGGCGGACATTCGCTTCGCCTGCAGCTCAATCATGTGGGCTCGTACCGGGACCAGCGCGCAGAGCTGTTCGGCCCGGACGCCGCCACGCTGGCCGGGGCCACGGTGAGCCGGGGCGAGCGGATCGGCGCCTTCACCACGCTCGACGCGGTGTGGCGTTGGTCGCTCGATACGGGCACCGTGCTGGCGGTGACGTTGGCCAACCTGCTGGACGAGGACGCGCCGTTCGCCCGGCTCGACCAGAATTTCGACCCGTTCACCGGCGATGCGCTGGGCTTCACCGCCAAGCTGGGGGTGAGCCAGGCGTTCTAGCGGCTGATCCCGGCTCCTCGCGGTAAGCGAAGGGTGCCCCAGCTTGCCGAATGCTTGTGGGGCCGCCGCACCTTTCCGGGCTGCGCTGAACCGGCTCGCGGGGTGGCCTTGGACGACGCCGGTGCTATGCGGTGCGCCATGCTCGACCGGCGAACGATGATGGGCGCTGCTTCCGCGCTGGCGCTTTCCACCGCCGTGCCGCGCCCGGTGCGCGCTGCCCGCGAGCCCGGCAGGCCGCCGCGGCTGGCGCCGGGCGACGTGGTCGGCCTGATCGAGCCCGCCGGCTACACCGCGGACGAGGCCGCGCTCGCCAGGGTGCGGGCGACGATCGAGGGAATGGGGCTGGAGCCGCGGACAGGCGCGCATGTGGGCGAGCGCTTCGGCTACCTGGCCGGCACCGATGCGGAGCGGGCGGCCGATATCAACGCCATGTATGCTGACGAGGCGGTGCGCGCCGTCTTCGCCATTCGCGGCGGCTGGGGCTCGGCGCGCATCCTGCCCCTGCTCGACTGGGAGACGATCCGCGCCAATCCCAAGCTGCTGATCGGCTTCAGCGACATCACCGCCCTGCATCTCGCCTTCGCCGCGCAGGCGGGCTTTCCCACCATCCATGCGCCGAACGCCGCCGACAGCTGGCCGCAGACGAGCTGGAACAGCCTGTGGTGGCTCGCCTTTGCCGGCGCGCTGCCCGTGCTGGGCGGGGAGGGATCGACCATTCGCCCGGGAACCGCGCGCGGCCGGTTGCTGGGCGGCAACCTGTCTGTCCTGTGCGCGCTGGTCGGCACGCCCTGGTTGCCCGACCTGTCCGGCGCGATCCTGTTCCTGGAGGATGTGGGTGAGGCGGAATACCGCATCGACCGGATGCTGAGCCAGCTGGCGCTCTCCGGCATTCTGGCGAAGGCGGCGGGCGTGGTGTTCGGCCAGTGCACGCGCTGCACCTCCGGCTTCGACGATTATGCCGGCTTCACCATCGCCGACCTGATGGAGCAATATCTCGCCCCGCTGGGCGTGCCCGCCTTCCACGGCGCCAATATCGGCCATGTGCGTGGACAGCTGAGCCTGCCCTTCGGCTGCGAGGTGGAGATCGATGCCGGCGCGCGCACCATCGCGGTGCTTCAGTCGCCCACGGCCTGAGGCGCTTGCTCCGAAGATGCACTGCCTCGCGCGATCGCCCGGCCCAGCGTAGCACGCTGCTCGTGACCTTATGGTCCCCAACGGCCGCGAGGCCCCTCGCCGGGCATTGCTCGACGGCAATTTCGCGCGACGCAAGCTGCCGCTGCGCGACAGGGAATATGGCATTTGGGACACCGAGCTGCCCGGCTTCGGACTGCGCGTGCGGCCGTCGGGCAAATACGCCTGCTTCGTTCGGCTGAGGCATCGCGGCAAGCACCGGCGTATCACCCTCGGCGCGTCGGATGAACTCGATGCCACGCTGGCTCGATCGCCCGCGGGGCAGCTGCGGAGGTCGACCTATGCTTCGGAATTCGTCGCTGACGGCAAACGTCGATGCGGCCGAGGTGATCAGGGCCGCCGCCGGGAGCACATGCGGCGTCCTGTCGCTGGGCTGCCTGATAGTCGCGGTGCTCGCGTTCCTGTTCTTCGGGAAGGACCACGTCCGGGTCCGCTTGGCGATGTTCGCCATGATCTTTGCCGCGGGGGTAGGGATGGGCATGGCGGTCTTTGCGAAGGCGGACAAGGTGACGGGTCGGCCCCGCCGCCGGTCACATCCGCGCCGGGATCGAGGCCTCGCCGCGCGCGCCGGTGCCGGCCGACGCCGAACTTACCTCGGGGCGAGACGTCGCACGCGCCGATCCGCCGACGGACTGGCCGACGCCGAGGCGGGAGCGCGAAGTGGACTCGATCGACGAGGCTCCTCCGGTCTCCGCGCCACTTCCGGCCGGACGCAACCTCCGGTGAGCGCTGGACCCAGCATCGGCGGCATCACGGATTTGGAGGCCGCCGCGGCGCTCTCGTCGCTGATCAACGATCTGCCCTACGAGGCTGTGATCTCAAGCGATGAGGCGATCGAATCGCTCGGCCTAACATTCGGGTCGCGCGACGGCGGCGCGCTGACGCTGAAGGCCGCGTATGGGCTCGGTGACCAGCACTTCCCCAGCTCCACCGCGACCACCGCCATGCTTCGAGGGAGGCGGACACGTGGAGTGTCCGTCGATTTCGGGCAACCGAGCTTTGTGTTGGACGGCAGCTTCCAGGCACTTCACGCCATCACGCGCGGAGCGGCTGCAGCTCTCTGCTCGATCAATCAACATGAACTGGCGGCCAAAGTTGGGAAGCGCCAATCGGATTCTGAACGGCCGCTACCGGGTCACGCTTTCGCGCCGGAGTGCAGATGCTGCGGCGCGCGCTGCTCGGCAGCTTGAGAAGGACGTGCCGAGCTGCCTGGTTCGGGTGTGTTAGCGCGAGTTGATTGCAATGTCTGAGGGTATCTAAGGTCTAAAATGGAGAACGCGCGCGGCCGGCGAGATGGTCCTCGGCTTGCCTTGGCGCGCCTCCTGCATGGAAGGGGCTTCCGTCGTCGAAGGCCCCTTCCCGCAGTGCTGCGGTGTCCGGATCAGAAGGCGCCGGTAACGACCCGCTGAATGATGTTGTTGCTCAGCAGCACCAGCAGCGCGTCACTGCCCGATCGGACCCATACCTGGTTCCGGCCCGGTGCGCTCAGTTTGCGATACTGCCGATAGTCGATCCGGCTGTAGTTGGTCGCACGGCTGCGATCGAACCGCTCGCCTTGGCTGAAGCGATGAATCTGCGGCTGTCGCTTCCGGGGTGCCGGCGCCGCCTGCTGGCGACCGCGATCATTGTCGTTCTGCCGGACCTGCTGGGCGGAAGGGGCCCGCTGCTGGGCGGAAGGGGGCCGCTCGTTCGGGTTGCGGTTCTGGGCTTGCGCGGCGCCCGGAACGATCAGCGCAGCGGCGAGGAAGGTGGCTATGACTTTCTTCATGATACGGTCCTTTGGTTAGCCTGTGCCTATATACGTTCCTGACGGGCGGCGTGTCCGTCGCATCAGGTCGCGATTTGTCGCAGGTTTTTTCAGAGCTGATGGAGCAACGGGCCTCGCTCAGCAGCGCAATGGCCGACTCGCAGAACAGATGCCCTGTTTCTATGTGGAGGAAACTCGTCAACGAATCGTGCACGGAGCGAAGCAGCAGCCGAACCGGGCGGCTGAGGCGCTTCCCGCCCAATGGAGCATGTGCGCAGCAAGCGGGTTATCTTCGGCTGCCTCGGCCGCGGGCAAGACGGGGTAGGAGCCATCATCCCGCGCTCCGCCCAACGCATGTATCAACGCCACCGCCGCAGTCTGCCGGTTGATCCCGGCCATTCCGGAGAACCAGCTGGACGAGGTGTTCGGGCCGATGGTGCGGCTTTGAGGCATCCCGCTCCCGCGAGACAGGCGGGACCGGTCTGGGGCTGACCATCGCCCGCATCCTGGCGCGACGCAACGCTGCGCACGTTGACGTGGCGTCGAAAGCATGGCTCCCAGCGTTAACGTGCGAAACATGCTCCGCATGATCCTGCTGCCGCCGTATCTCGTCGTGGCAGTTTGTCCAACACGTGCAACCGGCGACGATCACGCCCAGCGACGAGGAGTAACGGTGCTTGAAAAGCATCATGGACCGGGAGGGTGGGTCATGCGTGCGGATTTGGCGGAGCGTCTCACAGCTGCTTGCGATCATGCTAAAAGCGAAGAGAGTTTTTATAGAAAAACATGGACAATCAAATATCGGCGACGGCTGGTATCTCCAGCTTACGGCAATCGTAGCGAGCGGCGTCGGGGTGATCGTTGGCCCACTCGCAATGCCTTCGGGTTAGGAAGATTATCCGTGGGTCCGCAGCCTGCCTGCTGCAGCTGCAGCGTTGGCATCTGCCATTTTGGCTGGCTTTGATTTCCATAAGGACTCAATCGCTCAAATCATCACGGCAGACGCTCTTTGCAGCGAGCAATTCAAGTTCAGGACGAATGCTCCTCTTACGACACAGAGGACGGCGCGAAAAACCTAGGGGCTTTTGTTACTCGGACGACACAGATCATTTCGAACGAGATCGCCGGATGGGCTGATCGGCAGCTACGTGCCCCGCATGTCGGTCGACCATGGATACGGTACTGCTTCGCGAAAGCGGTCACTCATCTGCCGCGGGTGGAGAAGTCTTCGTGGTGGTGCGAGGTGCCGGCTGGAGGCCACATCGATGTGCCTACCCGTGATGAGGCAGCGCCCGAGGGCTCAGATCGCTGCCGCTGCGCGGGCGAGGCACTGTCGCTGGTGCGGGTCATGCTTGGGACAAATCGGGACAATTTCAATCGTCAGCGAACAAACTTTGGGGACCAGCCTGCTCCAGATTGCACTCAACGCACCGCATGGAGCGTCTCGCAAAGGAGCCAGGAAATGAAGAAGTTCGCACTTGTCGCCGCCGCTCTCGCCACGGTGTTCAGCACCTCGGCCATGGCCGCCCCCGCCTATAACGGTCAGGACGACCGGGGATCGCAGCACCGCGTGGAGCAGCGCAACGATGATCGGGGCCGTGATGATCGCGGTCAGGAAGCCCGGAACGACCGCAACCAGCAGACTTCCAGCCACCACTGGAAGAAGGGCGAGCGCTTCGACAGCCGCCAGGCCAGCAACTACCGGGTGATCTCCCAGCCCAAGGCCTACGGCCTCAAGGCGGCGCCCAGCGGGCATCGCTGGGTCCAGTCGGGCAACGATGCCGTCCTGATCGGCATCACCAGCGGGATCGTGGCATCGGTCCTCGCCAACGTGATCCGTTGATCCTCGGTAACCAGGAAGGGCCTCGGTGCGTCGGCATCGGGACCTTTCGTGATAGTGGAACCGGCATTCGGCACGCACGCTGTCCAAGGAACCGCAGATTCTCCTCGTCGACGACGAGCGCGACATCCGCGACCCGCTGGCGAGCTATCTCGGCAAGAACGGCTTCCGGGCCACCAAGGCGGACCATGCGGTCGCGGCGCGCGAGGTGCTCGCGGTGCATGCGATCGACCTCGTCCTGCTCGACATCATGATGCCGGGCGAGGACGGCATCTCGCTCGCCGGTTTCGTCCGTGCCACGAGCAAGGTGCCGGTCATCCTGCTGACCGCCAGGGCCGAGGAGATGGACCGGATCATCTGGCTGGAAATCGGCGCCGACGATTACGTGACCAAACCGTTCTCCCCACGGGAGCTGGTGGCGCGGATCAAGGCCGTGCTGAGGCGGACCAACGAAGGCGGGCGAAGCGTGCACCCTCCGGCGGCCGAGGCGTTCGCCTTCGGCCCTGGATCCTGCGCACGGGCGACCGCGAGCTGGTGGACACGGATGGTGTCACCGCGCCGCTTTCAACAGGCGAATACAACCTGCTCCACGGCTTCGTGACCCACCCGTGCCGCATGCTGACCGCGACCAGCTGCTCGACCTGACGCAGGGGGCGCGCGCTGGCCGCGTTCGAGCGCAGCATCGACAATCACGCGAGCCGACTGCGCCGCAAGATCGAAGTCGATCGGCGAAGCCGCAGATCATCAAGACCGTCTGGGACGGCGGCTACATGCTCGCGGCCGACGTGAAGCGGATTTGATGCGCTTCCTCCCGCGATCCGTTCCTGATCGTCCGGCTCGCGGCCGCGACGCTGCTCCTCTACCTGCTCGTATTGGGGGCGGCGATCTGGGGTGCGCGCAGCATCAACCGGCCGCTCCGCTTGAACCGCTGGCGCCGCGCGGCCCGAACGATGTGTCTCGCTGCTCGAGGAGAAGGACTATCTGCTCGGCGCGATTGGCCACGACTGGCGCACGCCGCTGGCGTCGTTGCGCATCCGCGTCGAGAGCATGGAGCCCGCCGGGGAACGGGAAGCGGCCATCGCCAAGGTCGCGGAGATGGCGGCCATGTTGGACAACATTCTCGTCCTGGCGAGGACAAAGCGGGCGAACCGACCTGCGCCCGATCGAGCTTTCAGCGTTAGTCGAGATGGTGGCCGAGAATCTATCGATCTCGGACGGCCCGTGAGCATGGAATCATCACCCCGCCTGCGGATCGAGGCGGCGCCGGACCTGTTGCGCCGGGCCTTGCGCAACCTGATCGACAATGCGGTGACCTATGCCGGGTCCGCGCCGAGGTCGTGACACCGGCCCCGGCATTGCATCCGAAGAGCGCGAGCGGGTGATGGCGCCGTTCCAGCGGCTGGAAGCCTCGTGCAGCGGCGAGACCGGCGGAACGGGCCTTGGCCTGGCGATTGCCCGCAGCATCGCGGAGAGCCATGGCGGCACGCTGACCCTCGACCAGAACGAGCCATGCGGCCTCGTTGCAAGGCTGTGCGTGCCGCTTGCAACCAGCTTGCAAATCGGGCGGTGAGCCTATTCAGGCCGTTCAGGCACTGTCGACGGAGAGCCTGATGGTGAGGACCAGGCCGCCCCCCTCGCGATTGCGCGCCTCGATGGCACCGCCATGGGCGACGATCGCGCGGGAGGCGATCGCCAGGCCCAGGCCCAGCCCGTCGCTCTTGCCTTCTCCGCGGACGAAGGGCTCGAAAATCGCGGCAATGTCGCTTTCCGGGATGCCCGGTCCCCGGTCGGCCACTTCGAGGATGTACGATCGCTCCTCAGGGAGATAGCGGACCTTAACCTCCACGCTGCTCTCCGGCAGCGAGAAGCGCTGGGCGTTGCGCAGGACGTTGTCGACCGCCCGGCGGATCAGCTCGGCATCGCCGCGCAGGGGCGGGCGCAGGTCCTCGGGCGGGATATCCTCGACCAGCTCGATCGAGGCCGAAGCGCCCTGGCCGGCGAAGCGGGCATCCTCCACCGCCGTATGGACAACCTCGACCACGTCGAAATAGTCGTCCCCCCGCAGATCGCCCTGTTCCGCCCTTGCCAACGCCAGCAGTTCGCCGACGAGCAGGTCGAGCCGGCTCGCTTCCCTCTCGATCCGGTCGAGCGAGAATGCGAGGCGGGCGGGCGTCTGGCGGGCAAGACCGATCGCCAATTGCAGCCGGGCCAGCGGCGAGCGCAACTCGTGCGACACGTCATGGAGCAGGCGATCCCGGGCTTTTACCAGCTGCTCCAGTCGGTGGGCCATGACGTCGAAGTCGCGGGCGAGGTCCGCGATCTCGTCCCGGCGCCCGCCCATCCGGCGGCCGATCCGAGTGTCGAGATTGCCGCGCGCCAGATGCTCGAAGCCAAGCCGCAGCCGGTTGATCGGCTCGGTCAGGTACCATGCCAGCGCGGCGCTGAACAAAAGACCGCCCACTAGGCCCAGGGCAAGCAGATGGGGCGGGGTATTGAACAGCGGCGCCCTTCGCCCGGCGGGCGGCCAGAAGCGCACTTCGCGAACTTGGCCCTCAGGGTCGGTGGCCGTTCGGCCGAAGGGGAGGACACCCTCTTCATCCCTGATTTGCCGGGAAGCGGGCCGGCCGGGGAGCAGCTCCAGCCGCGAGCGCTGGCGCTCCGGCAGCGCCGCAGCGAAGCGGTCGAAGCCAGCCGTTCCGGCCTGCCGCACGACCTCTACCGCCGAAGCCAGGACAATGGTCGCCATCGGGTCGGGGTCCGACGGTGAAGGACGGGTTCGGTCGTCGCTGCTGAAGGCGAACATCAGCCACACGCCCTGGGTGATCGCCAGGAAGGTCAGCCAGAAGGCGAACAGGATCTTCCAGAACAGGCGCCGCCTCACGGCTGAACCTGCAATCTATACCCCACCCCGCGGACCGTCTCGATCCTCACCGCGCCCGCCGAGCCCTGCTCCAGCTTCAGCCGCAAATTGCTGATATGGACGTCCACGCTGCGATCGTAGCTCTGCCGCACCCGGCCGAGCGCCTGGAGCGACAGCGAATCCTTGGTGGTCACCGCATCACCGGACCGCATCAAAGCGAGCAGCAGATTGAATTCCGACACCGTCAGCTCGATCTCCGTCGTCCCCCAGCTGACCCGCCGGGCGGCGGCCTGCACCTCCAGCCGACCTAACTTGAGCAATGGCGGAGCGGGAGCAACCGCCATTGGCGTCCCGCGGCGCAACACCGCCCTCAGGCGTGCGACCAGTTCTCGCGGGTAATAGGGTTTGGCGACATAGTCGTCGGCCCCGAATTCGAGACCGACGACGCGGTCGATCTGGTCGCCACGCGCCGTCAGCATCACGACTGGCACCGCGCTCGTCCGGCGGATCTGCTGCAGCACTTCGAGCCCGCTCATGCGCGGCAGCGTGATGTCGAGGATCACCGCGTCATGCTCGCCCGACAGGATCCGCTCGACGCCGTCGACGCCGTTGAACACCGCTTCCACCCGGAAGCCTTCGCTCTCCAGATATTCGCGGAGCATCGCGCTGAGCTCTGCATCGTCGTCGACGAGCAGGATGCGCTGGGTTGTCTCGGTCGGCTCCACCTGTGCGGCATCGCCCAAGCGGCAGGGCCTGTCACGATGGCTTTTCGCATTCTTTACGCTTTGCTTGCAAAGTCTTGACCCAAGGGCTGCGCATCATCAGGCATATCACGGCAGCCATGCCTCCCCGTCAGATCGCCGCCGGATTATACTGCGGAGCTACGCCTGCGCGCGGCGTCGGAGAGGCAGGAGCGAACTCCCAATTGGAAATGATCGGAACAAGCAGGCGATGAGAAGGATCGTGCCCGCCCTCGCGGCTCTCGTGCTGGCGAGCCAGGCGCTCGCGCAAGGCGTCCCTCCAGGTGGCGGCGGGCAGCCGCCGGGCGGCGGCGGCGGCAGCGGCAGGGGCGGCGGCAGGGGCGACGGCCCTCCCGGGGGGCAACAGCGCCCGCGCGAGGCAAAGCCGGTGAAGCGCTCCGAGCTGGACGAGGCGGTGACCGCGATGTTCCGTTCGGCCGACAGCAATCGTGACGGGATGGTCACGCTGGAGGAGGTGCGGGCGATCTTCCAGGCGCGGCGCGACGCGATCATCCGCGAGCGCTTCACCCGCATCGACAGCGACGGTTCGGGGGCCATCGAGCAAGCCGAGTTCCTCGCCTGGCAGGGCCGGATGGGCACCGTTGCCTCAGTGGAAGGCGCCGGGGCGCCGGGCCGCGACGGGCCGGTCGAGGAGGCTCTTCGACCCGAACTCGGCGATGACATGGAAGACCGGATGCTCGCCCGCCTGATCGAGCCGCTGAGCGCGACGACGCTCGTGGCGGCCAACACCAATTATGATGGCGGGGTCTCGCTCGAGGAATGGCTGGCCTATCAGCGCAAGCGGTTCGACGGAGCGGACGCGGATAGTGACGGCAAGCTGACGATGGACGAGATGCGCAGCCTGATGCCAGAATCCGGCCGACCGGAAGGACCCGGCGCCGGGCCGGGGGCTGGGCAGGGTGGACGGGGCGGCCGCGCGAGGCCTCCCGGCTGCCCATCGGGAGAGAACTGCTAGGCCGAGTGAAACGCGTGCCTGCTTCTCGCAAGCATCTGCTGCTCGCCTGTTGCGCGCTGGCGGGCACCGCCGCACTGCCCGCGCAAGCCATTGCGGAGGAGGCGGGCGCGCCACCGCCGACGCAGGGCGGCGATGCGGACGAGATCGTGGTCACCGGGCGCGCGCCGCCGGGTGCGGTGATCGGCGACATCCCGCCCGAGAACCAGCTCGGCCCGGCCGACATCGCCGCCTATGGCGTGGGCACGATCGCCGAGCTGCTCGACGAGATCGCCGCCCAGACGCAGAGCGCTCAGGGGCGCGAGGATGCAGGGCCCGTCGTGCTGGTCAACGGCAAGCGGGTCTCCGGCGTCAACGAGGTCAGCGACCTGCCGACAGAGGCGATCGTGCGGCTCGATATCCTGCCCGAGGAGGTCGCGCTCAAATACGGCTACGACGCGCAGCGCAAGGTGGTGAACGTGATCCTGCGCCGCCGTTTCCAGGCCTGGGTCGGCAACCTCTCGGGCGGTCTCGCGACGCAGGGTGGCGGCGAGCAGGGCGATGGCGACCTGACCTACACCAAAATTCGCGACAACGACCGGCTGAACATCGCGGCCCGCGTCAGCGCCTCGGCCGATCTGCTGGAAGGCGAGCGCGGCGTGGTGCCCGAACGGCAGGGCGCCACCGACCCCACCGGCACGATCGAGGACGACACCTTCTACCGCACGCTGCGGCCGGAGGCGCGCGACTACCAACTCAACGCCACTTTGGCGCACGAGTTGAGTTCGGCGGTGAGCCTGTCGCTCAATGCGCGGGGCAGCTACTCCACCAGCGACGCGTTGCGCGGGCTACCCTCAGGCACGCTGGCGGTGCCA
>Ga0210040_10009466_pt1 | contig 11332 bp, 7 predicted proteins | sample CryGeyCG12114_NA_FD_185462 | JGI IMG/M metagenome (GOLD analysis project Ga0210040, IMG submission 185462) | Groundwater microbial communities from aquifer - Crystal Geyser CG19_WC_8/21/14_NA (SPAdes) (version 2) | ecosystem: Environmental > Aquatic > Deep subsurface > Groundwater | place: USA... | reverse complement strand
AGGTGTTCTACACAGGCGGGCACCGTTACCCGCATCTCGAACCGATCGAAGGCGCGCGTCGCCGCCTGGATGAGATATTCACCGCCTTGTGATGCAAAGCGGTGAACAGCCGCTACGTTGGAGCGGATGAGAACAACATCGTAAATCAGGGTCTTCCAAAGGCGAGTAGCCAAACGTTTTCTAGCTCTCAGCCGAGGTCAACCTGCTTGCGGCTTTCGCTCTGGCTCGGTGCTGAGCGACAGACCATCGATCATTCGGCGGTTACATTTTCCGTCGCACATGGCAGCAGCCTCGACCCACCCATATTTGTTCTTTGGCTACATTCAGGCTGGTTCCCGGACCCGAGGTCAGGCGCCTGCGTTGAGAAGCTTGGATTTTCCTCCCGCCTGACCTCGGAGAATACTGCATGGCTCTTCCTGCTTCACCCGTCTGGTTCATCACCGGATGCTCCACTGGCTTCGGGCGCGACCTCGCCAGACTGGTGCTCGAACGGGGCTGGCCGGTGGTGGTGACGGCCCGTGCGAGCAACCGCGTGGCCGATCTGATCGACGGCTATAGCAACGCACTCGCTCTTGACCTGGATGTCACCGACGAAGCGCAGATCACCGCAGCCGTGTCCGCCGCTCGTGCGAAGTTCGGGCGGGTCGACGTGCTCGTCAACAATGCTGGATACGGTTACCAAGCGACCGCCGAGGAGGGTGAAGAATCAGAAATCCGCCAGCAATTCGACACCAACGTGTTCGGGCTGTTTGCGCTCACCCGCGCGATCCTCCCCATGATGCGCGCGCAGCGTGGTGGAAACATTGTGAATGTGACGTCGGTCGCTGGCCTCGTCGGATTTCCCGGTTCTGGGTATTACGCGTCCTCCAAGCACGCGATCGAGGGCTGGTCCGATGCCCTTCTGGCGGAAGTTGCCCCCTTGGGCATTGGCGTCACCTGCGTTGAGCCCGGCCCGTTCCGAACCGATTGGGCCGGTCGCTCGCTTCGTCAGACGCCAAGCAGGATCGCCGACTATGCCGAGACCGCCGGGGCACGGATGGACGGCACCAGAGCCTATAGCGGAACGCAGCCTGGCGATCCGGTCCGCGCCGGCGAAGCGATCATCGCTGCCGTGCAGCAGGAGACACCGCCTCGCCATCTGGTGCTGGGTCAGTTCGGATATGACGCTGTTACTGCCAAGCTGAAGGAACGTCTCGCCGCAATCGAAGCGGCGCGCGACATCAGCCTTGGGGCAGACTTCCCGGTTGATCAATGAACGACAGCGTTCACCCGTGATCGACCGGGGCCTGAACCAACCCAGCCCGGTCACAGCAAGTACGACAAGCATCATACAGCTCTGTGTCAGTCATTCTTAGGGAGTCCATCGGCCACTCCGGCTGCTACGATGGACCAGTGGCTAGGGCCAACAACCGGTTCCGTGACCGATGCAGATGCGATGAATCTTTTGAAAGCGCCTGGGCGAAAAGGCCGCAACCAATTCCTTTGGCTAGACGACCTTACTTCGCGACAACTGGCTTACTAATCCGCCACTATTTTCAATCGGGCGGGACCATAGCTTCGATCAGCACGGGTTGTCCACCGGTGCCCGACAGGCCGAGCACCGGTGGAACAGATGATCAGGCTTCTTCGGCCTCGAGGTTCACGCTCGTTTCGGCGAGCTTGGACATGTATTCGTCGCTGCCGTAAATATCCTTGATCGCATCGCGCAACTTCTTGCTGTCGTCCTTGAGGCCCAGCGCCTTGGCGTAGGCCGCAGCAGTGCCAAAGCCAGCGAGGCCGTAGTGCGCCATGCGCTGGTATTGAGCGATGATGATGACGTCGAGCATGGGACCCTTCTTGGGGCCTTCCTCGGCCACATGCTTGGTCGCCTCTTCCACGAGGCCTTCCATGCCCTTGCAATGCTCCTTGGAGACCTTCTCGTCCTGGCCGGCGATCAGTTCCTTGAGCATCTCGGTATGCTTCTCGATCCCGCCCTGCGAGGTCGTCAGCTTCTCCTTGAGATCGTCATCGCTCGCCTTGGAGACAAGCTTCTTCACCACCCGTCGCATCTGATCGTTCGCGGACCAAAGGTCTTTGAGCTCGTCGGTATAGATATCCTTAAGACTTTCCGGAGTTGACATGGTCGTTCCTCTTTGCGGCTGGACGTGATGTCCATTCGTGTCCGCCAAACCGATCCCCCCGATGAAGCGTTCCCAAGCGAACGGGACGAAACCACGATTGGGATGTATCGTCGATGCGCATAGACGTTGTCCTGCGTGGAGTGCTGGTGTTCATAGCCAACCTGCACGTGGCAGTTCGCGACATAGGCCTAACTGTTCAAATGCTCGGCCCGCGACGTCTACCTTGGAGAACACTCCCAGGCTTAGGAACGGATCGGCCGGCTTTGGGCGATTGCTGCACGATGCGGCGTCCAGCCTGTCCTCGCTGCCTAAGCGTCCATCGTCGTGTACTCGGTTTTTCAAGGCAGGACCTGCATCCGGTCCGCACGATGGCCCAAGATCTGCTAGGCTACCGCTAAAACCAGTTCGTCGCCGGCATGTGCGTAGGAGGGTGCAGAGTTCGGCAAGGCTTCGAACCGCTCCTGAGTGAGCTCTACGCCAGCCAACCCGGTAACCTTGAAGTAGCCGAGGTGCATCTCGTCGCTCGAGCGCCAGTTCTTGGTGAGGTTCAACGCGCTGACGAACAGGTCCCCACGCCGCGTAAACAGCGCGTGCGGCGCCAGCGTGAGCGTCTGGCCGTTGTAGGTGGCCTTCAGCAGAACGCTCCTGGCGATCGCCTCCAGGAGCTTGATACGGGCGACATCCGGATCGTGTTGCGGCTTTGCTTGTGACTCATTGTGCATTGCAGCAATATGGCCCACCAGCTTTCTGCCGCAAGTGAAAATTGCCTGTCGCCGCAACTTGGCAGAGGAAATCGCGCTATCTGACAGACGCGTGCCACAGGGCGGAGCAGGCGCATTTCGCCAGGCTGGCACTGCCTTGAACCGTGCGTTGCAACCAGAGCGGCAGGCGAGCGTATTTCTCATTCCCATGAAAGGTCGCCTGTGTCGAAAATCGTGAACGGCTCCAGCCGCCAGCCCTTGTCGGGCAAATCACCGCAACAGATCGTCCTGCTTCTGCACGGCTATGGCTCGAGCGGCGCTGACTTGATCTCCTTTGCGCCGCTTTGGCAACAGGTGTTGCCCAATGCCCTTTTCCTGGCACCGAACGCTCCGCAACGCTCAGGCCCTCAGGGTTTTCAATGGTGGCCACTCACGGCCTTCACGCCGCAGGCGCTTGCCGCAGGCGCCGCAAGCGTGGCCGGGGCGGTTGACGCGTTCATCGATCGCAAGCTGCAGCAATATGGGCTCGACGAAGGCGCTATGGCGATCGTGGGCTTCAGCCAGGGCACCATGATGGCGCTCCACGTCGGGCTGCGGCGCAGGCAGCAGGTAGCGGCGATCGTCGGCTATTCGGGAATGTTGACCGGCGCGCCGGATCTGGCTCACGAAATCGTCACTAAGCCGCCGGTGCTGCTGGTCCATGGTACTGCCGATCCGGTCGTGCCGGTCTCGGCCTTGCACGCGGCAGAGGCCGAGCTCAGCCGCCTGGACGTGCGGGTGACCGCCCATGTCTCGCCGGGGCTTGGCCATTCGGTCGACCCGGACGGATTGCGCAGGGGTGTGGAGTTCATCGCATCAAACTTGCGACTCGCAAGCACCGAGTAGCGGGCAAGCGAACGCGAGCGCTAGGCCCATGCCCTCGCCAGTGCCGAGGCGGTCAGCCGCTTGGTCCCGGACTTCCAGGCTTTGAGATCATCTCGGACGGCTTTTCCTGCTATAGGGCTGCCGAGTCTGCATCTGGATTGGTGCCGGTGCCAAGCTTTTGACGCACATTTGGATCGAGGGATCGCGCGATGACCCGGTACGGATATCATTGTTCCCATGAACAGTTCAGCCCGCATGATCTGCTGGAACGCGTCGTCGAGGCAGAGCAGGCGGGGTTTGTCTGCGCGAGCGCATCCGATCACTTCCACCCGTGGAGCGAGCGGCAGGGGCAATCCGGCTTCGTATGGTCGTGGCTGGGTGCCGCCATGGAGCGGACGGCGCTCCCCTTCCGCACGGTATCGGCCCCCGGCTATCGCTACCACCCGGCGATCCTCGCACAGGCCGGCGCGACCCTTGGCACCATGTATCCGGACCGCTTGTGGATGGCGCTCGGCACCGGTCAGAGACTGAACGAGGCGATCACCGGCGCAGCCTGGCCGCAGAGGGACGAGCGGCGAGCCTTGCTGAAAGAATGCGTCGACATCATGCGCGCCTTGTGGGGCGGCGAGACGGTCACCCATTTAGGCCGGGTGACGGTGCAGGAAGCCAAGCTCTATACCCGGCCGGAGCAGCCGCCGCTTGCGATCGGGGCGGCGACGACACCGGAAACGGCGCGATGGCTGGGAAGCTGGGCTGACGGGATGATCACTTTGGCGGGCGGCCCCGTGGAGCAGCTCCGGCAGATCATCACTGCGTTTCGTGAGGGAGGCGGCGAGGGCAAGCCGGTCCTGGCGCAGGCAAAGCTTGCCTGGGGGAAGGATGAAGCGGAGCTGCGCGAGGACGCATTCCGCCAGTGGGGCACCAATCTAATTCAGGGGCAGGTCGTATGGGAGATCCCCCTCCCGAAGCACTTCGACGAGTTGGCGGCGCTTCTCGGACCCGAGGACCTCGATCGGACCGTTCGCGTTTCCACCGATCTGCATCAGCACGCCGCATGGCTGAATGAATATGCAGAGCTTGGGATCGATGAGCTGATCCTGCACAATGTCGCCAGCAACCAGGCTGCCTTCATCGAGGCTTTCGGGGCCGAGGTCCTGCCGCAATTGGGCTAGGTGGGCGCCTCACAGACTGGAGGTTTCCGCGCCGACCAGCTCCATCAGGATCGCTTCCGCGCAGGCCAGCCGTTCATGCGGATCTTCTATCGCCTTGCGCAGAAGCAGGCGCCCGCTCGATTCTTTTAATCCGCAAGCAGCTGCATTCCCGGAGAAACCCGCGCGAGGGGTGAAGGCGATGGCAGCAGGGCCTGCGTCGATCTTGGAGACGTGAGCGTCACGGGCGAGGACCCGCAGGCGACCGAGTGCGAGGAGACGGTGCGCATCCTCGGGCGGTTCTCCGAAACGGTCGATAAGTTCTTCCTCGAAGCTGTCTAGGCTCGGCAGGTCTGTGATGCGCGCGAGGCGGACATAGAGACCGACACGCAAATCCTCTTCCGGGATCCATGCAGAGTCGAGCCGCCCGCCGAGTTGGAAGTTCAATGAAGGGGTCCACACATCTACTGCCTGGCCGCGCGCTTCGCGGAGCGCGAATTCGAGCAGATGCTGGTAAAGCTCGACCCCGATCAGCTTCAAGTGCCCGGTCTGCTCTTCGCTGAGCAGGTCCCCCGCGCCGCGCAAGTCGAGGTCGCGCGCGCTGATGGCAAAGCCGGCACCCAGACGGTCGAATGCCTGCAGAGTGTTGAGCCGAGCCAGCGTGCGAGGCGCGATCTCCGCCTGCGGATCGGTCATCAGGTAAATCTGGCCGCGGCGTGCCCCTCGTCCCACGCGGCCCCGAAGCTGGTGGAGCTGCGAGAGGCCGAAGCGGTCCGCGCGCCAGACGATCATCGTATTCGCCCGCGGCACATCGAGCCCGGATTCGATGATGTTGGTTGCGAGCAGGACATCGCCATTCCCTGCGGCGAAATCCACCATTGCCTCGTCGATCTCGGAGGCAGGCATCTTGCCATGCGCTTGCAGCAGGTGAAGCTCGGGGACGAGCTTGCCAAGCTGCTCGGCCATCGTGCCGATATCTTCCACCCGTGGCACGACGACGAAGCTTTGCCCGCCCCGACTTTGCTCCCTCAGCAGGGCCGTGCGCACCGTCTGGGGGTCGAACGTGCCAATTGCTGTTCGGATCGGCTGGCGTCGTGCCGGGGGTGTGGCGATGACCGAGAGTTGCTGGAGTCCAATAAGCGCGCTCTGCAGGGTCCGCGGGATCGGCGTCGCGCTGAGCGTCAGCACGTGGCCTGCGCCAAGCTCACGCAATCTGGTCTTGTCGGCAGCGCCGAATTTCTGCTCCTCGTCGACGATGACGAGCGCAAGGTCGGCATAGGTGACGCCCTTGCCGGCGACCGCCCCAGTGCCGATCGCCACCTTGATGGAGCCGTCCGCGAGGCCCGCGATCACACGCTTCTTCTCGGCTGCAGAGGTAAAGCGAGACAGGCCCGCCACCTCGATGCCAAGCCCCTTGAAGCGCTCCCGAAAGGTTTCCAGGTGCTGCCGGGCCAGCACCGTGGTCGGCGCAGCGAGGGCGACCTGACGGCCTGACAACGCCGCGATTGCGGCTGCGCGCAGCGCCACTTCGGTCTTCCCGTAACCCACGTCTCCGACGACCAGCCGATCCATCGGCTTGCCTGACAGCAGATCATCGCGAACAGCCTCGATCGCGCGGGCCTGATCCGCCGTTTCGGTGAAGGGGAACCCGGACACGAACCGCTCATACGCAGCGCCATCGGGCTCAAGCACCGGTGCCGTCTGCTCCAGGCGCTCGGCCGCCACGGCGATGAGCTTTCGCGCGGTATTCGCAACCGCGACGTTGACCTCGATGCGCTTGTTCTCCCAGCTCGATCCATCGAGCTTGTCGAGCGTGACCGCATCCTCGTCGGCACCGTAGCGCCAAATGTATCCGGCCTCGGCGATCGGCACCATCCGGCGCGCATCGCCCGCGAAACGCAGGACGATCGCGTCGCCTGCATCTCCGGCCAAAGCTTCGAGCCCGGCGACAACACAGATGCCATGATCCTCGTGCACCACCACATCGCCGGTGCGAAGTTCGCCCAAAGCGAAGACCTGGGCGGCATTGGCGATAGGCTCGTCCATGGCACGCTGAGCGCGGCTGCCAAGAAGATCGGCCGCAGCCACGGCGAGGACGCCGTCGTGACGAAAACCGCGCCGCACCGGCATGTGCAGCATCAGTAGCGATCCAGGCTCCGCCTCCAGCGCCTCGGTCCAGCTTCGCACCTGGCGCGGCTCGGTTCCAAGCGTCTTTGCTACGCGGCGGGCCAGGAAGCGCAGGTCGCGCACTGTGCCGAGAAGCAGGAGCCGTTCTCCGGCCTCCATCGCCTGAGTTGCGACCTTCTTGAACGATCGAAGAGGCCAGCGCCTTTCGGCAAAGCGAGGCGGAGGGTCGCCCCAATCGCTCACGAGCTCGACCGTTTCGCGCCCCGTCAGCGCAGCCGCCCAGCACTCGTCGGTGCACAGGTCACGCGGGGCACGGGCAGGGCGCCTGCGGGCTGTGTCCGCGGCAAGCGCGAGATATGCACTCCTTCGCTTCTCCGCCCCCTCTTGGATGGCGACGGGCGCTTCGGGCAGATGATCGAACAGCGTGACCGCATCTTTCGTTTCCGGCTCGGTCACACGCCCGAGCTCGAGGGTCTGGCATTCACCGCTCGTGCGCTGTGTCACAGGGTCATAGGGATGGATCAGGACGATCCGGCCATCGTGTACTTCGATGCGATAGGGCTCGCCGGCATCGGCCGGATAGATGTCGATGACCTGCCCCCTGACCGCCAGCTCCCCCGGCTCATCAACCCGGTCGTCGAACACATAGCCTATGCCGGAGAGTTCCTGTGCCAGGGTCTCGAGATCGATTTCCTGTCCTTGGCTGAGGACAGGAGGGACGGCATCGAATTCGCGGGGAGGTGGATAGAGGCGGGCCATGGCCTCGCCGGTCGTCACCAGGGCAATGTGCTGCGGTGCCTTGGATGAAAGCGCCGCGCGCAGCCGCCGAAGCGCGGTCGCACGCTGGCCCACATTGGCGGCGGATGGAGGCGCGCTGTCGCCCGGCAGAGCGTCGCTGCCTGGACAGAACAGGACCAGCGCATCGGGCGCGCCGCCTTGCAGCGCATTGGTGACTTCCAAAGCTGTCGGCTCATCCCGCGCAACGAAGACCAGATTGCCGCGCTCCAGAGCGTTGAGGAGGGCTGGGATGATGTCGCCCAGGCTCTCCTTCTGGGTAGAGCTTGCGGTCTCACTTGCTTGCGATGAACGCACCACTGGCGTCGTATCCCTCATTGTTGGATAGCCTTGAACCGAGGAGCGCGAGCGGCGTTCCAGCCCCCTGCATGCGTCAGGCACTTGGGCCTCGTCCTAAAACGGGCCTCTTGTCCGACGGGCATCTCGGTAGCCGGACTGGTATCCGCTGCAGATAGTCGCCTTATCGGTCGGGACGCGCTTTCAGATTGCACTAAGCGCCGATCAGCTCAGCGCCGAGCTTGGCGCTTTCGGCATCAAATCCGGCGATGAAGTCACCGATGTGCGACAAGGCATGGCAGTTCGAGAGGAATGGAGCCACATCGCACCGACCGTCACGTACGAGATCGTGACTTGGTTTCTAGCGATGATCGGCTTTGCGACTGTCTCTCCAGAGGGGCGGATGAGCCATCCCAGGATCAACGCAAAGCAACCCATCCGTCAGCGGTGCGCAACCCCGGCAGTAATTTGCAGACCCGCCATGATTTACCGGTTCCCGCCGGCAAGAACGCGATTGAGATAAGCGGTGATCATCGCTGCGCGTTCGGCATCGGCCTGGTGGTCCGCACCGGCGGCGTGCCCGCCCTCGGTGGCTTCGTCATAGTAGAAAGGGTAGCCCATCTGCTCCAGCCGTGCGGCGAACTTGCGGGCGTGTCCGGGATGGACGCGATCATCCAGCGTCGAGGTGTAGATGAAAGGCACCGGATAGTCCTGTCCCTCCCGCAGCTTCTGGTAGGGTGAATATTCGCGGATGAACGCCCAATCGGCTGGCACGTCGGGGTCGCCATATTCGCCCATCCACGATGCACCTGCCAGCAGGTGCGAATATCGCTTCATGTCAAGCAGCGGGGATCCCATCACCACACCGCCATATAAATCCGGGCGCTGCGTCATGGCCACGCCCACCAGCAGCCCGCCATTTGAGCGGCCGGACACACCGATCTGCTTGGGCGCCGAAATGCCGGTGGCGATCAGGTCCTCGGCCACGGCATGCAGGTCGTCGAAGGCGTTCTGCCGCTTCTCGCGCAGCGCCGCATCATGCCAGCGCGGCCCGTATTCGCCTCCACCGCGCAGATTGGCGAGTACGAAGGCATTGCCTTCCTCCACCCAGAACAGGCCCGCCGGTCCGCCGCGATAAGGTTGATCGACAAGATAAGTCGGCGTCTGCGCGGCGCGGAACCCGCCATAGGCATGGATCAGCGCCGGAACGGGGCCCGTCACATCTTTGCGAACAACCAGGAAATACGGAACCTTCGTGCCGTCCTTGGAGGTCGCGAAGCGCTGCTCGACGCGCATGTTCGATGCATCGAAGCGCGCTGGCAGCGTCTGGATGGATCGCGGCTCCGCCCCTGGTTCGACTGCGTAGAGCGCGGGTGGAGTCAGCATTCCCTCGACCGTTGCAAAGGCAAGATCGCGCCGGCCCGCGGCTGCGTCGAGGTGAACAGTCGCATTGTCGGGCAAGGCGATGCGCTGCTGCTGCCACTCTCCAGGTCCATTGCGACGCAGTGTCACCAGCCGTCCCGACACGTCGTCCAGCAGCTTCACCCATAGCAGCGAGGCGCCTGCGCTTACCTCCTCCAAGGCCTCGCTTTGCGTCGGCACGAACACCTGCTCGAACTGTGCCGGCCGTCCGGCGAGCACATCCTCGATCGAATAGGCCACCAGCGACCCTGCGGGAAAGGCGTTGAAGTCCTTGTTGATGAGCGCGATCACCCGACCATCGAGCACGTCCTGGATCTCGGCATCTTCGGGCAGCGGCGATGCGATGATCCTGCCATCGTCCGCGATATGGCTGACCTGGCTGGTATAGAAGCTGGTTGCCCGATTGAGGGTGAAACGCGGTGTGTCGCCATCCTCGATCCGAGCGACGCCGATGCTGACATCGCTGGCTTCGCCCGCCGCGATTTCCTGGGCGGAGGCGAGCGGCGTCCCCCGCCGCCATAAGCGCACGGTGCGCGGATAGCCTGAACTGGTGAGGCTGCCAGCACCCCAGTCACGCCCGATGTAAAGCGCATCGGGACCAGCCCAGGCGACATTGTTCTTCCCCTCCGGCAGCACGAAGCCGTTGGGCACGAAGGCGCTCGCCTGCAGATCGAACTCGCGAACGGTGTCGGCGTCCGTCCCACCATCGGAGAGTGCGACCATGCAGCGCCGGTATTCGGGAGCGAGGCAATCGGCGCCGTGCCACACCCAGCTCTTGCCCTCTTCGAGGCCGAGTGCGTCGAGATCGATCAGCGTGCGCCATTGCGGCCGCCCGGCGGCGAATGCGTCCAAGGCAGTGATGCGCCAAATGCCCCGCGGATTGGCCGCGTCTTGCCAAAGGTTGAGCACCTGGTCGCCAATGATCCGGTCGGGATGGGCGATCCGCTCGTCATCCTCCAGCAGTTCGAGAGCACGCTCGCGATAGGTGGCAAAGCCAGGTTCGGCTTCGAGCACGCGGGCGCTCGCCGCGTTCCAGGCCTCCACCTGCGCCAGAGCGCGCTGCCCTTGTACCTCCTCAAGCCAAATATGCGGATCGTCCGCTGCGACTTCCAGCTGGCGACCGGCAGCGCAGCCGGAAAGGATCATCAGGAACGGCAGCGCATAATGGAGCTTTAGCATCGGAATCCGGAAGCAAAGGGTCAGTGCACCGCAGCATAGCCGACCTGGCCGAGCATGGAAGCGTTGGATTTTTCCGAACGAGCTTCCTCAGGTCCGTCTACAGCATGCGCCGATTCTGATGCGATCTGGCATTCCATTGCCCACGCTGCAGGCGTGACGCCTTTGCAGAAGATCGCTAGCCTGCCACGATGACCAGCCGGAACAACCTCGATAAGATCCGTCCCCTCAACACAATGGCGCATGTCGTTGCGGCCGCATTTCTAGCAGCGGCATGCCCTTCAGCTCAAGCAGCGCAAGCCGACGAGACTGAGGCCGAAGCGTCGGCCGACGCACGCTTGCGAGCTCTCTACAAGGCCGAGCATGCGTGGCAGCTGGCACAAAGCAGGCAGATCGAGCGTGCCGATGGTCGCACCGTTCCCGGACCGCTTCTCCCGTCGGTCACGCCCGCGGCCGAGCAGCAGCGGGCCAGCCATGCGCGCCAAAGCCTCGCAGCGCTCGATGCCATTCCGATGGCTGCGCTGTCGCCGCAGGAGCGGATCAATGCCGCCGTTCTCCGCACGATGCTGGAGGAAAGCATCGGCGACGCACGGTTCAACGAGTGGGAGATGCCCTTCAACAGCGACAGCAATTTCTGGACCTATCTCGACGCGAGCTCGCCTTATTCCACGGTGGAGGAATACGAGGACTATATTGCCCGCAT
>Ga0210040_10009465_pt1 | contig 11332 bp, 13 predicted proteins | sample CryGeyCG12114_NA_FD_185462 | JGI IMG/M metagenome (GOLD analysis project Ga0210040, IMG submission 185462) | Groundwater microbial communities from aquifer - Crystal Geyser CG19_WC_8/21/14_NA (SPAdes) (version 2) | ecosystem: Environmental > Aquatic > Deep subsurface > Groundwater | place: USA... | reverse complement strand
CATTAGAATGTTAATTTTACTTCTGTTGCGTCGCACCCTTGTACTGTATATCTTAATGCAGCCATAATTCGAAAGCATATACCATTTTAAAATGACAATTAGTAGCAGAAAAAGAAGGAGAAGAACCGCTTATACCGCTAAGCAACCGTTTATAATTACCTTATCGCCGCCCATCATCCCTACTCTACCACTCGTCCCGATAATACGTTAATAGTCATTAACAGTTTACATATCTTTACATTATCAATGTAAACGGAGCCTCGCTCCCATGTAAAATGAACCACTACACAGAGTTTCTGCTAGCCCGTTGCCGTCAAAGGGTTAAACCACCAGAAGTTCTATCTTTCTAAAACTTTCCAATTTTTTTTGCGGCAAGAGTTGATATAAACACAGCAAAGTTTATTCTGCGCCTGCTACTCTTTTACCGGTGTTTCAGCCGGCAATCACCTCATTTTTATTTTATAAAAAATGAAACAAATAGCTGTGGCAGTTATTGCCACAATGGTATCGCTTACAAGCGATAAGCAGCCGGCAAATTTGTATACCTATAGCAATAAAAAGGTCGCAAAGACTGCCACCATTAAAAATCAGCAAAAAGGTTTGAAAAATGCTGGTGATTCAATACAAAAGGATTGTATTGTCAGAGGAGAATTTTTGCATGAAAGCATGTTCTTTCCTCATTTTTAAAAACCGCTACAACAACTGTTGCTGATATTAACTCTGCAAACAATTATAAGGCTGAAAATGAGAATTGCAAAAACTGTTTTGAAGGGAAGCCAACCTTCCTATCCTGGCACTGAGGACGGTAAAGCAATGCCGGCGTTTGCAGAAACAACCAAGGGAATTGACAGTTGCTTGACGGCAGCTCTTAATCCTACACTATCTGATTAGTATAAGAATTTCAACTATTTTCAATACTTATAAGAAGAAAAATGATTCGAATAAAAAATAAGCTGCTTCTACTGTTCATTCCGCTTGCAATTGTAGCTTGTGGCGACAGAAATGACGACATTACCGATACTGTAAATAAAACCGGTTCTGTTGAAACCGCTGTTCATATCGCTCATATAGATAGTACTCATGACGAACTAATAACTACTCATAAAATTTGGGTGAAGCACAATGTGTATAAAACAGTGGAGTATAGAGATACACTGTCTTCATTAGGTATAGAAAATACTGAAGTAGAGAATGAAGATGGAGATACTAAAAAAGTAGCGGTACCTAAAGATTATGAAATCTATATAACAGTTAAGTAAAAAAATGAAGAAGTCTACATATATAGAACTTGTTTTAATAACGGCTGCATTAGCATCGTGCAACAAGCCCAACAAAGACTGGGAAAGTGCCAATAAGGTTTATATGCGAAGCGACACAACTGCTCCTTATAGCCGGGCACATTATCATCATGGAAGTGGTAATGCCTTTTTGTGGTATTATGCTTTTCGACCATATGGTAATTATAACAATGGTCGTTATCAAAGAGCCGGTTATTATTCGGGAGGCTTGCATAAAAGCTCAAACATTGGCAGCAATGGTTTTAAAGGTGCAATTAGCAGGGGTGGTTTTGGAAGGGGCGGATATAGTGTATCATCGTAACGTCCTCCCCTAAAGCGACTAACGGGCAGCGAATGAATTTTGAATTAATAAAGACATAGTATTATAAACAAAAAGTTCTCTTTAATAGAGGCGTCAAAACACCCTTTAGGGTTGGGGCTTATGAAAAGAATATCAATAGATCCTCGAAATAATTGGCAGGCAGCAGTCGAAAACCTTGGTTTTGGTTTTCATACAACCGATGTTCCTTATTGGAACGAAAGTGTTTATTATGAATTTTCAATGGAAGAGGTGCTGCAAATAGAAAAGGCAACAATAGAATTGTGGGATCTTTGCCTTGGCGCAGTGCAACATGTAATAGATAATGGATTGTACAACAAATTTGGTATACCTGAATGGATGGTACCATATATAGAAAAAACGTGGGTAGAAGATCATCCGGCAATTTATGGTCGTTTTGACCTTTGCTATAAAAACGGCCAGGTAAAACTGCTTGAGTTTAATGCAGATACACCGACAAGCCTTTATGAGGCTGGCATTGTGCAGTGGTTTTGGTTGCAGGATTTTAATAAGAGCAGAGACCAGTTCAACAGCATACATGAAAAGCTGATAGCATATTGGAAATACCTGAAGTCATACTTACACGAAGGAACATTACATTTCACCTGTCTCAAAGAAACATTGGAAGATCTTACGAATGTAGAGTATATGCGAGATTGTGCTATGCAAGCAGGTTTAGATACAAAGCTTGTATTTGTTGATGATATTGGCTGGGATGAATACGCCAGGAAGTTTGTAGATTTGGAAGACCAGCCAATCAATAATATGTTTAAGCTATACCCATGGGAGTGGATGATTGGCGAAGAGTTTGGAAAGAATATCTTATTGGATGTAAACAAGACCAAGTGGATTGAACCAGCCTGGAAAATGATTTTGTCTAACAAAGCTATTCTACCAATTCTATGGCAACTGTATCCTGAGCATTCAAACTTGTTACCATCGTATTTTGAGGCTGATAAATTAATCAATTACGTAAAGAAACCAATTTTAAGCAGGGAAGGGGCTAATATAAGTATAATTAAGAGTGGCAACTTGTTACAATCAACCGAAGGACAATATGGTAAGGAAGGTTATATTTTCCAGGAGCTGTTTGAGTTGCCGGATTTTGAAGGACATTTTCCAGTAATTGGAAGCTGGGTAATCGGGCAAGAGCCGGCAGGAATGGGAATACGTGAAGCAAATTCGTTAATAACAGATAATGTGAGCAGGTTTGTGCCGCATCTAATAGTGTAACATTGTGGTTTGATAGTATTTTGTCAAGTTTTTGAACCAGCTTTTCACTTGCCTGACTGCGATAATTTTTGCATCTGCTAATTGTTTAAATTTGTAATAAGAGAAAATCGTCAACTTAAAAGATAAACTTAAATGGATACAATATTAGTCGAATTAAAGCACGAAAAAGCCTTACAACTTTTACAAGATCTTGAGGCAATGGAAATTATAAGTATTAGCCTAAACACTCCCGAGACTGTCCAAAGCCTTTCATCGAGATTCAAAGGTATTTTATCCCAGAACGATGCGGAAGACTTGAATAAGCACATAAGCCAAATGAGGGAAGAATGGAACGGTTTTTAATTGATACAAATGCTATTTCATATTACCTTACTAATTCGTTACCAGAAAACGGAATGAAGTTTATGGATGTAGTAATAGATAAGATTCCTAATCTGTCTGTAATTACTCAAATAGAAATCTTATGTTGGAATACAACGGAAACAAAGAAAGTTTCTATTGAAAATTTTTATTAAAGAAAGCAATATCCACAATATTTCAGAAGAAATTGTCAGGCAGTGTATAAGTATTAGAAAAGGAAAAAAAATTAAAATTCCTGATGCAATTATTGCCGCTACAGCCGTTGTTAATAAATTTAGTCTTATTACAGCTAACGAAACTGATTTTATTCAAATAAGTGGCTTAAAAATTATCAATCCTGCTATTCTTTAAGGATATTTTTAAATTTGACTTTTGCCGTACCTGCTTCTATCTATTTTAAACTGTTTAAAAACAAGCCTTTTTCCTTATCTAATTTGTTACTTCCATTTTAAAGTTCTTACGTTAATAATCACAGTCTTACTTTTTTTAATCACATAAATAATTCCCCCAACTCAACCAAGAATCCATCCACAACAGTTGACTGTAATCGTCCTTCTGCAGATAGCTTCACCTCAAGATAATATTCGCCTTGCTGTAAAAGATATTTTTCAATGGTTTTCTTTGCAGGATCAATAATCCAATATTCAGATACACCATGAGCAGCATAATCTATGAATTTTATTCCTCTGTCAATCTTTTCCGTTGAGTCAGATAAAATTTCTACTACAAAATCCGGAGCCGGAAACAAAGCCTGGTCTGATGTAAATTTATTTGCTCTTTCTTTCTTGAAAAAACAGATATCAGGTTCGTAATCGTTTCGGGTTAACCTAATCATCATTTTTTCTACTCCCACTAATCCAAGCTCTTTTTCATTTACGTATGTATGTAAAGAAGTTGTTAGATTAGTGGAAACGACCAAATGTCTTAAACGAGCTGGTGAATGAAGTACAATTTCTCCATTAATAAATTCTGCTTTAAAATTTTCATGCGTAAGGTCATAAAATTTTAGCCGGTCAATTTTTTCTTTTTCAAAAATAGATTGTGCGGCCTCAATTATTTTTATAGCATTTGGACTTTTTATCAACTTTTCTAATATTTCTGAAGTGCTCATTGCCTCATTCATATTTGCTTTAAAGTTACAAAAACAAATCCACTCCCGTATTTTACCCAAATGCTTCCCACCCATTTAACTATATTTGCCGCTCTAAAAATTATTAGCACCGCCTCTGCTAAAACTATTCTTTCAAAGGAATTAGTTTCTCCCCTTTAGGGGAAGGGGCTCTCAATCTTATATTATGTACAGAACACATACCTGCGGACAACTTAGAATTGCAGACGTAGGAACAAACGTTACCCTTGCAGGATGGGTACAAACAGTCAGAAAATTTGGTAGTATCACCTTTGTTGACCTTCGTGATCGGTATGGTATTACTCAATTGTTGTTTAATGAAAGTCTTAACAGTCAATTAGACGAGCAACCGTTAGGACGTGAATTTGTATTACAGGCAAAAGGATCGGTAAATGAACGTAGCAACAAGAATACAAACATTCCTACAGGGGAGATTGAAATAATTGTTTCTGAATTTAAAATATTAAATAAGTCGGCAGTTCCGCCATTTACAATACAGGACGATACGGATGGAGGTGATGACTTGCGAATGAAATACCGTTTTCTTGACCTTCGCCGCAATGCGGTAAAACGCAATCTTGAGCTTCGTTATGCAGTTAATCGTGCAGCAAGAAATTATCTTCACGAAAATGGTTTCATGGATATTGAAACGCCTTTCCTTATTAAATCAACTCCTGAAGGTGCAAGAGATTTTGTGGTTCCTTCAAGAATGAATCCTGGTCAATTTTATGCCCTGCCACAGTCTCCACAAACTTTTAAGCAGTTACTAATGATTAGCGGCTACGACCGTTACTACCAGGTGGTTAAATGTTTTAGAGATGAAGACTTGCGTGCAGATCGTCAACCGGAGTTTACGCAAATTGATTGCGAAATGTGTTTTGTAGAGCAGGAAGATATTCTGAACATGTTTGAAGGAATGGTAAAAAGTATCTTTAAAGAAGTAAAAGGAATAGACTACACAGCAGTTGTTGAAAGAATGAGCTGGGAAGATGCGATGTATACATATGGCAATGACAAACCAGATATTCGCTTCGAAATGAAAATTGGCAATTTAAAAATTCCTTCCTCTATATTCCATACAAAGCAAAGCGAAACCCTCTGGGGTTCTCAAAAAGCCTCCCCTGCGGGGAGGTTGGAGGGGCATTTCCCTGTATTTAATAATGCAGAAACTGTTTTGGCAATTGCTGTTCCCGGTTGTGCTGATTATACCCGTAAACAAACAGATGAACTTACAGAATGGGTGAAGCGTCCGCAAATTGGAATGCAAGGATTGGTTTATATTAAATACAATGCAGACGGAACAGTAAAAAGCAGCGTAGATAAATTTTTCAACGAAGAGCAACTAAAAGCAATCGCAGCAACCTGCAATGCAAAGCCGGGAGACTTAATCCTGATTTTAGCCGGACGTGAAGAAAAGACCCGTAAAGCAACAAGCGACCTTCGGATGGAAATGGGCAAACGTCTGGGTTTACGTAAGGAAAATGAGTTTAAGTTGTTGTGGGTTTTAGACTTCCCGTTATTTGAATATGCTGAAGAAGAAAACCGTTGGGTTGCACGTCACCATCCATTCACCTCTCCGAAGCCTGACCAGATTGCAACCATGATTAATAACAATCCTGTTATTGAAAATGCTTCTGAATACTTGAATCATCCATATGCCAATATTAAAGCAAACGCTTACGATATGGTGCTTAACGGGAATGAAATAGGTGGAGGTTCTATCCGGATTTATCAACGTGAGCTGCAGGAGAAAATGTTTGCTGCATTAGGAATGGATGAAGAAGAGCAACAACACAAATTCGGTTTCTTATTAGGTGCATTTGAATATGGAGCACCTCCTCACGGTGGTATTGCCTTCGGCTTTGACCGTCTTTGCTCCATCCTGGGTGGTAGTGAAAGTATTCGTGACTTCATTGCTTTTCCTAAAAACAACAGTGGCCGTGATGTGATGATTGATGCACCGAGTGAGATTGACAAAAAGCAGTTTGATGAGTTGCAGATAAAATTGGATTTGAAGTAGTTGATAATCAAAAACTGTCAAAATTATGATACCAGATTATCAAAGTTTAATGCTTCCGGTTTTGCAATTTATTAGTGATAATAAAGAACATAAGGTTAGTGATATAGTTGATGCACTTGCAGTCAAATTTAAGCTAACAGATGATGAAAAGAGAGAATTGCTTCCAAGTGGTCAATCTTCTCTATTTCATAATAGAGTTCATTGGGCAAAAACATATTTAAAGAAATCTGGTTTATTAGATTACCCAAAACGTGGTGCTATTATTATTACAATTAGAGGAAGAGAAGTATTAAAAGAAAAACCATCTGAAATAAACGTAAAGTTTTTAAGAAAGTTTCCGGAGTTTTTGGAATTTGCTGTGAAGAAAGGAAACTCTGGTGAAACTGAAGCAACAGTAGTTGAAGAAGTAAAAAAACAAACGCCTGAAGAACTTATAGATGCCGGTTATTTAAGTATTCGAAAAACTCTGGAAGAAGAAATCTTAGCAAAACTAAAAACTGTAAATCCTTCTTTCTTTGAAAGAATAGTAGTTCGATTATTAGTTAAAATGGGATATGGAGGGTCTATTCAAGATGCTGGTAAAGCAATAGGAAAAAGTGGCGATGAAGGTATCGATGGAATAATTAAAGAAGATAAATTAGGCTTAGATGTAATTTATATCCAGGCAAAGAGATGGGAAGGAGTGATAGGTAGACCTGAACTTCACAAATTTGTAGGGGCATTAGCTGGTCAAGGGGCAAAAAAAGGAATTTTCATAACTACTTCGTTTTTTACTAAAGAAGCAATCGAGTACACTCCAAAAAATGAAACTAAAATAGTTTTAATTGATGGAAGAAAACTTGCTGAATTTATGATTGATTATAATCTTGGGGTTTCTCTTCAAAATATATATGAAATAAAAAAAATCGACTCTGATTATTTTGAAGAAGAGTGATTTAGGTGAAGTGATATACGTAACACTTTACTTTAAAATATTTAAATAACAAATGACTATCCTATATAGAATTTTTAGTTTTATCATAAGCTTATTTGCTTTTTTTATAGCATTTGCTTTGCTAATACTTATTCCAATCTCGTTGGCAATGCCACCTTTGTGGTTCCCGGTATTTTTGTTTGTGGCAATTGTTTTGTATACCTGGTTTAGCTTAAAAGTGCAAAGACTGGTATTTATGAGGCATGAAGTCGTAAAGTCTTCTTTAAAGGATTGGGTAAAAGTTAATGGATACGTAGCCATAGTCTTTAGCATCTTAAACATTCCGCCAATGCTTGCTCTTCTTAAAAACCCCAATGCCTACATCGCTTCTATGAGGGAGACAATGAAACAATTAGGTCCCCAATACCAGCAAAATTTTACAACCCAAAGTGCTATTACGCTTGCGGTTATCATGATTGTTTACCTTATTGTTTTGTTTGCTCATGTTCTCTGGACTTTTGCTCTAATTAAAAAGCACGATGAGCATTTTCAATAAACCGGCTTAATTTTACTAAAGCACCTTACGGTGCTTTTTTGTTTTAAAGATAATTATGAGGCAGTCGATACCATTAGCGGAAAGGATGCGACCAACATCTATAGAAGAGTTGGCAGGGCAAAAACATCTGACAGGTAAAGGTAGCATTTTGCGTACAGCAATTGAAAATGGCAACGTTCCTTCAATGATTTTATGGGGGCCTCCGGGTGTTGGAAAAACAACTATTGCAAACATTATTGCGCATACTTTAGATAGTCCTTTTTTTCAATTAAGTGCCATCAGCGGTGGTGTAAAAGACGTGAGAGAAGTTATAGAACAGGCTAAAGAGCAGGAAAAAGCTATCTTATTTATTGACGAAATTCACCGGTTCAACAAAGGACAACAAGACGCATTACTGGGAGCTGTTGAAAAAGGTATCATAACCCTTATCGGTGCCACAACAGAAAATCCTTCGTTTGAAGTTAACTCCGCCTTATTAAGCAGGTGTCAGGTGTATGTCTTAAAATCGCTGACAACTGAAGAACTTGTAGACTTGTTACAAGAAGTAATTGCAAAAGATGAATGGCTTAGAACAAAATCAATCGAACTGAAAGAGACTGAAGCTCTAATAAATATTTCGGGCGGTGACGCACGAAAATTATTAAATCTTTTTGAGCTGGTAGTCAGTTCTCTTAAAGTCTCCCCTGCGGGAAGGTTGGAGGCGGCAGTAATAACCAATGATGCCGTTATGGAAGTTGCGCAAAAGAAAATTGCGTTATACGATAAGCAAGGCGAACAACATTACGATATCATTTCCGCCTTCATTAAAAGCATGCGCGGCAGTGACCCTAACGGGGCCGTATATTGGCTGGCAAGAATGATCGAAGGCGGCGAAGATGTAAAGTTTATTGCAAGACGTATGTTGATTTTTGCCAGCGAAGACATTGGAAATGCTAACCCGAATGCTTTGTTGTTAGCCAATGCAACCTTTGATGCTGTCTCTAAAATTGGTTATCCTGAAAGCCGGATTATCTTGTCTCAATGTGCTACTTACCTCGCCTCATCACAAAAAAGTAATGCTTCTTACGAGGCTATCGGTATGGCGCAGGCTGCTGTAAGTCAACATGGAGATTTGCCGATTCCACTTCATATCAGAAATGCACCGACAAAGCTGATGAAGAATATGGATTATGGCAAAGGTTACAAATATTCGCACTCATTTGATGGTAACTTTGCAGAGCAGGAATACCTGCCGGATAAAATTGCCAATACAAAGTTTTATAATCCGGGCAGCAATGCGAGAGAAAATGAACTTAGAAAATACCTCAAAGATAAATGGGGCGATAAATATGGTTATTGATTTGTTGTTGGTTTTGGGTTGCTATTTTCAGGTTTAAAGTTTAAGGTTTCAGGTTGCTAGTTTCGGGTTTCAGGTTATTGGATCAGTTTTTTAGTTTTTTAAATTTTTCGGAACAGGCATTTGAATATGAATTAAACATTGTTGTGTCACTCACTTGTACGGCAAATTTTTATTGGGCTTTTATTAGAAAAGAGATTTGGAGGGTTAATTTTCTTTTACATATTTTGAACAAAGAAGAATAAAGTTATGCAAGGACAAGTGAGTGACACAACCGGAGCCGAATAAAGAACGTAAGCTTGCCAACAAGAAAAAACCTCTTAAACATTCATAGAAATAAAGAAAAAGTCATGAAAATACAAAGCGTTTTATTGGCAGCATTTGCATTGGTAAATACAACGGTATTTGCGCAAACAATTATACAGCGAGACCCGGTAATTGAGAATATGGTGAAAGAAGTTTCCGCAGATTCTATGCGATTATATATTCAGCAAATAGTAACTTTTGGTACCAGAAACACCTTAAGTAGCGTAACTGATAAAAAGAAAGGGATAGGAGCTGCGCGCAATTATGTCTTGTCAAAATTTAATCAGTTTGCTGCACAGTCAGGTGGAAGAATGACTGCAATGCTGGATACAACTACAATTGCTACAGATGGAAGAAGGGTAGACGTACCTACACTTTTAGGTAACGCAATGGCAACACTAAAGGGAACAGATCCTAACGACAAGCGTATCTTTCTGATAAGTGGTCACCTTGATAGTCGTGTTACCGATGTTATGAATCGTACAGGCGATGCACCTGGTGCCAATGACGATGGCAGCGGTGTGGCTGCTGTAATGGAATGTGCACGAATAATGAGTAAACAGTCCTTTGCTGCAACCATCATTTTTGTAGCTGTTAGTGGTGAAGAGCAAAGTTTATTAGGTTCAGGATATCTTGCCAATAAAGCAAAAAACGAAAATTGGGAACTGGCCGGTATGCTGAATAATGATATTATGGGCAGCAACAACAGCCATGATACAAAGATTATTGACAATACAAAAGTTCGAGTGTTTAGTGAAGGTTTACCTGCTTTTGAATTAGCGAAAAATGCCCCAACAATAAGAAATTACGGTTTGGAAAATGATGGACAATCACGACAATTGGCCAGATATGTAAAGGAAGTAGGTGAGCGGTATGTAGACAATATTGAAGTGGTTATGATTTATCGAAATGACCGTTTTTTACGGGGCGGCGATCATAGTCCGTTTATCCAAAATGGTTTTCCGGCAGTAAGATTAACAGAGATGAATGAAAATTTTGAACACCAGCACCAGGATTTAAGAACAGAGAAAGGTATTAAATATGGTGACCTGATTGAGTATATGGACTTTGAATACTTGAGAAAGAATACAGCTGTTAACTTAGCTAACCTTGCCAATCTTGCTAAATCTCCGTCTTTGCCGGTAGAAGTGAAAGTAGATGTGAAAGAATTAACCAACGCTACATATTTGTATTGGAAACCGTCTGCAACCGGAAAAGTAAAAGGCTATTACATATTAATAAGGGAAACAACTTCGCCAACATGGCAAAAAAAGATATTTACAGCAGAGACATCTGCCAGATTGCCTTATTCTAAAGATAATTACTTTTTTGCAGTTCAATCTGTTTCGTCAGATGGTAATGAAGGGTTACCGGTTATACCGTCTATAGGAAGATAATTTTAATTTGTCGTGCAATTATCTTTTTGATTGTCAATGCTTGTTTATCTGATTTTTCTTCATAGTGAATTGAGGAAAGAAAGTAAAAGACAGACTGTTTTTACTTTAACAACTTGTGTTGCCTGTCCTGGTTGTTTGGCAGGTACTTTGTAAAAATGAAGAGACAATAAATAAAATACGATGAATCTTTCTGCAATAACTTTTTTGTTTGCATTACTTTTTTCAGGATCATTAGCATCCTGCAATAAAAGCCAGAGCGAAAATGCAGATGATAAAGCTTTGGCACAATCAGATATGAAGAATGTTTCTTACGGAAGCGATACGGCTCAAAAAATGGATATTTATTTACCTGCGGGAAGAAGTATTGACAGTACAAAAATAGTTCTCTTTATACATGGCGGCAGCTGGAGCGGTGGTGATAAAAGTGAGTTTGATGGGGCTATTGTTGCTGTAAGAAAACAGTTA
>Ga0210040_10009464_pt1 | contig 11333 bp, 5 predicted proteins | sample CryGeyCG12114_NA_FD_185462 | JGI IMG/M metagenome (GOLD analysis project Ga0210040, IMG submission 185462) | Groundwater microbial communities from aquifer - Crystal Geyser CG19_WC_8/21/14_NA (SPAdes) (version 2) | ecosystem: Environmental > Aquatic > Deep subsurface > Groundwater | place: USA... | reverse complement strand
GAATATTGTGTCTAGAATGGATTCGTATTTCATATTTTGCTTCTGTAATATGGCCTTCAATTCTGCAATTCGCTTCATAACTGCCAAATTAATAATAAATTATTATGAATGAATTTAAATATTAGTTCCACATTGAGCCCAAATTGAGCCCCCTTTTAAAATTTCCAAATATTTTGTGCGAGCATTGAAGTATTGCCAGACCTGGTAGAGAAGTTTGTTTTGATCACTATAGGGACCTTGGTAGTGAGCTTGCTATTTTTTATTATATTGTCACTTTTTTTAAATTTCATAAGCACGGTCAACTGACTTGATAAATAAATCGATTGATGATTAGGACATAATGTTACAAATGTTGATAACTTGAGTTGATACATCAGACACCCGTAATTATAAAAAAAGAAGGCAAATATGGAAGTTGAAAATTTTTGCACATTCCAAATTGCATCTAAGCAATTTAGTGTGGGCTCTGGGGTTTATAATTTGTTGCAATGTTGTAAACATTTATTAGCTTATTTACAAGAATAAAAGAATGCAAAACTTATGTTCCCATCAACAAATAGGTATTCGCATTAAATCCGGAAACATCCTTTCCGGAAGCATCATTCCCGGAATTTCAAACTCGAAACGCATAAAATCCGGAACGCATAAAATCCGAAATGCATAAAAATCGGAATGCTTAATAATCGGAACGCATTATTTTCGGAAAACCATAAAAAGTAATCTACTCTTATAATCGTGTTTTCAAAAAACCATATTTATATGAACTCAGGCCAAAACTACTGGAACGATATGCCTCGAAATAGCCTTAAAGTGATCGTCAAGTGGGTGCGGAGTGCCCTCGCCCCGGGAGTCTAAGCCGTTAAACCCTTAGTTAACGAGATAATTGACAATTAAGTCGGTCTTGGCATTTAAGGTTTCCATGCAAACGTAAACAATTGAGCATCACACATCACACCACAATGAGAAGATATGACAGGGGGTCCTCTTAATTTCGACATTTCCCCATGCTAATTCCCATAAAGAAATTTCAAAATTGATTCTTAATTCTAAACTTTTTATACGGATTTATTGTATTGCATTATCCATAATGCTTATTACTCTCATTTAACATTGGTCCATCTTCATTACGTCTGTCGCACCCTCATTTAACATTAGCCAACCCTCATTTAGTGTGTTGCACTCTCATTTAACATTAGCCAACCCTCATTTAGTGTGTTGCACTCTCATTTAACATTAGCCAACCCTCATTTAGTGTGTTGCACTCTCATTTAACATTAGCCAACCCTCATTTAGTGTGTTGCACTGTGATTTAACATTAGCCAACCCTCATTTAGTGTGTTGCACTGTGATTTAGCATTGGCCAATCCTCATTTAGTGTGTCGCACTGTGATTTAGCATTAGCCAACCCTCATTTACTGTGTTGCACTCTGATTTAACATTTTAGAACCCTTAATAAACATTGTAAGCCCTCTTTATTGATTTCAGTTTTAATTATTTCTTCAGCATGGTCGTACTGTCACTGTTATTTAACATTGTGACATCCTCAGTTAACTTTGTAGGACCCTGATTCTCATTTTATTCTCATAAAATTGCTAATTCAATCTGTCTGCGAGGTCACGTTGTGATTGTTGTCCAATTCATGTTGTTATCTGCCCGGGCGTAGAACGGGCTTTTTAGCTGGTGTTTTATTAAAACTACTTCAACTGAGTCATATTTGTCACTAAAATTAATGTTATTTTGAGGCTTACTCTATTTTTGAGGTTTTTTCCGTGCTGTATCCGTGCAGATTTAGAATTGTCTTTAGATTTATTACAACGTGCAGGACAACCTTTTTTTTGTAAATACAAAAATAGTACTCCGTATTCTTTTTACGGGTGTCATATTGATAAATGTAATCTTCAAAAACAATGCGACCACTAACTTTTTTGCTCATTTTTAAGCCGCTTTAAAAAATTCCAAATAACTGTTAAATAAATCTTGTTCAATAATCACATCAACAAGACGCGTACGCTACTAAATGTCCTGCTCAACCAATTTACATAACCAACCATTAAGTTACATGCAGATGCTCCTGTCTCCTTAACATAACATAATCGACGCTATTTCGTATATATATGTGTGTGTAAGTATGAATTAGGAATTAACATAGAAAAATTGAAGTTCAAAGTTCAAAGTTATCCAGCCAACATTTTAGGGAAACACACATTTTTCATTGTAGATATTTGTTTAGTCAACGTTGAGAATATGTGAACTACCGGCAAGCTATGATTAGTATACTAAGTTTAAGATTTTCCGGATATGATGCGTCCCGTGGTAATTTCATTCCGAAAATTATACCTTCCGGATATTAAGCGTTCCGAATTTTGCACGTTCCGACTATGATGCGTCCGGAAAATATGCTTTCGAATATGAAGTTTCCGGATTTGATTCGACAAACCAACAAATACACTTGTTTCAGAATTTTCAGGCAGGTCATCAGAATTTGTTCCAGATACGGACTTGCTGGTTTTTACTGACTCCGTTTTTATTTCAAACTTTTCTATTCTGAGTTTTAAACTAGAGCCAAGCAAACTCGTTTTTGCACACTCACTACTGGTCACTAAGATTTTTAAAAAATCATTAAAAAAACGGGATTTCTCGGAATAAAACTGTGAAAATGATGTAATGCTAGGTGTCCAAACTGGAAAAACTGCTTTTTTATTTGGGTATTTTTTGTGGTCAAATCACATTTACTCAGAATAAAATACAAACTTTATTGTATGTAAGTTAAATAGATAAAAAAACAATTGTGAAAGTCAAAACAGCAAAAATATATCCTTATCATCCGATTTCCGATTTGGGTACTTTCTTTGTGTGAAAATAGCATTCAGTCAGAATACAATTAAAAACACGAATTTCTAAGTTCTTTTATGAATATAAAATTTTCTGATCGCTGAAAACTGAAACAACGCTTTATTTTGAATTTGTTACTACATGTAGGGAAACGATATTAACTTGAAATCGAAAAAAATTATGTATTTCAAATTTAATATCGTGTCATATTTCTGAATATGACATCCGCGTAAGAATTAACCATAGTGACGACTTGAGTGAACTAAATAACTAATAGCCTTTAGAATTTCGATTCCAACTCAACTTACTACTAAAATTACCCTGTTATAGTACGTTTACGACTTAGTTACGATATAAAAAAATGTATATAAATAGATTTAGTAAAACATAAAATGTTTGTTGTGTTGAGTTCTTACAGGTAACATAAAAATATTAATACCGAGATTATTTTCGAGTACGCCAGAGCTCAATATGTAAAAAATGCCAAAAAATCGTAACTTGGCAGAGATGTTTAGCTAAGTAAATATGCCCGGGACAAGTAGCAACTTTTACAGTAGGTTAAGAATTATACAAGCAATATTTGAGCAAAACATTTCAAAAATCAAACGGTGGGAACAATTTAGCGTTTTCTTCAGAAGTTTAAAGTTAAAATATAAAGAATATTAGATGCATAAGGATAGTCAGGATTAATTTTTAAAAATACAGCATAAAATTTTGCACAAAATGATACAATCAGCAAAAACTTTGGTCTAGGTTAGGATAAAAAATTTAGTTCTGACTGAATGAAAAAATTCACAAAAATTGGCTAGCAACCAATTTCTTTAATTTCTAGGTAATTTGAAACCTATTGTGTTTTTACCATTCGGAAACCCCAGATACGGAAAAAAATTAAATGAAAGTGCATAAGGTGGTTTTAATCCAGGGTACGAATCACTAGAAATCCAATCATTCCACTGCTCTGATACTTCCAATATTCTATAAGTTTAAGTATCAAGTTTGATATTAATAGCATCTTGATGCCTGTAAAAACTCATCAACCATTGTCACTCAGCATGTCTATGGGAAAAACAGCTTAAAAATCTGTCACCCACCGTTCATTGAAAATGCCATGTTTCAATACATTTCAGGTCCGTTGAATTTCCGATTGTACAATGTATCATGGTTTTCAGGATTTTAGTCAAACAATTTGTTAGTTATAGCTTTTTAAAACAGCTGACAACATTTATGTTCATTGAAAAAAGCAGTAGTTTTTCTCGTTAGGTTAATAGCAATGTTTGTTTGGTGCAAACAAAAAATAAGTTAAATGGAAAAAAATGAACTTAAAAGTAGGAGATATTAATTTTGTTACCATTGCACGTTTGGGATCTACAGTTATATTTCCAGTGTTTGGCCATTTAACCATCGTCACCGCACAGGGCAACTGCCTTTAGTAGTTAGTAATTTTCAAATCTAAATCTATTAAACCAGAAGACTGATATTGTAAAAAAAATATTTTTGATCTCACATCCAAACTATGAGGAACATGACTGCAACAAGTAAAAGCAAGTAAGCTTCTATGCGTAAATGCAATCAGCAATTGCCGACCACATAAATAATTTTATCCGTATGTCTACTTGCCTGTACTGTATTGTTGTTCAACACTACAAACAATACACACATCGCAACTCCTGACTTGATGTGCATACTTTTGATCTTTATTCTACTAACAATCTCCCATTTATTCTGCATTGCCAACGAAAATTGAAAAAATTAAATATAATAATTTAGATTTAACGCTCAAAAAAATTAATTAATGGATTAATATTTTGTTAAAAGAGTGAAAACTATATTTTTAGACCTTAGATTTCAAATGTAGTACCGAAAAAATATTAAACGAACTAAAAACGCAAGAAAATATTGAATTCAGATTTCAATATTTTAGCCCTGAAAAATACCGAATTTATTAGGATGCAAAAAAATCTTTAGCTCACTCAGCTCAACTATACAGGTGGAAAAAAACACCACAACTCTTGCATTAAATTTCATAAGCAGGAAAAGACACAATTTATTGATTTGCGGCGTAACCAAAACTGCTACAAAAGTGCAAGTACATCATTATCCCATGCGAACATTATAGAGAATACAATTCTTATACATATATTTAGTTAGTTAGTTAGTTAGTTACTTTTAGCTAGCTACTTGCTTACCTGTTACCTTTTTCTTTTGGTCAGTTCAGTTGCTATTCTACAGTCTGCATGGAATGAGATGAGAATTCTGATCCTACAAACTACACGTAAATGTGGCTAACTAAAGCAAAAACACGGGAGATTTTGGTCAATGGCCACAGAATGTGAAAACTGTGTGTGAAAATCTAACCACTTTGTTTGTTCACAGTGAAAAATATGTATACATATACAGAACAAGTGTAATTAGTGAGTGCCAAAGTAAATGGAAACTTTGAGTTGGTAAGATTTTTTGTATGCATTACTATATAGTTAGCTGGCTGGTTAGTAATTAAAATTTTTGTGTATAGATACAATAGACTTTGTATGCATTGACTCGACTTGGGTTTCATTTTCGGCAATTTTTAGATGCATATGTAATGCAATTGCATTAGCTTTAATAAATTGCATTGACACGTTTTTGTGTGCATAGATGTACACCTTTTTTTAACAACGTACGGATTTCAAATTCAATTACTGTAGAAAGTTTTGATAAACCAAAAAACTAAAAGTTCTCACAAAAATCACTGATTTTCTTGCATTAAATTTAAAAAACAGTAAAAATACATATGTATTACGTTAGATTCACAGAATGCATCAAAAATTGTATGCTACCAGTGGCGATTCCGAAGAGAATTCTTAAATATTAGAATTAAACTTTCTAAAAAACAATTTTGTACAGAAATATCAAAATAGTAAATCCAAAAAGCGAAAATTTTACACAAAAAAAGGAATTTACAACCCTAAATTTTTCAACATGCATATTAATAACACATACTCCCATTCGCAGAGCAGCCCCTGTCAAAATACATTACAACCACTGTATACACTCTATTCTAAATTGTCACCCCATTCTTATACACCTAGTTTTCCCTTTAAACACTTAGGCCGTCATTCTAGCCAGACAATATTTTGACTTGACCTTGCTCCGAATTTACTAACATTGTGTTTTCACTTTTTCCGCGTTTCTTAACGTAAGGGCTAACTAAAGTATGTGAGTGAGTAAACTACTTAAAGCTGTAGTAGTAGTATATGCTAATACCATAAGACTCATCGTGTACATATCTATAGATTATTTTCGAGTGTGTGAGTTTGCATGAGATGAGGTAAAGGAAACTTTTTGTGATAATGCAAGTTAGTTAGTTAGTAAGTAAAACTCTTTGAACCAAAACTTTATTAGCATGGTTTGGTCAACGAACCTTACAAGGTTGAGTTTTACCTGCCGCTCAACTTTACTTAGTTGGCTAGTCAGTTGGGCACTCACAAATGTGTTCTCATTGTTAGTTTGTTGTGCTTGTAAACAAAGCTTTGTCCACATGTGAAAAACTAAGAAAAATTATTTCGTGTTTGTGCACATTATCATAGGGTACTGCAAAAGCGAAAATAAATGTTAAAACAGCTGGAAAATAGTCGTTTTAATTGCGTATTTAGAGAGTGTACATTCATTGTTAGTAAAGTTAGTTATGTGCCTTCCACATTGTTACTGCATTTGAGCTTGGTATGTAGTTCGCATTGTTTGACATGTTTTTTGTGGCTTGGAAAAACATTTGTATTTGCCACGTGGTAATGCGTTCGAGTTCACAGACTTTTGTTTCCCACATATTTGCTTTAATAGTCTGAAACGGTGGAAAATTTCTAGTTTGGATTATAATCTAATGCAATTAAATATGGTGGGTTTTAAATTCTAAAGCACTAAAAAATTCTCATCCTCGATTCTAAACCAGCGAAAAAATATTTCGTACGACCATAAAAACTAGTCAATGCTTTTGAATAGATATTTTTCATACCTTGCTTAAACGTATCTGAACAAAACAACAGCCCTCTTTATGCACATGCAAAGTAATATTGATAGTGTTCTTCAGCAATTTGCCTTCACAGATTGCCATCGTCATATCTTTTGATCTACTTAGCAAAAAAGGGTGACAACAATGTTAAAAACAATTGCACAATAAGAGTAGCGAAATGAGGATAATTTATGCACGCAATGTTCAAAGAAGCGGATATTCCCATTTGTCAACATGCCCAAAATAGAGGCGGTTAACTTATTACGCAAATCCCAGCCCCAATTAAAAGTTACAGGAGATTGCTATTCCTCAGTAAAAATTAAACAGCAAAAATCCTTCTAGAGATTCTAAAGCATACAAAAGCTCATTTTAGATTCCGATTAGATATTTCGAATTTTTTTTCATGGATTCCCAAGCAGTTGACTAAACAATCTCCAGTTGATTCAAATCAGTAAAAAATTTGTCAAAATTTGAAAGCACAAAACAAATGCAATTTTAAAGGCTTGAACGTATGCATCTCATACACAATTGAACAATGATAAACCCAAACTAGGGCTAAAAATCACACTCAACTTGCCAATGAAAATACACAGGAGCTAAATGCATTCACATTACATTGTTTTTAAGGCTATACAAGTCCATTGGCATTAGTTCGCAACGAGCCAACTAACTCGAGATGGATTCTCAAATGTCATTGTAAAAGTGATTGCGCAATTCTGTTATAGCAGACCACTCAATGAATGATAGTCTTCTGTGCAATGTTATGATATGATGCCGGCAAACTTGCATGAGTCCACATAATATGCTTATGGGAATTTGTATTGATGTGAGTCAGTGATTCACATTTGGCATGTATGCAATCACTCTATGTGTTCTCAAGTTAGTAAATTGCTCATAATAGGGGTTGGGGTCAATTTTTTTTGACATAATGGGCGGACAAAAAAGAAGAATTTTTGTTTAAGCTATTTGTATGGTCTAGGTGAGTATTGCAAGAAACTTTATAGAGTAATGCTTTTGACATTCTAGCATATTAATCGGTGTTAAAAAATTAATGCGAAATTTTAAACCATAGAAAACGGCTCAGTTGGGATTCTTCTAAGGCGGCGAGTAATTTCATAGTATGCATGCACTCTAAGTTACGCAAAACTTACTTAGCAGTTTGGATTCTAAAGTAGTAAAAACCTAAGATTCAAAATCTGGTTTCAAAATTTCAGCAACAATTTTGACTGGCATTCAACCAACATATCAATCTTATACAAAAATTTATGATTTTCAAGTCTTAAACTTGCGAATATTCCGGTTTATGAACTATATCCCGAGAATATATTTTTCCCAGTCCGTTTTACCCACCGGTCTAACCGGATTTCTCTCTTTGAAACCCTACCAACCAATGTTGACTGTCATATAAAAGATTGCCACTAACAAATTAGCATTTTCACACACCACAATCCCAATGATATTTTTGATGCATTTTCCACATTGCAGGCAAATTTATCACCTCTAAAAAATATTGCATGCCTAACTAACCAACTTACTAACAGGCTATTCATCATCATGCATAAAAAGTGCATAGTCTAACTAACTAACTAAATAATAACTGTGTACAATTAGGATTGCACATCATGGATTATAATGGTGACTGGCAAAGCTAATGATATAGGGAGTTAGAGCTTCATTGCACTTTTAAGAACAATAAAAAGACTAAAGGTCATCTTCTAACTAACTAATGTGCATGTGAAAATTATAATATGGAAAACTGCATACCTTCACATTGGTTTGGTTTGAATGCTAAACTTTCTTCTAATTCCACATTAGCTCATAAACTTTTTTAAACCCTTAGTTTAATACGTTATCAACGTAAATCTAAATATGAAAAAGAATTTGGCAATGAATCATGCTAGCAGGCGCTTTAACTGCGAAGAATCATTTCGCTGCAAACTGATGAGTACATTAAATAGGTGCTAAATTTTAAACTTTGAAAACAAAAATTGTAATAGAAAAATATTGGGTTAAATTCAATTTTAGAAAATAATTTTATGCAAAACCAAACTACAAAAAACTCCAGAACCACTAATTTTTGTTAAATTTACTTTCTAGAAACCTAGTATAGCTCACATTGAATAACATTTTTTGATTTGTTTAGTTAGTTTGTAAAAAAACTGTTAATTTTATCAAATCTGTCTCACCATCCCTCACATTGTAAGACGTAGATATTATGAAAAGATTGCAAAAATCATCTCTGTTCATTTCTCGACATGCTCTAGTTATATTTTTCACTTTCCCACTGATTTTACCAAAACTTGTGCACCAGGGGAGAAAAAAATTGTGCATGTTATGTGTACATACATCCCTATGGAGTAGGCAAATAATTTGTCTTCGTTTATCGCTCACACCATAACTTTCGCATCTCATTTCATTTCGTAACTAAAATATACAGACAAAAACATGGGATTCATTCTCTTCTTTTTATCTCATATCGCTGTTATCAAATCTAACTCTTCAGCAAACATCCCTTTTCCTTTGCCTACAATGCATTTTATGTATGAATTTTTATCGGATTGACTATAAGTTTGGAGTAGTAGATATTCCTATTTCTAGCAATAAAAACTTTTGGAAAGGAAAGAGCGAAATATTGTAGCTTATAAAGCAATAACTTTAACTCCTGCATTCTAATTTGTCTGAAAAGCAATTTAAATGCTGATAATTGAAAACTCATAGTGTAGCTTTTAATGCAGCTTAGTTAGTGCATGATATACAAATAAATTCTTTGGCCCGTATATAAGTTTTAGAATCGTCTAGACCAAGACGATCATGCTGAAAAATCAAACTCTGAAAATTAAAATCTCATTTAATTTAGCATGGAGGAAAGAATTTGAATGCTGCAAGTATAGAAATTGATAACTGCGATTTCAGATGTGCAAAAATTGCGTTGGATAGGAAACGCTGATATCAATTCAATTAAAATCCATGGAGTGAGGCTTTCGGGAAAATGCTTAGCCAAGTTGTACCAAGAATTTTTCAATTATAACTTTGTAGCCATATGAAGTATGCACAATCCCCAAAAAAGCATTCATTCAATCTGCAATAAATTTGTTTCTCATTATCATCATCGATCGCTAAAAAAAAACTTATTTCTTTGCATTCAAAAAATAATTATTACGTCCTACGTGTTTTTGCCCAAAAAACAAAGCACTTAATTTTGGTACATAAAAATTTTATTATCTCATTTTCGCTTTCCCACATAATTGCTTTTGTTAGGTAACAAAAACAAACGATTTTAAGGTCAGTCACAGAATTAAGTAAATATTTTGCTATTTGACATGATATCTGCAGACAAAACAAAGACAAAGAACAAGGAGATTGATTTTTATGAAAAGTTGTATTTAGTAAAATTTGTTTTGGGTCTTTTGAAGCCAGGTTTGTGTTTGGGATTTTTTTTTGCCTCCTGTAAAATCTTTTGTTTCATCTTTAACATTGCAAGTTTTCAGCCCATTGGAATGTGAGGGTGAATCATTTCCACGGCCATACCATCTGAGTTATGCAAGTTTTCAGAAACTAAAATATTGTTTTAGTTGACCACCACGCCACGTAAAATTATTTTGGCAATTTCAAAAAAAGTAGTTGTTCGAAATAAGGTTATGGACAACATTATGGGTTTGAATGTTCTGACTTCAGTGTACGCTGCTCTCCATATGTTCAAAACAGAATATTTTATTGCGTTGTAATTTAAACAATTGCATTTTGATCTCAATACCGAAATGCTATCCAAACCTAAACTATTCAATTTCCAACATTTTAGAATCCCAACCGGTTTATAAACACTAGGGACTCACCGTTAGATAAGGATTGAACTGGACCTCGAGCTAAAGTTGTTGACCTCTAAGTCTGCAAAACAATCGATAGTAAGTTAGGTAGTTAGTTAGTAAAATCTGAGTTTAAGGTCAACCGTGCAGATGGAGCAGCGACCTATCTTAAAATACGATGCAAATGTCACTTGCCTTGAGTAGCGAAACCTGGGCATTCTGTTATCTTCTGTTGCTCACTCCCAATCAATATTTGCAGATAGGGAGGGCATTGTACATTTTTCAATTCTTTAGCTTTAGTTAGTACGCTAGTATTTAGAATATGAAATCTCTAATCGGTTTAGAATGTTTGGAGTTTGCAAATATATCATTTTTCAGTTGTTTTTAGATATTAAATCCAAAGATGACACTTTTTCATTGCTTTGGAATCTGAAATATGCTATGTTGTTCTGTCCCTTCCTGTCAATCGAAGCATACAAGCAAATGTCACTTGCCTTGAGCGACTAACTAACTAGATTTTTGTTGAATATAATAAATGAAAACGGTTCATAATTTGTTTTCACAGAATATATATACAGCAAGATTCATTTATTACGAAGCCGAAGGCGAAGTCAGGTAATTACCAACGGGAGCGCCCTATGCTGCACATGTTAAAGCTAAAATCACCTGAAAACGCAAGATGAAATTTGTGTTAGTAAACTCTGTTTGGAACG
>Ga0210040_10009462_pt1 | contig 11337 bp, 9 predicted proteins | sample CryGeyCG12114_NA_FD_185462 | JGI IMG/M metagenome (GOLD analysis project Ga0210040, IMG submission 185462) | Groundwater microbial communities from aquifer - Crystal Geyser CG19_WC_8/21/14_NA (SPAdes) (version 2) | ecosystem: Environmental > Aquatic > Deep subsurface > Groundwater | place: USA... | reverse complement strand
CAACAGTCATCATGCCATTTAACTGATTGAAGTGGTTGGCAATTAAATTAAAAATTTGTATCATTAGGATAGGCGACGGCCAGTATTAGATTTTTTTCTTTTTTGACTCGGTTTTGACAAAGAAATTATCATTTCATTACTAAAATGTGTACAAATGTCCATTTCCGATTGGCAGCATGTTACTGATTGGATAATCGGAAATACGGTTTTAAGGATGCTTACTACTAGCATACCGTTTTATGAAGCTACATGCGGTCTTCCCTTTTTCCAGTACACCGTGGTTGTGTGCCTTCACCTTGAGTATTGTATACGTATCAGTGACCTATCTTACCTTTCCACTGGAAAGGTCCCATTACGTTTTTGATTTCAAGGAGAACATTATTTTGGGTCAAAAACCATGGTTTCCCTTTATTTTTTTGTATGATGCCAGTGATCTTTACTGGTGAGAAGAACAGGGACGGATTTAAACGAAAAGTCGACATTAGCAAGGACTCGGATTTGAATTTTTAACTATAAATAACTTTATTTTACAGCCTACACTCTGTGTTTTTTACGTAAGATACAAAGAGTTGATAAAAGTACACGACAAAATGCTGCTGTGTGAAAGCTTGGATAGCTTTAAAGTTACCTAAGCGAAAACTTACGTAGTGTACATGATTAAAAGAGATATATAGTACACGGAGTTTTCTTTCTTGAGCTGATTGAACAGTGAAGTACACAACAAATATAATTATGCTGAATATAAAAGATAGCAGATATTTACAAAATGCTCAGTTGATTAAAACCTCTAAATGTAGCCATACTAATCAAAATACGAATTTATGATTTCACATAGGGGCTTAATAAAATTACACGATTTGCGTAAAATTGGGCACCTGTATGTGCAACATGTATGTATGTTCAACTCTCAGAGAAGCTTCACACACTTTTCAAAACTTCATGCCAAACTATTTCAAATGCAATGTGCCATTGTTTTTCTTATCTGCGTGCTTTCCGGGGAAACTGAAACATCTATAGCCGTCGCCCCATAGTGGAAGAAAGCTATAATTACCGATTAATTACTTCTTTAAAGCTGAGTACAAACTAATACTTCTCAATTATAGTAAACTTAAACACATTGGATTCTGCATTGCTTAACTATTCACTCAAGGAGATTCCAAACATTATGTGTACCACATAAATCAAGAAAGTGAGTCGTCAAATGCTAACTATATCTATATCTACCTACAAGTCAAATAATAAGTATAACCAACGTCCTCAATAACTAATTAACTGTACAGATATGTACATACATTACAACATACAAACAAATGAAATCTACGATATCTCCCTAAACGCCCCATTCCCTCAAATTATTCAAAGTTGGGATTGAACATGTTAAGATCCTCGAACGGAGCGGCACCCGTATGGTGGTCCAACATTTGAAGCATGTCTTGCAGTTCACCTGTACCTTGTGGATGGCCAGTAGTAGCTGTCGCTGGAGCCACTGATGGATTACTCGTGTTTGGAGGGGCACCGTCAGAAGCTGCACCTGAATTCTGCCACTGCCACATTCCTATTACAATAACCCAAGAACACTGGTAACACAGATACTTCCCAAATACTACTCAACTTCTAATGCACAATTGACTACCACAAACCTTGAGCAGCAGCAGTAGGTTGGTGATATGAATTTCCCTGGGCAGGTCCAGTCACACTAGCAGCGTTTCTGGATGAACCGCTCCCACTTAATTGCGTATATGTAGGACCACTTGGAGACCTCGATGGACTAATTTGATTGTATTGTTGGTAGCTCTCAGACCCAGACTGCAAAATGAAATAATAATTCAAGTAACTATACACATAATTAGTATGCTTGTTACTAACAAACTAAGGACACTCACTTGTCTGAGATGCTGCTGTTGAGAGCCTTGACTCCATGCAACTTGTCCAGGAGTGGGACTTGTTGTAGCTTTGGTAGTGATGCGGTTCATGACATTGTTAGGAGACTCAGTGGACACGGTGGCATTTGAACCCGGTTGTACAGGAGAGTTGTAGCTGGCTGGAGAACTGTTTTGGCCCTCGTAATTGCTGTAACTGCTCGCACTCCCAGTCCGTGTGCCTAATGTAGAGAATAGGTCCGTCGTGCAAGGAATTTTTTCAAACGCGATATATAGTAGCAGTAGTATAGTTCATGTTACTTACTTTGTATATGAGATGAGACCATATGACCAGGATACATGGTATCCCTTGGGGATCGCTGTGTAGAGTAGTCCACGCCAGGTTGATTCCCAAAATTTTGGGTAACTGTATGATCTGCTGGATTACTATTTTCCCCACTAGTGCCATCATGATGTTGAAGAGCCCTAATTTCGCAAAATTGACTGTTAGGCATTTCTACATTTTTCATTGGATAGTAATTGGAGGGAATTTACTTAAGCAAACAATATTGACTGCTTTGATGCGTGTTTGAAGCCCGTAAAAATGTGGCACAGGATTTAAAATCCGTTGATGTTGACCATGCAATCAATCATTTAACAAGCAGTTCTATTTAAATTCAAGTACATACTTTGCAGATGTATTCGTGCAAACGATATACTCCACTTCATCCGTGTACGGGTTCAGGAAGGCGAAAGCGGATGTTCGTAACCAAACCCATTCTCGATTTTTTGCCCTGCACCGATACATGATAGACATTACCTGTCCCTTCAACTTGAGAACTGTAATAGACAAAAATTTAGTTTGTAGACAGAATTCTCGAAAGCTTTTACTCCCTATAGGTTGGTGAGCATACAGCATAGCAATTACTTCCAGGTACTCTTGTTTTTATCCGTAGTCCCTTTTCATTTCCCCCGAACCCTCATTATTTAGTCACGCAATGTATAATATTGTGTAAGTGTTTTATTTTTGGAAGTTGAGTGGCTGAATGCACCCATGCCCAACAATTAGCTTATATGTCATGTCTATATTTCATTTGTAAAGTCATTCTTTTACTGTTCATCATAAAATACTTGCTGTGTTAAATCTGCAAAGCTTTATTGGATGGTAACAAGGTAACATGAAGAAATGCCAACTTTTAACTGCTAATTTTCCAAGTCTCAAAAGAGTGGGGTAGCATATTCATTCATAACTACTTCAGATTAATGAAAATTTTGCAATTATCGAACAATCTTTCGACGAGTAGATTTGTCTCTGACTGACTGATATTAGAAACTAATATCAACTGATCTCATTTTAGCCAATGCAGGATCTAACTTTCTAATTCTAAACCTCCCTGATTTAGGCACTGGGGTAAGATGATAGAAAAAATCAATGCATAGGAACAAATACTGTTGTTTGTGTATAGTGTCATAACTGGACCTGGCCACCAAATGCTGAAAAATGAAAAATATCTTACCTTGCTCGAAACTCTCCTTCATATGAGTCTGATCCTCCGGATGAAAAATGTCGAAGCAACATTTGCCCAAAAGTTCTTGAGGTGTATATCCCAACACACCCATGACCCTCTGGTCTACAAAAGTGAATTTTCCATCAATGGAATGCCGGGTGATGAATTCCGCAGCGCTTTGAGAGGATGTCATGTCAGAAGTATTGGGTGCGGAAGTCACTTGCAATCTCCCTATGGCCACTAAACAACAGTGAGAGTGACCATCCTCATCACCGCCTCGGTCCATTGGCACACCAGATGGGGGCCAATTTTTAATGTACCCAGTGCAGTGAACCACAGCATGATTTACTCCATCTCTAGACGGTCCTAGGGAATTTCTTTGGCGGAGGCGATTCAGATGACTTGATGACAGCGACTCGTGGTGCACATTCCCGACTTTCATTCGGCAAATAAACCCGCGTCTTGAGCCCATGCAAAGTCTCATGGAAGCTGCAAACAAACAAACAAGCATAGTTTCAATATACAGCCGCCTATGCACAATGAATTAAAAAATTATGTAATTATGTGAAAATTATTATTATATTATGTCTAGGCTTACATTGATGGCCTTCCTTTTTCACGGTCCCAGTTTTCAGATCTAAAATACGCCCTGTATTTTGAGGTTCTTGAGTGGATAATTGCTCGCGAACTTTGTCCACATCCTCAGCATGCAGATGATCAAATATGGTGGATCCAAACCAGTCCGACTGTGCTTGATTCAGTACGGGTGTTACGGAATCGGATACGTACAATATTCTTCCAGTGTCACATGCCACAACGAAAAGGAACCCATCGGCCGCCTCCAAAATTAAATGCTTCAGCTCTTGATCGGTGAGGAATGAAGGTTTGTAAGTACCATCTGAAGCTGGATTTCCGACTCCTGTATTTCCGTCTAAATAGGATATCCATAATCCAAAGATGATAAATAAAAATATATGAGAAACCCTGCCTAGTTCTTAAACACAAGCTATGCTGTAAATGTGAGTATAGGGACCTCTTAACGCTTTCATATGTGCGACGGCCATTCTCAGAATAGTGAGTTTGTCAGGCTTTCGGGCCAATGCACTGCATGTGGGGACCATGTCGGATAATTCGGTAATGTAGGCGGTCATCTTATTGCGACGTCTCCTCTCAATTTCGCAATGATTCTCCCTGCATCAGATGGAAAACCAGCGGACATGACGGTTCTATGCTTTCTTAACTACGAATTGAAACCACGTTATGCATCTTACCTGGCAAACCGCTCTTTGTCTTGAATATTTTCGTCATCCATGTTGGGGAATTCAGCACGGTCAGGGACTTCTACTTCGTGCGAACTACAATGAAAACTAAAATTATTATCATTCATTACTGTAGGTACTTTAGTTTTAAAAGCTGTGCCTGAGATCTCATAATCAAGATAAAGAATGTTTCCTTACCCTGGATTCAAATATAATCGGTCAGGAAGTTTTACAGCTTCGAAATCTGCAGAAGGTTAAATGTGGAGAGCTAAATATTAGCAGCTGTTTAATGCATTTTCAACTATCCATATTTGTGTTTACCTGAAAAGGCAGCTTTTGCAGCCCCAGCCATCAGCTAATTACAACCACTGCACAACACTGTGATGATGGAAATCAGAAGCAGTAATAGTCGGCCACGTTAAAATTAATAGTCTTTGTTATCGGAAGTGGAACATTATGCAACCAAGGTTAGTTCTCAAAGTGGTTACACAAAACTCACACACCCACAATTAAATTAATCTAAAACTCTATGAAATTTTCTGTGCGACTGTAACGCCGTTGCTGTAAATAATATTCGTTCGACAGAGCAGTTATGTTCAACTAAAACTGTTCACCGGAATCGAAATACTACAATGATGTACTGTTTGTTACAATTCGGCTAAGCAGTCACATAAACTCAACTCTACCTTTCACTTATTGCACTTCCTAGGTATTCAAAAGATTCAGAAAAATTTCACAAACTTTAGGTTTAACTTGCTCTGGCTACAATTGTATTGTTGAATGTCTTCAATATTCAAAAGTAATCAACACTACTTTAACCTGTTTAAATCCGAGATCAATTAAGTATCGACTGTAAAAGTCTGCCTACAGTAGGGATTTCTATACTCACTCAAACTGCGCTTATCTCAAAATATTCCCCATTTGATTCACTCTGATATGCATATAATGTTTTAAGTTCCCTGAGACTCGATTCTGAGCTTTTATAGCATATATCGTGTAACATATTACAAGTAGCCAGAAAAGCTAGTGAATTCAGGAGGATATATGCCGTCTAAGTATATTAAATGTTAACGTACCTCTCAAATCCTCTAAAAGGGGAATACAAAATTGACGGACCAAAGACTGGAAGGGTATATTTCCTCACAGAATTTCTCATCAAATATACCAACTAGCAAACTATCTAAGTACATTCATATACATTGCTAACTCTATATAGTGGCTTAAAGAGAGCCACTTTTCATCCAAGAGGGGAGAATATCATAGGTTAGGCTGTAAAAGTAGTCTTTGGCTGTGCTAGCCAACTTACTTACATACTTAACTTGCGGCATATTTGAGAGGCACAACTACGAACAACGAGTACTAACTCTGCACTTGCTAAAGTGTACTGTACTGTAGCTATAATACACTATACATTAGAAAAAATTCACCTTCCCATGCATCCAAACTTTTGGGAGACACAGGTTATGTTAAAAGTTAACTGTGTGTGATCACACAAGAATATACATGACACTAACTAACTATATTCTATGGTTTCTATTGTGGAATAAATTTAGATACATTCCTTGTGTAGGAAGACAATGGTACACTTAACTAAAGGGTGCATTTGGGTGCGATCTATCCCGTATTTTATTAGCTTAGTGAGTTGGAAAAGTACTTTTGCGACTGATAGTAGATTTAATTGAATATACATATAGCCTTAAAAATATAGATTGTTTATTAGTTACTGACTGAGTCTGTCCTACTCAGTCACAATTCACATCACAATGTGTATGTAATGTGGTGCAAAATACCCTTGAAACAATAATTGGCTGACAATTAATCTGAGATGCTTCGATGCTTGCATTTAATGCATTGTTTATTTCTATTTCATATGTATGCACGTGACACCTGTAACTTAATTTATATTGTATTCTAATGTATTTCATTGTTTCGTTGACACCAGTGTTTCTATAGCTGAATCATCATTTGCATATCAATTTTAAGCCCAAGATAGGGTTTATGTGATCATCATGCCTCTCTGTCCCGCTTTCTTGTTAACACCATTGTGGTCAAGCGGATCAACCGATCGCCACGAAATTTTGCACATCTGTGTTTGAATGAGTGAATTAGAAGTGTCCTATAATTTAAACTCTATAAAAATACATAGATGTGTAGGACAGTGTCTGAAAAGGCACCATCGCTGTGGGAATTAGGATTTTTGAGCTTATAGTGAATTTAGTTATGTAGGACTGCGGTTAAGGGTTTCACCTTGGTCAAGGTGTTTTGGATTTTTGCGATTTCGTTTAGTAAAATGCACAGTTGCACCGAATTCAATTACCATATTGCTCTTTTAGTGGTTTTAGTAGTTTTGAATAAAAGAGGAAACTTTGGCTTAGAATTGCATTACATGCCTCTATCTCGGGCTCTGCTAAATTGTGCCAGAAGTTTTTTGTATTCAGTCAGTCTGTATTCTTGATGCAGGAAAATAAACTTTAAATGGGCATTTGCTAGTTTTAAAAGATGATTGTTGTAAAACTCAGGTATTACATTTATGAGGCCATTGACACAAGTCTTAAGTACAGAAACATTCTCTGCAGACTGATTTAAGTTGAAGCATTACCATGATTTTGGGACGTTGTGCATTTAGTGGCAACATAAACACAAAGCCCCAAGATATTGTCGAATATGAGTGTTTAGTATCTTATCTTTTTGAAAATGGTCTTGATGCTTAAGCCTAATGATCATTACTGTTTATTAAAACCGTCTACGGTAACAATGCGTGCTATGTATTTCAGCAAGGGCATATGGCAATGAATGAAGCTGAATTGTGCTCGGCTCATTGCTATCTAAAAGTTAGTTACTTGCAAACAGATTGGAAATAGCCTTGCGGTGCTTTCTTCCTACTTACAAGAATGGAATAAGGAACTCATGCTGAAGTAAGGCAACATAAGAAATGAAATAAGTATCTGTGTATTTACAATAGTAGCTTCTCATAGTCAGCATGAAAAGTGCAACCAAAAGTGTACAACATGCACTGACTGATACTAACTTACTAACTACAAAGTACTTGGAAAAACTAAGATGCGAGCATAGGCAGAAGAAGGAATGAATTTTAGTAACAACTGACTAAACTACCTTCTTCGTTTGGGAGTAGATTTGAGTTTGAGCAGAATCTTTACCCACACAGAGATGCTTGCTTACAAATGCTTGATAGAACTGATATATACACTTGTGTTATGCTCAATACTTGAGCTACTAATGGTAGTGAGTGAGTGATTTCCAAATAATATAAACAAGCGTCCAAATTCATGTGATAGACATTTATTCTCTCATAGTTAGTTCTTACCATGGCCTTGCGGCAAAAAAGTTAATAATACTTACAGCTCGTTATATTATTATTATTCTTAGCAGGTCGTACATAACGAAGGCGAAATACCAAGGAAATACTACTGTGTAGCCAACTGACAGAGATTACCATTTATTATACAATATTTGCCAGTCCCTGTGCACACTTTCCCTTTCACTAATTCTATAATTGTGCAAACTCAATAACTTTTGATAGTTAGTTAGTAAGTAAATCTCATTGGAGCCCAAAGCCATAACTTATGTACATTCATAGTACAAGGAGTCAGGTTGTAGTGATGCTAATTAATATATTCCAGCTCTTTTATTGAATTGGCAGTACTATGCGCTCCGTAAGTGAATTACTTGAGACTCAAGAAGACTGAACCACAAAAAAAGCAAATACTCGCTCACTGATTAAGCATTTAATTTAGCTCCAACTGGATGTATGTAAGTTCAACTTTTGTCTTACGAGTGGAGTTTAAAGTGCAATTTCTTCAGCTCACAGTTACAGCAATAATTTAACTTACGTACTTTCAAAAGTCATTTGAAAAGGAATATGGCAGCACCTACTTCTGTCGTTGTATTGGACAGGGGAAATAATACGACTTGTACCGTCAATTTACATGGTAGGGGGATGGGATTCTCCAATCTTTGAAATAACTTGAAATCCATTCTGTTCTGTTTTGCACTCACTAAGGAATTTGTTACTTTTACAGGAGCTACTGTAGTTTCATGGAGAGTAAACAATCAAGAGCAACTATTTGTTTCGAAACAAGCTCAATTCGATGGGAAAAAAGCAATTAGAGGGGGAATTCCTTTTGTGTTTCGTAAGATCTTAAAAATCTTTTGGCTATTTCCGTTTGATTTCTACTTATGTTTTGTTCCAATGCTATTTTCTTGTTTTTCTATCCAAATAGCTCAATTTGGAGCGTGGAACTATGGTCCTCAACACGGGTTTGCTAGGATTTCAAGATGGTCCCTTGAAAAAAGTCCAGAACGCTTGCACTCTGGAGATGTGGAAGCAGTGTTCTCTCTAATGGATTCTGACTTTTCCAGATCTATGTGGAATTTCCCGTTTAGAATCACTTATAGGTGAAATTATTATCTAGTATGGTAGTTTAATACAGAACGGATTTTTTCCGAAGAAGAATGCTCATGAATTGAAATTATGTACTGTTGCAGATTGATACTCCGGGAGAAAGAGTTACACTTCAACATATGTGTGTATAACCCTAGCAAGGATCTCACATTCAGTTTTAATTTACTGCTCCACACTTATTTCAAAGTTCCAGATGTTCGTCGCTGCCAAATTACTGGACTTCATGGTTGCACATTCATTGATAAAGTATGGAGCAAAAAAGTTCATTTTTTCGTCTACTTTCCTATAAGCATGCGTTCTCATGAAATATAATTTTTTGTATCTAGACAAGAGAAAATTCCTTGTATCAGGAAGGCCGAGACGTGGTCCAAATCAATGAGTGGACAGACCGTGTTTACCAAAACACCCCACAAGAGCATATTATCACGAATGTAGTTTCTGGGCGAAAAATGCGGGTTCAAAAGTATAACTTCCCTGACACTGTGCTCTGGAATCCATGGACCGAAGGAGCGAGAGAGATTAGCGATTTTGGGGATGATGAATTTCCTAATATGGTTTGTTTAGAAGCAGGTCATGTGTCTTCTCCAGTTATTTTGCTCCCAGGGACAGCATTTGAGGCCTCTCAAATTCTTCAAGTGATGTGAATTTTGAGCAAAAAGGCAGAATTCCTGTTTTTAACCAAGTTTGTCTGCCCAGAATTTACAACCACTGTAGATTGTTTTTGGTTTGTGGTAAATATTGAGTACTGGTGACAAGTTTCCAGCAGTTTAAACTGCTCTCTTAATACTCCTCTAGTTTCTAGGTAGTTGTGGTCATCACAATATAGATTAATTTATTTTTTCAAAAATATTCAACAACTTCTTCTCTTTTTTACAGTGTATGCATTGTTTGTACAACGAATTTATGGATATTTGTTATTACCGGTGACCAAAGTAAGTTTTTCTAACTAATTATTGAAAGTTGTATGGAAGTCTCTATTCCATTTATTAAAAGACTTTTTCGTTGTTGAGCGGAAGGCGGAAGCTATATAATGTATAACTCTAAAGAATACCGATCTAGTATTAAACTTCCATTTCCAATGCAATCTACTAATCAGTTTTCAAATTAAGTTTCCAAGATATATAACCTATAGTTTTAAAATATAACACTGCTCGAATGTAACTTAACTGGAACTAACTGGAAAATAATTATTATAACTGTTCTTTTTTGTGTTAGCTTGTTTCATATCTTTGGATTTTAGTTTCTGTTATACTGTTCGCCAATTTTCTATAAATGGGCGAGCGTGAGAGAATTTCAGTTCTCCCAATAATTTTTTTCATACATGCAATCTATATGTATTTGTGTTTCGCAAAAAAAACGCTGACGAAGTGATGTTCAATTGAAGACATCCGTTGATCAGCTCAACGCTCTGTTAGTTTGTTAATTCATGAAAAAGCAGGATGCTATGAAGTTAATCCAAGACAATAGTAATATATTAGTTAGTTAATTAGCATAATATAGAACCACAAGTGCTTTCACGCTTGTCGTAAAACTTTAATATTGCAAAACTGTTCCTTAATGAAAATCCATCTTGTGAATACAATATTATAGAGCCGGTAAGAGGCATGCCTAATGATAATCGCAGCAATAAAGTGCTATTCTAAAGCCTCAAACCTAAGACATTGTTTTTCATGTTTGAAAGTTTTATACAATCGTAGGTTTGTCTTGATCGTTTCAAGTAATAAAATAATATGTAATTCATTTCAAATGTGTTGTACACTATATTCTTCATTTTTGTGGATTATCAAAGAAATTAATTACGACTCCATCTGGTCTGGTCAATCAGTATGCATTTGCTCAACCTTGTGCTTTTACATTACCGCTTTTAAAAATTTGCGATCAAAATTGCAAAAGTTCCCAACACATAGCAGTCTGAAAATATTCACACTAACATAGTATATACCGTACCTTGCAATTCTCAGCCTTTAAACTTAATTTGAAAAGCTTAACACAGTTGATAATTCACAGTAAAGCTGCTGTGATTTCCTATTTTAAACATTCATGCTTAAAAAACATTCGGAAAGCTCAAAGTTTGCAACATTGCAATCAATAAAACGAGCTTGCATGCATGGTTTAATCTTTAATGAGACCAAGACCAAGTATTGACCAAGCATTCGCAAACTAACTAAAAGTATCTAAAAGGGACATAACGATAACCTTAGGCTCAACTTTATAAATTAGAAGACCATAGTAAGTAGACCATAGACCAATCACTATTGTATATTATTCGCTGTCGCTCCGCAGATTGC
>Ga0210040_10009460_pt1 | contig 11338 bp, 11 predicted proteins | sample CryGeyCG12114_NA_FD_185462 | JGI IMG/M metagenome (GOLD analysis project Ga0210040, IMG submission 185462) | Groundwater microbial communities from aquifer - Crystal Geyser CG19_WC_8/21/14_NA (SPAdes) (version 2) | ecosystem: Environmental > Aquatic > Deep subsurface > Groundwater | place: USA... | reverse complement strand
TTCTGAAAGAAATACTCGTTATAATCTTCGCCAAAAGCAGTTACATCAAAATAAGTATCATTTATCAAAACGCCGGGCTTTTCCTGCCCCGCCTCACCGTAACGGAATATTTTCATTTTTATAGAATTAAGTTTTAAAGAACAATTTAGAAAAGTTTATTAGCCAGAAACAATCTGCCAACCGGCCATGAAGTTATCGGTAATTAATTATTCAGCCGGGTAAAACCACCGTCAATCGGGTAGTCGCAGCCCGTAATAAAGCCGGCTTCATCCGAACATAAAAACAAAGCCAGAGCTGCTACTTCTTCGGGTTTGGCCATGCGGCCAATGGGCTGCGTACGGGATAATTTCTGAAACATTTCGGCCTCCTGGCCGGGGTAATTTTTCGCGATAAAACCATCTACAAAAGGCGTATGCACCCGGGCCGGTGAAATGCTGTTGCAGCGAATATTGGCGCCCAGGTAATCTTTGGCCACCGACATGGTCATGGCGTGAATAGCGCCTTTACTCATCGAATAAGCAAACCGGTCGGAAATGCCTACCAAAGCCGCCACCGATGCCATATTCAAGATAACACCGGTATTATTTTCTTTCATGGCTTTAACGGCTGCCTGCAAACAATTATAGGCACCTTTTACATTTACCCGGTAAACGCGTTCTAAATCTTCTTCCGAAGTAGTTTCCAGGTTACCTACGTGGGCAATACCGGCATTATTTACCAGAATATCAAGCGCACCAATAGCGGCAAAAGTTTTTTGTACTTCGCTGGCTTGGCTTACATCGCAGCCGTAGGCTTTTACCTGACCACCAACTCCTTCAATGGCCGTAATGGTTTCCTGGGCCGCTTCCGGACGTAATTCTATCACGTGTACGTCGGCGCCTTGTTGGGCAAAAAGAATGGCAATAGCTTTACCAATGCCGCTACCGCCGCCGGTAATCACTGCCTTTTTTCCTGTTAATTCAAACATGCTTCTTTTATTAATTTTACAGAAGAAACTTTATTCTTCAGGCTGATAAATAAGTAGACAATTATAAGGTGTAAATAATAAGTAAATAAATTATTGTCTGTTGAGGACTTAGGGCATGACGTATATCAATTTCGTTTTGTGGTAATACTTAGTTCTGAATAGCTGCGCCGCATTAATGGGCTACCGACAACTTTACGTGTTTTACCGAGAAGTTGCGGATAGCAAAGAATAAGATTACTAAAAAGCAGGCCGCCGGTACCAGGTAAGCCACCTGAATATTGCTCACATCGGAAACAGCTCCCATGATAACCGGGAAAATAGCTCCGCCCACAATAGCCATAATTACCAGCGAAGAGCCTATTTTGGTTTTGGCACCTAAACCCCGGATACTTAAAGAGAAAATTGTCGGGAACATAATCGACATGAAAAATTCTACTCCCACTAAGGCGTATACCGAGAGTTTGCCTTTTAACAACACGGCCAGCACGAGTAATAAAATATTCATGACACTGTACAAGGCCAGTAAGCGCGCTGGGGCAACATACCGCATCAGAAAGGTGCCAATAAACCTGCCTGCCATAAAGCCAAACAAAGCCGCTGATAAAAACAAAGTAGCCGATTTCTCTTCGATACCCGCTACCTGCTGGGCAAACCGGATAAAGAAACTACTCACGCATACCTGCGCGCCTACATAAAAAAATTGCGCTATTACACCCATCATTAAATTTTTTTCCTGCAGAATGGAGCCGGAGGCCGTGGTGCTGGTTTCTTCTTCGGCTATTTCGGGTAGGCGGGTGCGCCACAACATAATAGCTACTGCCAATACCACAATACCAATAATAATAAACGGCAACTGTACCGATGAGGCTTCCAGTTGCAGGTAAGAATCGAGTTGTTGCGGCGACATAGCACTTTCTTCCTGCGCGGTTAAGGTTTTGCCCGATAAAATATAAGTACCGCCAATTAAAGGGGCCAACATAGCGGCCAAGCCGTTGAACGATTGGGCAAAATTAAGCCGTTGCGTGGCCCCGTCGGGGTCTCCTAAAACAGTAATATACGGGTTAGCCGCAGTTTCCAGAAAAGTTAACCCACTGGCAATAATAAATAAGGCTACTAAAAAGAAACCGTAGGAGCGGGTTTCGGCGGCCGGAAAGAAAAGGAAAGCCCCAAAAGCAAATAACAATAAACCCAGGATAATGCCGCCTTTATAGCCATAACGTTTCATAAATTGTCCGGCCGGAATAGCCAATAAAAAATAAGCAATGTAAGAAGCCGAATCGATAAAGGCCGATTGGGCATCGGTGAGCTGGCAGGCTTTCTTTAAATGCGGAATTAAAATTGGGTTTAAATTTAAGGCAAAACCCCATAAAAAAAACAAAGAGGTAATCAGGATAATGGCAAATTGATTGCGGTTATTGGACGACATACTTACTTGTGGATTTATAATTTGAGGTTTTGACTATAATGGGGGCTATATTTTGATTTCTTAATTGGCTAAATTATGGCTTTGAAATTAAAACATTTATTTTAATCCTGATACCAAATTTTTAGCTAAAGTTTAAAGGTTTTCAAATATAGCCTTCACTAATGAATAATGGTGTAAATAATAAGCTATTTAGAATATAGCTTTAAAAAATCTTGCCGGGTGGGTTCAGATTGTGGTGGGTAGTTGGTAATAGCTTGATTAATCTGGTTCAAAAGCACAGCAGTCGTATTTACGTAGCTAATTCCTGCTGCCGATAAGGTAAGCTTTGCTTCTGTTTGGCCAAGGCTCGTTGCCCGTAATACACCAGTATTTTCGTAGCTATACACAAGTAATTAAACCAACAAGCTGGTGCTGTATGGTGTGAGCAATGTGTTAATATATTTAAAGAATGTTATAACCCACTTATATCTGGAGGACGGTACAATTGAATTTAGGTGTGTTTAGGAAAGGCTTCTGCCTAAAAAGTTAATATTTTAAACCAGGTTTGCGAGTCAGCTTGCTTAAAGATCAAATAGCCGCCATAAACCCGTACAAGCTAAGTAGCAGTATAGTGACGGCGTAACCATTGACTAAGGCCGGCTAAACCGGGGAACAGTACCCGTTCAGTAATATTTACCTGATCCAGTTTATCCCGTACTTCCCATTTTAAATGGGCGGGTAAAATTATCCGGAAGTACAAATCATCGTGGTTTTTCAGCCAATCGCTTAATACTGCTTGGGGGCTCGACATCATGGCAAATAAGGCGTACTGGTGGACAATACGTTCATCCAACGAAGGCGGCTCCAGGAAAAGCACAAATTTTTCTTCTTGAAAAGAATCTAGCTCTTTTAAAGAAGCACAAACCGGTTCCAGCACTTCCGGCGTAAAAACATTAGAGCCCTCATTCCGGATAGCCTCCCGTAGCACCTGTGGAATATATTCATTAGATTTTACATAATTTACGCACCAGATGGCCGCATCGGTATCATAGTTTCTAAAATCAGAGGTGGCAAAATGCAAGGCCACGTACGGGGAGTAAGTCCAGTCGAGGAGGCGGGTAGGTAAACCGTGGTGCTGGGCCACGGCCAGCCAATTCCAGATAGAATGGCCTGGTGAAGCATCTTCGTGCGCGTATTTCCGGAAGTTCCGAAGCAGGTGATGCTCCAGCTTGCCATAATCACCCCCTAACCGAATCAGACTGGTTTTTAGGTCGTAAGTATGGTTCCACATGCCCCGGTAAATATAAGGCGAACGAAAACGATTAATGCGTTCGTCCCAGGAGTTGTGAAATAAAGCTTTTTGTAATTCTTCCCAATTATTAACAACAATATCGTTATGCTCCATACCGGTGCCGGATTATCATTTTAAATTTTAATTTATACGGCCATAAAAGAATTTTTAACCGGTAATTAGTACGTAAAATAATAGCAGATTTATACATAATTCTGGGTTGTAGCTATACAAAATAAGTGCTTACCGTATGATAAAAAGGAGCAGCCGGGTAAAAGTTTATAACTAGAAATCAGAATTTAATTGCTTAAACCAATATGCCTAAAATATTTCGGACCGTTTCTGTGATGTTGGTAGTAGGTATGCTGATAGCGGCAGCCTGTAAACAAAATTCTTTTAAAAATAATAACATGAATCAGGTGCAAGTGAATAAAAGCAGGCTTTACGCCGATGTTAAATTTTTAACGGAAGTGACGCCGCCGCGCAATGCCTTTAATTTGGCATCGCTCAATACAAGTGCCGATTACATTTTCCGGGAATTTAGTAAAATATCAGACCGGGTAAGTTATCAAACTTTTAAAGTCGATAATAAAGAGTACAAAAATATAATTTGCAGCCTGGGCCCCGAAGGAGGCGAGCGTATTATAGTGGGGGCTCATTACGATGTATGCGGCGATCAGCCCGGAGCCGATGACAATGCCAGCGGAGTAGCCGGATTACTAGAAATTGCCCGGCAAGTACACGAACAAAATCTACCTTTAAAATACCGGATAGATTTTGTTTCTTTTGCTTTAGAAGAACCGCCTTACTTTAAAACCGATGCAATGGGCAGTGCGGTGCACGCCAAATCGTTGGCCAATAGCGGCATAAAGCTCAGAGGAATGGTTTGCCTTGAAATGATTGGTTATTATTCCGAAGAAAAAAATTCGCAGCGTTATCCGGTAGCAGCCTTAAAAGCCATTTACCCCGATAAAGCTAATTTTATTTCGGTGGTAGGTAATATGGGCCAGGGTAGTTTGGTGAACCATCTGAAAAAGTATATGCTCGAAGCCGGCCAGATAGATGTACAGTCTTTAACCGCTCCGGCCGCCGTACCCGGCGTTGATTTTTCGGATCATCTGAATTACTGGCATTATAACTTCCCCGCCGTTATGATCACCAATACGGCTTTTTTCCGGAACCCTAATTACCACCTGCCTTCTGATACCCTCGATACCCTTGATTTCGATAAAATGGCCGAAGTGGTGAAAGGCGTTTATTGGGCTGTGGTGCATTTATAACTTTGGGCGGCGGCGCCTGTATTTTGCATAAACTTATCTGAATACAAGTGCGTACGCTAAAGTTACGCATTGCTATTTGGTAATGCCTACACCAATACTACTAAACTTATAATATATGAAGAGTAGCACAAAAGCAATTTACCAGAATTTAAAACGAAACGACTTTTTAACCGTTGCCCCCGGCGTAAGCTGCTTGCAGGTGGTAATGGTAAACGTATACCTGGTAAGCGATCCGGCTGATATTACCGGCAGTTGGGTGCTTATAGATGCCGGCTTAACCGGATCGGCTAATCGTATAAAGCGGGCCGCCGAGAAATTGTATGGCAAAGGCACTAAACCAAAAGCCATTATTCTGACTCATGGTCATTTTGATCATGTAGGGGCTTTGCAACAGTTAATTGAAGAGTGGGAAGTGCCGGTATATGCGCACCTGTTAGAAATGCCTTATTTAACTGGTCGTTCTTCTTATCCGCCACCCGATCCAACCGTGGGCGGTGGTGCAATGGCTTTTATGTCGCGTATTTATCCAAAAAAACCCATAGATATTAGCCGGCACGTACAAGAATTGCCCCACGATGGCTCCGTACCGTACTTACCCGATTGGACTTATTTGCATACCCCCGGGCACTCGGCTGGTCATATTTCTCTTTTTCGGCAAAGCGATAACGTGTTGATTGCTGGTGATGCTTTTGTTACGGTAAAACAAGAATCGATGCTGGCCGTGATGACGCAGAAACAGGAAGTACACGGCCCGCCGGCTTACTACACGCCTAACTGGGAAGCTGCCAAACGTTCGATAGAACGCTTGTTGTTATTGCGCCCCAAAGTAGCGGCTACCGGCCACGGCCTGCCTATGTATGGCGATGAACTCCTAGAGCAACTACAAACGCTTTTTCGGGAGTTCGACGAGCGGGCCTTACCGCACCAGGGCCGCTATATAAAACAACCAGCCGAAGCTGATGAAACTGGTGTAATATCTTTACCGCCGCCGGTGCCGGACCCGCTGCCCAAAATAATGGTTGGCGTAGGTTTAGTAACTTTAGCGGGTATGGCAGTTTTGGCTATTCGTCGCCGCAAAAACACCCTGCATTTTGTAGATAAAAGCTTTTTAGCCGGTATTGCCAAATTTTAACTGATATAAAAACAAACAAACATAGAAAAAGCCGGCTTGCCGGCTTTTTCTATGTTTGTTTGTTTTTATGAGTAGATGAATAAAGTATTACGCAGTTGTTTCTAACCAGAAAGTCACAACAACATTAAATTTCTTCTTCCATAAACTCCTTCTCCGGGTAGAGAAGGAGCCAGGAAGCTTATTAAAGTATTATATTGTTGGTCGTTGCTTACTTAATTTTAGGTTAATTAGGTACACTAACCTGCATTTTTAATGTGTAAGCAACAACAAGCAAAAGAATAGTTAGCGAAATGCGCGAAGAACTATTTAATAATTATCCTCCCGATCCCGACGGTTGTAGCGGTACCGGTTATTACGGTCATCTTCGTCTGCCCAGCGTGGCCCTGATTCGTAACCGCGGTTAAAGTTGCGATTTTGCGGGTGCTGATTACGGTTATCATACTCGTTGTCGTCGTTACCGGTTAAGTTGTTCCAAGCGCTGCTAATGCTGTTTCCCATGCGGTCAAAGAATCCTTCATCTTCATTCCGGGCACGGTTGTCGCGTTGGTAACGATTACGGTTGTCGTCTTGGTGGTCATCTTTGCGCCCAATCCCAGGCGCCTCCCAATTACCCCGGTTACCGCTGGTGTAGCGATAATCGTCTTGTTTGTATTTTTCGCGTTCGCCCCAAAACCGGGTGCCCGCATGATCATCTTGCGGCGGATTATCAAAATGATTGTTTTGATTATTCTGCTGGTTGCGATAAGGCTGCTGATGGGAATCGTTTTGCGGTAACTCACGCTGGTAAGGCCTTTGGTTCCGATTCCAATCTTGGTTCTGCTGCCGATTTTGGTTTTGTCGGTTTCGCTCGTCCTGGTTCCGATCGCGGTTATCGCCGTAATTTATCCGGCTTTGGTCGCGGTAAGCGCTATCGGGTCGGGAACCATAATGAGTTTGGTCGGGATTATAGCCTTCGTTGCGGTTATGATTACTTTGGCCGCTACGGTACTGCTCGTTCCAATTCTGGTCGCCCCGCGCACGTTGTATATCTCTGCCTATCCGTTGGTTATCCTGCAAATGCCGGGAATTCGGATTTGGATTTTCATCATCTGAATTTCTTCTATTATTATTCATAGCTTTAGATTTAATTTAAAAAAATTAGGTTATGCTCAGTTATAATAACTCAGTATAACCTAAGTCTACGAAAAGACTTTGTAAGAGTTAATAAAATATAAATTTACACAGGCCTACCTACGGGAAGGAAAGCAATATTTGGTTTGCTAAGCCCACTGCGGGCTATAACTTCATTAACAGTAGCAAGGCAGCATACTTCTGTTCTGACAAAAGTAGTATTTAGATTAGTTGGTTATTTGCTCTTTTAAGTAAGCTATGTAGCTGCTTATTAATACGATATAAATATACAGGAGACTATTTGTGTTTTGTTAAATGTAAAGCTAATGCCATTATGTCTTAAAATCTATCTGACTTTAGAATTAAATGCCTAAAATGGCACTTTTAACGGATTGGTACTAGGTTTGTTTAAATAACAACGTAAATATTAGAAGGAGTTATAACGATGAACATCATAAAAAATAAAAATATACTTAAAGGTTTTGGCCAGCACATCGACCAACTAAATACCCTGGCAGGTGGTGTTACTATGGCTCACTTGGAAGTGGTAAACAAAAAGAATAAAATGGTGGTAACGGTAGATGCCCCATCGGTGCGGCCGGAGTCTATTCAGGTATTGGTTGAATTTAACAAGCTAGTTATATATGCTACTTTGCCGCAAGCTGTAGAAAATAAAAATAACCAAACCAGCTTTAATTTGCCATTATTTGCGCGGGCAGTAGAGATTCCGTCTCACGTAGCTGTCGACCAAATTACTGCTATTTATCAAGATGAACGTTTAAATATTATTTTACCTTTTGCCGAAGATCAGTTCAGCAATCGTAAATTTATTCAGATAGAGCAGAGATAATTTTTGAACATATAAAAAATTATAACAAAAGGGCTATGAAAAATGGCCCTTTTTTGTTTACTTTAAAAAACGACTTAAAAAGCAGTGGCAGCGTTAAGTTGATACCTTAAAAAAGTAGATAATGGTTTAAACCGGAACAATTTAAGTTTTATAGGAGTTTAAAGAACATGGTTAATTTGATATTCCCGCCCAAGTACATGGCTGTTTATGCCCAATGCATCGACGACTCATTGCCGACTTTCGATCCTCAGGAATGGATTGAAGAAGGCCGCATTTACCAGGTGAAACATTATACAGAGTCTTTAAATAATAGTGAAGGTTTTGCCGTTACCATATTGGATGCAAACGGCGAAGAAATACATCCATCGCCGTCGCATTGGAGTTTTGCTTCGGATCGTTTCGAAATTTTTAGCATCTGTTTAAATTAATTTTCGTAGGTGCAAGCATGGTTTTTATAAAAGCAGGAAGATATGCTGGCACAAGAACAGTTTAAAGTATTAACAACCGCCGAACAAGTAGCTATTTTACGTACCCATGGAAATTATATTCATTACCGCATTAAAGGGTGGTGTAAAATAGAATTATATTGGTTTCATAAATTTTACGTAGAGGTTTGGTATTTGCACAACGACCAAACAGTTGGCCTTATTCGGGTGTTATCCGGTAAACCCTCTTTGGAACCTTATCTAGACACTATTAAGCTTAAGGTGGTTTAGCTAAAGTCAGCTTTAATCTCTATCTGTATAATTTTTTGCGTAACAAAATTTTGAATTTACCGGATTTGGTATTTCAAATACTACACCTTCAAGAATGAATATTCTATCTTGATTATTGGTTCTAAATAATTTATTTCCTTCTGAAATATTCTTTTTAGATAAATACTTATAAGTATTATTTTGAATTAAGCTTTTACCAAGGCTGTTATTTTAGAATGGTAAAAACGTTAAACATAAAAAAAACCTCTGCTGGATAAAATTCCGGCAGAGGTTTTTTGCTTAATTTGTATTACTAATTAAGCTGCCTCGGTGTGTACCTCATAATCATCATCCATCCGCGAAACTATAACAACGGCTACCACAGCTACTGCTGCCACAGCCAAAATCATTTGTTTCGGGGTAAACTTTTTACTTGCTTTCATCAGCAAGTGACCCGTATCCTGGAGTAAATCGGGTAATTTTTCGTATTTACCATCCTTAAAAACGTGCATAGCGTTTTCGAACGCACGGGATAAATCTTGTGGATGCACAAGAGAAGTATTATTTGCCTGGTCCATAGTCTTAATTTTAAATCAGTTTTGGCGTTTTACAATATTAATTTTTATGCGTAGTGCTTCTGGGCACGACTAACAAGACTTGCTATACGTAAAACTATAAGCTACGGCTAATGGTTTTGGGCCAGATTAAAAGAAAAATCTAAAAATTAAGCTAGCCGGTTCCCACCAACGTTCTGTACTTCTTCGGTAATTTTCTGAATAATTTTATCGGAGCTAAACATCATGCTGGCCGGGAAGCCTACTTTAACATTATTAACCACCAAGGTCTGCGCGGCTTCGTCGTAATTATATTCAGCCGATACGCCTTTTTCTGATAATTGACCGCTATTTCCCGCCAGATTTATACCAAAGCCAGCTAATTTGGATTTTAAATTGTTATAGACCTGCGCAGATATTCCGGAATATTGTGCACTATTTGCCATGAGTGTTTTAGTTAATTTTTAGGTGTATACGATAAGATAGTAAAGCCGAAATGAGTTAAATAAATAAAAACTTATATTTATATATGATTTATGTGATTATCATGAATTTTGAAATAAGCTACCTGAGCTTACCATAAAAATATAGTATTTTAAAAAGCAGCATCTAAAAATAATTTATGGCAGCACTATCTATTACGCGGCCTTAGAACTGGCCAATAGTGCCGCTAGGCAAATGAACGTAAATATTACGTTTAAATTTTACAAGCCCAGTACTTGCAATCCCTGCTGAAAAACTACATCTACCGGAATATTAGCTTCGCTTAAGCGGTCTAAATCAGCTTGCAACCGGCTATCTATTTTACCCTGCTCTTCGAGTAACTGCCCTACCCCTTGGTAATCGCCGTTGCCCTGCAAGGTTAATATTTTTTCGGAAAGTTTATTCATTGCTTCCTGCATTTTTTGATAATTTACGCGGTAAGTACCGGTTTTCTCATCGCGCTCAAAAGCATTGTTCTGGGCAAAGAAATTAAACCGCACCATATTGGCCTGGCCGTGGGCACTGGCGGCGCCAAATCGCACCGACCGAAAGATACCCGCCAGGAAAGTAGTGTAGTAATCTTCTAAGGAGCCTTGTATTTCGCCTTTTTGGTGCAATTGGGTTATCATGTACAAACCCAGAATATCGGCTTTGCCTTCTTCTAAAGCCGAACCTTTTTCTTTTAACGCGTCGCGGACCGTGCCTTTGCCTTTTACTAAATTTTTAATGCCCAGGCCGTGCGCTACTTCATGAAACATAGTGGTAGCAAAAAAAGCATCGAAAGTTACGTGCTGCCGCTGGTCTGCGGCTATTAAAGTATTTGCAATAGGCAGCATTATTTTATCAAATTTGGCCCGCATGGCATTTTTTAGCTGCAACCGACGGGTGCCTTTTTTTAGTTGTACTTCTTCATCGTTGGGTAAATTAATAGCAATGGTTTTGCTGCCGGCATTGCAGTCGCCGGCATAATATACTATATCGTAAGCATTTAAGTCAGAGTCGGTGCCGGGCTGTTCTTTTTTATAATTAGCGGGTACCGGCAAGCCACGCTGCAACTCGGGTAAGAAAGCCGCGTAGCGGGCCAGGCGTTGGCTCCATTCCTGGTCTTTAACAAGCACATAAGCTTCGTGGGCGGCTTTATAGTTAAATAATTTGTCTTCGTATACTTCAATCGGGCCCACCACAAAATCCAGGGTATTGGTTTTCATGTCCATCCAGGCCAGGTCGCTGGGCTGGTAATTATCGGTGAGCAGGGCTTCGGCGCGGAGAGTTAAATAATTTTTCAGGCCGGCATCTTGGGCCAGATTAGCCGCTTGCCGCAATAAAGCAGCTGCTTTTTCTACTTGCGGTTTAAACTGCACGTGGTAAGGCACGGTTATTAATTTGCCCGTCGAGTCGCGCCGCAACAGCGTATATTGGCTTTTCTTGTCTTTTAAATTGGCTTTCTGAAATTCTTCTTTCGTCATATCCGCAGGATAAAAGTTGGCGCCCTCGGGTTTGGGCTGTACTCCCGACAGAAAGGGATCATTATCAGCCAGCCGATCCCAGGGGCCATAGTTTATTTGCACCAA
>Ga0210040_10009459_pt1 | contig 11338 bp, 9 predicted proteins | sample CryGeyCG12114_NA_FD_185462 | JGI IMG/M metagenome (GOLD analysis project Ga0210040, IMG submission 185462) | Groundwater microbial communities from aquifer - Crystal Geyser CG19_WC_8/21/14_NA (SPAdes) (version 2) | ecosystem: Environmental > Aquatic > Deep subsurface > Groundwater | place: USA... | reverse complement strand
CTAATGACAGTCCGCAACACCTCCACCTCAACCAAAGCCGGCCTGCTGATCAGCTACTACATCGTGCTCTCGTTCTGGGCTGCGCAGACGCTGGCCATATCGCTCATCAGCCGCAATATTGCAGGCCAGACGAAAAAGACGGTCGTGGTCACCATGAATTTTTGCGCCTGGTGTGCCGGCAATGCAACGGGTCCGCAAGTTTTCCTCAGCACGGATGCGCCGCGCTATTTCATCGCGTTTGCGACGCACATGGGATGCTACGCGTTGCTGGTGGCCACGATTGCCTTTCTGAGGTGGTGGCTCAAGAGGCATAATGATAAGAAGGATCGCTTGGCTGAGGCGGGCGTTAGTGAGGCCAAGGATGAAAAGATGGTACATGCCTTTGATGATTTGACTGATCGGGAAAATCCTAACTTTAGGTATATCTATTAGTGAAGGAGAGATACGGGATCACGAACATGACGTGAAAGATGGTTGAAGATCTTTCATTCGCTAAGGACCAGACAGCTACCTTTGAGTCGTGAATACTACGTCCACCATTATGCTTCACGTGGCGTAAACCCTATGGTAGCCGTGTATTTCGATGCTGGTAGTGTTGGCCATACGGCTTGCACATCCTGGTCACTCGCTACGCTATGGTGCCCTGCAAGTCGCGAGTGTGATGCTGCCGTGACAGGTCCGAAAGCTGGGGTCCATGTTTGGCCGCCTTACAGACTGCTGAATTTGTAAGCGCGTCCCATGAAGTGAGTCAATGCGAATTGTAGACGTTCTTTGAAATGGTGGAATACTTCGTCAGGACACGCACAGCTGAGTTGATAAGGACAGTGGTTCTTCCAATGCTGAATGAGGTGTGCCAAAGCGGCGTCCTGCTCGGCAAACAGCTCTCTATCTACGTAGCTGAATGCGGAGATGAGGTTGCCAGACATCAGACCAGGCAGAACAGGTAGAATGGCAATGTGGAGAACTGTGTGCGTCAGGAGGTGTGAAATCTCCATTCAATTAGATTGGCAAAAAACGATGCGGTCTTTTGTACCGTACCAACTCAGATTCCATAGTCGAGCCACTTCTGAAAACAAGACCATGGTTGAACATTGGCAACGAGAAGTTAAAAACACCTCGGTAGCCGCTGTTGATCGCGAGAGCCCCCATTGGTCGGACAGGAGGCCATCTTGGCCCACCTATTCCTAACGCCCATCGACAAACTGTAGTATGCAATTGCTCACCGCGAAGGCTCACACGCAGGCCGGTTCCTGCGATCTTCGAGCGTAGCAACAATACCAATGAAGGAAACTACATGCCTCAACGTTGACAGGTCCAGCGAGCTTGCCACCCTCCATCCGCCATGGAAGTGTAAATAATCTGAACACGATCCATCATTGTCATGTAGAGACATGCCAGCCGATAGCTCCCCGCCCATCGCTAAGCGTACAAGAGTATGCCGATGAAGCACACTACTTGAACTCATTCGGCCAGCACTTCTCCTTGGTCCAAGGGTCGGGATGTGTGCCTGCGTGTTGCTCAAGAACTTTGATATTAGAGCTAGCCTACAGAACGTGGTGTCAGGACTGTCATCGACTGTCTTCTGTTCCGTATGAATGGACATGACTTACTAACTCCTTCTTGCAGAAGACACAAACGGACATCGTTTTTGGTGGTTTCTTAGGGGTTCCGTTGGGATTGACTGGTATGCGCGTGCCGGCGGCTTCGGCCTTCTTGTGCTCGCGGTGAATGCGGTCTTTCTTGGAGATAGGCATCTTGAGCTGTTGTGGTGATGCAAACGTGAAGAATTGGTATGTAAAGGCGAATCGATGTTTTATCCTGGAGTTGATGAGGGCGATCCGCTATCAGAAAGTTCTCGCCCTGGCTGCATCCACTTCCGGATCGAATTTTTCCGAAAGGATCTGCGCGGCTTAATAATGTCTTGGCTTTATGCTCTCACTGCCAGTGCCTGGCAGTGCCAGAACCACTGCAGCCGAGGGCGGGTGCATCAGCACCTTGAACTGACTTACTCGTTGCCCATACTGACAATATCATCCAATGCCTCTCCGTCTAAACTCTTGAGATTGCATCTATGACTCAGTCTCCTCTATAAAGGCTAATCATAAGATCCGCACAATGACCCTCAATTTCTTTCGACAATGCAGGCACGAGTTACAATTAATGGTAACCTTCAAATTCGGAGGAGACGTATATACTGTAACAAGTTGCGTACACGGTAGGTTTTGATCACATTTACTTCCGTCGTGCATTCTGAACACGACAGTATCGTTTGCCTTGCGTCTTGACTCTGATTCCACATGCTCCCGAAGCGAACTGTGGTGCACCCTAGCACTTAACGCCTGGATGTCGCACTGAAGTGGCGACTAACACGCATGAAGCACAACTAGCCACAGTAGATGAGTACACCAGACCACAGTACACCTTGGAAACTTGCTTCCATTTATCATCGATCTCAATGGCACGTAATAGAACGCGAAACACAATAGACATTTTCAAGCTTCAGTATGCAAACGGTACAATTATATTATGCATTCATCTGCGATACAGGCTCTGACTGAAGTCGATGGCTCTGGTCTAGTAACGAGAACCTTGCAGCTACGTTTCTGAAGCCCTCAACCTTACTCAGCACCACTCTTATCCGTCTCGAGGCGAAGCATTCGAATGACGTTGTGGTGGTGCCAGAAGTTGCGGTAACGCTTGCCGAAAATGTACAAGGGGATTGCAAGCAGGCAAAAGAATGCACTAATTCCAGCCATTACAGACCCAAGTTCGACAAGTCCAGATGTAAGATACCATCCGATAACGTAGTTGGTGAGACTGCCAATGCGTTAGTACGGTTTGAATCAGACACAAGTGCGACAGTCAACTTACCCGTAGAAGAAGAAATTCTTGAAGACCATGTTCATGATGAACAGCTCGGTGCTGTAGGCGCGGTATGCATCGAGAGCCCATTGCGTGGCAAAGGTTGCAATTATGGTCATACCGAAAAGCATCAGGGCCCAGAGGAAGCAGACAAGGTAGACGGAACCATGCCCTTGCACAGCGTAGCCCCAGCCCAGAAGACCTGCTACAGTGCAGACGCAGCCAAGGCTGAGAGGAATAAGACAGAATTCTGGTTCGTATATTCCTTTGTTCCTTCGTGACATAAATTTGATATATGGCGATGCTGTGAAAAAGCAGGTGAGTGAAGCGAGCAGAGCTCCGATAAGTGGTCCAGCTGACATATAGCCAATGGCTGCAGAATTCATGAGGTATGGTGGAGATGCGAAGATAACTCCTGTTGTAATGGCCACTGCAACAAACCAGGCGATGATGATTCCGGTGCTCAAGATCTGATACAAAGCACCCAGATTGAGCATGATGGCTGGACAGGCCAGTACCATCTTCCATAGCGGGTCGTTGACAAAGCTGCCATTATACAGGGCCATTTCTTGCATGAACGTCTTCTTTGGCGGAATGGATTCCACGGTCGTTTGTCTTGTCATTGTCCTTTCGACCTCCACGTTTGGTTGGCCCTTAGTCTCGTGGCCCATCTCGTGGTTGTGTTTTTCCTGAACACGATGCTCGTGAATAGCAAGTTTGTTCAAGTCCGTCTCGGATCCAGCTTCATCGGTCTCGTAGATGTGCTTGCGACGGTACATTGTCTCAGGCGCATAGACAATGACCATAATCAATTGGAGTAATGCGAATGGCATGCAGAGGTGGAAGTTGTAATGCCAACCAAGGTTCAGCGTGATTACTCCTGCGATGATAGAGACGCCGTTTGCGATCGCGCTGAGGAAGAAGATCAATATAGCGACACGTGGACCTCGTTCGTGGACGAAGAACAAATCACCGATCGTAGCAACCGGTAGTGCCTCATAGGCGGCGACAGCTATACCCTGGATGACACGGCCGGCCAGTAATGCTCCGTAGCCGGTCGCAGTCTCAGCAACAATCAGACCAATGGTTCCGATGAGAGAAGACGCCACATAAACGGGGCGTTTTCCATACTTTCGTCCTAGGGCTGAGACGAAAGGTCCCGCGGCTCCAGTGACAAGGAGAAGGTATCCACTGAGTTTTGCTATATCCGTGGGGGTCTTCTTCAGGTCGATCGCGACATTGACAATGCCAGCGTTGAGCAAAGGACTCTGATGGGTATTAGCACAGGGTCAATCACGAGTTGTCGACTAGATCTTACCGGTACTACTCCGAATATGATGACACCGAGGAAGACGATAAAAAGGACAATGTGCTTCTTCGTAGAGGACCAGTTTAGAGGATCGTTCGGGTCTTCGGAGGGTTGAGGCGACAAGACGATATTGCTGTTTCCACCAGAGGCATGCTTCAACTGACCAGTTGCGCCTTCGGAGTGGGCTGCGACCTGGTCCAGCAGCACGGTACCAGGTACCTGATGGGCATTAGCCGGTTCTAGAATTCCAAGACCCATGTTGTAGTGATGCGAAGTGTCCTCTTGAAGACGAGAGCGAAAGTTCAGCAGGAGAGGGGGGTATATAAAGACTGAATCAGGTCGTGCTGTCCTCCACATGCGGCACCCCGGAAAAACTCCAGATACCCCACAACACCCACATAGCTACTTGGATGATGGTAGCTTTTGTTACGCCCGTGCCGGACGGTTTTACGCGGTGTTGCCGCACAGGATACCCTGCCGTGCATGCCACGCGGCTGGCAGCCTCGAGTGGGTTTAGTGAGAGGTAGTGTGTGGTCTGGACTATGTCCCCACGCATTAGTGTCTCGAACGGCAGCCATAGTGCCTGTTTAGCTGCTTTTCAAGCTAGCTATCGCCCAGGAGATTGGAGGAAAACTGACTAGCGAGTGCAAACGAGCCGCGCGCTCGGGATGATAGACCCACACTCTCGAGCCTCGACCCCATGGTTTAAGCTTGCAAACTATGCACTATTGTGGGGGAGCTCGATTTGGTGTCAAAGATTCACTGTATACCGATAAGTATGCATGGCCGTGGTCAGGACGACTGCGCAGAAAGCTCCTTCGACAAAGAGACTAATGTCGGCGATCGCGCATCAGCTGGGATAGTGGAACACAACCAGTCCGTGCCAGCCTTGCATCAGGTCGAACACGCGATATACTTACTGTACCCTGTAATTTGCATAGACCTTCTGCCGGAGCCCAGGATCCCTTTCAGTAGGTACAGAATGACCCAGTAAGGCTGATCCTCTCTCTCAGAGCTCCGTGGAGGCTGTCCCAAGGTTTTGGGTATGCCCCAAAATCCGATCGCCTGCATTGGCGTCCAGGTTCTGAGATCGTTCAGATCATAAGCAGCACCTTTGACACTTTCTCCTCCACTCGCTAGCTTCAGAATATCTCTTTGCCCCGGAAATACCTCGACGCCGTGCTACACATCGGTCGAATAACGTTGATCTTACTTCACCAACCTGTAATGGGTGAAGTCACAATATGCGCGTATTCACGCGCATGTGGAAGCACCATCCGCCTGCTCGTCCAAGGTATGCTGCGTGTGGCGGGTTGGGAGAGTGTGCCGCGTTCTCGATCATCGAAGCCATGCTTTGCGCAAGGCCCGGAGCTTGCGGCATCTTGCACGACCATGACTTGTACACTGACTCTCCGTGTGGGGTATCCAACTGCTTGGTCAACGGTGCTTGGTACTAGGACCGTTGCTCGACTACCGCAGAGCACCATCCGCGCCACATTGGGAAATGACACCTTTCTATTGCTTGCTCTGGCCGTTTCGCTGATGCAAGTAAAAGAGCCTTTGAGTTGAAGCCTCAACTATGTGATTGTGATATCGATACCTCGAATGACCGATTTCGCGTTTTTTGCTTGTCTCAGATCATCGGTAGACGACAGACATCCTCTCGTGCTCACGTATGCCGCCGGACGGCCCACCTGTAACACAATTGAGAACAACCTGTGGAGCACTCGACTTCTGGAGAATAAGTTTCCTGATGATACCAAGCACTATTGCAGTGGTCTACGACTTTCCCAGCATCCTTCCCAACTCCTCACTTCGATCAGTCGCCGCCTTCACTGCCTTGTCCACGATCTCCTTGAAGCCTGACGCCTCAAAACTCTTCAAGGCTGCATCGGTGGTTCCGTTAGGGCTAGTTACATTTTTGCGAAGCTGAGCTGGCTCATCGGTCGACTCGACCAGCATCTTGCCAGCCCCGAAGCAGGTCTGCTTTGCCAGGCGTGTTGCCTGTTCCGACGACAGTCCCAAGCTTGTTGCACTAACGATCATGTGCTCTACCATAGCAAAGAAGTACGCCGGCCCAGAGCCTGACGATGTTAGCAGAGCCCACTAGTAGTCGCAAAGCAGTGCTGCTTACCAGATAGACCGGTGACGACGTCGAGCAGCTCTTCCTTATCCACCCACTCATGCGCCTTGCTGACACTGCCTAGAAGCGCCGTAGCCAGATCCTTTTCTTCTTTGGACACGTCATGCCCTGCAAACAGCCCTGAGGCACCCTCTCCTACCAAAGCTGGCGTGTTCGGCATAACGCGTACGACGTGTGGTGTACGTCCATCGCTAAGCTTGAGCCACTGCTGAAGACTTTCGCACGTGATGCCTGCGGCGATGGAGACGATAAGCGGAGTGCTCTTGCGCTCAGTCCAAGCATTGCTTAGTTCCTGACACACCCCTGTGGCAACTTGCGGCTTCACTGCAAGGATAACGATGTCAGCCTCTCCCGCTGCCTCGATATTGGACGAGGTGGTGTGAACTCCCATGGCCGCCATTTTATCTCGGTTGACGTCCCATGGCTCGGAAACATGGATGTTCTCCTTGCTGATGTCTTTCGCCAGCAGGCCGCCAATGATGGCGGCAGCCATATTGCCCCCACCGATGAAGGCTATCTTCGTGGCTTGCAATTGGGCGGCCATTTTCCAGACTTTTTGCCCGGCTGTAATGCACGCTCTTCACCGTTGGGACTTTCTGGCCAGTCTTGTTGACGCTACTTGGCACAACTTTGATTCGTGGCTCTGTAGTCGCTTGCCAGTGAGTTACGAAGGTGAGATGCAGCGGTTCAGGCACAAGCACCACCAACCTTGGAAGGTGAAAACAGACTGGCCGTGTGCGCTCTGTTTCGCACTAAAGATTTTCCGTACCGCGGCCTACGCAAAACAGGACAAACAACTTGAAAGCCCTGCCAGCCGGAGCGCAGCCTGAAGGGGGCACTGGCAGACACGCCTAAAAGTCGTTCTTGGCGCTGTCCAGGCACGCCTATCATGAAGCTTGGCGATTGTTAGGTACCTCTAGCACCTCTAGGTACCTGGTACTTGTAGGAGGTCGAGTCCGAGTCTGTTGCACGTCAAGTCCCACAAAGCTGCGCAGCTGCAGGTGCCAGCCTGAGAGGTAATTCAACATCACTACTACTCGCGATTCAGCAGCAACATCGTTATCGTCAGTTTCCCAGAACCCTGACTCAACATCAGCCACAAAATAAACACACGATCTCCGACTCGACATTCGCGGTACTGGATCCTCCCCGCACTGATCTACCACGCGTTGGTTGCGAGGTCCCCATCATATCCCTGTTAACGGGTGACCAAGCTGCGGACCTCCTCACTCCCTTTCGTCCCAAACCCTATCCTTTTGTACCTTCACGCAGTTTGTTGCTCCTCCACACTCGCTCCCGCACTCGTCTCCACGCTCGACTCGACGGTTCGTTGCCCGCCTTAATTGAAATGCGGGGTCAAGAGCAGAGACGCAGGTACACCCGACTCGGTGCTCTCGCTCATACCGAGGGTAATCTGAATACCGGCAATTGACCGACGTAGCTGATTGTCTTTGGAAGAGAAGCAAATGAGGGGTTGGTTATTGAGGCCCCTCAACGCGCGGACATTTGATATATATGGGCAGCATTGTCAGCCGCAGATTATGATGTCGACTCATACATCGTTGAAAGCAATGGTGGTGATCTAGACAACCCTTCTTATACCCAAGCCCAACATGCCTATCCACGGAAGGCTCCCAGAACACATCAAGGAGGTGGACGTGATCGTAAGTACGCTGCCGTGAGAACTTTCCGTGACACCATGCTGACAATAACGAGGTCGCTGGAGGTAATTGACTTGTCGACGTGCTCGTCTACGACTGACCTCCATCACAGGTGGTCTCGCTGGGTGTGTAGTAGCCTCTCGTTTGGCTGAAGCAGACCCGAACCTGTCCATCCTCCTTATCGAGCAAGGCCCGAACAGTTATGGAATGCCTGAAGTCGTCCATCCGGCGCTGTATCCTCGGAACCTCTTTCCCAATAGCAAAATCACACTGTTCTGGCCGACGAAAAAGTCACCGCAGCTAGCTGATCGGACACCTATCGTGCCGTCTGGTGGCACACTCGGTGGTGGATCTGCCATGAATTGGATGGTCTATACACGAGGGCAGCGATCCGATTTTGATTCGTGGAACACGGAGGGATGGAGTGCTGATGAGTTGCTTCCTTTCCTGAAAAAGGTAAGTCCTGCACAGCAGGCCAACACTGTTATTGACTGATTCATAGTTCGAAAACTACCATGGTAAGGGCGACAAAGATCGACATGGCTTCGATGGTCCCATCAACATCTCCAAAGGAACACACGTATGCTCTCGCGCCGAAAGCGCCTTCGTTGAAGCCGCCGCTACCCTCGGATACCCTGAAGCAAATGATCTACAAAATCTCGACGCCAACAACGCGATAGAACGCTACTACCGCTACGTTGGTACAAACGGCCGCCGTCAAGATGCTGCGCATCGGTATCTGCATCCGAAGCTTCAGAGCGGAGACTATCCCAACCTACACGTCCTTGTAGAGAAGCAAGTCATCAAGGTGCTGTTCGATGACAACAAACGAGCTGTCGGCGTTGAGTACCAGACCAACCCCAAATATCTCGCCAATCCCGAGTTCCTGGCCACAAAATACACAGCTCGCCGTACTGTCAACGCTCGCAAAATGGTGGTTGTCTCAGCAGGTGCAAATGCCACACCGGGAATTCTCGAGCGTTCCGGGCTTGGTGATCCGAAGATTCTGGAAAAAGCTGGAGTCTCAGTCCTGGAAGACCTACCCGGCGTCGGAAGTGACTATCAAGATCACCACCTCTCATTGTGGGCGTACCGAACAAATCTGACGCCCGAGGAAACTATCAATGGTTACCAGGACGGTCGTTTCGATATTGCGGAGCGTATCAAGAATTCCGACGAGCTTCTCGGCACGAACGGCATGGATGCGCAAGGCAAGTTTCGTCCGACTGAGGCTGAAGTCGAAGCCCTTGGACCAGAGTTCAAAAAGGCCTGGGATCGAGACTTCAAGAATGCCCCTGACAGGCCTCTGATGATCCTTGCCCTATATACTTGGTGAGTCTCTATCAATTATCCTGCTCTCCTGCTAATAGCAACAGCTACTACGGTGATCACTCCATCCTTCCCGACGATGCCGAATACGTGTCCATGGCGAACTGGACAGCATATCCCTACTCGCGCGGCTCCGTGCACATTACGGGACCTGCAATGTCCGATCCTGTTGACTTCGACACTGGCTGGCTTACAGATCCAGGAGATGTCGATGTCAAGAAGCACATTTGGGCATACAAAGTGACGCGTGAGATGTGGCGACGCATGCCAATTTTCCGGGGCGAACTGGCAACCAATCATCCTAGCTTCCCATCTGGCTCTAAGGCGGCCGTCGTTGAGAAGGCAGACGGGCCGATCATTACGGATGATTCCTCGCGCATAGAGTACTCGGCGGAAGATGACAAAGCAATCGAGCAGAAGATTAGGGAGGTGCTGTCTACGACATGGCATTCTCTGGGAACGTGCAAGATGGCGCCCCGGGAGAAGAATGGTGTGGTCGACAAGGATTTGAACGTGCACGGTGTCAAGGGTTTGAAGTTGGCCGATCTGAGTGTACCTCCGGAGAATGTGGGCGCGAACACAGGAAACACCGCGTTCCTGGTTGGCGAGAAGGCCGCTGACATCTTCATCAAGGAGTTAGGTCTACACAACGACAACAACAAGGACCAGGTCCAGGCTAGATTGTAGTTGCTTACTGGCCGCGCTCAGACGCTGAGAAGAACGAGGGACGATTCTAGAGCAATCTTGCCCCTATCTGCCAGTGCTCATAATGCCTCGTGCTTGATGGTTCACATGTTGTGTTCACTTGGTTACTTTTAACATTACGCTGATGTTGCCTAGCGAGTTCGACCTTCGAGCTTTGCGTATTCCATTTCATCTACAACTCTGTTGGTTCTCGTGTCGCAAGCGAGTGTTCGAGCCTGGCTGACCTATAGCGAAAGCCGAAAGTTGTGCGAAGTTCTTCGTTCGAAGATATCTTTCGCACCTCAAACCAATCACAATGCACAATCACCATGATGTTCTGCCAAGGCATAGCTGCTTGTCCAAGCGCTTGTGGTCTCCGTTTCACTTCCAGGGACCTAGGACTATCTCTGAGGGACTGTCTTTACATGACAACTTCCCGCCGATCTGATGTTGATAACTGACACCGAGTGGACACCCGTAATACACATACTGTTGTCGCGCTGGAAAGGAGGGTGCAGGATTGTTCTTAGATCAATTGGTGCCGAGTGGCGACTCCCGAAACTGCGAAGTCGGAACATGAAACATCAAATGCAACATGTGCACCTCGACGCCAACGACTAAGGGATCATCGGACCCAATGCATTGCATATCAAAAGAAAGTTGTTCACGCCTGTGAAACGAACCGCAGTCGTAGACTACAATGGGTGTGATTTTGGTTTCCGATACTATATATCATCAACATCCTTCGTGTCACCAGGCCACAATGCAACCACAGCCACATTCGTTCGTTATTTACTCTGCGCGCAGATCGTGCCTTCTCTTCTTGCAGTTGCGTATCAGCTCATCAGCACGATCGTTTTGTGTTCTGTACGGCGGAGGTGGTTGAACTAGATATCCGTTGTGCCATTACTTCTGTTGCGACTTTCTTGGGCCGCTAAACACAGTCAACGCGCACTGTTGGAAGAAACAACAAGCAATGCGTCTCGTACTTGCGGGCGGCGTCGCCGTGGTTCTTCACACTCTCTGTGTTCTGGGCCAGAGGCATCAAGGCGACCGTGGTGGTAGTGGTGGCGGTAGTGGTGGTGGTGGATTCCTCAATCACGGGGGTGGCGACTCTCCCAACACCTTCATCACTGTTACCTCTGGGCAGCCCGCTGCTGCTACTGGAAATGCCACACCTTCCAGAGCCACTTCTTCGGCTCCATCTATCGCCACCGGTGCCTCTTCTGTGAGTTCCTCTGGCTCGGTGGACGCGTCACTCATCCCTCCCTTTGGCATTACTGCTGGAAGCGAAGCCAACGACGGGACCGCCAACTGCGTAGGCCTAAACGGCAAGGGTATACCGTACGT
>Ga0210040_10009457_pt1 | contig 11340 bp, 13 predicted proteins | sample CryGeyCG12114_NA_FD_185462 | JGI IMG/M metagenome (GOLD analysis project Ga0210040, IMG submission 185462) | Groundwater microbial communities from aquifer - Crystal Geyser CG19_WC_8/21/14_NA (SPAdes) (version 2) | ecosystem: Environmental > Aquatic > Deep subsurface > Groundwater | place: USA... | reverse complement strand
CCGCCGCTCACCCTCAAATACCAGGCCGCTGCTTACGCCGGCAAAAGCCGCATTTACGGTGCGGTTAATTTCGGCAATATTGGAGCCGTATTGGGCAATGGCGGCGTGGTTATAACGAATAACAATCTGGGGCATACCCGTAATTGTTTCGACGTACAAATCCTGGGCCCCGGCTACGGTACTGGCTTCTTCGCCTACCCGCCGGGCATAATGCGCCAAGGTATCCAGGTTTTCGCCGAATATTTTGCATACCACATCCTGGCGCGCACCGGTCATCAGTTCATTGAAACGCATCTGTACCGGGTACTGGAAACCAGCCGTAATGCCCGGCACCTCCTGCAGGGCTGCGCCCATTTTCCCGGCCAGTTCATTAAAAGTGGCGGCTGAGGTCCATTCGGTTTTATTCTTCAGGATTACCATCATGTCGCTGGCTTCCAGGGGCATGGGGTCGGTTGGTATTTCGCCGGAACCTATTTTGGTTACTACCTTTTCTACTTCGGGAAAACGCTCCAGCAGAATGGCGGAAGCTTTTTGCGTGGACTCAATGGTGGTGTTCAGGTTGCTGCCCGTCAGTACGCGGGTATCCACCGCAAAATCGCCTTCTTCCAGGGCCGGAATAAATTCACCACCCAGCGATAAAAGTACCATTAAAGCAGCTGCGAACAGCAATACCGCCGAGGCTACTACGGTTTTGGGGAATTGAATAACGCGGCGCAAATTTTTCTGGTAAAAGTTCTCCAGCCGGGTCATCATCCTATCCGAAAAAGTAGGTTGGTGGCTGAGTTTCTTGCTTAGGAACAAGGCGCTCATCATAGGCACGTAGGTAAGCGAAAGGATGGCTGCCCCCAGCAGGGCGAAAGAAACCGTCTGGGCCATGGGTTTAAACATTTTGCCTTCAATTCCCTGTAAGGTCAGGATGGGGAGATAGACAATCAAAATAATAACCTGCCCAAAAATAGCGCTGTTCATCATCCGGCTGGCCGATTGCTGTACCGTATCATCCATTTTAACCTGCGTGAGCCGGGTTGTTGTGGCAAAACGCTTGTTATGCGCAAACGCGTGCAGCACCGATTCCACAATGATAACGGCCCCGTCCACAATCAACCCGAAATCCAAAGCGCCGAGGCTCATCAGGTTGCCGCTAACGCCAAAGGTATTCATCATGGTTACGGCAAAGAGCATGGAAAGCGGAATAACCGAAGCAACCAGCAGCCCTGCCCGCAGGTTGCCCAGAAACAATACCAATACAAATACCACTATCAGGGCCCCTTCCAGCAGGTTTCGTTCTACGGTACTAATGGCATTATTTACCATTTTGGTCCGGTCCAGAAAGGGTTCAATTATTACCCCTTCGGGCAAAGACTCCTGGATTTGCGCGATGCGGGCTTTGACTTCTTTTATTACCTGGTTGCTGTTGGCTCCTTTCAGCATCATTACCACCGCCCCGGCCACTTCTCCCTGGTCTTTGTAAGTCATGGCGCCAAAGCGGGTGGCATGGCCAAATTCCACCTCCGCCACATCGCGCAGGTAGAGCGGCGTATTATTAGCCGTTTTTTTCAGGGCTATTCCCCGGATATCTTCGAGACTGCCCAGCAAACCTTCGCTGCGGATAAATAATACGGTGGGGCCTTTATCAATGTAAGAACCGCCGGTATTCTGGTTGTTATTTTCGAGGGCCGTGAATACATCCGCAATGGTTAAACCATAAGATTTTAGTCGGGCGGGGTCAATGGCAACCTGGTACTGTTTCAGGTAACCACCAAAACTGCTCACATCGGCTACGCCCGGTACGCCCAGTAACTGCCGCCGGACAATCCAGTCCTGGATGGTCCGCAATTCCATGGCATCGTATTTTTCTTCGTAGCCGGGCTGGGGCCGCACCATATATTGGTAAATTTCGCCCAGGCCGGTGGTTACGGGACCCAGTTCGGGCGAGCCTACGCCCGCCGGAATTTGCGATTGCACGGTCTGCAGGCGTTCGGCTACTTGCTGCCGGGCCCAGTACACGTCTATGCCATCATCAAACACAATGGTTACGAGCGAGAGGCCAAAGCGGGAGAAACTCCGGATTTCCTTGATGCCCGGAATATTGCTGTTAGCCTGCTCCACCGGGAAAGTAATGAGTCGTTCTATATCGGGCGCACCTAGCGAAGGGGCAACCGTAATAACCTGTACTTGGTTGTTCGTAATATCGGGCACCGCATCGATGGGTAACCTGGTTACATTATAGATACCCAGCACCACCAGGCCCATTACGAACAGCCCGATAATAAGCTTATTCCGGATAGAGAAATGAATAAGCTGGCTAAGCATGGCAATCCTCCTTTAAATGATAAACTGACAGCATTTGCAACTTGCCAGGCAGTATGAGGCCGTTCCTGGTAGCGGGTAAATATTTAAAAAGTACGGATATAGGTGAATTTTTCATGGCTGATTTCTTTAATGGAATATAAATATTTCATGAGAGCATAAAAGTATTTAATGCTAAATACCTGCACGCAACCTTAATTCCTGAGTAGGGCCCAGGAAAGAAATAAAAAGAACAATCAGCAGCTTTTAGGCGGTTGCCAGATTTGGGAAAGGAATTGCGACGTCCGGAAATTATCATTCAGCACCTGATAATGATCCGGAATTACGATAGAAGGGGTAAAGTTTAAAACGGGGAAGAAAGCCGGCATGAAAAAACCAGCCGCAGCCGAAATAATAAAATCCGCGCCTTTTAAAGGTAACTGCTGGTCGCGGGTATAATCGGCGTCTTTGGCATTGCCGTTCAGGTAATGCCGAACCATGAATTCTAAAAAATTAATTTCCTTATTCAACATTTTATGCTCCCTGAAATGCGCTAGCAGTACCGGTGCTTTCTGCAACTGATGGAAAGTAGTGCCAGTGCAGGTATACACCAAAAGGAGCAATATGGCAATAAGGGGTCTCACCGGAATTAAGATTTAGAAAGGCGTAATGGCCAAAAAGTAATTCAGCCAACGCTATTTTAATTTAAACAAATATTTAGACTTATTAAAGTTTATCCCTAAACGCTTTACCAGTTTTAAAACCGGCTCATTAACAACAAAAGCTATTGTTGCCCTATTGAAGGCAATAACAGCGTGAATACCATGATTTCCCTAACTTTTGTTTTATTAAATAATTTAAGTAACACTAATATTTACCTAATAATCACGAATCAAAAATAATAACCCAAAACATAAATTTATATGATACTAATTAGCCAGGAAAATGATATTGATTAGGTTTTGAGCACCTAAACTGGCAATATTTTGTGCCAGAATTCAGGCAGATAAAACTTTTAACCAGCAGCATTAATTAAAATTCCGTATTATATAAATTTTTTATTATTTTCTTTTATATCAGGAAAGTCTGTGATGAATATCATTATTAATTTATTTGAAAAAAAATAAATTTACCTATTCTTAATAAATATTTCAAGGTATTAAATGGAGGCTTGCCAGCCGATAGTTAAGAGGGATTATTTAAAATAATAGAGATAAAATTTTACATATTACTTTAAAGAGATAATTAAGCAACCATCTTATGAAAACAAAATCAGAAATGCTGCTCGCACTCTGGCAGGAAGCCCGAACCCGGTTTAGTAATCAATTGTTGAATATAACCCCGGATGAATTGCGGAAAAAACTTCCGCCAGCAGCCAATAGCGCCGGTTTTCTGATTCGGCACATAGGCGATGTGGAATTGCTTTTTGCTAAAAATGTGTTTGGGGCCGGTAACTTAAAAATTTCCGCCAAAACCGTAATTGCGCAGCACGATACCGGCGAGTGGGCTAACCTGCCAGAATTAAAAGAATATGTTGCTTACTCCGCCGAAATGTTCCAAAAAATTCTGGAAAAACAAAGTGATGCTGATTGGGAAACCCTAATTACCACAAAGGAATTCGGGGCTAAAACCAAAGCCGAAGCTTTAGGTAGAATAACTTCCCACACAGCGTATCATGCTGGTCAATTAGCCATTATTCTAAAATACGGCACTTTAAATTATTCACTTTCCCACAACTAAAACATTATTACCATGAAAAGATTATTTACTTTGTGGCTAAACTTAACCTTATCCTGGAGCTTGGAATTGCAATGATTTACTGGAGGTTTTTTTTAGGCAGCTAATGCTTGCTGCATAAAAAGTTTTTCGTATTGGCAAGGGGCTAAATAACCTATAGCCGAATGCCTCCTTTGCCGGTTATACCAGATTTCTATATATTCAAATACCGCTAGTTTAGCTTGGTCTTTGGTTTTAAAAGCGACATGATAGATCAGCTCTGTTTTCATTGTTTTGAAAAAGCTTTCGGCCACGGCATTGTCCCAGCAATTACCTTTCCCACTCATACTCTGCTGTACCGGCATGGCTTTCAACTGTTCCCTAAATTCACAACAGGCATACTGTACGCCTCGGTCAGAATGAAACAAGAGGAGTTCGTTTACCGGCCGGTTACTGATGGCCATCCGCCAGGCTGCCACACTGGTGGCCTTTGCCGTCATCGTTTCACTCAGCGCCCAGCCTACTATTTTTCTATCGGCCAGGTCCAGCACCGCCGTCAAGTAGAGCCAGCCTTCACCCGTTTTGATGTAAGTCAGGTCGGACACCCATTTTTGGGCTAACCTTTCGGCCGAGAAATCCCGGTTAAGATATTCTCAGCTATCGGATACCCATGGTTGGAATCCGTGGTTTGCACGCGGTATTGCTTCCTAATGATACTCCTAATGCCTGTTTTCTGCATCAACCGGGCTACTCGCGGGCGGGAAACCCGCAGGCCTTGTTCTTGCAGTTCCACCGTAATTCTGGGGCTACCGTAACGGCATTTACTCTTCTGATAAACCAGCTTTATATGGCTCAAAAGTTGCTGCTCTTTTCGTTCTCGTAACCCTACCGGGTGCTTGAACCAGTAATAATATCCACTGGTACTTACTCCAAGTATTTGGCACATCTTTTCAACGGGAAATCGGTTCCGGTAACCTTTTATAAATCTGAATATCGCCCGTCTCCCTTGGAAAAGATGCTGACCGCCTTTTTTAAAATATCCCGCTCCATCTGCGCCTCCTTCAGTTCTTTTTGCAGCCTCCTGATTTCTTTATGCTCCTCAGTCAGTCCTACTGGGGATTTCTCAGGTGAACTGTGCTGCTGGCGCCATTTACTTATTCGGCCTGGATCTATCCCTAACTCATCTGCCACCTCTTTTATCGAACCTCTGGCATACGACAGGTCAATAGCCATCTTTTTAAATGCTGCATCAAATACACGTTTGCTCATATAGCCAAATTTAATATTTTAATTAAATCTGCCCTGCAATAATCCTTTAGTCAAATGTAGCAACTCCACCTGGCTGCTTCTGCCGCCCACTGCACAATAAACCAGGTATGTTTTGGTGGTATCCAAAGTTTGCACCCGCTACAAAAAATCAGGGTCATAAAAATTAAGAAGCTGCGCCCCTTGCAGGTGGCCGGCAGCAAATTCTTCCGGGGTGCGCACATCCAGCAAAACCATATCCGGTTGCAGGTTTAACGAGGTTTTTGCTTCTTCACTTTCAATGGATTTAAAACTTTTTATTCCATTGTTTTCAAGGGCAGAAGCAACCGTTCCGGTGGGGTTATTACCGGATGAGGCTATTTCGGAATTACAGGAGGCCAACAATATTGCCAAAGCCAGGTAACTGGGTATTTTATTCATGGTTGGTATTTATATAACCGTTTGGTTCCGGAATGCCAGCTGGCTTTTTATTTCTGCCGGTATTCCGTTAATCTATTTATTTCTTTACCATACTTTCCAGAAACGCCCGGACCTCCTTCGTATCATATTCCGCCATGCCTTCCTGTTTGGCTACTATTTTGCCTTCCGGAGAAATGATAAACGTAGTGGGGAGAGCCGGGCTTTCAAATTCCTGGGGAAAGGAACTGGCCGGAAGGTATACCGGAAAAGTATACCCCTTTTTTTGAATAAATTTTTTCACCTTGTTTATCCCGCCTTCGTCCACCGAAAGCATTACAAAAGCGATTTTGTCCTGGTCTACTTTCCGATAGAGACTATAAATATTTGGCATTTCGGCGAGGCAGGGCGGGCACCAGGTAGCCCAGATATTCATAAAAATGACCTTGCCTTTCAGGCTCTCAAAGTTCACTGTTTTGCCTTCCAGGTCTACCATCCGGAACCCGGTGCCCACCAGGGCGGCTACGTTTAAACTACCGGCTCCGGCTGCTCCGGTAGCGCTGGTTTTGGCTTCCGGTTCGGGCATATCCGCTTTTTTAAAGCCAGTGGCCAGCAGCAGCCGCTGCACCTGCCCGATGGCCTCGGTGTGCATTCCCGTTAAATATAATACTGCAAAAATGGTGAGCATTATAACCCAGCCAGGGATTTTATTTAATATATATTTAAGCTTTTGCATGTTCTTTTTTTATTTTGATTTCTCCTGGATACCTGAAGAAGCGTTTATTTAATGTATGTGTAATTAAATTGGTTTATAGTTCCACTGTTCTATAGCCCTGTTGTTGCAGGTCGAACATGTAGGGTAAGCCATTCGGAATTATTTCAACTCCTTCCAACAGGGTATTGGGAGCTACCTTAAACTGCTTCAGCGACAGGCCGCAGATTTTATAGGTAATACCGGCTGCTTTGCCTTTGTTAAATTCTTCGGCCATTTCATTTCCTTTTACAAATGCTCCCACCGATTTCCCGCAGGCCATTACCACAAAGCCTTCTCGTTGGTACTGGCTTTTGGGTGTTATCGTCTCCGCCGTATTAACGGCCGCCTTCAGGTGATTAGGGTGGCTGATGAGCACTGCATATTTTTGCTGCTGACTTGCTGAGGTTTGCGTGGTAGCCGCCTGAACAGCGGGTCGAGTAATTGTATAGAAACCAAGCAGCAGCATCTGGCTCCAACCAGTACGGCCATATTCCTGCCGTACTGGTTGGCAGCCAGCAAAGTGAATGTTTTCTGAGCTGCCGCACCTGGTCCAGACCATAATACATCGCTCCGTTTACCATAAAGAAAATCAATACACCAGTTAAGGCAATATTATTAAAAAGCGGTCCGGTGCCTTCTGCTCTTACCACCTGAATGGTCATGGTGATGGGTATCATAATGCCTACTAACAGGAGGGCTGCCAGTTGGGTTTTAAATCCGGCCAACAACAATAAACCACCCAGTAGTAAGCCGATGCCCGAAAGAATAATGAGTGTTTCGGCTGGTGCCACCCAGGTTGCTAAATAGCCAAGCGGAGCTTTTTCGAGCCGGGCCGTGGCGTCTGCCGTACGGAACAGGTGATTAAGGCCAGCAGTAATAAAGATTAGGCTGCTCATCAGCCGCAGCACCAGAAAGGATATTTTTTGCAAAGGAGTAATTACCATATTGTTTAATGTTTTTTAATTAGCTAATACAAGGCTACCCTTGGCTAGTTCTTTTATTTTATACAGGTGCAATGGTAGGTTAAAAAGAATAAAAACTCATAAGTAAAATTTAAATCCCGCCCAACAAACCGGTGCCGCATTGCTGACTTTGCCAAAGCAGTTTTCTATTGCAACACATGCGTATTTCAGATACAACGCCGGCCCCCACCGTCAGGATAGCCGTACCAATTAATAGGGCGTTCAGGCCTAATAAGTCGCTGAATATGCCGGCTGCTACCGCACCTGCCACATACCCGAAGTCGCGCCAGAACCGGAAAATGCCCAGGCTCTGCGGCCGCTGGCTAGGATGGGTGTTTTCAGCTACCACAGCTAAAAAATTAGGATATACCAGTGCTGTGCCACAGCCTAATAAAACAAGGGCGGTAACCAGTGCCAGGTAGGTACTGGCGGGAATTAAAAGCGCTATCGCTATGCCTTGCACCATCATGCCCAGGCTCAATAATTGTTTCTTGCAAAATATATCGCCCAGCTTACCGGTAATTAGTTGTCCCAGTCCCCATAGCACCGGGTAAATACCCGCCAGAAAGCTGGTTTCTAAGAGCGAATACCCTTTTGAACTTAGCAATACCGGTAGCAGCCCCCACAGAATGCCGTCGTTCAGGTTGTTTACAAACCCACTCAGGGTAACCGGACCCAGGTTAGCGTGGTGCCAGGTGGTATCTTTCCAGACATTGCCCAGCAAAGGGATCGTAGTTTGAGCAGTTTCCGTCTGCACGTGGCCATGGGTGTCGCGGACCAGAAACATGGTAAGCAACAAACCCAGAATAGAAAAACCAATACCTGGAGCGAACGCATAAGTTACCACACCGGTAGTGGAAGCAATGTAACCGGCCAGAAAAGAAACTATACCAACCGCCAGGTAGCCGGCAAACTCATTAATGCCCATCGCCAAACCCCGGTTCTTTTCGCCTACCAGGTCAATTTTCATAACCACAGTTGCTGACCAGGCCAGCCCCTGATTTATACCCAGCAGCAGGTTGGCAATTAGTACCCACCACCAACTGGTAGCAAAAAGCAACAACCACGGCACCGGCAAAGCAAAGAGCCACCCAACGGTTAAAAGTTGCTTGCGGGTATAATTTTTAGACAGGCGGCCCATCATCAAATTAGCCAAAGACTTAGCTATACCGAAAGCCATAATAAAGGAAAGGAGCGCTGTGTGCCCGCTAATGCCAAAATTGGTTTCGGCAAATTCCGGAATAACAGCGCGCTCCAACCCTACCATGGCCCCCACAAAACCATTAATGAGCACCAGTAGCCAAAACTGGGCGGCATTCTTTTTCAACCCTAATTCGGTGTTTGCAAGGTCTTTCATGAGTTTAGTTTTCTATTTCTGAATTGGATTACCCGGGGTAGTTTATATAATTTTTAATTATATAAGAATAGGTTTAATGCGGCAGTTTTTCGCGCAATACCCCATACATGTAAGTACCGGCAATGGCACCGCCAATGGCTACTAATATAGCCCAGTAACTATAACCGATATTCACGAACATCGGGCCAGGGCAGGCACCGGTCAGGGCCCAGCCGAGCCCAAAAATAACTCCCCCAATCAGGTAGCGCGGCACCGACTTTTCCTTCGGGTGAAACGCAATTGAGTTGCCTTGGTAGTCGCGCAGCTTATATTTTTTAATGAGATAAGTAGCAAGGGTACCCAGTACTACCGCAGTACCAATGATTCCGTACATATGGAAGGACTGGAAGCGGAACATTTCCTGGATGCGAAACCACGAAATCGCCTCCGATTTGCTCATGACAATGCCGAACAGAATGCCGGCCAATATAAATTTCAATCCTTTCACGGCTCTATACTTTTTAATTGAGTTTAAATTTGTTTTCAGGCCATAAATCTAGTTTTAAGTTTCCGTTATGGTTACTTGTTATGGGATTAGCCTTGACTTTTTCCGGTTAACAGACCTTTTATATTTTCCTCTGTCCGATACTTGCTTTCATTTAAAAGATAAGCGGCAGCAGGATAAAAGTGCTAATCAGCCCACCGATAAAGAAGCCGACTACGGCTATAAGCGAGGGCAGCTGTAAGTTAGACAAACCGCTGATGGCATGTCCGGAAGTACACCCCCCGGCGTAGCGTGCGCCAAAGCCAATCATAAAACCGCCGATTAATAAGAGTGAAAATCCCTTTACACTCAAAAGCGCCTCCAGGCTAAAAAGCTCTTCGGGCTGGATGCCGGTAGGCGCCGAAATACCTAGTTCTTGCAAATCCCGAATGGTGGCGGGTGATATCTGCACGGCTTCGTTGGTGCTGAGGAACTCCGACGAGATGAATCCGCCCAGTATGGCACCGACTAAAAAAAGCAGGTTCCAGGTTTGGGTGCGCCAATCGAATTGGAAGAATTTAACGTGCTTGCCCGCCCCGCAGGCGGTACAGATGGTGCGCAGGTTGGCCGAAACTCCGAATGATTTTCCGAAAAACAGCAATAGTACCATCACCAGGGCTATTATAGCCCCCGACGTGTACCATGGCCATGGTTGCCTTAATAACTCTAACATATTTTTATTTTTTATTAGCACCGGCGAATAATCCGTTCCGGTGCTGATGCTAATTATTTCCCACCTCTGTTTCTAATAGCTTTCTTTATCTATCCAGGCACCAATGCCACCAGCCAGGTTGTAAGCCTTAAAACCGTGCGCCGTCATCAGGTCGCAGGCCGTACCGCTGCGGTTGCCGCTGCGGCAGAATACATAATATTCCTTGTTCTTATCCAGGGTCTGTAGGGCTGCCTGAAAATGAGGAGAGGTTACATCCAGGTTCCGGGCCCCTTTTATAGTGCCACCAGCAAACTCCCCGGCGGTTCTTACGTCCAGCAGTTCCGCTTTAGCGGTCTGTTGGTATTTTGCTTTAAAGGTTTTGCCGTCCAGGTCTTCGTAGCTTTTCGGAGCGGCCTTATAAAATTTGAACATATCTTTATTTGTTTAGTGCTTGTGGTATTTTTAATTTCTATACAAAGGTCGGCAGATAAACATCCGGTTTCAGTGACTTAGGTCACGCAGGAAAAATTTCTTTAACCCCGGCCTTTTTGTATTTATAAAGAGCCGGAGCTATACTTAATTTAAATTAGGTATAGCTCCGGCTCTTTTAAAAAATAGCTTATTTCAGGGTAGACGGGCAAACGTAAGCGGTTCTGGGTACAGCCGTCTCGGCAATGGCTTTAAAGCCACCATCTACATTCACCACGTTGTCAAAACCCCTGGCTTTTAGAATTGAGGCGGCAATCATGGAGCGGTAACCGCCGGCACAGTGCAGATACATATCCTGCTCCCGGGGCAATTCGGCCAAGTGCTCGTTCAGGTAATCCAAGGGGGCGCTCTGGGCCTTTTCCACGTGCTCGGCCTGGTATTCGCTGGGTTTACGCACATCCACCACTTTCAGGTTATTGTCCTGGACATAGCGGCGGGCAAATTCATCGGCCGAAACGGAGTTTATCTTATCTACCTCTTTGCCGGCCACTATCCAGCTCCGGAAGCCGCCTTTCAGGTAACCAATGGCATGGTCGTAGCCTACCCGGGCCAGCCGGGTTACTACTTCTTCTTCGTGGCCCTCATCGGCTACAAATAAAATTGGCTGCTGCACATCGGGGATTAAAGCACCCACCCAGGGCGCAAAGTTGCCGTCGAGCCCGATGTTAATGGCGTTCGGGATAAAGCCTTTGGCAAAATCTTCCGGTTTTCGGGTATCCAGTATTAAGGCCCCGGTTTCGTTACCGGCGGCTTCAAAAGCTTCTGGCGAGAGTGCCTGCTGGCCTTGCTGCAATACTTCCTCAATATTGGTGTAGCCCTCGCGGTTCATTTTTACGTTCATCGGGAAGTAGCCCGGTGGTGGGAGCAGACCGGCGGTTACTTCCTGTACAAATTCTTCTTTCGTCATGTCGGCCCGCAAAGCGTAGTTGGTTTTTT
>Ga0210040_10009456_pt1 | contig 11340 bp, 10 predicted proteins | sample CryGeyCG12114_NA_FD_185462 | JGI IMG/M metagenome (GOLD analysis project Ga0210040, IMG submission 185462) | Groundwater microbial communities from aquifer - Crystal Geyser CG19_WC_8/21/14_NA (SPAdes) (version 2) | ecosystem: Environmental > Aquatic > Deep subsurface > Groundwater | place: USA... | reverse complement strand
CAGGTGGCCATCAGGGAAGAAAGATGATTAATGCTCCGTCAAATATGTCACCTGTTGATCGGCCATTTACTTGCCTCATCAGAGACTATTATTCTTGCCGTCTACCTTCCTGTACTTTAAGCTGTCCAGATTAATACCTTTCAGCGTACGGACCTGAATCCTTGGATCAGCTGATATGTGGTAGAAAGGCAAACTTGGCATGCGACGTACATTGAGCGCACGGTTGTCCGCGAAGAAGCTTGGGTCGTTGCTTTTCCCACCGATGCTTGTGCCACAGTCCGGACAGAAAGTATGATCGATGCGACCAGAGCCGAAATTGTAGGTCTTCATGTTCTCGAGACCACGTTGCCAGGTAATGTTGGATTCGAGGGGATAGACCATCAGGTATCCATTAGTATGGCACAGCGAGCCTGAGGACAGTCGGCCGTGTCAGTTGAATGTTGGATGTCCAAGACCAGACCCCTACCACTTACAATTGCACTCGGTGACCGGGCCATCCTCGATGGGTGGCGAGCACTTGACCGTGAATCTACATGCTGGTTAGAGACGCATACTGTCCGCGCGTCCGCTAATTACATACTTCACTTTGCCGCAGTGGCAGCCACCTTCATAGGTCTGCGACTTTGGTTTTGTCGGACTGATGGGGGAGCCGGCACCGGACATGTTGCGTGATATGTTCGTGTCGACGGCAATCGCAGTTATCAGGGTTTTGTAATGAGTAGATGTCCTGGCTTTGTACTGCTATCGATTGCTTCCTGATTTCACTGGACTTGAGTATTGGCAGTTCGACTTGGCTTCGCTAAGCACAACGGACCAACTTGTGCGAGCCTGCCGATATGCCTTCTTCCGCCCGTTGGCCTGTGTTTTTGTTGGCTATATATGAGTAGCAGAAAATCTAGGCAGCAAGCGTGTCTTTGCTCAGCTGCTCACTCTACGATCAACAACTTGAATGTATTGGCTTCCGATACGTAGTCGTGTAATTAGCCACGCTTTCACGATTGGTCAACTTGGCACTGCAGCCTGAGCGACATTGTCGTGATTGTTGTCTAGGTGGGTAGACAACGAGGGGAAAGCACTTGGCATGCATGGTGGCTTGTGCGAGTATTGGACTGGAGACTTGGAAATGTCTAGACTGTTGCTAGAGGGCCAGCCATGATATGTACATGGCCATTCAAAGGTTGTGGAAGCAGGTTCGCCAATGTAGCTGCCATTAGTGGAGGTCGGACAACCACCGTCTGTCATTCGAGCGCAGATGCTTGATGGTAAATGGGAGTTGCATCGCCAAAGACACGGCCACCAAGTTGAACATGAAGCCTCTGAGAGGGTTTCGTCAATCCCCCAGTGATCAGTTGATATTCCTGCCTGTAGGGCTCCAGACAGCTGACAAATCTCGTGCAATATGCGAGGCATAGCTAGGTAGGTACCTACGTACTTGGGTAGAAAACGCTAGAGTGTTTACAAGATTTCCAGGTAGATCCAGTATTTGTATATTCCACAAACTCGAAGTCCGGTACTTCCCGTTCAGACTAACACGTGTTGATCTTCTAATGCCTCCCCAGATGGGAGACGAAGAAGGTGACATGTTGATATCGAACCATGGAAATCGGAATTTCGTCTATCACATCATATCGTGTAACTCTATCTGAGCATCGCGGGCACCCTACCGTAGCACGATCTGAGCCGTGCCAAACAGAAAACCTAACGGCTGGGCTGAGCCGTGTCACTGGGATGAAGACGCAGCCGTCCTTTTGCCGATGACAACTTCGCGTGGAATGTCCCTTGAGGCGTGAAGGCGTAGAAGAGGCGTAGAAAGCGTGGGGGGATTCTGAGGGACTCGGACTGGCAGCTTGACCGTGGAGGGCAGTCGAACGTCGCTGGTCACGGGCTTCACGGGGTCCTAGAGTTTGCGGCGCGAGGCGAGTTCCAGAAGGGCTAAGCCGCTTAGGCTGGCTTAGGCTGGCTTAGGCTGGTTTAGACTGGCTTCGACTGCCAGTGGCTTGGTGACGGCCTGATCGATGCCACAAAGCTTCACTTCGAGGCGGTCGCCGTTGATTGGTGTGCTGACTCGAGAGCACGTGCAGTAGCGGCTGCGGCGCCCCTCCATCCCGCTCTTCAGTTTCGTCTCTGCATGCAGCCTCAGCCTGCGCTGACACTTCAACTTGGATTCGGGGTCTCTACTCCAGCTTATTTAGCTACCTACAGTCACGTCCTAGGCTGCTCATGATCATATCCCTCCGCGCAATCTTCTTACACCGTCCTCTCTGTCATACTACCTCCGCGGTTCGCGTCTCTATCGCTCGCGCAACCGGGGTAACCCATCAGCTTCCGATCGTCCTAGAGATTGCAAAACTTCCCCCGTGGCTGCTCATGACCCGACGTATGGCTATTCGCCCAGAAGAAGCAAGTACTACCGTCTAGATCCGCGCTCCATGCACAGTCCGATCATCTGAACCTCTGAATTTGCACTGGGGCAATTCAGGGACGGGTCAATAGTGCCTTATGCTGACTGAGGCTCCATTGGCTCCTTCAAGCGCATACTCAAAGTACTTGCATGTCCTCCAACCTTCCGAGCTATCCTGCCATTGACCAACCTTACCTGAACCCAGCGGATTCTCTCTTGTGTCGCCCACGCTTGCTCCATGCTTCCTGACCTGCCACATCCTCCGAGTCGTTTACCATTCTTGCCTTTTGAAGGTGTTGGCCTGCCGTCTTCCACAATCTAGGCAGCCTCGAAGCACTTTCTGGCATTCTGCTATCGACCGGGAGGACGTCGATTTATTGCCCATGTTCGGAATCGTTCGCCACAATGACCGAGGTAGACCTGCCGCCCCAGCATGAGGCAGAAGATGCATCCGTATCACAGGACGAGGCGGAGAAGGACCGTGAGGAATCCGAAGATGAAGCTGTCCTAGTTGAAGGACGACCCAAGAAGCGCAGGAGGACCGCAAAACCCAATCCAGATAAGAAATATGAATGCACACATGAGGGATGTGGGAAAAGCTACTCGAGGGCCGAACATCTATATCGACATCAACTCAACCGTCAGTACCTCTTTGCCTGCTTTCACTGCCGATACTGACATGCATCAGACACACCTAAGAATATCTATCGATGCGATTATCCAGATTGTAACAGATGGTTTGTTCGGCAAGATCTTTGCGTCAGGCATAGAGAAAGGCATACCACTCATGGCTCGCAATTACATAAACGAGACACCTTTGCACAGTCGGCCTCAGAGCCGAGCCTCGTGACTATTCAGGGCCGACCCACAGTGGAAGCCGTTAACATGACGCCTCAGCTCAGTCTCACTCCTCTCCGTCCAGCCTCCCAGGGAAAGCAAGCTCAACATACCCCTGTGGACCCTCTGCTGGAGGACAGCAATGCTCAGCAGCATACGAACTATCCCTCGAGTGTACACAGCGCAGCAGTATCCCCTGTACTGAATTCGTCAAATCTGCCCTTCCAGCCACCAACACCCCAGATGAGGGGACGCCCAGACCCGCCTTTACACCGTTCCAGCAGTAATGGAAGCAACCCTTTGAGCCCACATCCAAGGCCAAACGTGCCTTCTTGGGGCCCGCCGTCACGAAGAGATAGTTTCATGTCCAATGACGGAATCCGGCCACAAACATCGGCTAGAATGCATGACATGAGAAACAACACACCTAGAGGAGTGGGCGCCTCACCTGTACGTACGTATTCAGCATCTTCGATGTCTGCCTCGCAAACGCCGAACTATCGACCTCACTCCGACAATCCACATCACGGTCGCGCTCCAGGTACAGGCTACTATCCGCAACCTAATACGATCGCCCCAAACTACCCTCCAACGAGCTACCCCTCATCGGATATGCCTCAGAGTACCGACGCTGCTTTCGCTGCTGCCGTCTCTCAAGGCTTGAGCACTGCAAGAACGGATCCCATACCATATCCGAACATGAATTCAAACATGTCTTCCATAGACCTGAATGCTGCTTACGGATATCCTGTTTTTGGAGGAGACGACTACAACCAGATGCCTTTTGGAATTGCTGATGACTTCACCGCTTGGCTGTTCAATGACAGTCAGGGTGGGTCCATGGGCTTGTCAACATGGAGTCTACCGGGCTTCAACGACAGTCCCGCTTCGGGAAGCCAGGGTCCATACTTCACACAGAGCCCGAACTCTACTAACAATTTGAACAACAATGCCATATCTATGCAGCATCCAATGAGCGTCACAAGCATCCTCGACACGTCACCTGCGAGCCAATACATTATGTCCGAGGAGAAACGGCAGGAACTACTGGACCTTATGCGAAACCAATTCGTCGAACGACCTCACGATGCAGTCAAGAAGCGTAAAGACTCCGTGTTCGAAGGCGATGTAGATAGGGAGGGACATATACTGAGCCTGAGGATGATGCACACATACATCGGTTCTTACTGGTATCATCAGCATGCTCAGCTACCTATATTGCACAAGCCTACATTTTCTGCAGATAAGACACCTAATTTGTTGTTGCTAGCTGTTATCGCCATTGGTGCCGCCACTATGGACAAAGCATATGGGACCTCCTTGACCGATTCTGCAGCCGAATTTGCAAACTTTGTAGCATGGCATATCAGATGGGAAATAGTCAGAGATGCCGACTTTCGACCTCCTGCGAAGCTCTGGGTATTCCAAACAATGCTCTTAATCGAAGTGTACGAAAAGATGTATGCTACACGAGCGTTACATGAGAGAGCGCATATTCATCATGACTCTACCTTGACTTTGATGAGGAGGGGCAGCTCCCTGCTAGGTCGATCAGCCTCCGATTCTCCGCCTAGTCTTCGAGATGAGAAGAACGGATCCTGCCTAGCTCATCCTGAGGTCAACAAGACCGAAGACTCTTGGAGCAGGTGGATTACTACGGAGGCAACACGAAGAGCTGCCTTCGCAGCCTTCGTAATTGATTCTATTCATGCGACTATGTTTGGTCATGCTGCCAAAATGGTGGCCCACGAAATGCGTCTGCCTCTGCCTTGTGATGAGGGTTTGTGGTCTGCTGTCACTCCCGGAGAAGCAGGACGAGTCCAGTCTACTTTACAAACCAATGGCATCAAACCCATAATGTTCTTAGACGGCCTCAAGAAGACACTTAATGGACAGCGCGTTCGGACGAATTCGTTTGGCCGCACGATCATCATGGCGGGCTTACTTTCTGTCTCCTGGCACATGTCGCAGCGCGATTTACAGATCTCGTCCTTGGGACCTCGCACAGCCAACTCATTCGGCGGACCTGACAAATGGAAAGGTGTTCTTCTTCGAGCATTTGACAATTGGAAGCGTGATTTTGACGAAGCACTTGCCGAGGCCACTCCCACTCCTCCTTCACCGTTGCGCACACCACAGGCGTCATCTCTGCACGCTTTACTCCGTCCTGTCGATGATGAAAATATCTTCGAATCACGAACGGTGCTTCACCATCTCGCTCATATCGCAGCCCACGTCGATGTTGTTGATTGTCAAGTCTTTGCAGGCGCCAACCGACTGCTGGGTCGCTCCATCACACCAAAAGACTACAGCATCATTCGGGAGAAAATTGAGCGCTGGGCTACCAAAGCAAGTGCTCGCGACGCAGCGTTTTATGCATTGAAATTTCTGGTTCAGGTACTGACTCCACCACCTGATCCGGAAGGTGACGGCGTGGAGGGCCACCTATATGGCCACGCTTCACCTATTCTACCTCAAGCATTCGAACACAATCAGTACATAGCTCGTGACGACTTCCTCTTGAACAGGCCTTGGGTTCTTTATATCTCAGCTCTAGTGGTATGGTGCTACGGGTACGCCTTGGAAGGACCATTATTCCCAAAGCCAAAGGAAGAAGACTTTAGCACCTACGCGCAGAAAGAGGCGGACATGAAGGACTATCTCGATCGAGTAGCAGGTGTCAGGGCGCCGGACGATCTCGAGCGCGTGGAAGGGAAGAACCGATGTCTCGGGTTGTTGCTGATACTGAAAGAGAGCTTTGAGAGCACAAGATGGGAGCTGACGCACGAGGCGGCCGGCTTGCTGAGCAATGCCGCCATGAAGTTGAAGGGTGAGGAGGTAGGAGCTTTGGCGAATGAGAGGGGAGTGAATGGCAAGCGTACAGAACGCACTGTGGCGAGCGCGGCAAGAGTGTGAGAGCCCGATGCTGGTCACGCCACCAAAGCCGGCGGCGGATGTGTGTGATGATTTTTGGATGTGCGGGATTTTGTGCTACGGCTTTTTTCTTTGCGTTCAAGCAAGCGGTCGTTTCGATTTTTCTTTTCTTTTTTTCTGCATTTTGGCTGTACTTACTACTCACGACCCCCAGACATGGGACGAAGGTGTGGTGAACGGAACGTGGATGGATGGATCGATTGAAGGAAGGCCAACGGGACGCATACTAGACAGATGTGCATGTGACAGAGATGGGGAGCTGAGGCACGGTAGGCTTGTCAGAGGACACGAAGGTACACGCATTGGGTACGGAATGTGGTCGAAATGGTTGTACATGGTGTACATGGATAATCCATGACAGGAATCTGTACTTGTCCAGCACGAGTCCTCCACGAAGGATTATCAACTCGTAGTTTGACCCCAAGTTAGATTTCACCTGTCCCAAAATCCCACTCATTTAGCCGTTTTCCCCCCGATTTTTGATGATTGTATGTGTACAAAGATTTTTTGGGTATCATGAAACGCGCCTGGTTGATGATTTACGCCGCCCTGGGAGTGGAATGTCGGTATCCTAATAACGTTTCTTGAGGGCAGTGTGGAAAGTCGATCCTGCCCTCCACGTTCGAATTTTCAATTTGAGTAGGTAGTCGGTCCTCAGCTCAGCTCAGCTCAGCTCCGCTCCGCTCATCTGCACCTCACAAAGCGGCGGCCGCGCTCTTCTGGTCCTCGGCCACGAACCTCCTCTCGGCCCTGCCGATGATCTCCTCGTAGACGGTCCAGGCGAGCGCGGAACTGATGGCCTTCCTGCCCATGCGCAGGCCCAGGCCGTCGAAGAAACTCTTGGCCCCGTCCTCGCGCAACATCAGCCGCGTCGCCTGCACCATGTTGCCGTACTTCTTGGGCAGCAGCTGCAGCCGCGTCTTGACGGCGTCGAACGGGTTCGTCAGCGCCGTCGCGAGCCCCGCCGCCACCACGCCGCTGGTCGCGTTGATCGAGGCGGCCGCCGTGGCGGATCTGTTGCTGTTGGTGTTGCCGTCTGTGTCGGTGCCCCCTAGTGTTGTGCGGCTCAGCCGCGTCTTGCTCAGCTCGTAGAAAACGACGTAGAGGCCCGCGTAGGGCGCGTCGCGCACGGCGGTGGCGCCGAAGCCGGAGAAGAAGCCGCGGAACCCTTCTTCGGCGTGGATGGAGCGCGAGGCCGACCAGAGGCTGCGGTAGGCGTACAGGTCGGATTCGAAGCGCACTTTGATCACCGTCACGGGCATGAGGACGAAGCCCGCCAGGACGCGCGCGGTCGCACCCGTGAGCAGGTTTTGCGTGTTGGAGAGCTTGGGGAGGACGGAGCTGCTGTTGGTCGTTGGGAGGACGACGTCGGTGAGGGTTGTGGGTTTGTTTGCCGCGTTGTTGGCGACCAGTTGGCGCAGGGAGGACAACGAGGTGAAGTATAGGGCGGAGCCGAAGCCGGTGCGCAGGGCGGAGGGGAGGGTGCCGCGCCAGAGGCTGGTGATGGGGTTGGGGCCATTGAGGATGGAGCGCAGGACGGGGAAGAGGGAGGAGGACCGCGATTGTTGCACGCGCGTCTTGAGGAGGTCGGCGGGTTGGAGGAGGATGGCGCTCGAGACGCCCGAGGTGAGACCGGCTAGGAAGTGGAAGGTTGGATGGGGTCGCTTGCGCTGGAGGGATAGCGGTTTGGGAACATCGCGGGTTGTGGTTGGGATGCCATGGGACATTTCTTGTGAAAGGGTTCTTTAAAGTGCTGGAGCTTGAGGGAGGAGTTGCTCGCTGGTCGAGCTCATGCTGTGGATGGTGAGATTGTGAGGCTTTCTATGTAATGCCACTCCATCACCCTGCAGCGTTTGGGGTTGAGAACTGTCTTTGATTGATCATAGCATTCACGACTGACGATCAAGTGGCAGTCTCGTGGAAATAGCTTTCCGTAGGAGCCTGACTTGATGAAGTCACTCGGCATGAGAAAGCGCGATTTCCGCCACACGCGACTTGGCCTTGTCGAGCATGGTCTCCGCATTGATGTTTATCACTTCAAGTTAGATACCTGAATACGCACTCATGTAGAGATTGACGTGGATTGCGTATTTCGTAACAGCATTGCGAAAAAGCACGAGTAGCGCTAACGTGTACATGAGTCTATCACATCTGCATTCCAACAACATCAATATATTCGTGGCTGATGTTCTACTCGAAGCAGTCCTCAAACCATTTATCCACGCCTCCAAATTGTTCATATCTCCGTGGATGATGGTAGCAGGACAATCTGATTGCCAGGCACGCAGCTGGGTCTTGAACGAGTGCAGCTCAGTCGTCAGAATTGTTGGACCCCGCTGCATGATCCGATGCGATTGCTGCAGCATATTACAAGTTGAAGCCGTTTCAGGCAGCCGCTGCATGATAACCCGAATACGCTCAAGGGAGTGGATATTCTCTGTTGTTCTTCGCAGTCACAATTAAAGCTAGACCCATACTCAATCGGCATCATCTTCATAGTTCTCGGTCTTCATGTCGTTCAGGCCAAGCTCTTCCTTCTCCTCCTCGGTTCTTTCGTAGTCTTCAATCTTGATTTGTGGGTCGTCACCCTCGTCCACATCTTTTTGCACGAACGAATTGGCCAGGGGATCGCTAAGGGTGATGGAGTACCTAAACTCGGCCTTGATAGCAGCGTCCAGCTTATCAAAGAACGCAGTCCACTTGCCCTTGACATTGTCGGCCAGCGAATCTCCACCACCCGATCCGTAGCCACCAACGTCGAAGATCTGACCGTGCAGCTGATCTCGAACCTGCCGCAGGAGACCTTCGACTGTGGTGAAGCGCCCGCCTAGTGTACCGGGCTGAACCTCAAGTCCAAGCTCATCACTGTGCAATGCACAGGATTCGGACTTGAGAATGTCTCTCGACATGTCTTCGATCTTCTCGATTGTAAGTGTGATTCGTCGACCTTTGTCTGGAACCTCGCCCCCCGTCTTGATATCGTTGGTTTTGTAACCGCAGTTTTCACAGACAGTAGCCATGATGATAACATCCTTAAAATGGGGAATGTGAGTCTTCTTCATGTTGACCGTACAGTGCTTTCCGCATGCGGGGCATTCTGCAGGAATCTCATAGATCTCGTTCTCGACAATGTCTACACCATCCATACCATCGTCTTCATCGTCCAGACCGTCCACGATCAATCCAAGCTTGACATTCTGCTCGTGAGATCGTAGGTAGTCCTGACGCTTGTACTTGTGATCCTTGTCTTCTGGAGATGGCTCGATGAAAGAGTTGCCAGAAATGTCGTCCAGAGTTACAGTGATCGGGAAAGCATTACCGTGCAACATCTTGATGAGCTTCTGGATGATCTTGTCAAGCGCTTCATAGAGCTCCTGGTTCTGCTGCTTCCTCGCTGGCTGGTCCAGTTCGAGATCGGTTAAGATCTTGCTGAGAATGCTTTCGAGATCCGTGAGCTGACCAGGTGCGGGTGGCATCTCAAGATCCAGGTCCTCCACGCGAAAGACACCAGTGTCGCTACGGACTACCTGGCGCTGGAAGTCGTCTAGCTTTTCAATCTTAAAAGTGTACTTAGTGCCCCTCTCTTGAATTTCACCAGCACTCTTGACTGTATTGTTCTTGAAGCCGCAGTGGTCGCACGCAAAGGATTCGAGTAGCACCTCCTTGAAATAAGGAACTTTGATTGGCAGGATTTTCGTCAAGCCCTAGCACTTGTAAGCATGGAAGCCATTACAGATTCAGTGTCACCATACATCATCTCTGCAGTTCATGCACAAACTCTCGATCTGGTACACGCCGAGCTCGTCTGGATCAACGGAAGTGACATGTTGTTCGGCGTTCTGAGGTGGTACATCGGCCATGGCGGCTATGCTGGGCGGCGTGAGACTGTGCGAATGGTCCTTCAAGCCAGACACTTCTGAGATTAAGGTGTCTGTGGCTTGAGTCCTGAAGTGGTTTGCGCAAGAATTATGCAGAGCCGTCGTTTTAATAGGTACGACGAATGCTATGACTCACGATGTAGAGTCGTGAGGGTTTTGTAGGTTCTCGTAGTCTTCGTGGCGGGCCTGGCTGGGTATGACTAGATGTGAATTTGTGCTTATCCAGGGCCCCCCACTATGAGTTGTGACTGCGGCGACCACATCGAAAATTCAAGATGACGAACCACTTGCTGGATGATCTGCGCCAAGGGTCGCCGGAGCTAAAGCGAGCTAATGCAAGCACTTCGGGAAGTGGAGCCCGAGCTCTGTAGATGAAGATCACGGCTTCATGAAGTCCATCAAATCAAACGTTGAGTTGGGCTGCGTATTCGTCCTGCTTTGGCTAAGCAGCGCTTGCAGTCCTTCTCGATCCTTTCGTGCTTTCGCTCGCTTCTTGCTGTTTGTCTTCGCTTCAGACTTTTCCTCAATCTTCGAAGCGCACGTAATAGGCTCGAGAATCGGCTGGAGCTCCCTCGAGGAAAGCGCAATAGGTTCCATGGGCTTTTTCGACGATCTACGTGGCCGTGAAGATTGCGTCTTTATAACCTTTGCAGCCCTATTGCATCTCAAACAGCGGTGAAGCGAAGCTCTAGGCTTTGCGATCGCAGCTTTGCTTTGTGGCCGGCTTGCTCGTTGGTTAAGATAACGTGACGAAGCTACGGCGGATGTCCAGCCTGGAACCATTAATGCGCCACAGCCATGACAGCAATCACTCAACTTTCGCGACAACTGCGTCCCGGCCGTGACCAATGTCTCAATGACTTGAGTTCCGAGAAATGCTGAGGTTGAGGGACTGCGCTGAGCAAGGAGCTTTGCGGCATTTTCCAAGAAGCTGGCCTTTTGTCTCTCAGTCTTTGTTTCCGGCATTATTAAGGGCTTAGTGTACCATCTTCGGTAATGGGATAACGATCTTTATGAGACGCTTTCTGTGGAGAGGACGTATCGTTGATCTTATGTTGCCTTCGTATATGAATATAGTACGACGTGGAGCAATTCAGCTATTCTAAAAGTTCCATCTGAAAACATGCCAAGAGAATGATTGACGTGATTGGTTGCAACGAGGATAACCAATGATGCCTTTGTCACTTTTCCGCCGTGTTATGAAGTTTATACTACATGATAATTTCCTGTTCTGTAAGCCTTTCCAGTTGCCTGCGCTTCTCATAGTTTCGTTATATTTATGCTTCTGGG
>Ga0210040_10009455_pt1 | contig 11341 bp, 10 predicted proteins | sample CryGeyCG12114_NA_FD_185462 | JGI IMG/M metagenome (GOLD analysis project Ga0210040, IMG submission 185462) | Groundwater microbial communities from aquifer - Crystal Geyser CG19_WC_8/21/14_NA (SPAdes) (version 2) | ecosystem: Environmental > Aquatic > Deep subsurface > Groundwater | place: USA... | reverse complement strand
TGGTCGCCTCACCGGCGCCGGCCTGCCGTCCCTGGTCGGGTACGCTGGTCCACTGGTTCGATCACCGGTGGTTCCGCCCCGGGTCGGGCCTCTCCCCACTACCTACCGCGAGTACCGACATGCCTGCCGCTCCTGCGCCCCGCCGCGACGCCGCGCCCTCCTCGGGCCGGCGTCCCTCCGCCAACCCCTGGCGGATCGACCTCCGGGAGCTCGGCCGCCGGGCGGGCGCGATGCAGGAGCTCGAACGCACGGTGCCCGCGCCGGGGGAGTGGAAGGTCGAGCTCATCGGCGTCCCCGCGGGCGCCGACGTGCACCTGCGGCTCCGCCTGGAGTCTGTGATGGAGGGCGTCCTGGTCTCCGGCGAGATCCAGGTGCCGCTCGTGGGCTCCTGCGCCCGCTGCCTCGAGCCGGTCGAGGACAGCCTCACCCTCGATGTCCAGGAGCTCTACGCCTACGAGGGCAGCACGACCGAGGCGACCAGCGAGGAGGACGAGGTCCGTCTCGTCGACGGCGACTTCCTCGACCTCGAGCCCATGGCCCGCGACACCGTCGTCCTCAGCCTGCCGCTCTCGCCGGTCTGCGACGAGGACTGCGCGGGGCTGTGCGTCGACTGCGGTCAGCGCCTCGACGACCTGCCCGCCGACCACGCACACGAGATCACCGACCCGCGCTGGGCCGGCCTCGCCGAACGTTTCGCCTCCTCACCGGGCACCCCCGGTGACGACACCACCAAGGAGAACTGATCGTGGCTGTTCCGAAGCGGAAGATGTCCCGCGCCAACACCCGCATGCGCCGCTCGCAGTGGAAGACCACCGCCCCCACGCTGGCGCCGTGCCCCAACCGCGCGTGCGGCGAGCTCAAGCCGCCGCACATCGCGTGCCCGAACTGCGGTCAGCACTCCGGCCGCCAGGTCCTGTCGGTCTGATCGACGACCGCATCGCCGGAGGGAGGGCGGCCGCCGTGACGCACCCCGACGAGGGGAGCACCGCCGGCCGTCCCCCGGGCGGTCCGGAGCACGCCGCGCGCGCGGCCGGCTGGGCGCGCTCCGCCCTGGGTGTCGAGCTGCCCGGGGACCTGCTGGGCCTGGCCCTCACCCACCGGTCCTTCGCGTACGAGAACGGCGGCCTGCCGACCAACGAGCGCCTGGAGTTCCTCGGCGACTCGGTGCTCGGTCTCGTCGTGACCGACGAGCTCTACCGCAGCCAGCCGGACCTCCCCGAGGGGCAGCTGGCCAAGCTGCGTGCCTCGGTCGTGAACATGACCTCGCTGGCCGGCGTCGCCCGTCGGCTGGGGGAGGGTGGCGTGGGACCGCACCTGCTCCTCGGCCGCGGCGAGGAGACCACGGGGGGCCGCGAGAAGGACTCGATCCTGGCCGACGCGGTGGAGGCGCTGATCGGTGCGGTGCATCTCGGCTGCGGTCTGGCCACCGCCTCCGAGCTCGTCCACCGGCTGTTCGACCCGCTGCTGGTGGAGTCCTCCACCCGTGGTGCCGGACTGGACTGGAAGACCAGCCTCCAGGAGCTCGGCGCGGCGCTCGGTCTGGGCGCCCCGGGCTACGAGACCCAGGACGAGGGTCCCGACCACGCGAAGACGTTCACCGCCGCCGTGCTCCTGGCCGGCACCGTGCACGGCCGGGGGAAGGGCCGCACGAAGAAGGCGGCCGAGCAGGAGGCCGCCGAGGCGGCCTGGCACGCCCTGTCCGCCGAGGCCTGACGCATGCCCGAGCTGCCCGAGGTCGAGGTGGTCCGGCGCGGCCTGGAGCAGTGGGTCGCCGGCCGCACGATCGCCGCCGTCGAGGTGCACCACCCCCGGGCGATCCGCCGGCACCTCGAGGGCACCGACTCCTTCGTCCAGGCGTTGACCGGCCGCACCCTCGTCGCCGCGAACCGCCGCGGCAAGTACCTGTGGCTGCCCGTCGCCGAGCCCGACGGCACGCCCACCGGCCGCGCGCTCGTCGCGCACCTGGGCATGAGCGGGCAGCTGCTGGTCGAGAAGCCCTCCTCGCCCGACGAGACGCACCTGCGGGCACGAGTCACCTTCACCGACGGCGGACGCGAACTGCGCTTCGTCGACCAGCGCACGTTCGGCGGCCTGGCGGTCGAGGACCTCGGCGCCGAGGACTCCGTGCCGCCGCGCCTGGCGCACATCGCCATCGACCCGCTCGATGACGCCTTCGACGTGGACGCCTTCACCGCCGCCCTCCGGCGCCGGCGCACCGAGGTGAAGCGCGCCCTGCTCGACCAGACGCTCATCGGCGGCGTCGGCAACATCTACGCCGACGAGGCGCTGTGGCGGGCCCGTCTGCACGGGGTGCGGCCGACCGAGAAGCTGACCCGCGCCCAGGTCGCCGACCTCCTCGAGGGCATCCGCGACGTGCTCGGCGAGGCGCTGGCGCAGGGCGGCACGTCCTTCGACTCCCTGTACGTCGACGTCAACGGTCAGAGCGGCTACTTCTCCCGCTTCCTCGCCGTCTACGGCCAGGTCGACCGGCCCTGCCCCCGGTGCGGGACGCCGATCCGGCGCGAGTCGTTCATGAACCGCTCCAGCTACAGCTGCCCCACCTGCCAGCCGCGCCCGCGGGCGTCGTCGGCCCGGGCGCGCCGGTCCTGACCTCCACCGGGGAGTGACGAATCCGACATCCCCCGGACACGGCGGGGGCGCGGCGCCGCCGTTGACCTGCGGATGAGCGCCTGTCACGCTTGTACCACCACAGTCGCGCCGACCGGTTGCCGGGGCGCCGGCTCATCCTCCCGCTGTCTGAAAGGCCGTTCCTGCCATGGCCAAGGCCCTGTTCGGTCACGTCGTCGCCCCCGCGCAGCTCCGGCTGGTCGAGGAGAACGCCGTCCTGCGCACCAAGGTGCAGCGCCTGGAGCAGGAGCTCGACGAGCTGCGCGCCCAGCGCGACGCCGCCATCGCGCACGAGCTGCTCTCGCTCACCGGCTCCGGCGAGCCGGCGCTCGCCTGACCCTGCTCGGGTTCTTCTCGCGCCTGCCCCTGCACGCTTTAATGGCCCCGTCCAGAGGCTCGGCGCGAGCCTGCGAGCGGTGAGGGGGACGGGGTCCTGTTTCTGTCCAGCCTGACGCTCAAGGGCTTCAAGTCCTTCGCGTCCGCGACGACGCTCCGGCTGGAGCCCGGCATCACCGCCGTCGTCGGACCCAACGGGTCGGGCAAGTCCAACGTCGTCGACGCCATCGCCTGGGTCCTCGGCGAGCAGGGCGCCAAGAGCCTGCGCGGCGGCAAGATGGAGGACGTCATCTTCGCCGGCACCGCCGGGCGGCCGGCGTTGGGCCGCGCCGAGGTGACGCTGACCATCGACAACACCGACGGTGCGCTGCCCATCGCGTACACCGAGGTGTCGATCACCCGCCGCATGTACCGCTCCGGGGAGAGCGAGTACGAGATCAACGGCGACAAGGTGCGCCTGCTCGACGTGCAGGAGCTGCTCAGCGACTCCGGCATCGGCCGGGAGATGCACGTCATCGTCGGCCAGGGCCAGCTCGACGCCGTCCTGTCCGGCCGCCCGGAGGACCGCCGCGCCTTCATCGAGGAGGCCGCCGGGGTCCTCAAGCACCGCAAGCGCAAGGAGAAGGCGCTCCGCAAGCTCGACGGGATGCAGGCCAACCTCGACCGGCTGGCCGACCTCACCGCGGAGCTGCGCCGCCAGCTCAAGCCGTTGGGCCGGCAGGCCGAGGTGGCCCGGCGGGCCGCCGGCGTCCAGGCCGATCTGCGCGACGCCCGGCTCCGGCTGCTCGCCGACGACCTGGTCCAGCTGCGCGACGCCCTCGACAAGGACGTCGCCGACGAGACCGCCGCCCGCGAGCGCCGCACCGCGGTCGAGCAGACCCTCGCCGTCGTCTCGCGGCGCGAGGGGGAGCTGGAGTCGGCGCTGGCGGAGAGCGCACCGCGGCTCGCCGCGGCGTCGGACACCTGGTACCGGCTCTCCGCCCTGACCGAGCGCTTCCGCGGCGTCGCCTCGCTGGCCGCCGAGCGGTCCCGGCACCTGTCGGCCGCCGCCCCGGCGGCGGCCGCGGGCCGCGATCCCGACCAGCTGGACGCCGAGGCCGACCGGGTCGAGGCCAACGAGACCGAGCTCGCCGCCGGACTGGAGGCCGAACGGACCCGCCTGGCCGGGGTCGTCGCCGAACGCGGCCGGCTGGAGGCCGCCCTCACCGAGGCCGAGCGCGCCTGGGTCGCCGCCGCCCGTGCGCTGGCCGACCGCCGCGAGGGGCTCGCCCGGCTCTCCGGCGAGGTCGCGGCCGCGAGCTCCCGGGTCACCGCCGGCCGGGCGGAGATCGAGCGGCTGGCGCTCGCCGCGGCCGAGGCCGCCCAGCGCGCCGAGCAGGCGGCCGACCTGCTGGCGCAACGGCGCTCCGCGGTGGCCGAGCAGGAGGACTCCGACGTCGCCCTGGTCACCGCGCACCAGGACGCCGTCGCCGCGCACGCCGCCGCTGCCAGGGCCGTCACCGAGCTGACCGCGGCCGAGCGGGCCGCCGAGCGGGACCGTGCCTCCTGGCAGGCCCGCCGCGACGCCCTGGCGCTGGGCCTCGCCCCCGTCGACGGCGCCGCCGCCGTCCTCGACGCCGGGCTGCCCGGGGTCATCGGCCCGGTCGCCGAGCGGCTCACCGTCTCCGCGGGTGACGAGGTGGCGCTGGCCGCCGCGCTGGGCGGGATGGCCGAGGCCGTCGTCGTCTCGGGGGTCGCCGGCGCGGCCGTCGCGCTGGAGCGGCTGCGGACCACCGACGGGGGCCGCGCCGGACTGCTGGTGACCGGCGGCCTGCCGCCGGTGCCCCGGGACGGGTGGCCCGAGCTGCCCGCCGGTGCGCGCTGGGCCCTGGACGCGCTCTCGGCGCCCGAGGACCTGCGGCCGGCCCTGGCCCGCGCGCTGGAGCGCGTCGCCCTCGTGCCCGACCTCCCCGCCGCGGTCGGGCTGGTCGGCACCCATCCCCGGGTCCGCGCCGTCACCGCCGACGGCGACCTGCTCGGCGCCGACTGGGCCCTCGGCGGGCAGCGCGACGCGCCCTCGAACCTGGAGGTGCGGGCCCGCGTCGACGAGGCGGAGCGCGAGCTGGACGGCGCCATCACCCGCGCTGCCTCCCTCGCCGACGAGCTGGCCGCCGCGCGGGACGCGGCGCGAGCCCGCTCCGCCGAGGTCGACGAGGCGCAGGCCGCCCGGCAGGCCGCCGACCGCGGCCGGTCGAAGGTCGCCGCCGAGCTGGCGGAGCTCGGTGCCGCCGCCCGGTCGGCAGCCGCGGAGGCGGAGCGGCACGAGAGCGCCCGCGTGCGCGCGGAGGGGTCGCTGGAGACCGCGCAGCTCGCGCTCGGCGACCTGGAGAGCCGGTTGGCCGAGGCCGAGGCGGCGCCGGTGGAGGAGGAGCCGCCCACCGAGGAGCGCGACCGGCTGCGGGCCGAGGTCGCAACTGCGCGGCAGGGCGAGACCGAGGCGCGGCTGGCGGTGCGCACCGCGGAGGAGCGCGCGCGGGCGCTGCACGGCCGCGCCGAGTCGCTGCGGCGCCAGGCACGGCAGGAGCGCGCCGCCCGCGAGCGGGCGGCGCAGGCGCGGGCCGCCCGCCAGCGGGGTGCCGCCGTCGCCGACCGGGTGCGGGCCGACGCCGAGCTCGCGCTGGTCGCCCTCGGTACGTCCCTGGGGCGCGCTGCGACCGAGCGGGACGCGCTGGCCACCCAGCGGGCGGCCGGTGAGGCCGAGCTGCTCGAGGTCCGTGGCCGGGTGCGTGCCGCGACGGCCGAGCTGGACCGGCTCACCGACGAGGTGCACCGCGACGAGGTCGCCCGCGCGGAGCAGCGGCTGCGCATCGAGGCGCTGGAGGGCCGGGCGGCCGAGGAGTACGGCGTGGACCTGCCGACCCTGGTCGCCGAGTACGGGCCGGCCGCTCCGGTGCCGCCGTCCCCGGCGGAGGTCGCGGCGGCAGAGTCCGCGGGCGCCGAGGCTCCGGCGCCCACCGCCTACGACCGCGCCGTCCAGGAGCGGCGGGCGGCCCGCGCGGAGCGCGACCTGGCCACCCTGGGCAAGGTCAACCCGCTCGCCCTGGAGGAGTTCGCGGCGCTGGAGGAGCGGCACACGTTCCTCGCCACCCAGCTCGAGGACCTCAAGAGCACCCGACGCGACCTGCTCACCGTCGTCCGCGAGGTCGACGACCGCATCCACGACGTCTTCGCCGCCGCCTACGCAGACGTCGCACGGGAGTTCGAGGCCGTCTTCGCCACCCTCTTCCCGGGCGGGCAGGGCCGGCTGGTGCTCACCGAGCCCGACAGCATGCTCACCACCGGCATCGAGGTCGAGGCCCGCCCGCCGGGCAAGAAGGTCAAGCGACTCTCGCTGCTCTCCGGCGGGGAGCGGTCCCTGACCGCGGTGGCGCTGCTGGTGGCGATCTTCCGTGCCCGGCCCTCGCCGTTCTACGTCCTCGACGAGGTCGAGGCGGCGCTGGACGACGTCAACCTCGGCCGGCTGCTCACGCTGGTGGAGCAGCTGCGGTCGACCTCCCAGCTGATCGTCATCACCCACCAGAAGCGGACGATGGAGATCGCCGACGCGCTCTACGGCGTGAGCATGCGCGGCGACGGCATCACCGGCGTCATCAGCCAGCGGCTGCGGGAGCTCCCCGCCGCCTGAACCGGGGAAGCCGGCGCGGGACCTCGGCCGGTCGACGCTCCCGTCAGCTCGGAGCCACGCGGACGCTGGGGGCGCCCGGGCGGTTCCAGCCGAAGAGCACCAGGTGCCAGAGCCCGGGTCGCCTGCGTGACGGATCGATCAGACCGTTCGCCCCCAGCTGCTCGAGCGTGTCGCGGACCCGCCAGGACGAGGGTGAGCCGCCCGCCGCGAGGATCTCCTGCCAGTCGGCGGCGGCCGCGGGATCGACGCCGATCGACCGCAGCGGCTCATGCGCACGGAGGTCGACGATCCGGTCGGCCACCACCTGGACCGCCAGCACCTCGAGCGCCGGGCTCCGCGCACCGGTGTGGGCGATCATCGCGGCGGCGACCCCCTCCCGCGATGCGCTGAGGTAGAGCGTCGGCGCGTCCGCCGGCGAGTAGCGGCCGGCCGACCGGGAGCCGGCGAGCGCGGCGGCGCGGTGGGCGGGGTCGACGGCGCGGTGGAACGACCCGCTGACGGTGCGCGCCAGGGGATCGGGCCCCTCGACGAGCGCAGGCCCGGGTCTCACACGCCGGAGGGGATCCGCAGGTCGACCACGAGCGGCAGGTGGTCCGACGCCCCGTCGGCGTCCAGCACCCGCGCGGACGCGACGGTGACACCCGGGGACACCCAGGCCTGGTCGATGCGCCGGTGCGGTGAGCGCGCCGGGTGGGTGTGGCCCCCGTCGCGCTGCCAGAAGCGCCAGCCGGCCTGGTCACCGCGATCGTCGGCGAGCTCCCAGGCGTCGGTGAAGCGCTCGCGCAGCGGGTGCAGCTCCGGGGCGTCGGGCCGGGCGTTGAAGTCGCCGACCAGGACGCCGGAGGCCATCTGCTCGGTGTGCAGCGCGGCGAGGGCGCCCACCTGCTCCGCCCGCTCGGCGGCCGACCGGGTGGTGAGGTGCGTGGCGGTCACCCAGAGCGTGCCGCCGTCCAGCTCGAGCATCGTCCGCAGGGCGCTGCGGGGCTCACCGGTGCCCGGCAGCCGGTGGACGTCGCTGATCAGGACGGGCAGCCGGGAGAGCAGCGCGTTGCCGTACTGCCGGCGGGGCCGGTCGCCGGGGTGCGGCTCGTCGATGGCCGGCCCCCACGCCAGCTGCATGTCCAGGGCACGGGACAGCAGGAGGGCCTGGTCGACGTCCTCGCTGCGGTCGCCGAACCAGCGGTCGACCTCCTGCAGGCAGATGACGTCGGCGTCGGCCGCCGCCAGCACCTTGGCCAGCCGCGGCAGGTCGTGCCGCTCGTCCTCGCCGACCCCGTGATGGGTGTTGAAGGTGACCAGCCGCACGGGGATGGGGGGCTGGTCGGGCCCGGGGGCGGGGCGGATGCCGAAGGGGTCGGTCACCGCCCCAGCCTCTCAGGCGTCCGACAGCGGGACGTCGAGCACCTGCCTCAGCGAGGTGTCGCCGATCTCGGAGACCGACAGCAGGAAGCGGGCATTCCGGCCGTCCAGCACCAGCTCGCCGATCTGGTTGCCGAAGAACGGGCCGGCCTGCTTGTCCCACTCGAGCGCCGTGGGCTCGGCCTTCACCAGCCGGGCCAGGCGCTCGGTCCACCGGCGCGCCGCCCGGCTCCAGCCGATCTTGAAGCCGACGCGGATGGGGTGCGGCGCCTGGTTGTGCAGCGGGGAGACGGTGAGCTGGTGCACCCGGGAGCGCAGCCCCTCGGGACGCACCAGCTCGGCGGCGTAGGCGTGGTGGACGTCGCCGGAGAGGACCAGCGCCGTCGCCGGCGTGCGGCCGTGGTCGCCGCGCGCGACCGCGGTGAGCGCCGCGCCCAGCCGTTCGAAGGAGTGCCCGAAGGCCGACCAGTGCTCCAGATCGGCCCCCTGGCGGATCTTCTCCGAGAGCCGGCCGCGCCAGCGGTTGTGGTGCCGGACGTTGAGCGTCTCGTTCCACCGTTCCAGGTTGTGGATCGCGTGCGGCAGCAGCCAGGGCAGCGAGGTGCCGATGATCAGGTGCTCCACGCCCTCGTCGACGGCGCGGCGCATGGCGGCCTCGACCCAGGCGAACTCCTCCTCGTCGAGCATCCGGCGGTGCTGCTCCTCCAGGACCCGGCCGGCCCGGCTGTCGATCATGAGCAGTCGCGCGTCGCCCCAGTGCCGGACGTAGCTCCACCGGATCGTCGCCGGCTCCGCGTCGGCCAGCTCGGCCATCCGCCGCAGCAGGGGCTCGGCGTCGCGCACCTCGTCGTCGTCGGCCATGTCCTGGATCGCCTGCCAGGTCTCGTTGGCCGCCAGCTCCTGCGGGCTGAGGTTGCCCAGGTGCTGGTAGACCCAGTAGCTGACCAGACCACCGCTGATCCGCCCGGTCCACCAGGCCTCCCGCGAGGCGGTGGCCCGCCAGGCGGCCGAGGTGTTCCAGTCGTCGATCATCTCGTGGTCGTCGAAGATCATCGAGGACGGGATGGTCGAGAGCAGCCACCGCACCTGGGGGTCCTGCCAGGACTCGTAGTAGAGCCGGGTGTACTCCTCGAAGTCCGCGACCTCGTCCTCCGGCGCGACCTGCTCGGCGTGCCGGTCGCGCCGGCGGTGCAGCAGCGACTTCGTGTGCCTGGTGAGCTCGTCGGCGTAGACCTGGTCGCCGAGCAGCACCAGCGCGTCGGGCCAGCGGTCCTCCGGCAGGGCGGAGATCTGCTGGGCGTAGAGGTCCAGGGCGTCGGGCGGGATGCCCTCGCTCTCCTCCACGGTGCGCGGGCTGGCGTAGCGGCAGGAGCCGAAGGCCAGCCGGAAACCCTCCGAGCGGCCCGGCGTGCGGATCCGGCTGGGCGGGAACCCCGAGTCCTCCGGAGGCCAGACGCGCGCGTCGTCGAGCCGCACCTCGTACGGGGTCGTGCTGCCGGGCTCGAGGCCCTCCACCACCACCAGCGCGTAGTGGTGACCGGCGACGCAGAAGGTGCGCGCGCTCCGGCCCAGGACGTCGACCTGGCACGGGCGGTCGGTCTCCACCCAGACCGTCGCCGAGACGGGGTCGACGTGCCGCAGCAGGGGGCCCAGCAGCAGGGCGGGCGCGCTCGATCCGGTCGGCTCCATGGGGTCAGCCTGGCCTACCGACCTGGAAGCCGCTCCGGGCCGGTGCCGCCGCCGCGGCGGCACGGCACCGGGCTGGAAGACTCGGGGCATGGAATTCGTGCTGATCGCGATCGCGATCCTCGTGGTCGGGCTCATCGCCGGGATCGGCCTGCTCGTCAGCGCCGGACGGCGGACCACCCGCCTCGACGACGACGCCGCCACCGGCACGACCCTCACCCGGCCCCGGCCGCCCGAGACAGGGACGCAGGCACCGCCCACGCCCCACGGGTCGACCGCGTCGGGCCTCGGCCTGCCGCCGGAGACCGTCGAGCTGCCCCCGGCCGAGCCCGAGCCCGGGCTGGTCTTCGACACCCCGCCGCCCTCGGCCGGGCGCCTCGTGCGGCTGCGCTCCCGGCTGGCGCGCTCGCAGTCCAACCTGGGGCGCGGCCTGCTCACCGTGCTGGCCCGGGAAAAGCTCACCGAGGACGACTGGGAGGAGATCGAGGAGACCCTCCTGGCTGCGGACATCGGCATCGGCGCGACCACCCGGATCGTCGACCGGCTGCGCACCCAGTCGATGGTCCTGGCCACCGCGTCGGGCGCCGAGCTGCGCGAGCTCCTCGTCACCGAGCTCACCGCCGTCCTCGGCCCGGAGCTGGACCGCACGCTGGGCACCGAGCGGCGGGAGGGCCGCCCCGGGGTGGTGCTCGTGGTGGGCGTCAACGGCGCCGGCAAGACGACGACGGTCGGCAAGATCGCGCGGGCCCTCGTCGGCGACGGGAAGAGCGTGCTGCTCGGGGCGGCCGACACCTTCCGCGCCGCGGCCGCCGACCAGCTCGAGACCTGGGGCGAGCGGGTCGGCGTGCTCACCGTGCGCGGCAGGGAAGGCGGGGACCCGGCGTCGGTCGCCTTCGAGGCCGTGCGCACCGGCGTGGAGGCCGAGATCGACACCGTCGTCGTCGACACCGCCGGGCGGTTGCACACCAAGTCGGGGCTCATGGACGAGCTCGGCAAGGTCAAGCGAGTCGTGGAGAAGCAGGCGCCGGTCACCGAGGTCCTGCTGGTGCTCGACGCCACGACCGGGCAGAACGGCGTCGTCCAGGCCCGGGTCTTCACCGAGGCGGTCGAGGTCACCGGCGTGGTGCTCACCAAGCTCGACGGCACCGCCAAGGGCGGCATCGTCGTCCGCGTGCAGCAGGAGCTCGGCATCCCGGTGAAGCTGGTCGGGCTGGGGGAGGGCGCCGACGACCTGGCGCCCTTCGAGCCGCGCGCGTTCGCGGAGGCGCTCGTCGGCTGACGCCGGCGGGAGCATCGCAGCGAGCGCCAGCGAGCGAGGAGCGGATCGGGGACGGAAGCCGACGCACGGGCATCGTCGGCAACGCCTGAGGCGTCGCCCGATCGGGGGTCGGCAACACGGCCGCAACGTGGGGGGCCGACACGCGGCGCGGAGTTCACCGCCGCGAAACAACGGCGTGCTGCCAGCAGAAACACGCGACCGGCACGGTGAACGCCACGTCGCCCTCGCCTCGTAGGGACCGGCGCCACCGACCGGCCGTCCGGCCGACGACCCCCTCAGGAGGTTGCCGTGGTCAACACCGGCGACACCGCCTGGATCCTCACCAGCGCGGCGCTCGTGCTGCTGATGACCCCAGGCCTCGCGCTCTTCTACGGCGGCATGGTCCGCGC
>Ga0210040_10009454_pt1 | contig 11343 bp, 9 predicted proteins | sample CryGeyCG12114_NA_FD_185462 | JGI IMG/M metagenome (GOLD analysis project Ga0210040, IMG submission 185462) | Groundwater microbial communities from aquifer - Crystal Geyser CG19_WC_8/21/14_NA (SPAdes) (version 2) | ecosystem: Environmental > Aquatic > Deep subsurface > Groundwater | place: USA... | reverse complement strand
CTCGGCGGCCAGGACGTCAGCGAGCAGGTTGCGGCCGGTGCGCTCGCGGTGCGCGCGCGCCCGCCGCAGCAGCGCCTGCGTGCGCGGGGGCGGGAACGGGTAGGCGTAGATCTGCCCGTGCGGGTGGCTCAGCGTGACGCCGATCTCCTCCCCGCGGTTCTCGAAGCAGAACACCTGGGCGACGTCGGGCAGCGCGGAGAGCTCCTCGGTGCGGTGCGCGAGGGCCCGGACCACCGTGCGCAGGCGCTCGACGCCCAGGTCGCCGAACGAGGCGTCGTGGTCGGCCGAGAAGCAGACGACCTCGGTGCGACCGACCGCGGGACCGACGGGCCACAGCTCCTCGCCGTCGACGAGGCTCCCGGGCTCGGGAGCCACCGCTCCCGCGGAGAAGGACGGGAAGCGGTTGTCCAGCACGGCGACGTCGTACTCGCGGGCGGGGACCTCCGACGGCGCGCCGGAGGACCCGGCGCTCCCGCTGGGGCACAGCGGGCACTGGCCGGCGGGCGGCAGGAACGTCCGCGTCATCCGGTGGGCGGCCACGGCGACCCAGTCACCGGTCAGGGGGTCCTGGCGGACCTCGCCGGCGCGAGCGCGGTCGGCGGCGGTGAGGGGGCGCTCGTCCGGCCGGGGGCGGCCCTCGCCGGACCCGCCGCCGTCGTCGTAGTAGCGCAGCGTGCGCCCGTCGGCGAGCAGCTGCTCGGTGCCGGGGCCGCGCACGGCGGACGCCGGGGCGGTCGGGGGAGCGGTCACGGGTCCTCCAGGTCGGGGCGGTCGGGGGCGCCGCGGCGGCGCCCGGTCATAGGCCCTCGCCGGCCACGACGAGGCGACCGACGCGCTCGGCGGCCTCGTCCCGGGCGTCGGGGGGGAGGCCGGCGTCGGTGACGAGCACGTCGACGTCCTCGAGCGGCAGGGCGGCCGCGAGGCCGACGACGCGCCACTTGGAGGAGTCCGCCAGGACGACGACACGCCGGGCGGCGCGCGCCAGGGCGCGGTCGGTCTCGGCCTCCTCGAGCGTCGGCGTGCTCAGCCCCCGCTGCGGGTCCAGGCCGTGGGCGCCGAGGAGCAGGACGTCCACGTTGACGCCCTCCAGCGCCCGGACGGCCAGCGGGCCGACGAGCGCCCGCGACGGCGTGCGGCGGCCGCCGACGAGCAGCACCTGCCGGTCGGCGGCGCTGAGGAGGTCGGCGACGGGCAGCGAGTTGGTGACCACGGTGAGCCCGGGCACCTCGCGCAGCAGCCCCGCGGCGAGGTGCGTCGTCGTGCCCGCGGAGACGGCCACCGACGCCCCGGGGGCGACGAGGCGGGCGGCCTCGCGGGCGATGGCGGTCTTGGCCTCGACGTGCAGCGCCGACTTGGCGGCGAAACCGGGCTCGTCGGTGCTCGCAGCGCGCGGGGCCATCGCCCCGCCGTGCACGCGGTCGAGCAGGCCCCGGGCGGCGAGCTCGGCGACGTCGCGGCGGACGGTCATCTCCGAGACGCCGAGCGCCTGCGCCAGGTCGGCGAGCCGGGCCGCGCCGCGGGCGCGCACGAGGTCGACCACGGCCTGGCGGCGCTCCTCGGCGAGCACGGGCACCTCCGGCCTGCGACGGCGGGCAGCGGACGGTGGTCGCCGCGCCGTGTTCGACACTGTCGGGTGCTGTGCGTTGTTGTCAAGGTCGGCGCCGCGTCTTCGGCTGGCTGGGGCCTGCGCGGGGCGGCGGGCGGTGGGTGGCGATGAGCGGCGACCGCCGCTCCGGGCCGCGGGTACCGGCCACCTCGATCGCGAGGAGTAACCACTTTCACGGCTATGACTACCGTGCGCGCGTGAACAGTGCACCGACAGTGACCACCCGGTCGGCCAACGTCGACGGCCTCCGGGTCATCGCCCTCCTCGCCATCGTGGTGGGCCACGTGTACACCGAGTCCGAGCTCGCTGAACGGCTGGTCCAGAGCTGGCGGCTCCCCTTGTTCTTCGTCCTGGCCGGCTACTTCTGGCGAGCAGGCTCGGGATGGCTCTCGGACCTGACCAAGCGCTGGCGCAGCACGGCTGTCCCCTACCTGGCATGGCTGGTGATCCTCACCGCCATCGCCATCCCGGCCAGCGCCGACCCCGCGGGCAGGGTGGCGGACGCCCTGCTCGGCGGTTCCTACGCCCTCAGACCTCTCACCACGTTCTGGTTCTTGTCCTGCCTCTTCTTCGCAGCGCTGCTCTACCGGGCACTGGAGGGCGCGCCCGCCTGGCTCAGCGGCGCGCTGTGCGTCGGCGGCCTGCTGGTCAACATCCTCGCCGGCGAGCTCCTGGCTCTCGTGCCGCTGAGCATCGGCACAGCCCTCGGCGCCGTCGCCTTCATCTGGTGCGGCGACCTGGTCCGCCGGCTGATGCTCGACCTGCCAGCCCAGCGCCGCCGCCGGGTGGCATGGGCGCTGCTCCTCCCGCCCGTGGTGCTGCTCGCCGCTGTCGACGACTTCACCACGCTCGACATGAAGGACGGCGAGTTCCCCGTGCTCGCCGTCCTCGTCGCGCTCCTGCTCTCCTGCGGGTTCGTGGTGCTCGCCGACGCAGCCCCCGCACCACCAGCGAAGGTCGCCGCCACGTACCGGGCCGTGACGGGCGCCGCCGTCGTCGTGGTCCTCGTCCACCCCCTGGTGCTCACGGTGCTGCCACCGGCATCGGCGCCCGTGCCCTCGCTCGTCATCGCCGTCCTGGCCTTCACCGCCCCGTTGGCCCTGGGTCTGGTGCTCGCCAGCACGCGTGCTGCGCCCCTCCTGCTCGGCCGACCGAGCACCGGCCACGTCGGCGGACGTCGGGCAGGAGCGCCGAGCCGCTCCTAGGAGCGGGACGTCCCGCGACGGCGGCGGTCCGAGAAGTCCCCGCATGTCGTCGGTGTCGATCCCGCCGACGTCGTCGACGTCGACGACACCGGGGTCCGGGGCCGAGGCCGTTCCTGAGCGGACACCCGGACCCCGGGATCGGTGCCGGGCGTCCACAGACGTGCCTCAGACGTCCCGGGCTCTCGGGCGGTGGAGCGACGGGCGCGGGTTGCGGACGCCCGTCGACTCCTCCGCGTGCCGGGACGCTCGCTCGGAGGTGTGGGGGTGCAGGCGTCCGGCCTCGAGGGCGCCGGCGAGCAGCGCTGCCTGATCTGGTGCTCGCCCCGCTCGTGCCCGCGGACCCCTCGGTGCCGGGTCGTCGTCGGACTGCGTCGGCCGTCCGACGAGGTCCGGACTGCGGCGCCGTGGCGTGGTCGTCCGCACGCTCGGCGGGTCGAGCGCGTCGCGACGGCGGGCGAGGACTCCAGCGGGGCTGTCCACCGAGAGCCGACTGCGTCACCGGCGCCTACCCCGGCAGATCCCCGAGCAGGGCCACGACCCCGAAGAGGCTGGACCCAGCACCGAAGAGGCCTGCGCCGGTACGACCTCGCGAGGAGTCGTCGAGTGTGGGGACGTCTCGGGGACTGCTGATCACCAGAAGAGCGCCGACCACGGTGCAGATGACCGCAGTCACCCGCAGCAGTGTGGTCGGGTTATCAGAGCAGCTTGTCGAAGGAACGGACGCTGGTGCGGTAGGACCACACGAGCCAGCAGGCAGCAGCCGCGAACTTGGTGGCCTCCTCGTGCAGCAGGAAGTCGCCCACCAGATCCGTCGTGAACGTGTGGGTGAAGAAGACCCCGGTCACGACCAGGAGTGGTGTCTCAGGATCGTGGATCAGGTCAAGGGCGAAGAAGAAGGCCCACGCGAGACCCAGCACCGCCCAGAGCCGAGCACCAGCTGGTCGTGCACGCCGAGCTTCCTGAGAGCGCCGTCGTGCAGCATGCACAGGTCGTCCACCGCAAGGATGAGCGCCAGGACGGCGGCGACGCTGAGCAGCGCCGCTCGGCGGCAACGTCCCAGAGCGCGCGCGGTCCGTGCGCGGGTCCGGGTGCGCTCGCGCCGGGTGCGGGTGACCTCACCGCCCTACGACGCCGTCGGACGGCGTCGCCGCGCACGGCGCGCGCCCGTGCGGACGCCGGGCCCGCCGAGCCCGACCTTCGTGAGCTCGGCGACCGTCCACCCGGACGACAGCGCAGCGGCGTAGCTGGTGGCGTAGTCGGCCTCCGCGGTGTCGAGGGCGGCGCGGCGCGCCTCGAGCTCGGCGGCCGCGCGGGCGAGGGAGCGGCCGGCGTCCGCGCGGGCGTCGCCGGCAGGGCCCCGGCCGGCCTCGGTGCCGTCCTGACCGTGCGTCGTCATCCGGCGAGGCTACGGACGGATCGCTCGCGGCTCAGCCCTTGACCGACCCCGCGTTGAGGCCGGCGATGAGGTACTTCTGCGCGACGAAGGCGAAGAGGAACACCGGCGCCGTGAGCAGCAGGGAGGCGGCACCGGCCTGCTGCAGCAGCGGGAGCGTCTGGCCCAGCTGCGTGGCGATGAAGACGGGGACGGTGGAGGAGCTGACGTCGGTGAGGATGACGGCCGTCAGGTACTCCTGGAAGGCGAACAGGAACATGAACAGGCCCGCGGTGATGATTCCGGGCCCCATGAGCGGGATGAGGACCAGGCGCAGCATCGACAGGCGCGTGCAGCCGTCGAGCATCGCGGCCTCGTCGATCTCCCTGGGCACCGCCGCGAAGAAGTTGCGCAGCAGCCAGATCGAGAACGGCTGGTTGATCGCCACCAGGGCCAGCGCGAGCGCGAACGTCGTGTCGTAGATCCCGAGCGTCCGGGAGATCTCGTACATCGGCAGCACCACGGCGGTGCGCGGCAGCGCGCGGAACACGAGCGCGGCCACGAGCAGCACGACCGACACCCAGCCGGGCGAGCGAGACAGCGCGTAGGCGGCCGGGAGCCCGATCACGAGCGCGGCCGTCGTGGAGATGACGGCGACGACGAGGGTGTTGATCAGGTACTGGTAGAAGTTCGTCGTCTGCCACAGGTCGACGAAGGCGTCCATCGTCGGCTCGAACGTGTACACGGGCGGGTTGAGGAAGGCGACGTTCGTCGGCTTGATGACCGAGAACGCCGTCCACAGCACCGGGCTCAGCATGAGCAGGCAGACGACCGCCAGCACGACGCCGGCGGCGACCTTCCGCAGGCCGGACGTGCGCGGGCCGCGCGCTGCCGAGGGCGGGCGCGCGCGCCCGGCGTCCCGGCCGCTCGTGGTGGTGGGCCGCTCGAGGGCCTCTCGGTTCGCCATCAGCTGCGGCCCTCTCGTGCGGTGTCCCGGATGAAGGGCAGGAGCATCACGACGATGATCACGATGAGGAGCACGTTCATCGCGCTCCCGAGCCCGAGCTGCTGCCCGCCGTCGAGGAACGCCCGGTTGTAGATGTAGAGGACCAGGGACTCGTTGCCGATCTGCACGGCCTGCGGCGAGAGCGGGATGAGCTGGTCGAACAGGCGCAGCACGTCCATGATCGAGATGAGGGTCACGAACCCCAGGACGCCGCGGATGCTCGGCGCGATGACGCTCCAGTGCGTGCGGACCGTGCCGGCGCCGTCCATGCGGGCGGCCTCCACCAGCTCCTTGGGCACCCCCTGGAGACCGGCGAGGATGACCATCATCGAGAACGGGACGAGGCTCCAGACGACCGAGGCCGCCACGAGCGCCCGGTTGGCCCAGGTGCTGGTGAACCAGAGCACCGGGGGCAGGCCCAGCGCGCTGATGAGCTGGTTCACGACGCCGCCGAAGTTGTCGTTGAACAGCCAGGAGAACATCGTCGCGCCGATGATCCCCGGCACGACGTAGGACACGAGCAGCAGCCCCAGCACGAGGGGCCGCGACCGCACGAGCCCGTTCACGAGGACGGCCAGCAGGTAGCCGCCGAGCACGAGCACCGTCACGACGGCGATCGTCACGACGACCGTGAACGACACCGCTGACAGGAAGCGGGGGTCGGTGACGGCGTCGCGGTAGTTGTCCAGCCCCACGAACGTGCCGGGCGAGCCGTACCGGACCCGCTCGAAGCTCCACTGGATCGTGCGGACCAGCGGGATGACCAGGAGCCCGAACATGACCAGGACGCTGGGGGCGACCAGGTAGAGGTACTCGCGTCGGCGCACGGCAGCTCCTCGCAGTGATGGGCGGCTGGGAGGGCGCCCCCGCCCCGGGGGGCGGGGGCGCCTGCCGCAGAAGGGGTGCCGCGTCGGGCGCCGGTCCTGCGGCAGGGGCCGGGCGAGCGGGACCGAGGGACCCTTGGTGACGAGACCCTTGCTGGCAGAGCAGGTCTGAGGTCAGGACGTCCTGAGGGGCGCCGGCGCCCCTCAGTACTGGGCGAGGACGCCCGTGGCGATCTCCTGCATGCGCGCGGTGGCGTCCTCGACGGAGGTCTGACCGAGGACGACCTCGGCCACGACGGGGCGCGTCTCGTTGGCGATGGGCGCCGTCCACGGGAAGGGCTCCGCGGGCGGGGCGTTGTCGATGGCGTTGATCGCGGCGGCGGCGTAGGGCGAGCTGTCCTCGCTCACCGCGCCGTCGCGCGCCGGGAAGGCGGCGGGGACGGCGGCCTCGGAGGCCTCCTGCGAGACCGACGTGGCGATGACCTCGAACAGGGTGTCCTGGTCGACGGCCGAGTTGGTCGGCAGCGACCAGCCGTCGACGGACAGGGCGCTGAACTGGGGGCCGCTGTCGCCGACCGTGGGCGGCGGGGCGAAGGCGAAGTCGGCCGCGTACTGCGTGTTCGACTCCTGCGTCAGGTCGTTCATGCGCCCGGAGAACATGATCGCCATCGCGGCGTCGCCGTTGTACATCTGCTGCTGCACGGCCGGCTGGTCGAACGTCGTCACCTGCGGGTCCATGAACGGCACGAGGGACTGCATCTCCTCGAGCGCCTGGGCGGCCTCGGGGGTGTCGAAGTTTGCCGTCATCGTCTCGGGGTCGACGTAGTCGACGCCCAGCGAGCCGAGCGCGGCGTCGTAGGAGGTGGCGATGTCGCCGCTCGCCAGCCAGGGCATGGCCAGGGGGTGCTCGAACTGGCCGGACTCCTGCAGCGCGGTGGCGACCTCGCGGAGCTCGGCGAAGGTCGTCGGCGGCTCCAGCCCGAGGTCGTCGAAGACGTCCTGGCGGTAGGCGAGGATGAACATCTGCGCCTGCATCGGCAGGGCGTACAGCTGGCCCTCGTAGGTCATCGCGTCGAGCATGCCCTGGTTGAGGGCCCCCAGGTCGTACTCCTCGCCGTAGGTCGCCACGAGGTCGTCGAGCGGGAGCAGGGAGCCGGCGGTGCCGAGCTCCGGGATGATGTAGCCGTAGGTCTCGATCACGTCGTAGGTGCCGGTGTCCCCGGCGAGCGTGGCCGTGGTGCGCTGCGTCTGGCCGGTGAAGTCGATGGGCTCGTGCTCCACCGTCAGGTCACCCTGGCTGCAGCTGCGCACCATCGTGTTGGTGAACGGGTCGATCGCCGAGGAGTTGTAGGCGAGGACGTTGACCGTCGTCGCGGAGTCGACCTCGACCTCGCAGGGGACCTCCGCGGCGGTCTCGGCGCCCGTGCGAGAGCCTGCGCCGCAGGCGGTCAGCCCGACGGCGACCAGGGCGGTCGAGGCGAGGGCGAGCGTCCTCCTGCTCCGCGGGGAGGAGGGGCGGGGACCGGGGGGCAGGCTGCGCATCGGAGCTCCTGTCGAGGACGTACGGCCCCGACGGTCTCCCGCGGGGGGCGCCGAGGATCGGCAGGCGCAGCAGGGTCTGGGGGCGCCGGTCCGGCCAACATAGGGGCGCCCCCGCCGGGGGGACAACACGGAGGGTGGTGGGGGACCACGCAGAGGCGGATCGGCGCCGTCGCTCCCTGCCGGGCGTCACTCTCCGGCCCGCACCGCCACCGCGGCCGTCCCCGCGGTGACGAGGCCGGTCGACAGCGAGTAGCTGGCGGCGACCACCTCGACCGCACCGCGCTCCTGCGCGCCCCGCACCACCGCCGAGCGCCGGAGCGCCTGCGCCGTCGCCCCGGCGTGGTGCCGGCTGACCTCGAGGGAGGTCCGCGCGCCGCTCCGGCGGGCGTCCTCGACCGCCGGCGCCAGCTCGCCGACCACCTCGCCGAGGGCGCCGGCGGGCCGCGGCCCGCCGTCGAGGACGGCTGCGGCGGCCGCGAGCGCGCCGCAGTTCTCGTGCCCGAGCACGACCACCAGGCCGACGCCCAGCACGCCGACGGCGTACTCCAGGGAGCCCAGGGCGGCCGTGTCCAGCGCGTGGCCCGCGGTGCGGACGACGAAGAGGTCGCCCACGCCCTGGTCGAGGACGAGCTCGACGGGCACGCGGGAGTCCGAGCACCCGAGCACGGCGGCGACGGGCGCCTGCGAGCCCACGAGCGCCGCCCGGCGGGCCGGGGAGCGGGACGCCCCAGCGCTGCTGCGGCCCAGCGCCCACCGGGCGTTCGCCTCCAGGAGAGCCGCCCACGCGCCCGGGCCCGCGGGCGCGGCGCCCGGCGCGGGGGGAGGGGCGGCCCGTGGTGCGGGCACCGCGGGGGGCAGGGTCTGGCGCGCAGGCATCGGGGTCTCCTCCGGAGCCGTCGGGTCGCGTCGGCTCGGGTCAGCCGAGGATGGCGCGGGTGACGGCCAGCTGCTCCGTGAGGACGCCGCTGATCATCGTCTGGACGCAGTTGATCTCCTCGACGGCGCTGCTGATCTCGGTCAGCGACGTCGTCACCGCGTCGACGCGCTCCTGGATGCTCTGCACCCGCGTGTCGACGTCGTGGGTGGCCCGCTCGGTCTCCCCGGACAGGCTCTTGACCTCCCCGGCCACCACGGCGAAGCCCTTGCCGGCCTCGCCCGCCCGGGCGGCCTCGATGGTGGCGTTGAGGGCGAGCAGCTTGGTCTGCGCGGCGATCGACTGGATGGCCGCGACGACCTCCTGGATCTCTTCGCTGGCGCGCCCCAGGGCCTCCACCTGCTCGTTGGCCTCCTGGGTGAGCGCGCCCGAGCGCGAGGCGACGTCGGTGGCCGAGACCACGCCGCGCTCGACCTCGCCGATGGAGGTGAGCAGCTCCTCGCCGGCCGTCTGCAGCTTCTGCTCGGCGACGAAGCGCTCGAGGGCCTGCCCGACGAGGAAGGCGGTGTTGCGCAGGGCGCTCTCGCGGCCGGGGTACATGATCAGCCTGCGCGTGGCGAAGAAGTCCATCGTGCCGATGAGCCGGCCGCCGACCGTGATCGGCAGGCAGACGCCGGACCTCACCCCGGCCCGCTGGGCGGCGGGGGCGCGCACGCAGTCCGTGAGCTCGCCCAGGTCCTCGACGAAGACGAGGTCGCCGCGGTCCCAGGCGCGCCCCGACAGGCCCACGCCGCGGGCGAAGGACGCCGCCAGGGTGACGCGGCGGAACTCGGCGCCGGCGTCGCCGGACTCCTGGGCGAAGCGCAGCACCTGGGCCTCCTCGTCCAGGCGCCAGAAGGAGCCGTACTGCCAGTCGAAGTCGCGCCGGATCGTCTCCAGCGCCACGCGCAGGGCCTCGGCCTCGCTCCGCGACGTCGTCAGCTCCCGCAGCACCGTGGAGACGGCCTCGACGTCCTGGGCGGCCTTCTCCTGCTGCACCGCCTCGTGCAGGCGTTCCAGGGCGCTGGAGACGAGGATGGCGACCGAGCGCAGCACGGCGAGCCGGCCCTCGCAGGGCTCCAGCCGGTCGGTGCTGAAGAAGTCCATGGTGCCGACCACCTGGCCGCCCTCAAGGACGGGGAAGCAGATCCCGCTGCGGACCCCGGCCCGGCCGGCGACGCCGGCGCGCACGCAGTCCGTCAGCTCGGCCAGGTCGGCGACGAAGACGAGCTCGCGACGGCGCCAGGCGCGCCCCGAGAGCCCGACGCCCTCGGCGAAGGTCGCGCTCTGGGTGACCGAGCGGAAGTCGGCGCCGACGTCGCCGCTGTCCTGGGCGAAGCGCAGCACCGCGCTCGCCCGGTCCAGCGACCAGTAGGAGGCGTACGCCCAGCCGAAGCGCGCCCGCACCGCCTCCAGGGCCGCCTGGACGGCCTCGTGCGGCGTCCTCGCCTCCCCGACGACGCGGACGACGTCGACGAGCGCGGCGACGTCCGCCTGGTAGCTCTCCATCTCCTCGCGGAGGCGGGACGTGGCGACGCTGGCTCTGCTGAACATCGGGGCTCCGTCCGGTGCGGTGACGGGGCGTCCGTCCCCTCGTCCGTCGGAGCGGGTGCCCCGGTGCTGAGCGCCGATCGCGAGGACCCGCCCCCTGCCCGTGCGCGACCGCTCGGACGGACTAGTTGAAGTCCGAACAGACGGCGAGCGCCGGGAGCAGCTCACGACAGGCACCGGCACCGCCGCGCTAGCGTCACGACGCGTGAGCACGGGCGGGACGACGGACCTCGGCGACGGGCTCGAGCTCCGCGCCCTGCGCGAGGACGAGCACGAGCAGTGGGTCGCCCTGGGGCGGCGCGGCTTCCTCGAAGCCACCCGGGGAACCCCGGCCGGCGTGGACCTGCGCCGGCGCGCCATGGCGGGGCACCGCCGCCGGGTCGGCGTCGAGCGGGGGCGCGTCGTCTCCACCTTCCGCTCCTACGGGCTCGACCTGCCCGTGCCGGGCGGGGCAGTGGCCGCGGAGGCCATCAGCTCGGTCGTCGTGGCCCCCACGCACCGCCGCCGCGGCCTGCTCACCCGCCACATGCGCGAGGACCTGCGGGAGGCGCGGGAGCGGGGGGACGTGCTCGCCGTGCTCATCGCCGCGGAGGCGCCCATCTACGGGCGGTTCGGGTTCGGCCCCGCCACGGAGGCGTGCCGGTGGACGCTCGACGCGCGCGGTGCGCGCTTCCGCACCGACCCCGTCCGCGAGGGCCGCGTCGCGCTCGAGCTGGTCGAGGACGCGGACCTCCTCGACCTGGCGCCGGCGCTGCACGACCGCCTGGCCGCGGCCTCGCCCGGGGCCACGCCGCGCGAGCCCCTGTGGTGGAGGACCTCGCTCGGCGTCGAGGACGGCAGCGGCGCGGACCCGCAGCTGCTGCGGCCCGCCGTCGTCGCCCGCGACGACGCGGGGGACGTGGTCGGGGTGCTGCGCTACCGGGCCGTCGACGCCTCGTCCTCGCGCGTCTCGACGACGTCGGCCGAGGTGGTCGACCTCCTCGCCGACGGCCCGGCGGCGACGACCGCGCTGTGGCGCTTCCTCGCCGACCTCGACCTCGTCGCCAGCGCCACCGCCGGGGACCGCTCGCCGCACGAGCCGTTGACCTCCCTCCTGGCCGACCAGCGCGCCGCCCAGCAGACCGAGCGCAACGACTTCTCCTGGGTGCGCCTGCTCGACGTCCCGGCGGCCCTGGCCGGCCGCCGGTACGCCGCCGCTGGCTCGTGCGTCCTCGAGGTCGTCGACGACGCCGGGCTGGCCGGCGGTCGCTGGCGCCTGGAGGTCGGGGAGGACGGCGCCGGCCGCGCGGAGCCGGCGACCGCCGAGCCCGACGTCGTCCTGCCC
>Ga0210040_10009453_pt1 | contig 11344 bp, 6 predicted proteins | sample CryGeyCG12114_NA_FD_185462 | JGI IMG/M metagenome (GOLD analysis project Ga0210040, IMG submission 185462) | Groundwater microbial communities from aquifer - Crystal Geyser CG19_WC_8/21/14_NA (SPAdes) (version 2) | ecosystem: Environmental > Aquatic > Deep subsurface > Groundwater | place: USA... | reverse complement strand
ATGCGCGCGAGCAGCTCCTCTTCAGGCAGTGCGGGCACGGAGGTGAAGGATATGTCGGGCTCGCTGGCGCTGCCTTCTACATTGACCGAGACGTTCGTGCCGTCGAATTCGCTCGTGGCTACGATGTCCACGCGCGGGTCGGGGGGTGATGCTTCATCGAAAATGATGCGCCCGCGGGTGATCTCGAAGCGGGCTCCGGCAAAGTCGTAGAAGCCCTGCCGCGGGACGACTTGCGCCTCCCCGCCGATGCGCGGTGCATCAGTCGTGCCCCGCAGGGTGATGTCGCCGCTCCATTCGCTATCGAGGCCCAGACCGTCGACCGTGATGCCGCTCCCCGCCCTGGCATTGATCAGGTAGCGCCATGGCGACCGCACCATCGATGCAGGCGCAATGTCCGGCGGCAAGTTGATCTCGCTTACTGGGACGCTGGGCAGCTGCATTGTCTCAGCCGCAGCGCCGAGCCGCCAGCGTGCCTGGCGCACGTCGAGGCGACCGGCAATCGTGCCACCCACGCCAGTGGATACGATCCGCATTGGCCCTGTGACTGTCGCCCCCATTGTGGGGAGGTCTAGGATCTCGGCATTGCGGGCGGCGAACCGCAAGTCGATTTGCGGGCCGCGTCCAGCCGACATGTTGACGAGGTCCACCGTGCCGCTACCGATGACCTGCCCTCCATTGGGCGCGGTACCGGCAAAGCTGGTGATCGCCAGCCGGGAGCCGGAGAACCGCCCGCGCGCTCGGGCATCGGTTATGTTGGTTCCCGTAAGCGCGCTGCGCACCCGCAACTCATCTCCCGCCAGCGATCCACGGACACGCGGATTGCCCAGCGACCCGCTGACATCCGCGGCGACGCTCACCGGTCCGTTGATGTCGATGAGGTCGAGCGCCACCAGACGCCAGAGCGCCGCGGCGGGCCCCTTGTAGCGGAACTGGGCCAGTAGGTCCCCGGCGAACAGCCGCTGCGCCAGCGGGCCGCTTGGGGGCAGGTCGGCGATTCGCGCCTGAAGTCGCCCGGTGCCCGCCGAGCCGCCATTCATCACCGCGCGCGCTTGCAGCAAGGTCGGGGACAAGTCCGCCATGAAGTCGCCCGGTGCCCGCCGAGCCGCCATTCATCACCGCGCGCGCTTGCAGCAAGCTCGGGGACAAGTCCGCCACCAGCGCGAGGTCGATGGGGCGGGAGCTCAGCACCAGGCCCGACCGGGTAAGATCTTCCACCTTGATCCGGGCCGAGCCGATGGGCTGTCCACCCAAAGCGGCGCCGAGTTCGACCACGCCCGAGACAGTGCCGCCCAGGCCCAGATCTGCACCCAGCGCATCGACCAGCGAGAGCGGCATTTCCGACAGGTTGACAGCGGCCTCCGCCGCAGCCTCGCCGCCAAACCGGCCCTCGACGATCGTATACCCGTCCCCATAGCCAAGTTGGGTGCGCGCGAGCCGCCATCCGCCATCTTCGGTGCGGGTGAGCACGGCCCGGCGCGGCATCGTGATGTCGCGCCCGGCATATTCACCCTTCAAGGCCACGGCGATGCGATCGGGCGCGACCTGCCCGTTCACCAGCAATTCGAAGCGGCTGCCGCGCTGCCCGGCGATGGCGCCATCAAAGGTGCCCCGCCCATTGGCGATCCGCGCTTGCGCCGCCACACGGCGCAGGAACAGCGAGCCATAACCAAGCCCCGAAATGCGCGTCTCGCCTTCGATCGTGGTGTTGCCGCCGCCGATGAAGCCGCTGGCATCGAACGTCCCCTGGTTGATGGCAATCGGCGTGGCCCCGCCGAAACGGGCATTGGCGAAGCGAAGGTCCGCATCAAAAGCCTGCCCGCCATTACGGGTGGATAGCGCCAGCGTGCCATCGACTCCGCCCCGCTCCAGCCGCAGCGTCCCAGCCACACCACCCTGCGCGAGCGCCAGATCGCCACTGAGCCGCGTACTCGAAACGTCGAGCCGCTCGATGCCGATGCGCACATCGCCGTCGTCCGGGATGACCAGGTTCACGAGCCCTTCGAACGGACCCAGCAGCGAGCCGCCTTCGGTTTCGATGGTGAAGCCGTTTGCATTGGGAGCGAGCGCCACGCGAACATCGCGCAGACCAGCAGCCGGCAACGGGTCGGCAAAGACGAGAACGGCGCGCGGTCCTTCGGCGGCCATGGTCGCCTCGACCGTGAAGGCGCCGTAGTCGACATGCTCGCCGCTCCCCGTCAGAGTGGTGGCACCGTCCGCCACCCGACCGTCAAGCTCCAGGGTGAGCTTGCTCGCCGTGAGCCGGGCATTGTCGAAGACGATAGGCCTCGCCTCACCAAGTGATAGTGCTCCACTAAAGCTGATGTCCTCGCCTGCGAGATTGGCGAGTGTCGGATTGCTGACTTCCCGTACCCGCCCGGCAAGATCAGCCGAGAGCCGCCAGGGCGCACCGCCGACAGCCAGGCGGATGCGCGCACGGGCATCGACAGTGCCGATCCCCTCGAAAGTCAGGCCGCTGGCAGAGACGGGACCGTTGAGCCCGAACACGTTGCGCGCCAGATCGCCCTCCAGCGCAAGATCGGCGGAGAGGCCCGGAAAGCGCACGGCGAGTGCGTCCGAGCGCAAACGGTTGCCTTCCAGCACAAGCGCGCCGCCGATCCGGCCATTGACCAGGCGCGGGTCCGCGATCCTGTTGCCGCTGACGACCCGCTGCACGGACGCGTTGACGGGCAGGGTCAGGCGCGAACCGTCGTAAGTGAGCGTGCCTTGCTGGACGAGCCTCTGCACGATGGTGCCGCCCGCATTCACTTCCCCGATGCGCAGATCGTGGCGCACCGCAAGATCGCGGAACGGCCCGTCGAGCGTTGCGCGCAGGCTTGCATCGTCGAGCACCAGGTCATCGCCAAACAGGGTCGGATCGATCAGCCGCGCGGCGACCTGCACCTCGTCGAAGCTGTTCTCGGCAAGGTCGACCGCTCCCTCAAGATCGGCTTCGATCCTGCGGCCCCGGAGCGCAAACGTTCCAGCGAGCACATTGTCCTCGAGCGTGCCGGTCGCATTGACCGCCACCACTTCGCCCAAGGCTTCGGCAGGCAGGCCTTCGAGGAATGGTGCCGGGCGCAACTCGCCAAGGATGCGATAGCGGCCACCGTCGTTGTAGATCGCCAGGTCAGCGAGATCGACGCCGCCCTGCTTTGCGTCGAACACACCCTCCCAGGCGGTCCAGGTCCCATCGCCCGCGAGCCGCAAGGCAAGGTCGTCCTCCGCTCCGACCAGCGCGGCTAGGAAGCCGCCCTCTGGAGCGCGATAATCGAGATCGAGGTCGAACCGGTTGCCATCGGGCTCTGCATGAACCAACACGGTGAACACGTCCGCCCCGCCGAGTTCACCCTTTGCATCGAGGAAGACGAGGCCGTCGCGAATGTCGGTCCGAGCACGAAAATCGATCACCCGCTCTTCGCCCAGCAGACCTTCAGCCACGGTAAGATCGTCAATCAGCAGATGATCTATGCGGATGTCGAAATCGGGCAAGGTCGGCGCGTCGGGATCGCCGGGCACGAGCTCTGGCGCGGCGAATAGCGTACCATCAGTGAGCACCAGGTGGCGGATGTCCAGCCCGCTCCACAGGAACTTCCATGGCCGCCAATTGAGATCGATCTCAGGCACTTGCAGGAACAGCACATCATTTGCGTCGCGGAAACGCACATCGAGCAGAGTGGCGCTCCACAGGATAGAGCCCTCGATTTCGCCGACCTCGACCGACAGACCCGATGCGGGCGCATAACTCGAGATCTGGTCGACGATGAATTGCCGGCCCGGCGGTGAGTGGAAGAAGCCGATGATGAGCACGACCAGCGCCAGCAGCAGCAGCACGGCTGCGCCCACGATGCGGGCGATACGCAGTGGCAAGCGCGCGTAGCGAGCGCCGGCGGGTCGGTCTGCCGATGGCCCGGGCGCTGCATCGTCCGCGGGTGGATCGAAATCTCCCTCCGCAGCCATCAGAAAGCTTGGCCCAACGCGACATAGACGGCCACCGGCGAGTCCTCAGGACCGGGATTGAGCGGCACGGCCACGTCCAGCCGCAGCGGCCCGAAGGTGGAGTGATAGCGCACGCCGATGCCCGCGCCGAACTTGATCTCGGCAAGATCCGGCGTGGTGCCGGTCCCCACCGATCCTGCATCGAAGAACGGCACCACGCTGATTGCGCCATCGAGGAGGCCGGTGCGGATGCGCGCCTCGGCCGAGAGCTCCACCAGCGACCGGCCGCCGGAAGGATCGCCCTCGCTGTTGCGCGGGCCGATCTCCTGATAGCCGTAGCCGCGCACCGATCCGCCGCCGCCTGCATAAAGCCGCCGCGAGGGGGCGATCACCGCCAGATCGGCACCCGGGATACTCGCGAGCCGCCCGCGCCCGGCCAGCACCACATTGTCGCTTATGCGCCGGTAGTAGCTCGCATCGACCTGGCTGCGGACGTAGAAGCTCTGCGCCCCGTTGGTTCGCGAGACTTCGGGTGAGAAACGCGCAGAGAGCCTGTAGCCTTGCGTCGGATCGAGCAGGTCATCCGACGTGTCGCGCATGGCATAAAGCGGCAGAGCGGCGATGAAGTAGGTCTGGCGCGGCAGGAAGATGCCTTCCGCCGTAGCCTCGCGTTCACCGGTGGCGACCAGTTCGAGCCCGGCCGACCACGAGAATGCCTTCTGGAACAACAGGGTGCTCACCCGTTCGAAGCGGCCGATGAGCGAGACGGTGCGCGCATCATAGGCCTGATAATCGAGCGTGCTGGCGAAGGCGTCCACCGTGAGGATACGGTCGCGCCCGTGAAAATTGCTCTTCCGGAACGTCACGCCGAGGAGCTGCTCCTGCGTGCCGGCGATCCCGCGCACGCGCAGCATGCCTTCGGGCGGGAACAGATTGCGGTGTTCCCAGCTTGCTTGCAGCCGGATGCCTTCCTCTGTGCCATAGCCGATCGAGCCGGCCAGCGTGCGCAGCGGCGCCTCGGTCATCTCCACCTGCAGGTCGACCGTGCCCGGCTGGCCCGCGGCAGGCGGCGCCACTTCGACGGGCGTGATCGTCACCGAGCCGACGAGCCCGGTGGCGAGGATCGCCTGCCTGAGATCGAGTTCGTCGCTGCGCATGTAGAGATCGCCAGCATCGAAGCGCGCGATGCCGGCCAGATGCTCGCCGGACAGGTAATCGGGCAAATTGCTGGTGACGGTGCCGAAATTGTAAATGCCGCCCGGGATCACAGGCATGGTCACATCGCCCTCGCGGCGCGCGTGATCGATGAGGATGCCGGGGGCCTCGATCACGGCGAAGGGATAGCCGCTCTCGCCCAGAGCCAGATCGAGATCGAATCGTTCGTTCTCGATCTTGTCCATCAGCAGCGGATCGCCGGGAAGGACGCCATAGGTCTCCCGCAGCATCGGATATGCGTTCTGCGCATCGGTCAGCGCACCCAGATCCACCGCGCCGACATTGTATTGTGGTCCGGGGATGAGGTCGAACCGTACCGCTGCCGGGACGTCCTGTGTCTCGCCGGCATTCTCCCCGTCCGGCTGGAAGCCGGTCATCGAGCGGATCACCTGGGCATCATAATAGCCATAGACCCGCAGCATGCGCTGCAGCAGCTCTTCATCCTCCCGGGCCTGGGCGGAGAGGCGGGCGACATTGTCATCATCATCGAGCCGCTCGATCGAGGACAATGCTTGGAAGCGCTCCAGGAAATCGCTGCGATAAGGAAACAACGTGGTATCGCTGGGGAATACCAGCACCAGCTCGTTCGAGACCTGCTCCTCGCTGCCCGGCGGAAGTTGGGGCAGCACATCTTCAAAGGCGAGGAATTCGATCTGCTCGTCGGGCTCAAGCGGCGCGAGCTGCGGAAGGTCGATAGCTTCGGGCCACGGCACGCTGACCAGCGGCATCTCCGCTAGCGGCGAATCAGCCTCGAGCATCGGTTCTATGGCTTGCTCGCCATCTTCGAGAGTAACGCCGCGCTTGGCCCAGGCTTCAGGATTGGCGACCGCCTCGTCCGGGATCAGATCCTCGAGGCGGGGCGAGACCTCCGGATCCTGTGCGGCAGCCGGAGCAAGAGGCGGCCAAGCGAATGCGAGGATGACCGCGATCGCGGTCGCATTACGGCGCATCGGTTGGGGCAAACGCCTATCAGGCGATCTTGTACTGGCCCTGCCCGCCAGGAGTCCCGTCCTTGCCACTGCCATCCACCTCGGCTCGGTCAGCGCGTTGGATGTTCGCTGCACGGGCGATGAGGGCGGATTGCTCTTCATCGGACATGCGGACCCACCCGCTTTGGCCGAGTCGCTCGATCGGTCGGTAGCGCACCTTATACTGCATGGAGCGCGCTCCCTCGACCCAATAGCCCAGGTACACGTAAGGCAGGCCCGCCTGCGCCGCGCGGCGGATGTGATCCAGGATAACGTAATTGCCAAGCCCGCTGCGCGCCTCATGCTCGGGATCGTAAAAGCTGTATATCATCGACAACCCATCCGCCTGCCGGTCGGTCAGGCAGGCTGCAACAAGGCGGCCAGGCTTCGTCCCCGCAGAGGGTTCTCGGTACTCGACCACAGAGCTGGGAACGTTAGTGTGTTCCACCATATCGGCATAATCGACCTCGTCCATCGCCGCCATACCGCCGCCTGGATGCCGCCGGGCCAAATAGCGCTGCAGCAGGTCGAACTGCTCGCCAGTTGCCCAGGCGCGGCACTCAATGCTCTCCAGATCGTCGTGGCGCTTGAGGATCCTCTTCTGGGAGGCCGATGGCCTGAATTCGCTCGTCACCACACGCACGGAGACGCAGGCGCGGCAATCCACGCAGGACGGGCGATAGGCCACAGTCTGGCTGCGGCGAAATCCGATCCGCCCCAACGCATCGTTCAGCGCCTCGGCATGGGGCGCCTTGAGCTCGGTAAACACCTTCCGCTCGGTCTTGCCAGGCAGATAGGGACACGGCGCCGGGCTCGTGACGAAAAAACGCGGGAATCTCACTGGGGCCGTCACGGCTGAGGCGATCCTCTCACAAGCCAGAATTGGCGAAGCTATCTGCCCCTTGGGGCCAGGCATCGTTATGCCACAGCTGTCGCAAGGTGAAAGGGGCTTAACCACCCCCCGGCGCATATTGGGCCAGGTTGCACTCTTTCCAAGCCCGCGTCCGCAACCGCACGATGCTGAATCCGCGCGGTGACGGTGCGTGCTCAGTTAAGCTCGACCCGCGTGACCGAATAGGCCTTGGCCCGCAAACTGCCGATCAGCTCTTCCAGCTGCTCGGGATCGCGCGCCTCACACTCTATGTCGGTGATGAGGCCCTTCGCCGGCAGGTTGGTGAAGATGCGCTGATGATAGATCTCCAGAATATTGACCTGGTGGCGGTCGAACTCGCGCATCACCTTGTAGAGCGCGCCCGGCCGGTCCTGCAGCGTGATCTGCAGCCTCGCCAGCCGTCCGGAGCGCGCCAGGTCGCGCAGGAGCACATTGGCGAGCAGGCGGGTATCGATGTTGCCACCGCACAGGACGAGACCTATCGTCTTGCCCGCGAAGCGTTCACGATGGGCGAGCAATGCTGCGAGCCCTGCCGAGCCTGCGCCCTCGACCACGGTCTTCTCGATCTGCAGCAGCAGCGAAACCGCCTCCTCCAGATCGCGCTCCCCCACCAGCACGATGTCGTCGACCAACCGGGCGATGACGCGGGAGGTGAACTCGCCCGGCTGCTTGACCGCGATGCCCTCGGCCAGGGTATCGCCGCCGCAGGGCATCGATTCGTCCTTGAAACGGGCATAGGCCGAAGGGAACAGCTGGGCCTGCACGCCGATCACCTCGATCGGCCGACCGAGCGGATTGTCCGGTGCCTTGGCCACTGTCGCCATGCCCGAGATCAGGCCACCGCCGCCGATCGGCACCACCAGCATTTCGATCCCGGGCGCATCGGCCAGCAATTCGAGCGCCACCGTTCCAGCGCCCGCTGCTACGTTCGCATCGTCGAACGGGTGGACGAAGGTAAGGCCAAGCTCCCCTTCGAGCTGGCGCGCATGGGCATACGCATCATCGAAGGTCTCGCCTTCCAGCACAACCTTGCCGCCCACGCTCTCGGTCTGCATCACCTTCACCGCCGGCGTGGTGCGCGGCATGACAATGGTCACCGGCATGCCGAGCCGGGTGCCATGATAGGACAGGCCTTGCGAATGATTGCCTGCGCTGGCGGTGATCACACCCCGCGCGCGCTGCTCGTCGGTCAGCAATAAGAGGGCGTTCAGCGCCCCGCGCTCCTTGTAGGCAGCGGTGAATTGCTGGTTCTCGAACTTGAGCCAGATCTCGGCACCGGTGATCTTGGAGAGCGTTCGGCTGTAATGGGTCGGCGTACGGATCACCGCGCCCGCAATCCGATCGGCCGCCGCGCGGACGTCGGCGATGTCGAGTTCGGATGCGATGAGGTCGATCGTGTTCATGAGATAAGGCGCTATCCGAAATCCGAGCGCAAGGGAAACCCCTGCCGCGGGTGCAGCAGCAAAGAATGGGCGCGTGGCGATTGCCTTCTCTCGCCCGAGGCGGCAGGTGACGGGCATGAACACGAGCAAAGCGATCGCTTTCCTGGGCCTGGGCGTCATGGGCGCACCGATGGCCGGGCACCTGGCGCGGGCAGGCCACAGGCTGACCGTCTACAATCGCACGACGAGCAAGGCCGAGGCGCTCGTCGCGCGACTGGGGGCCGAAGGCTACCAGGCCACCAGCGCCGCCTCTCCCTCCGATGCGGCGGCGGGACAGGATGTCGTACTCACCTGCCTCGGCAACGACCAGGACCTTGCCGAAGTGGTCCTGGAAGAGGGCGGCGCGCTGGCGGCGATGCGCAAGGGCGCGGTCTACATCGACCACACCACCGTCTCGCCCGCAATGGCGCGGCGGATCGCCGATCAGGCGGAAAACGCCAGCATTCTCGCGCTCGATGCTCCGGTCTCGGGTGGCCAGGCAGGCGCGGAAAATGGCGCTCTGTCCATCATGTGCGGTGGCAGCGAGGCGGCCATGGCTGCGGCGCGCCCGGTGATGGACGCCTATGCGGCGCGCATGGTGCATGTGGGGGAAGCGGGCGCCGGGCAGACGACCAAGGCAGTCAACCAGGTCTGCATCGCTGGCGTGCTGGCTGGCCTCTCCGAAGGCGTGGCACTGGCAGAAGCCAGCGGGCTCGATCTCGCGCGCGTGTTCGAAGCCATTTCGGGCGGCGCAGCGCAGAGTTGGCAAATGGACAATCGCTGGTCCACCATGGCGGCAGACGAATTCGATTTCGGCTTTGCTATCGACTGGATGCGCAAGGATCTCGCGATCGCGATCGGCCAGGCACGCGAACTCGGCGTGACCCTGCCGGTAACCGCGCTAGCCGACCACTTCTATGCGCTCGTCCAGGCGCAAGGCGGCGGGCGCGAGGACACGAGCGCGCTCATCCGCCATCTGCCGCGGAGGACCGCCAAGTGATTCGCCGCGCTTTCCGGCGCGCTGCGCTCGGTGGAACGGCCGCGCTCCTGCTGCCCGCCCCCGCCGCGGCCGACACGCTGATCGACAATATCGAGGGTATCTCGGTTAACCGCGAGGGCGAGGTCGATCGCTTTGCCGCCCTGGTCTTCGACGATGACGGCATTATCACTCACCTGCTCGACTTCGGCGACGACGTGCCTGAGGACGTCGAATTTCGCGAAGATGGTAAAGGCCGGGTGGTCATTCCAGGCCTGATCGACGCGCACCTGCACGTAATGGGCCTCGGCCTCGGGCAGCTCACGCTCGACCTGTCGCAGACGCGCTCGCTCGACGAGGCGCTTTCGCGGCTTGCCGCCTATGCCGAGGCGCATCCCGACCGCCCCTGGCTGATCGGGCGTGGCTGGAACCAGGAGCGGTGGGGCCTGGGCCGCTTCCCGACGGCAGCGGAGATCGATGCGGTGGTCGGCGACCGGCCCGTCTGGCTCGAGCGGGTCGATGGCCATGCCGGCTGGGCCAACAGCGCCGCCCTGCGCGCCGCCAATGTAAGCGCGGCCACACCCGATCCGGTCGGCGGGCGCATCGAACGCGGCGCCGACGGTCGCGAGCCGGCGGGCGTATTCGTCGATAACGCGATGGCGCTTGTCGGCGATACGGTCCCCGCGCCCCGCGCCGAGGATCGTGATCTGGCGCTGCACGAAGCGCAGGAACTGCTGCTTGCGCATGGCGTGACGGCCGTCGCTGACATGGGCACCAGTATCGAGGATTGGATGACCTATCGACGGGCGGGTGATGCCGGGCGCCTGCGCATCCGCATCATGTCCTACGCCGCGGGTGTCGAACCGATGCTGCTGATCGGCGGCACCGGGCCAACGCCCTGGCTTTACGACGATCGGTTGCGGCTGAACGGGGTTAAGCTCTACCTCGACGGCGCGCTCGGCTCACGTGGGGCGGCGCTGAAAGCTGCTTATGCCGATGCGCCGGGCAATCGCGGCCTCGAACTGCTCGACGGCACGCAATTGCGCAACCTCATGAGCCGGGCCGCGCTCGACAATTTCCAGATCGCCGTCCACGCGATCGGCGACGCCGCCAATGCCGAGGCGCTCACCGCGATCGACGAATTGTCGGACGATTATGGCGGAGACCGGCGCTGGCGCATCGAGCATGCGCAGGTGGTCGATCCAGCGGACCTGCCGCTGTTCGGGCGCCACGGCATCATCGCATCCATGCAGCCGGTGCACCAGACTTCGGACAGGCTGATGGCGGAAGCGCGGCTGGGCCCCGATCGCCTGGCGGGCGCCTATGCCTGGCGCTCGATTGCGCAAGCAGGCGCGCCGCTTGCCTTCGGCTCCGACGCCCCGGTCGAGCTGCCCGATCCTTTCGCCGGCATGGCCGCGGCCATCAGCCGCACGGACCCTTCCGGCGAGCCGGCCGGAGGGTGGCAGCCGCAGGAAGCCGTCAGCCGCGAAGTCGCGCTCGCTGCCTACACCGCTAACGCGTCTTATGCAGGTTTCGCCGAGAAGCGCTTCGGTCAGCTCGAAGTAGGCAAGCGCGCCGATTTCGTCATGCTCGACCGCGATCCGCTCATGGTGGATGCGGAGGCTTTGCGGGCCGCGCGGGTGCTCGAGACCTGGGTGGGCGGGCGCAAGGTTTATGATGCGGGAACAAGGCCTGCTGCCCGCTGATTGTACTGCTGTAATTTGCGAACAATTCACCTTTGCTGCATTAAAATGGGAACTAGCGACGAAAACGTCTCGTTATCGGGCGATCTTCGGGCTAATGTCGCAGTTCGGAAGCTCAATCAGGAGATTTGAAGTATGCGTTTGAAAATGATGGCTACCGCAGCTGCGGCCCTTAGCCTGGTTGCCACTCCGGTTCTCGCTCAGGTGACCCCGAGCACTCGTTCCAGCACGAC
>Ga0210040_10009452_pt1 | contig 11345 bp, 9 predicted proteins | sample CryGeyCG12114_NA_FD_185462 | JGI IMG/M metagenome (GOLD analysis project Ga0210040, IMG submission 185462) | Groundwater microbial communities from aquifer - Crystal Geyser CG19_WC_8/21/14_NA (SPAdes) (version 2) | ecosystem: Environmental > Aquatic > Deep subsurface > Groundwater | place: USA... | reverse complement strand
CGACACCGCCTGAGACCGCCGCGATCCAACGACGGCTCCGCTCCGGCGAGGCGTCGGGGCCCGCCATGATCGCCGCGGACAGCGCTGCCAGGTTCAGCGCGTGGCCGCCGAACGGAGCCGCGATCATCGTGGCGACCCCGGACCCGACGAGGACGCTGCGGACCGGAACGCGGTCGTAGCCGAGGGTGGACAGCACGGCGAACCCCGGGAGGTTCTGCCCCGCCATCGTCACGACGTAAAGCGGCAGGCCGAGGCTCACCAGGACGAGCGGATCCCACGTCGGGAGGACGAGGGTGAGGCCCGGGGCGGACGCCGTGGCGAGGACGTTCGCCGGCGAGCTGACGGCCATGCCCACGAGGGCGACGACCAGCGCCGCCGGCACTGCCCACCGGGGCGAGAACCTTTGAACCGCCAGCCAGACCAGGACGAGCGGGATCGCGAAGGCGGGGAGTGCCAGGGCGGCCGTGACGGGCGCGAGGCAGAGCGGGAAGAGGATGCCGGCGAGCATCGCGCCGGTGATGGGGGGCGGGATCCTCGTGATGAGCCGCCCGAGGGCGGGCCAAAGGCCGGTGAGCACGACGAGCGCACCGCAGAGCAGGAACGCCCCGATCGCGGGAGCGAAGGAGTCGGTGGTCCCCTGCGCGGAGACGAGTAACGCCGCGCCCGGGGTCGACCAGGCGAACGAGATGGGGAGCCGGGTCAGCCAGGAGAGGGTGATCGCGAGGAACGCCTGCAGCACGCAGAGGATGAGGAGACCCGATGCGGCCTGCGCCGGGCTGGCCCCCACCGCGACCAGTCCCGCGAGCACGATGGCGAACGAGCTCGCGAACCCCGTCAGGGCCCCGACGACGCCCGCGACGATTGGCTGGACGATACGCACCACCCCTGTTCCGCCGTGAGCCCGATCAGCTTACTGACCGCCCCGCACCCGGCCGCGCAACCCCGTTGACCCCTTCACGCCCGGGGCAGAAGCTGGAAAGACGCCACCCGGAGCCGGAGGACAGCATGGGCAGGAACAAGGTCGTCGTCATCACAGGAGCCTCGAGCGGGATCGGCCGCGCCACGGCACTCCGGTTCGCGAAGCAGAAGGCGCACCTCGTGCTCGCCAGCAGACGCGGCACCGCCCTCGCGGCACTCGCCGACGAGTGCGAGGCGCTCGGCGCACGTGCCATCGCCGTGCCGACCGACACATCGGACGAGGCGCAGGTCGACGCACTCGGCCAGGCCGCCGTGAGCCGGTTCGGCCGCATCGACGTGTGGGTGAACGACGCCGCGATCTCCGTCTTCTCGCCGTTCCTCGAGATGCCGAGCGACGACTTCCGCCGGGTGATCGACGTCAACGTGATGGGCTACGTCTACGGCAGCAAGGCGGCGCTCCGGGCCATGACGACCCAGGGTTCCGGAGTCCTCATCAATGTCGCCTCGATCGTCGGCGAGATCCCGCAGCCCTACACGGCTCCGTACGGGATGTCGAAGGCGGCGGTCCGCGCGCTCGGCGTGAGCCTCCGCCAGGAGCTGTGGATCACGGGCCAGAAGAAGATCCGGGTGTCGACGATCCTCCCCGCGACGATCGACACGAACTTCTTCCAGAACTCCGGCAACTACACCGGCCGCGAGGTGGTGGCCATGCCGCCCGTCTACCCGGCCGACAAGGTGGCGAAGGCCATCGTCGATGCGGCCAAGGCTCCGCGCGACGAGGTCACGGTGGGTGCGGCGGGCAAGGCGATGGTGCATCAGCACCGGCTCACTCCCGGCCCCGTCGAGGTGCAGATGGCCGTGCAGGTCGAGAAGACGCACCTGTCACGCCAGAATCACGTCGCCGACACCAGGGGTGCCATCTATGAGCCCCGCGCCGGAGGCGAGGCGACGGTGTCGGGCGGCTGGCACGGCGGTCGCCGATTCGCGGTCCGGCGCCTCCTCACCTGGTCGGTGCTGGCCGGGGCGGGGGTCGCCGCGTGGCGGGTGCTCCGCGCTTCGGACGCGGAGCTGCCGAAGCGGGTGACGGCCGCACTCGCGAAGAGCGCGCGCTAGCCGGCCGGGGTCGGCGGCTCCGCGGGATGCATCCGGGGCCGGATGACCGCGGGCACCCCGACGAGCAGTGACCCGGATGGGGCGTCGTGGAGCACCACGGCCCCCGCACCGACCAGGCAGTCGTCGCCGATGCTGATCGGTCCGAGGAGCGCGGCACCTGCGCCGACCACCACCCGGTTCCCCACCGTCGGGTGCCGCTTCTCCCGCTTGAGGCTGGTGCCCCCGAGCGTGACCCCGTGGTAGAGCGTGACGTCGTCGCCGATCGCGGCGGTCTCCCCGATCACGACGCCCATGCCGTGGTCGATGAAGAGCCGCTTGCCGATTCGGGCGCCGGGATGGATCTCGACGCCCGTCAGGAAGCGGGCGAACTGCGACACCATGCGCGCGGGCAGCCGGAGGTCCCGCTTCCAGAGGCGGGAACTCACCCGATGGGCCCAGAGTGCATGAAGGCCGGGATAGGTGAGCGCGACCTCCGCCCGGCTCCGGGCGGCCGGGTCACGCTGCAGGGCGCACGCGATGTCCTCGCGGACGCTCACCTCAGTTCGCGAGGTCCTGGTAGAGGACCGTCGAGAGATACCGCTCGCCGTAGCTGGCCACGATCACGACGATGGTCTTGCCGGCGTTCTCGGGCCGCTTCGCCAGCTGCACGGCCGCGTGGACCGTCGCTCCGGAGGAGATGCCACCGAGGATGCCCTCTTCGGCGCCCAGCCGACGCGCCATCGCCACGGACTCGGTGATGTCCACGTCGATGACTTCGTCGTAGATGGTGCGGTCGAGGTTGTCCGGCACGAAGTTGGCACCGATGCCTTGGATCTTGTGCGGTCCGGGTGCTCCGCCGTTGAGGATCGCCGACTCCTTCGGCTCCACGGCGACGACCTGCAGGCCGGGCTTCTGCTCCTTGAGGTACCCGCCCGCGCCGGTGATGGTGCCTCCGGTGCCGACCCCCGAGACGAAGATGTCGACGGCGCCGTCGGTGTCGTTCCAGACCTCCGGCCCCGTGGTCGCGCGGTGGATGGCCGGGTTGGCCTCGTTCTCGAACTGCTTGGCGAGGATCGCGCCCGGGATGCTGTCGGCGATCTCGACGGCCTTCGCCACGGCGCCGCGCATGCCCTCGGAGCCCGGCGTGAGCACCAGTTCCGCACCATATGCCCGGAGGAGCATCTTCCGCTCGGTGCTCATGGTCTCCGGCATCGCGAGGATCACCTTGTAGCCACGGGCCGCGCCGACCATCGCCAGCGCGATGCCGGTGTTGCCGCTCGTGCCCTCGACGATGGTGCCGCCCGGCGGCAGTGCTCCGGCTTTCTCCGCCGCGTCGACGATCGCGATGCCGATGCGGTCCTTGATGCTCGAGGACGGGTTATAGAACTCGAGCTTCGCGAGCACGGTCGCCTCGGCGCCGTCGGTCACGCGGTTGAGCCGGACGAGGGGGGTGTTGCCGAACGCGTCCGTGATGGACGAGTGGATGCGAGCCACGGGGGTGCCTTTCAGACTGTCTTTGCCTTGCGGGGAATCATGAGGAGCGTCGTCACGCAGACGATGAGCAGCAGGATCGAGCCGATGGTCACGAGCGCGTCGAGACCGGCGGCCGGGAGCACGAACATCGCGACACCGGCCGCAATCGACACCACCCCGCTGACGTAGCCGAACCACTTGGGACGTACCGCGCCTCGGAGTCCCGAGATGAAGTCGACGAGCCCGTCGGCGATCCAGCCGATCCCGATGATGAACGCGAGAGCGATCAAGGAGTCGAACGGGTTCGAGAGCACGAGAATTCCCGTGATGACGGCGACGAGGCCGAGGAGCGCGCTGACCCAGCGCATCGGGGCGGACAGTTCATCGGCGATGATCGCCGCCGTGATGCGGAAGATGCCCGTCGCGACGAGGAAGCTCCCGAAGAGGATCGCGACCGTGTAGAGGGTCGGACCGGGGAAGAGAAGACCGACCAGTCCCAGAAGGATTCCGATGATCGCCACCGCGATGATCTGGCCGCGGTGGACGCGCGCGTACCAGCGAGGCGTGCCGAACTGGACGCCAGAGGCGGTGGGGGAGGTTGTCATCGAAGCCCTTTCCGGGTTCTTGTGCGAAGACCAGTGTGTCAGTGTGCGACCGCGAGCTCGCTGCTACCGGCGGCGAACCGGTCCGTGGCGGCGAGGAGCGCGTCGAGGATGCCGGGCTCGTCGAAGGCGTGGCCGGCGTCGGGGATCATCAGAAGCTCCGCCTCCGGCCAGGCGCGGTGGAGGTCCCACGCCGTCATGGGAGGCGTGCAGATGTCGTAGCGCCCCTGCACGATCACGCCGGGGATCGCCGCGAGCCGGCTCGCATCGCGGATCAGCTGGCCCTCCTCGAGCCAGCCGCCGTTCACGAAGTAATGGTTCTCGATCCGCGCGAACGCGAGGGCGTAGCGCGGATCGGCGAAGGCGGCGACGACCTCGGGGCGCCTCAGCAGGGTGATGGTCGAGGCCTCCCAGGTGGCCCACGCGACCGCCGCCGGGCCGTGCACTGCGGGGTCCGGGTCCGCGAGGAGCCGGGCGTAGGCCTGCATCACGCTGCCGCGCTCGACCTCGGGCACCGGGCGCAGCACGTCCTCCCAGAGATCCGGGAACAGGGCTGCGGCACCGCCCTCGTAGAACCAGTCGAGCTCGCTCTTCCGCAGCGTGAAGACCCCGCGGACGATGAGCTCGGTGACCCGATCCGGGTGGGTCTCGGCGTAGGCGAGCGCGAGGGTGCTCCCCCACGAGCCGCCGAGGACCAGCCACCGGTCGATTCCGAGCAGCTCCCGGAGTCGCTCGATGTCGGCGACCAGATGCCAGGTGGTGTTCGTGGCGAGCGCGAACGGGGCCTCACTGGCGTGCGGCACACTGCGTCCGCAGCCCCGCTGATCCAGGAGCACGATCCGGTAGCGCTCCGGATCGAAGAGCCGCCGGTGGTCCGGGGACGAGCCCGCACCCGGACCACCGTGGAGGAACACCGCGGGCTTCCCCTCGGGGTTGCCGCACACCTCCCAGTAGATCTGCTGGCCGTCCCCGACGTCGAGGAGGCCGGAGTCGTACGGCTCGATCGGCGGATGGAGGGTGCGCATCGGGTCGCCTCCTCAGTCCACGGGGGCGGCGGTCGCCACGCGGACGGCCGGCTCGAGGTAGATCACGCGGGTCGTCGGCACCGCCTCGCGGACCCGTGACTCGACGATGTCGATGCGGCTCGAGATCTCCGCGAGATCCACCGTGGGGGCCATCTCGACTTTCGCCGCGAGCATCAACTCGTCCGGGCCGAGATACAGCGTCTTCGCGTGGATGATCGAGTCGACCTCGGGGCCGTCGAGGATCGCACGGTGGATCGCGTCGGCGTCGCCCGCGGACGCCCCCTCGCCGACGAGGAGGCTGCTCGTCTCGATGCCGAGCACCACGGCGACCGCGACGAGGAGCAGGCCGATCAAGACCGTGCCGATGCCGTCCCAGATCCCGTCGCCGGTGAGCACCGAGAGACTGACGCCGAAGAGGGCGAGGACGAGTCCGACGAGCGCGGCGGTGTCCTCGAGCAGCAGGACCGGGAGCTCCGGGGCTTTGGCGTGCCGGATGAAGCGGATCCAGGACTCGTCGCCCTTGTGGGGTGCGGCCTCCTTGATGGCCGTCCGCAGCGAGAACGCTTCGAGGACGATCGAGATGAGGAGCACCACGACCGGCAGCCACCAGGTCTCGAGCGGATGCGGCTCGGCGATCTTCTCGATCCCCTCGTAGATGGAGAAGACCCCACCGACCGAGAACAGGATGATGGAGACGATGAAGGCGTAGACGTAGCGGCTTCGCCCGTACCCGAAGGGATGCTCCGCGTCCGCGGCCCTCCGCGAGCGACGCCCGCCGACCAGCAGCAGGATCTGGTTGATCGAATCGGCGAGCGAGTGGACGCCCTCCGCGAGCATCGACGCCGACCCGGAGATGGCCGCGGCGATGAACTTGGTCGTCGCGATCCCGAGGTTGGCGCCCAGGGCGGCGAAGATGGCACGGGTTCCACCGGAGGCACTCATGTGCTCATTCTCCCGAATCGTCGCGGTCGGTGTCGCTCCCCCGGCGGGCGGAGCGGAACATCAGGGGGTGGCGGGGCTGAAGGTGTCGCATGCCGCCGGGCCGCCCTGGTACCCGGTGGTGAACCACTGCTGACGCTTCTCGCTCGAGCCGTGCGTCCAGGACTCGCTGTTCGCCGTCGTGCCTTGGATGCGGTCGTCGCCGACCGCCGAGGCGGCGTCGAGGGCATCGGCGATCTGCGCGTCCGTCACCTGCTCGAGGAGCGGCGTCCCGGACGGGTCTTCGGTGTCCGAGGCGGCGGCCACCCACGAGCCCGCGTAGCAGTCGGCCTGCAGCTCGGTGCGGACGCTGGCGGAAGCCGGCCCGGTGTCGCCGTCCTGCGTGCTCGCGAGGACCCCCGTCAGGTTCTGGATGTGGTGCCCCCACTCATGCGCGACGACGTACATCTGTGCCAGCGGTCCCCCACTCGCTCCGTAGGTCGTCTGCAGGTCGTTGTAGAAGTCGGTGTCGATGTAGAGGGTGCGGTCGCTCGGGCAGTAGAAGGGGCCGACGGCGGAGGTGGCGTTGCCGCATCCCGTGTCGATCGCCTGCGTGAAGAGGACGAATTCGGGGGTCGCGTAGTCGCCGATGCCCACCTGCGGGGCCTCGGCCGCCCAGTAGTCGTCGAGGGAGGTGGCCGCGCCGACCATCCGGCAGTCGACGTCGTTGTTCGCGGTCTCGCCGGTCTTGCAGCGGTCGAGCGACGTCTCCTGATCGGTGCTCGTGGCCCCGCCTCCCGCGCCGCCCCCGCCCGCGAGACCGGTGAGGTCGACGCCGACGAACTGGGAGATCACGAACAGGACGACCACGGCGAGTCCGCCGCCGCCGATGCCGACTCCGGCGGCGGTGCGGCGCCGCTTCACCTTCGACGGGTCGATGCGGGCGCCGTCGTTGAACGTCATGGCTCGACGGTACCGGTGGCGGATGTGCCCGCCTCGTCGGAGGGGTTGACGGTGTGGTGCTGGGCTGCGGACAACCGGTACAGGACGTGTCGTCGGAGGGGGTGGCCGGAGGGCAGCGACGGGTGATCGAAGTCGTCGGCGGGGTTGCGGCTCATACCCAGCCGGGTCATGACCGCTCGGGACCGGTGGTTGTCCGCCGTGGTGAACGACACGATCTCGTCGAGGGCCAGGCGCCCGAAGGCCACTGCGAGCACGGCCCTGGCCGCTTCCGTTGCGTAGCCGTGTCCCCAGAACCGGCGCGCGAGTCGCCAGCCGATTTCGACTGCGGGCGTGAAGGGCGCTTCGAAGCGGGGGGCGGCGAGTCCGGCGAATCCCGCGAAGCCCCGCGACGGTCCGTCGAGTACCTCGACTGCCCAGAGTCCCCACCCGCGGCTATCGAGGTCGGCGCGGATCCGCCGGGCGAGAGCGTCGCTCTCCTCCGGCCGCAGCGACGCGGGGAAGTACCGCATGACCTCCGGGTCGGCATTCAGCAGGGCGAACGGGGCGAGATCCTCGTCGGTCCACTCGCGCAGCACCAGACGCTCGGTCCGAAGGCTCGTGCTCACCTCACTCGCCGGCGAGGAGTTCGAGCAGGGCGTCGCCGTAGCGCTCGAGCTTGGCCTCGCCGACCCCCGTGATACCGGTCAGCGCATCCCGGGTCGCCGGCCGCTCGGTCGCGAGCGCCTTGAGGGTCGCATCACCGAACACGACGTATGCGGGCACACCCTGCTCCCGCGCCTGCCCGGCCCGCCATTCGCGGAGCCGCTCGAACAGCGGTGCCGCCTCGGGGCTCAGGTCGACGGCAGGCTTGCGCGCGGACGACCGGGACCGCTCGGGGCGGTCCGGGTCCTTCCGCAGGTGCACCTGACGGCCGCCGGACAGCACCTCGGAGCTCGCGGGCGCGAGCACGAGCGTGCCGTAGCCGTCCTCGGTGACCCCGATGAGGTTCTGGGCCAGCAGCTGTCGGAGCACGCCGCGCCACTGCTGGTCGGAGAGGTCGGCGCCGATGCCCCAGGTGGCCAGCGCCTCGTGACGGTGCTGCGTGGTCTTCGGGGTCGTCTTGCCGCGCAGGATGTCGATGATCTGGCCACCGCCGAAGCGCTGATTGCGCTCGCGCTGGAGGCGGACCACCGTCGAGAGGAACTTCTGCGCGGGGACGGTGCCGTCCCAGGTCTCGGGCTTGTCGAGGCAGGTGTCGCAGTTGCCGCACTGCTTCGCGCCTTCCTGGCCGAAGTAGGCGAGGAGTCGCTGGCGGCGGCAATCGACGGTCTCGCAGAGGCCGAGCATGGCGTCGAGGTGGGCGGTCAGCCGGCGCCGGTGCGCCAGGTCGCCCTCCGAGGAGTCGATCATCCGGCGCTGCTGCACGACGTCCTGCAGGCCGTAGGCGAGCCAGGCATCGGAGGGGAGCCCGTCGCGGCCGGCGCGGCCGGTCTCCTGGTAGTAGCCCTCGACGGACTTCGGCAGATCGATGTGGGCGACGAAGCGGACGTCGGGCTTGTCGATTCCCATGCCGAACGCGATGGTGGCGACCATCACGATGCCGTCGTCGCGGAGGAAGCGCCGCTGGTTGGCGGCGCGCACGGCGGAGTCGAGGCCGGCGTGGTACGGCAGGGCGGCGATCCCCTGCGTCTGCAGGAATTGCGCGGTCTGATCGACGCTGTTGCGCGAGAGCGCGTAGACGATGCCGGCATCCCCCGGGTGCTCGCGCTTGATGAAGTCGAGCAACTGCTTGCGGGGCTCGGCCTTCGGCACGATCCGGTACTGGATGTTCGGCCGGTCGAAGCTCGAGACGAAGTGCCGGGCGTCCTCGAGGTGGAGCCGAGTGGTGAGCTCCTTGTGGGTGGCCTCGGTGGCCGTGGCCGTAAGCGCCATCCTCGGGACACCCGGGTACCGGCCCGCGAGCTCGCCGAGGGTGAGGTAGTCCGGCCGGAAGTCGTGCCCCCACTGCGCGACGCAGTGCGCCTCGTCGATGGCGATCACGGAGATGCCGCCCCGCTCGTGCAACTGGTCGAGGAGCCGGCGCGCGGACTCGACGGACAGGCGTTCCGGTGCGACGTAGAGGAGGTCCACCTCGCCCGCGAGGAGCGCCTGCTCCACCCGCGACCGCTCGCTCGAGTCCTGGGTCGAGTTGAGGAACTCGGCCCGCGCCCCCACCGCCCGCAGCGCCTCGACCTGATCGTGCATCAACGCGATCAGGGGCGAGACGACGACTCCGGTGCCCGGCCGGGCGAGGGCCGGGATCTGGTAGCAGAGCGACTTGCCGCCGCCCGTCGGCATGAGGACGACCGCGTCGCCGCCCGACACCACGTGCTGGACGATGTCCGCCTGGTCGCCGCGAAAGCTGTCGTATCCGAAGACGGTTCGCAGGAGTTCCTGCGGATCACGGAGTACGGCGGCGGGCATGCGTGCCATGTTAACCGGGCCCACCGACGACACGGCCGGGACGCGTCAGGAGGAGAGGAGATCCGCCGGGAGGTCGCCCCCGGGAGGAACCTGCTCCACGTTCGGCGTGATCTCGGCGCGCTTCAGGAGCTCATCCAGGCGACGACGACGCGACCGCCCGATGAGCGTGACGACCACGCCGTGGTGGCCCGCACGACCGGTGCGGCCGGAGCGGTGCAGGTACGTCTTGTACTCCTCGGGCGCGTCGGCCTGGATGACGATCCCGATGTCGTCCACGTGGATGCCGCGCGCGGCGACGTCGGTCGCGACGAGCACCTTGACTCGGCCGCTCGTCAACCGCTCCAGGTTGCGGGTGCGCTTCGTCTGGTTGAGATCGCCGTGCAGGCTCGTGGTGGGGATGCCCATGTCGCCGAGCTCCTCGGCCAGCTCCTCGGCGAACGCCCGCGTGCGGACGAAGACGAGCGTCTTGTCGTCGCGATCGGACAGCTCCGCGATGAGGCGGACCTTGTCCTTCTGCTCGATGAGGAGCACGTGGTGGTCGATGGTCGAGGACTGCTGGTCCTCGCCGGCGACCTCGTGCACGGCGGGGTTCGTGAGGAACCCGTCGACGAGCTTCTGCACGGCGGCGTCGAGCGTCGCCGAGAAGAGCAGCCGCTGGCCGCCGCGCTTGGTGGCCTGGAGGATGCGCTCGACCGGCTCGAGGAAGCCGAGGTCGCACATGTGGTCGGCCTCGTCGAGGACGACGATCTCGATGCGGCTGAGGTCGAGATGTCCCTGCTCGAGGAGGTCCTCGATGCGGCCCGGCGTGCCGATGACGATGTCGACGCCGCGCCGGAGCGCCCCGACCTGGCGGGCCTGAGGCACGCCCCCGTAGACCTGGGTGGTGAAAAGTCCCACGCTGCGCGCGATCGGCTGGATCGTCCCGTCGATCTGGAGGGCCAGCTCACGCGTCGGCGCGAGGATGAGCGCACGAGGCGCACGTGCGAGCGCGCGCTTCTCCCCGGAGTTGCCCTTCAGGATCAGCTCGACGAGGGGGGCGCCGAAGGCGATCGTCTTGCCGGAGCCCGTGCGGCCGCGACCGAGGACATCGCGTCCCGCGAGCACGTCGGGGATGGTGGCGGCCTGGATCGGGAACGGGCTCGCAGCTCCCAGCTCCGCGAGGGTGCGCACGATGTTGCTGCCGAGCCCGAGGTCGCTGAAGGAGACGCCCTCCACCTCGGCGGCGGTCGTCTCGACGGCCGTGAGCCGGTCGAGGACCGCGTCATCGATGTCGTTCATCCGGCGGTCGGGACGACCGAACTGCTCCGAGGAGCTCCGCGCCGGACGGTCGTCGCGGGCGCCGCGGAAAGGGCGGTCCTCACGTGCGGGGCGCTGCTCGCGGTCGGAACGGTCGAAGCGCTCCTGCCGGGCGGGCCGGTCGTCGCGGTTGTTGCGGACGGGTCGCTCCTGCCAGTCGCCGCGCGCCGGGCGCTCGGTGCGGGCCGGGGCGTCCGAGCGCGGGGCGCGGTCGTCGCGGCCGCGGGCGGGGCGGTCGTCGTAGCTGCGAGCGGGGCGGTCGTCGCGGGACGGACGCTGCTCGAAGCTCCGCGCCGGACGGTCCTCGCGGGCCGGGCGCTGCTCGTAGCCGCGCGTCGGGCGATCCTCGCGGGCGGGACGCTGCTCGTAGCCGCGGGCGGGCCGGTCGTCGTAGCTGCGGGCCGGGCGGTCGTCGCGACCGCGGGCGGGACGCGCCTCCCAGGTGCGCGCCGGACGGTCGTCGCGACCACGCGCCGGACGCTCGTCGAAGCTGCGGGCCGGGCGGTCGTCGCGACCGCGGGCCGGACGCGCCTCCCAGGTGCGCGCCGAACGGTCGTCGCGACCACGCGCCGGACGCTCGTCGAAGTTCCGCGCGGGGCGGTCGTAACGGCCCGCC
>Ga0210040_10009451_pt1 | contig 11346 bp, 11 predicted proteins | sample CryGeyCG12114_NA_FD_185462 | JGI IMG/M metagenome (GOLD analysis project Ga0210040, IMG submission 185462) | Groundwater microbial communities from aquifer - Crystal Geyser CG19_WC_8/21/14_NA (SPAdes) (version 2) | ecosystem: Environmental > Aquatic > Deep subsurface > Groundwater | place: USA... | reverse complement strand
ATAATCAAGATCCATTTGAATTAGAATTTGACGCAGACTAAATTAGACTCACTGAGAATTCCATCAATAAACTGACAAGTACGAGATGGGAAAAAAGTGGTAATCATACGAGCAAACAATTATAAACAAGGCAAGGTAATAAATAATTGTCGGTAAAAAGCTTACATGGCTCCTGTGAATGTTCATGACAGTTTTATGTCCATGGGCAACCCATGATGTCAATTCCGACACAGCAAATCCTGTTCCTCTTAAATCAATATTGAACTGACCTTGTGGGCAACGCATGCTACTACTGTAGCAGTCTCCACTGGTCCCATACGAAATCTTCTCGTTCAAGTTCACGGAGAAACGCCAATCATCTAAAGTGAGACACAAAGTAGGTAGTAGAGTCTTAAAAATCTGTTTTCCACAGAAAAGTCTCTCATCTCATTAGGTAAAGCTTTTAAAATGACATGCGAAATAAAAAAGTAGTAACAGTTCGAAACTTTTTTCCTTGCTCTACTTAGCTGGCAAAAATCAATAAGGCTTACACTAAAATAGCAATTTCGCCGTAAATGACTCTATTTCTCAAGCACAGTATTTGTAAAAAAACGAGGAGTCACATATAAAGTTGTTGTACTTACCGATGACAGCAAGATTAGTCACGTTCAGCCTGATTTTCGCAAAAACTGATTTGCCAGCACGACGGGATTTATCTTCAATGCAGTCACATGACTCTAGTCTACTTGCATTCCCTGGACAAGTCCATGGGCGAATCAATCTGATAAAAACATACAAAAATATCATAAGTTCATTTTTTTCATAATTTTTAAATGAAAGACTACCAAACCCACCTCTTGCTATAAACTTCTGCAAAGTTATTATCTCCTGCCACGTTTTTAAGTGTGATAAACTCTTTGGGCTGATCCCTTGACATCTCATGACAATAAATTTCCATTTCAGTCCCACCAACGTACAAGGTGTAGTCGCCATCTTGAGTAACTCCATTTAGCTGCCTTAGTTCCATACAAGAGGAAGGAGTTTTAAGCTCAATACACGGACATTTCCGTTTTCGTTTGGGTCGGTGTTTCCGTTCACAATAGGTGTTGGATACACGATTCGAGGTTTCCTTATCGATGCATCGAACTCGTCGCTTTTGACGATGCCAACGCTTATCACAATTCACTGGACAAGCCTGAATAGTTGGCAAACAAAATTTAAACGTGTTTTCATATGCAAACAAATTGAGATCCTAAACAACATTAAAACATACTTCTGGCCATTGCGGGGCAACCCAGGTATATTTTGAGTCGCAACTGGAAAGATAACAGTAGTTGTATTCCTTTGGCTTCTTGGCCTCACAAAGTGAAGAGCTTACAGGATCAGGATCAATGAATCCATATTTGTTTTGCGAGTGACACGCAACGGAACGTTTTTCAAGCCCATAACCACAAGTGCGAGAACACTACAATCAGTTAAGCAGAAAGTTAAGCCTCCTACAGCAAAAAAAAAACAGAATTATAATAACCAGCAAACATAATATTCCACTGACCTCAGACCAGCGTCCAGACACCCACACAAATGGACAATAAATGCGTTCACATCTCCTTTTGCTTTTTGGCTTCCTCTTTCGACCCCTGTAGAATGCACTATTTTCACAAAATGACTCGTTCACTAGCTTCCCAGTTATCTTATGAATGCACTCCACCGTACGTTTCTTTTTCTCAGAGAGACCACATGCACACTGAATTCATTCAATCAAATACAAATTCAAGTAAGATTACTATTATATCAGGATTTTGACAGACGAAGATTACATACACGAAAATCAGAGTAACCTTTGACCACGGTGAAACTTTCCATCGGTATAAAGACTTGTGTTTTTCTTTGTACTCACAGCAACTCAATGCTGCAGGCTTTGTAGTAAAATGGCGAATGCAAATAGCATCATTCAGCACCGAGTTCAATGTTTCACATCGGACTGTTCGAGTCTTCACTCCTGTGCAGTTCTTGAATGCTTTTGGGGATCGCTCACACTAGTAGATAAATGGAAACTTTGTTACTTTTAGTTAAACAAGTTTACATAACAGTCATACTAAATTATTTGTAAATATTTATAACATACATCATTCCATTTCCCAGTCACCCAAACAGGGCAAGGCACATCTGCAGTACAATTGGACAAATGAGGTGGACGAGTTTCTTCATCACATGCATAGCTCAAAGTTCCATTTCCAGTGAGGCACACAACTTGACGCAAACGAACTCCTCCATTACTTCTTGCATCACATGCAGTGGAGCACTGCACAATAAATGAAAATAAAATACATTGTTTTTAAAACATGCTGTATTAACCATATTCTTTATATTTACAATGTCTCATGTCTCACCTGTCCCCACGGCCCTACTTTCCAGTGGTAAGTACTCTCTTTTCCTTTGTGCTCTCTCTGAACCCTTGGAGAAGGACAAGCTCTAGATTTAACACAAGGCTGTTCTGTGTCTGGCTTTACACTGTTGTGACAATAATCAGGGGGCAAAAGACTTTCTCCCAAGTAGCAACCATACAAGGCCTTCGTCACACCTTCCCCACAAGTGACTGAACACTATAAGATAGTTCCGTACACACATAAGGTCAGCTGTATAAATTATCGTCGAAGACACGAAAAATAACAACTGATTGAAGTAGAATTACATACCGGACTCCAAGCTTCAACAACCCAATTACCACAAGGCCCATTATTACACTTTCTGATATCGTCTGGTTTGCTTCCAGGACAGGAACTATCGTTTACAAAATGTATTACATTGTCCTGTAGTACTTGACACCAAACTCGGCGGCTAATAGCACCTTCTCCACATTTTGCAGAGCATTGACCCCATTTCGTCCAACGCCACTGTAATTTCCGTTCACAACTTCGAAGACATTGCTCAGTATTAAAATCTGGTGCAGTAAGTCCCCGACAATAAGTTGGGTTCAACTCTGATTGCTTGTTCCCTTCAATTTTGGCACATCGGGGACGTTTCTTCTCACACGACGGACATTCTGGAGGATCCCGTGTCAAACGAAGGGAACAATGAGTATTGCACTTGGATAATTTGGTTTCAGGTTTTGGCAAATGGTTACAGTTGGACGGGTCAACTCTTTTAGATGAGTTTTGAGAAAGGCAATACAGTGCTGGAGTCATCATGCCTACACAAATAATGCACATAAAATTCAGTCCTAAATAAATCTTTAGTTTAAAATAAAATAAGTGAAAAAAATTCAACCTTGACAAATTCGAGAACACTCTCCATAGTCAATGCTCCAAATGAAACCCAAACTTTTAGTGTTAATAACATAACTATACCGAATATCTGGAGGATATAGTTTGCCAACACTTAAAACTTGAACAATAATGTCCGTATGAATAGGTCTAGAACTCGAATTGATCCTTTCAATAGTGGAATCTGACCCGGAGTATTCCAGTAGGAGACTGCCCTCCAAGTTTACAGTTTTTCGGAACATAGAAACTACAAAGTCTCCATTTAAAATGTATTTGTTATTATTTGGCTCGTACAATGCTGTAAAAAAATGAAAGATTAACATGAAGAAACCGCTCCAGTTAAACTTCACATCAAATCATTGATTGCATATAGCAAACATACCAAGATAGTTATCATCCCTAGGAGTATTGTCAAACGACTGTTGCCGTATATCTATGTTGGTAGCACCAGCCGGAATCTGTAGCACCGTATTATAGCCATACGAGGTAGAGTTGAAAGACCCCTGCTCCATTTTGCAAGTTGAACCATCCCCTCCACAGACACCACATGCATCTAAAAAGACATTAACTTTCCAGCTGTTAAAGACCTGATAAAATCTGCTTAATTGCATATGCTCGATCAAACTTGCGGCATACCCAATTGAAGAGTAGAGTTCAATACACGATCACACCCAGCTGCCTTACAATTCCCATTCACACAAACATCGAATGTGTCCGGACTACAGGGGGTCCCATCAATTACTTTGTCTCGCAACAAGTAGTACGAGCTTGATTGGGTAACCCGACAGTACAGTTTACATCGATCCTTCAGGCTTACTACGCATACACGATAACACAACACATGATTCGATAATTGGATATGAATTAAAGATGAAATGAAGAAAAACTTAAAAGATATCTTAGTTACTAGATTAGTTAGCTACTACTAGTATTATAAAAAATGCACATACTTCCATTGTACTTCGGCTCCCAACTAATATCCTTCGGCAATCCATGAATGTTGAAATTATCATTGTTGAACTGCTGACATTGCTCCGCCCGGAAGTCCCGAGTTTCAGGGCAATCAAATGTATTGCAAGAATCATACCGGACTCGTGGACCAACACAATACCTTTAAAGTATGATTATAGGGATTTTGAATGAAGAACTTGTGAAATATTAAATAGCGTTAGTCAATAAATGATACACTCAAGAATAATTAATATTGTTTAGTTTACATTTCGTGAATTAGCCATTGAGGCACATGCTTGTTAATATTATCATTATTTTGTAAATGAGTGATTGCGCATACAGAAATTCATTTAGTATCATCCAACAAGCCATTCTGCGAGCTCATTGTTCTTGTTAGTATACGCTGACTACACTGTAGAATGTAAAGAACCGAAAAATGAACCATAATTAAAATGATATGTGAAATTGTTATTATACCTATGATTGCTATAAATACAAGCGATCCAGTCAACATCAGCAGCAGGGTTAATGAACACAAACTCTTGAAAAAATACTCACTTCCCACCATTGGAAGGGACTGGGGAGTCACACTCCCTAGTACTCTTTTTGATCCCACCCCCACAGGATCGGGAGCAGGGCTCAAATGGAAGCCATTGGCCCCAACCCCCATCTCGAACTTGCAATTTGCTCAAGTCACGGGGCACACATGCCCCTTTTTGACACCACTTATCATGGCTACAAGTTGTTCCGTCTGCCCAAGGCATGTGTTGAGTTCTGCATCCTTCAGATTCCTCTTCGTCCACTCCAGTAGTACACCAGAGTCTTCGGCAGGATGGCTAAACGTTAACAAAATATAAGGCGAATTGAAAGATACGGACTATGATGCGGAAAGCAACAGGTTGCTTGCTACATTGATATTCAATTTACCATGTAGGAGCACAGCTGAGATTCTATTCCAAACACTAGTTGGCACTGTTTGTGCTCCGAAAATATTTCACCGGGTTGTTGTTTAGGCAAGGGTTCATCGTTAACTAAAAGATTTGCAATAGGTTCATCTTCTAAACAGGTACCATGACCAGCGCTGAAAAAAAATCAGAAAAGGATATTTTTAGAAAAATCTTGTCGATTGACTTCCGCGATTACAAAAACTTTCAAATAGGTTCGTACTCCAGAAATTCTGTAAGAAAATGGCGAGAACACCTAGACCATGCCCATGGATAAGTGTTATGATCCAGCATTCGACTCATTACATAATGTTGCTGCACAGAGTCATTGTCCCCCAGTAATGAGCGACATTTGTTATCTTCGTCATGTGGCATATTCATACTACAAAAGATATTTCATATTGATACTACTAGATAAAAACCTTGCAACAGAAAATATAAATATTTCAATTAACTAGATACTTACACATGGCCCAACTCATGTGCAATGGTAAAGGCAGCACTCAAGCCATTGTCTTGAACAATAGCGCAAGACGCATAATGGTCACACATGGTTCCTAGCTCAGCTAAGCCCAAAGTGTCACACTTTTGTGTCCAAGGGTTGCGACATATAGTTTCTCTGTAAGCAATTTAAAGTGTCAAATAAAAAATACCTGTTGTACAATAATAATCAAATAAATACGATTGAATTGCATACCTAGTAAGTAGCAAAGCTGTGTCATGATGATGCCTACTATGATCATCCAAATCATTATGTTCTTTTTGCCACTTGCAAAAGTTCTTCAACATTTCACTGGCGCTTATACCAGTTTGAAGTGGACTTGAACTTGTAACATCTGAAAAATCCTAAAGAAAAAACACACCTATGAAATCCACTTTTCCTTACAAACTAACTAAACTGGAATTTGGGAAAAAATCATACCTGATTGTCCAGAATCACAAACTGTACTAAAGCTATATTGATCGGATTACCAATACTCGCATCTCGGTAAACTAAAGCCACAATGCTAAGCAAAGTCAGCACATAGTGCCGCAAATTTTCTCCATGATATTCACTCATGGTCTTATCGGTAACCACCATCAACTCCACATAGTGCTCAGAGCTCATGGACCGCTTTTTCCTTGAATGTTGCTCCTTTCCCAAGAACAAGTTGTTGACATTGTAGTTGTCTACTTTCATATTAGTATTAGGGTTTTTATTATTGTTATTAGAAGGCCTGATGTAATCATCATCGGTGGTGTTGGTGACTCCCAAACCGTAAATTGCATGCAATTGAAGTTGCGAGGATGAGGAGACATTTTTCTCGACCGGCTCAATGAAATAAGATCCTGAGCGAGTTCTGATGTGGCCAGTCTGTGTAAGTAAACATTCGTTAGTCAGTAGTGAAAAGACATAAACTAGTTGAATTGCAAAAGTAAGGAATAATAATAGCATTAGCATACCATCCCATTGCACAGACTGACAGCAACCCTGCTTGTGGCATCATTTTTGACATGGCCCTGATAGAAACATCCACTCAACCCTTTGAGGTGACTGCTTCTGGTCTCATTTTTACCCATAGTCACTGTTTTGAGGCTTTTGGTGAGAAAATGATTGTCCGGATGGCTGAGGACAAGGTGAAACACCTTTTCGAATGCCACAAACTTGTACTCTGGATGTGGGTCCCATTGTATGGCCGAAATGGAACGATATGGAGGTCTTCCATCATTATTTAACTTATATGGCAGGATGTACTCCGTATTCGGAGAACTTATTGGCTTCTTTGAATAAATTGGCAGTGTTTCTGTAACATACAAAGCAGTTAAAAGTTTATTGTCTAGTCCACAATCATTAAACAGGTGGCTGTGCATGTAGTATGTAGTTAATACCTAACTAACTAACTAAACACGGGCCCCTGATGTCAAACATTTTGAACCTGTTACGTCACAGATGTAAGTTGATTGCCCCTAGACGGTCAGCAGACTATGCTGCTAGCTGCATATGTGCTGCTACTCATAGTTTGAAGGTGCTAAAAAGTTCACTCACCGTTTCTAATAGAACCCGTAGTGGAATCGAAATCGTCTGGGCAGGGTGATTTCTCTTCATCTTGACTAAAAAACTTCCCAGAGAAGAAGGAGACCAGGGCGACAAAAAGTACCAGCCCCCCAAAAAGGAGCCACCCCAGAAAATTATTACAGAACACTTTCATTTTCATGCATTTTGACGAGTGTGGCCACACCAAACTTTTTTGGACGGATTCCAAAAAAATGTATTTATAGCTGATCTACGAGCCTTTCCGTGTCTGTGCACTATCACGTGTTCTGCACTATATGGATTTCACGTGGGTTTTTTCTTAAACGCTTCTTCTTGTAGCTATCTTGCCTTGCCTACTCTTCCTGTATCTTTAAATCTGTACTACAAACTAACTAGTAGTGTAGCAAAGTTTGGCATTAAGCACCACCCGTCAGTAGTAAAGTAGTAGTAGCAGTAGTAGTAGAACTCAAGATGATAACTAACTGACTGAAAGATGCTGCTGTCCATATTCATTAATCAAATCAAATGATCATCTTCACTCTTCAATTCACAATTGACTAAATCACTTCATCACGTTCAAACCATCTAACTGAAAAGGTTACTGGCATAGCTTGTACACAGCAGCTCAGCACGAGATAAACATCCACAATTTTTTTGTCCATTACAAAAACTACTCACAGTCCATGCTTAAACTGACTAACAACTAATGCATTAGCCAGACAAAGTAGCGTCCTTGTATTCCGGTTTGGCTACATTGGACAGGCAGATTTGCATATTTGATTGTGAAGATGATGATTTTACAATGCATTATGAGAATTAAACAAGTTTTGCAGAACATAGCGTGTTCACAATTTTTATTTGAAGCCCAGACATGTAGCACGTAACATAAAGTTAAAAGTAAGAGTTAATGCATGAGATTGGGATATTCACGCTCGAATCGAATTATATGGTTTGGTTTCCAAAAGTAATATGCATAGCTGAATCTAATCAATTTGGAACTTTTTGTGGCTTTTTTTGTTTTGTTTTTGAGGATTTATAAGGTAGTTTTACATGAAATTAAAAATAATTAGTAGAAAAAGTACAGGTGCATACGATTAATCCATACGAGTTCTAACGTTCCTTACAGTCATCTTGTCTTTTTCCCTGAAATCAATAAAGACATAAATAAGTTCAAGTTTTGACTTGTCCAAAGACGACATAATTTAGTAGTTTCAGTTTTTTAATTAGTTTCAAAAGTAGCTTTCGGGGCATAGGAAGTAACTTTGGGATAAAATTTGTCATGGTCATCGTATGATTATTATATATATACGTTATCTATTCTCATCTCTACAAAACAAATACTTTATATGCTCTTGCATTTACATCTCAATTTTTTATAATGATTCGCTGGTTGCATGCAAATAAGTGTTTTAACATGTATTTGTCCACTAATAACACTAGCATAGACACAGGCTCTATTAATTTGCAAATTTCAAACTAAAAATTAAGAATTGCTTATAATTGCAAAATATGTAAATCAAAAAATTTCTTATAATTTAGTTTAGGTTCATTTATTCTACTCTTAGCAGCACATCAGTCCTCAACCTCAAAGTGCCCAGCCAGAAGGAAACGCTTATACTGATAAAAGCACGGATTAGCATATACCAGCAATGAACAATGCATGATGTTTTCTTATTTGTATTAGCATACTTGCATACAAATTAAATTAAAGTGGGCAGGCAGAAGAACCATAAAACACATGATTCTTTACTGCCCGTATGTATTATGTGCCTGTTAGCTGACTGAGGCTGGCTCCATTATCTCAGGCACAGAAAAAGAATAATGCGTCATAATTTTGAACATAAAGAGTAAATAACACTTACAGAATGTAAACTTTAGCCCCCCATCCAGAGATAGCATCCCGATCGCAAGCATTTACTAAAGACTGTGAAATGACCTCAAACAGCTCTTCTGGACCCAAATCCTTTCGCCATAAAGTTTCACACATTCCAAACATTTGCTCGTCACATGTTCCACTCACGACAAAGTCTTTTGGCTCACTCACACAACCAATCAAATCAAATGAGCATAGATAGGGCTGATCTGTTTTTGGGTCCATTCCTACAACAATTGGCTCCACAAAATAAGGTCCAAATCTGAGGAAAAAATACGATAAATCGATAAATGATACTTTAAATAACTTCGTTGGATAATAGTATATCATATTAGCATCAGAATCGGAAACATTAAATAAGTCAGCTAATATTATGAATGTGGCCATTATTCATCTAATTCCCATATCCGTCAAGTAATGCCAGAGTCAGTACGATACTTACACAATGGCTCACATTAAACTTATCAGTGAGCATTATAACTTTCTTAACAAAACATATCTGAGTCAATTTCATTTACTAATCTTCATTAAAAAATGGAATAGGTAGATGTTACTGTCCTTTAGCTCACCTGTGCTCATACAGGAAATTAGATACCATGGAACTAAAAACGTCTGGCGCAACAGTTCGATTTTCTCTTAAGGCATATAAGTTGGTACGGAATTGAAGCCGTTGATACACGGTTTGGATGTCAGTAGCCAATCCAGGTAATCCAATCAGAAGCCTTGGAGCTATTTCGTAAATGCGGTCGAAATCAAGTCCAATTGTCTGTAGTTGGACACCAAATCTACGATCTGCAGCAATAGCAACGCAATCCTTCCCTTTCATCCCCACGACAGCTCCACCATTGTAAGCTAAAATTGACTGTAAATAAAGGGAATGGTTATAAAAGCACTTGAATTTGATAAATTTTAGTTAATATGCATGCATATTATAAACCGTCCATTCAATGTCACTCAACATTACCCATCCACACATCGATCGAAAAGTCTCTAGTGAATTGTTGAAATTAAGACCCACTTAAATGAGTCTTGTTATCATCAACTTACCATTTTTCAGAGTTTTCAGTATTCCGTACAGTTGTGGAAATCAAAGAAATGCGATTCTCCCTGCAAAGTTTGGATTCAAATCTACCCGAAGAATTTCAAGATAGACACTAAACGTTTTATTAAAGCAATATTTTATATTGCAATCGGAATTTTCGTAAAATAAAAACAATTATTAATTAATTAAACCATTAACCGGTTGAACGAGCAAAGTTGACATTTGAAAATGAACGCAGTTGAAAATGATCTCAGCACAATTCAAATCTTTTGAATCTAGTTGGCTCGTACCTTCCCTACTCAATGGCAATGGCAATATCACAATGGGTCCAGTGAACAAAGGCGTCTCTACCTGCACTCTGAGACTCCGCTTGACAAAAACTCAACCACAGCAAATCTCGAATGGGTAGTTATATACATATCAATATTTACAGACATTCAAATTCATGTGAGCCACTTGATGGAATATGGAATGCTTTTATAAATTTGGACTCAACCAAATGAAATTTAAAGTTTAATTTTTTAATAAAACGGAGCATTTACAAAGACTGGTATAATGAGAGTATAAAGCTATGAAGATCATTTGGGATCATTTCTGGTCTTTCTCATTCTTATTATCGCTCTCAATACTACATTTAGCAACTGATGTATCGTAATCGTACCATATTGAATTCCAGTGGCTGAAATATATTTAAAATCACGGGCATGAATTACTGTATGGGTAACATACCACGGGATATTCAATTGGTCTCATTGATGCCAATAAAAAATTGGCAACACATTTGCCAAAGTCAACCGTAATCTAAACCTTTTTTATTGTTTAAAAGCTAAACATTGAAACGCTAGTTAAAAAAGTAACAAATGTAGCATATCACTCTTACATCACCATACGTTCACAATTAAACTTTAACTATCGAATTGTTTGTTTTAGAATGTTTTAAAGCAAAAGCTACGGTTCAATAAGTTCTTACAAAACTAAAGTAACGGAAGCAGTTTAGACTATATAGATGATATAAACATACTAGTAGTATCTTTAATGTTGAATAGTGAAATTTTTAACCCGTGTACAGCAACTTACTATAAAGTGTCTTATGAAATATAATAATGAAACTGGATGTTCACCGAATCTTGATTATACTTTAGTGAGACGAGGCAACAAATAAGAGGAACATATCAAAACAAAGTTAAAGTTATTCACTGAAGTTAGGACAATACAAAAGCTCCTAGGGCCCGTACGCACGCAAAAATATCAGACCAAGAACCACGAAACCACGATGGTAA
>Ga0210040_10009450_pt1 | contig 11351 bp, 5 predicted proteins | sample CryGeyCG12114_NA_FD_185462 | JGI IMG/M metagenome (GOLD analysis project Ga0210040, IMG submission 185462) | Groundwater microbial communities from aquifer - Crystal Geyser CG19_WC_8/21/14_NA (SPAdes) (version 2) | ecosystem: Environmental > Aquatic > Deep subsurface > Groundwater | place: USA... | reverse complement strand
ACAACCACGGCAAACGCCTCAAACGACTACGGGGCAAAACTCCCCACGAATTTATCTGCCAACAATGGCACTTAACCCCGGCTGTCTTTGTCCGTGACCCCACCCACCTCACCTTGGGACTATACATCTAGGCACCGGCCGGTGTTGGCTCCGCGGCTTGCTTGTAGTGCACACCCGGCAAACTACGCAGGCGCTCGGCGGCGAATTCCGGGGTTACGTCGCGCTGCGGGTTGCCCAGCATTTCGTAGCCCACCATGAACTTGCGCACCGTAGCCGAGCGGAGCAGCGGCGGGAAGAAGTGCATGTGGAAATGCCAGCTTTCGTGTGCCTGGCCGTCGGTGGGACGTTGGTGCAAACCGGCGGAGTAGGGGAAGGAAATTTCGAACAGGTTGTCGTAGCGGATGGTGAGCTGGCGCAGAATGTCGGCCAGCGCATTCTTTTCGGCGTCCTCGAGTTGGGTGATGTCCTGCATGTGGCGGCGGGGCACTACCAGCGTTTCGAAGGGCCACACGGCCCAATAGGGCACTACCACCACAAAATGCTCGTTTTCCAGCACCACGCGCGTTTGCTCTTTCACCTCAATTTCCAGATAATCAGAAAGCAGGCTGCGGCCGTGCTCAGCGAAGTAGGCGGCCTGCTGCACGGTTTCCTTGGCGGGCTCCACAGGCACGGTGCGTTGCGCCCAGATCTGGCCGTGCGGGTGCGGGTTGCTGGCGCCCATGGCTTGGCCTTTGTTCTCGAAAATCTGCACGTAATTAATATCGGGCCGGGCACCCAGCGTACGGTACTCGTCAATCCACACGTCCACCACCCGCCGGATTTCGGTCGGGGTCATTTCGGGCAGGGTCAGGTCGTGACGGGGCGAAAAGCAGATAACGCGCCCCACGCCCGATTCGGCTTCGGCCCGCAGCAAACCACCTATGTTCACGCTGCCAGCAGGTACGTCGGGCACCAAGGCCGCAAAGTCGTTATCGAATACAAATGTGCCTTCGTAGGCCGGATTCACGGCGCCGTTGGCGCGGGTGTTGCCGGGGCAGAGGTAGCAGGTAGGGTCGTAGGTAGGGCGCTGCTCCGTTGCCGTCTTCTCCTGCTGCCCCTGCCAGGGCCGCTTGGAACGGTGCGGCGACACCAGAATCCATTCTCCCGAAAGCGGATTATACCGGCGGTGGGGGTGTTCGGCGCTATCAAATTCAGCCATGAGTTTAGTTGTTGGTTGTCGGATGTGAGTTGCTGGTTGTGAGTTGAACCAAGTGCCAATCGACTGCCGACAACTCACAACCGACAACTCATTTGATGATTTCTACGCCACCCACAATGGTGGTCTGGTAGGTTTCCAGCGGCAGGCCCAGAAAACGGTGGTAGTCTTGGGAGGCATGTTGAACGAAATTCTCAACGTGCTCGGTGGCCACCAGATTGATGGTGCAGCCCCCGAAGCCGCCACCCATCATGCGCGAGCCGTACACACCCGGCAGCGCTTTCGCAATCTGTACCAGCACATCCAGCTCGCGGCAGCTTACCTCGTAGTCGTCGCGCAAGCCGGCGTGCGAAGCGTACATCTCCTGCCCGAAAGCCGTGAGGTCGCCATCCTTAAGGTGCTGACAGGCGGCTTCCACCCGGAAGTTTTCCTGCACCACATACTTGCACCGCCGGTATACCACGTCGCCCAACTCGTCGCGGTGTGCTTCCACTTGTTGCAGCGTGGCGTCGCGCAAAGAGTTGATTTCCGGGTAGTGTTGTTTGAGAATGGTAACGCCCTGCTCACACTCTTGGCGGCGCAGGTTATACTCCGAGCTGGCCAATGAGTGCTTTACGCCGGAGTTGCAGAGCACGATCCGGCAGGCGGCCGTATCAAAGGGCAGGTATTCGTAATCCAGAGAGCGGCAGTCGAGGCGCACCACTTCACCGGGCCGCCCAAACAGGCTGGCAAACTGATCCATAAGGCCCGACTGCACCCCAGCAAACTCGTGCTCGGCTTTCTGGGCCATGTGGGCCAGCGTCATGCGGTCGAGGTGGGTTTCCATGAGGTGGTCGAGGGCAAACGCCAGCCCGCATTCCACCGCCGCCGACGAGGACAGGCCCGCGCCAATGGGAATGGTGCCGCCAAACACGCAGTCGAAGCCCGGCACCGTGAGGCCGCGCTTCTGGAACTGCGCTATCACGCCCTTCAAGTAGTTGGCCCACATGGTTTTGCCTTTCTTTACATCTGCCACTTCCGCTTCGTAATCTTCGTCCAGGTCGAAAGCATACAGGCGGGCTTGGGTGGTACCGTTGAGGCCAACCGCGAAGTATATCTCTTTGTCGATGGCGCCGGGCAGCACAAAACCGTCGTTGTAATCGGTATGCTCGCCAATGAGGTTTACCCGGCCCGGTGCCCGCACCAGCAGCGGGGCATGGTCGAATCGTTCCTGAAAAGACTGCGCAATGGATTCGTGAAGCATAATATGGTGGAAACAATGGACGGAAAACGGAAAGCAAGCGGGTGGCGCCGGGCCAAAGTAAAGGAAATATCTTGTCAGATCGAACGCATACGTTTGTTGGAATAAAGCTGGTAGGAAGCCTAACACCTCATATAAGGTAGGTCCTTAAAGAAGGTTAACTCAATAGAATCAGAGTCTTATAATAATGATAAAGTCGGTTGGTTGCTTGAAAATAGTTGCAAAGGTTTGCGTATTTTCCGGCGAATAACCAGCGTGAGCAACGGTTCATTACTTGAGTTAAAAAACGGCTGCAAACTCCCAAACAAGGCTTTACGCAGGGAAGCCTACCGAAAGCCACCTTGAATAGCAGAGAACCAAGGAAATCTGCTGTACAACGCCAGCAGGATGCAGGCGAAATTTCCCGCAGGCGCTTCACCTGGCATTCTGGTGATACGCATTTTGTCTATTAAAAGCTGCTTAGCAGGTGCCCGGCGACGCAGCGTGGGTTGTGTCGGCCTCCTTACCTTTACCTCGATCAGTAAGCTGGCTTATTGGTTTGCCGTTCCTAGTTCCAGTTTTCCCCGCCCACTCCTTATGCCTTTGCCAGCAACTCCTTTTTGGCGCAGCCACTCCTGCTTATTGGCTGTTCTCGTTTTGTTGGGTGCCTGCCAACGTCCACCAACACCTTCAGTAGCCACAAGCAATTCTGGCGCAGCTTCCGTCAGCATTGCCAACCCAGTTCTGGCCGGTGACTTCCCTGATCCTTCCGTCACTAAAGTTGGGGATACGTATTGGGCCACAGCTACCACCTCCAATTGGGGGCCAATTTTCCCGCTGCTGAAGTCCCGCAACCTGACAGATTGGGAACTAGCCGGCCACGTATTTCCTGCCACCCCTCCTGCTTGGGCCGATTATTATTTTTGGGCGCCGGAAATCAGCCAGGAAGGCAACAAAACGTACGTGTTCTACACGGCGCACCAGCGCGGCGGCAACCTGGCCGTGGGTGTAGCCAGCGCCAACAATCCTGCTGGCCCCTACACCGACCACGGCCCGCTGGTGGGGCAGCCCGATGGCTCCATCGACGGCTTTCCGATGCGCGATGAGCAAGGGCAGCTTTATCTGATCTGGAAAGAAGATGGCAACAGCGTTAATAAGCCAACCCCTATCTGGGCCCAGCGCCTCAACGACAGCCGTACGGCGCTGGTAGGGGAGAAGCACGAGTTGTTTCGCAATGCCCCCGATACCTGGGAGGGAAACCTGGTAGAAGGCGTATCGATGGTGCGCTACGACGGTTACTTTTATGCATTTTACGCGGCTAACGGCTGCTGTGGTGCCGGCTGCACGTACGCTACTGGCGTTGCCCGGTCGCGCACGCTATTAGGCCCTTGGGAAAAATACGCTCGCAACCCCATCTTAGTCAATAACGACACCTGGAAGTGCCCGGGGCACGGCACCGTGGTGGAACGGCAAGGCCGGTGGTACTTGCTGCACCACGCCTATGCAGCTACAAGTCAGCAGTTTGTGGGGCGGCAGGGAGTGTTGAGTGAGCTGACCTGGACGACTACGGGCTGGCCGGAGTTTCGGGGCGGCAGTACCCCCGTGGCCGAGCAGGCTGCGGCACCCCAGTTGCGCGCAGTGGTCGAGGAGTTCGACGGTGGCGTGTTGTCGCCGGTTTGGCAATGGCCCGTTGAACAGCGTCCCAGCTTCGTGTTGCGTGGTGGGCAGTTCCACCTCACCGCCCGCCCCGACCACGTGGGCGCCGCTCTTGGCGTATCAACAACCGCCGCCACTTACACCGCCACGGCTACCCTGTTGCAACCTGCCACGATACCTGCCAGCAGCCGGGCCGGCCTCGCCATCCACGGCGACCCTGACAATGCACTACTACTGGTAGCTAGTGGAGGTAAACTACAGCTTCTGCAACTAGAAAAGGGGCAACATAAAACACTAGCCGAAGCGGCACTGCCAAACGCTCCGGCCATTCAGTTGCGGGCTCAGGCCCAGCAAGGCAGTCAGTTCCGGTTTGCCTGGAGCACCAATGGCACTACCTGGCAAAATATGCAGGATGGGGCAACGATAGTTAGCGGCACGTATCTGCCACCCTGGGACCGGGGCTTACGGGCGGGGCTGGTAGCACAGGGGCCAGCTACTATTACAGCTGTATTTGAGCGATTCAGCTTGAATAGCCAACCTCAACAGTAGGAGGGAGCTGGCTCTAGAAACGAATAAATGTAGAGAAGGAACTCCTACTTAAAGAATCCAACAAATTATTGGTTGTTTGTTGTGATTTTGTTAACCTTACTCACCTGAAAGCGGAAATTGTGCTTTCCCATCCTAGTCTAGCCGAAATAACAGGATTTTAGCAGGAATTTCCCCTAAAATTTTAATTTCACTTTCTTAACCCATTCTCCTTTTTGATAGAACTTCAACAAACGTTTGCGGTTGTGCTAAAACACAATCGTTTGTGTTAATTTTCCTCCAAAATCCCACATCATTTCAGTATGAGAAAGACAGTACCCAAGATGAGCACAGCCGCTATTCCAGCGCTGCTCTGCTGCTTGCCGATCCAACCGCTAGTAGTGCAAGCCGCACCTGCTGCTTCCAAAGATGCTTCGGCTGTCAGCACCGCCCGAAACACAGCTGACGTGCCGGTTTCAGGCCGTGTGGCCCAGGCCAACGGCGACCCACTACCCGGCGTAACCGTGCTGGTAAAAGGAACTACCAATGGTACTTCCACCGGCGGCGACGGTAGCTTCACTCTTTCTGCCCCCGAGGGCAGCACGTTGGTATTTAGCTACGTAGGCTATACCAGCAAAGAAGTGCCTCTGACAGGTGCTACCACCAACCTGAGCGTTACGCTTACTGAGGATTCCAAGGCGCTGAGCGAGGTAGTGGTAGTCGGCTATCTGACCCAGGACCGGCAGAATGTGACCAGTTCAGTGAGCAGCCTTGACGTGAATGAGGCGGTGAAAGCGCCAGTTGCTACTGCTACCCAGGCGTTACAAGGGCGTTTGCCAGGGGTACAGGTGCAGGGCTCAGGTGGCCCCGGTGATGCTCCGGTAGTAAATATTCGAGGCATTGGTACGCTTGGAGCAGCCGGTAGCTCTCCACTTTATGTTATTGACGGTTTATGGACTGGTAACATCCGAGACTTAAACCCAAACGATATCGAAACCCTGACGGTGCTGAAAGACGCTTCGTCCACAGCAGTATACGGTTCTAGCGGTGCCAACGGGGTTATCCTAATTACAACCAAAAAGGGCAAAGCGGGCACACCTTCTATCAGCTTCAATGGTTACAAAGGCTTTGATCAGGTATACAAACGCTATAACCTGACCAATGCCAGCGAATGGGCTGACCGGGCCGTACAAGCTTATGCCAATGCTGGGTTGAACCCTCTAAGCAATGGACAGAATAGCTTGGCGGGTGCTGTGAAAGGTACAGGTGGTGCATTCAACCCTAACATTGATACCGACTGGCAAGACGAGTTCTTCCAGACGGGTACGATAGAAGATTATAACCTGTCGTTTTCGGGAGGTACAGCCGGTGAAAAAAGTGCCAGTAATTTCTTAATCTCCGGAGAATACTTTCATCAAGGAGGCATTGTAAAAGGTCCAGACTTCAAGCGCTACAGCCTGCGTCTAAACTCGGGTCTAACCCGTGGACGGTTCAAATTCCAGGAAAATGTGCAGTTCACTCATTTAGACGTGACGCTGCTCAATGGTGCACCATTTATTGATGTGCTGACTATTATTCCTTCTATTCCAGTGTATGATCCGACCAACGAGGGCGGTTTCGGTACTGGTTCGCCTACGCTCAATACGTTTGCCACTAATCCTATCGGGGCGCAGCAACTGCTACGTCGGACGCAATCTGATAACCGTTTGGCCGGCAATATCAGCGCTGATGTCTCTATTTTTGATTTCCTGAGCTACCGGCTGAACGTTGCCATTGATGGGCACGTGTACAATAATGCTGATGCGCAAAAATCCGGTATCATCCGTCAGAATACTGCCATCAATACTTCTTCCCTCAATGAGTTTTTGGGCTACGACGTGTTTTTGCTGGCTGAAAACACGCTCAATTTCACCAAGACTCTTGGCGACAACCACATCAATGTACTGGGGGGCTACTCAGAGCAGCGTTTCAAGCAACACAACGTACAGGCTGGAACACAAGGGTTTACCAGTGTTCCTCAGTATTACTTCGAGCTGAGTGCAGGCGCAAATAAGGGTATAATTCAGGGCACCAGCACCGAAAACGCTAAGCGCTCCTTTTTCACTCAAGCCACCTACGACTTCAAAAACCGGTATCTGCTGTCTGCTAGCTTCCGGCGAGATGGTTCTTCACGTTTTGCCCTACAAAACCGCTGGGGTAATTTCGGTGCTGCCTCGTTAGGCTGGCGCATAAGCGAAGAGGACTTCTTTAAAAGCGCGTTGCCACAAGTCAATAACCTGAAGCTGCGTGCCAGCTATGGTGGCAACGGCAATGATGCCCTCGTTGGCACTTACGGCGGTAATTACCTCACGACGCCTATCATTGGCCAAAACGTGAACTATGTAATTGGTACCCAGCAAGCCATTGTAAATGGCTCCTCGCAGTTGGCCTTGAGTAGCCCTGATCTGCAATGGGAAGAGCGGTACACCAAAGATGCTGGTTTAGATCTGAGTGTGTTAAATAACCGTCTCTCGTTGTCGGCTGATTACTATATCTCTGAAACCCGCAAGGTGCTTGCGCCAGTGCAGGTTCCTACTTATTTGGGCCACTTTGGTGATGTGCTGTATCAGAATGCTGGTACCGTAGAAAACAGAGGGTTTGAGCTAGCATTGGGCTACCACGAAAACAAGGAGAATTTCACCTACGGAGCTGACTTCACGCTAACTACAATCAAGAATGAGATAAAAGCAGTGCCAGTACAAGGGCAAGCTTTTGAAGGGGGTGAAGGCGTTACACGTGCCGAATTAGGAACAGGACTCGGCGAGTTCTTCCTGATTCCTTTCGACGGTATTTTCCAGTCAAAAGAAGAAGTAAACAACTACACAAATTCGGCTGGTACTATCATTCAACCCTATGCCTCGGCAGGAGATGTGCGCTACAAGGACGTAAACGGCGACGGGCAGATTGATACCAAAGACCGGGTGTACTCGGGTAGTGCTATTCCTACCCTACAGATGGGCCTGAATCTAAACGCTGCTTACAAAGGCTTTGATCTATCAATATTCCTGCAATCGGTAAGCGGCAATAAAATTTATAACACGGCACGGGTGGCTCTGGAAAGCTACAATGGCCCCAACAACTACAACGCTGATGTGCAGCCTTGGTCAATCGATAATCCATCAAGCACTACCCCACGTCTGTTGCAAGGTGGCGGCCTTGGTGATGTGGGGTTGGCTGCTGCTTCCAATGCGCGCTTTAACTCTACGCGTTGGGTGGAAGACGGCGACTACTTACGCCTGAGAAACGTCCAGATAGGGTACACTTTCCCAAAAACGTTGATCAACAAAGTGCCAAGCCTAGGTAGCGTAAGAGTATATCTGACAGGGCGTAACATAGTTACGTTTACCGATTACTCCGGATTCGACCCGGAGATTACAGGTACGGGCTTCTACAGCCGTGGCGTCGATAATAGCGCTTACCCGAACGTGCGCAGCTTCACGGGTGGCTTGCAAGTCAACTTCTAGTCCTCGCTGGCATTCTCTCTGCCTCAGCCCCTTCACTTCGTCTTGATATGAAAATTCATAAAATACCCGCTTTGTTGCTAGCTGGAACCCTATTGTTTGCCACTAGCTGCGAGAAAGACTTGTTGGATAAAACCAACCCAAATGCTCCTTCCACAGCACAATTTTGGAACACACAGGATGACGCTGTAAAAGGTGTATACGCCTGTTATTCAGGATTACAGCAATTTGCCTGCTACTACCGCAGCTGGCATTTCATGGCTCACCGCTCCGATGAGTCATATAGCCAGAGCCCTTTTGTAGAGTTAGCCAACTTTACCCGCTTTATTACCCCCGACAATAACTTCTTCATTTCGTCCTTCGCCTGGAATGACTATTACCGAACCATTTTTCGGGCCAACCAAGTAGTAACCAACGTGCCTGGTATTACCATGGACGAAACGCTGAAGAAGCAATTGCTGGCCGAGGCAAAATTCGTTCGAGCCTTGTCATACTTTGACTTGGTATACTTTTTCGGGCGGATTCCATTGATTGTGGAGGAACCTGTAGTGACCACCCGGGTCCCACAAGCCACACCTGCCCAAGTGGAAGCCCAGATAATTGCTGATCTGGAAGCAGCCATTCCTGACCTGCCTCTTTTCTACGGAGATGCCGAAAAAGGTCGGGCTACAAAAGGTTCTGCGCAGGCATTGCTAGCAAAAGTGTATATGCAGCAACAGGAGTGGGCTAAAGCTTCCGCTTTGTTCACCACAATTATCAATTCTGGCCAATATGCATTGGTGCCCAGCTACCTAGACAACTTTACGGCTGTCAATGAAAACAACCGCGAGTCGGTGTTTGAGGTGCAGTTCACCTCGGCCATACTAGAAGTAGGGCAGGGGCAGGATAATGCTTCTTCGTCAGAAAGCCACGACCGTCCTAACTTCTTCGGTCCTCCGGTTGTCGCTTTCGCCGATATGCAGCCCCGGCAGTGGCTACACGCAGAATACAGAGACTCAACAGTGGCGTTTGCTCCTGGCAGTTCTACGAAGCACATGATTGACCCCCGCCGCGATATCTCCATCTTTAGTTACGTCGGCACCCCTAAAGTATATGGTCGTCGTTGGGACCGGTACTTTCCTCCAGTTCCCCCAGCCAGGGACAGTACAGGCTTACAGCGTGATCAACTATACTGGCGCAAATATCAGAATGACCGCACCAGAATGACGCCCGAAGATTTTTCTTCAGGAATCAACCACCGCGTAATTCGGTATGCTGATGTGCTGCTGATGCAGGCCGAAGCCCTCATTGAACTCAACCAGACGGGTGCAGCCTTGCCATTGATAAATCAGGTACGAGCCCGCGTCAATTTGGCTCCCCTAACTGCTACCTCGCAAACACAACTGCGTCAACTTCTCCGGAGCGAAAGAGCAAAAGAACTGTCTGGTGAAGGCACACGCTGGTTTGATATTCTCCGTTGGAAACTTATGGACGATCAGGCGGGCATCAATGAGTTAATAAGCCGTGACCCAGACTTCACCAATTTCCGCTTGGGAGTGTCAAAACTGCTCCCCATTCCGCAGCGCGATATTGATATCGATCCAGGTATAACGCAGAATCCAGGGTATTAATAGATAGTTAACCCGCGTAGAATCATAGACAGCCGCTCCGAGTTCCGCTTGGAGCGGCTGTCTGTTTTACGCAGTAGCAAACAATAATTTCCGGAATGTTACGCGTCCAGTACTCTGGTTAATGAGCTAAATGCGTTTTCATCATGCGTGTGTTGTCGCCAGTACTGCTATTGGCACGGCATTAAGCTATAAAGCTGGGGGTGGCACGGTGGCGCCCATTGTGCCGCCGATCAGTGCTAATACGTTCACCAATCCGCTGTTCTCCTCCGACTTCGATCTGTGGGTGTAGCAGAAGGATGGGTTTTACTATGATATGCACATCACCAATACCAACCTGCGCATCTAGGAAATTGCCAAGATATCAGCAAGCCCAGCGGCGAGTAGTCCTGGAGCTGGCAGGCTTGCTCTCTGTTACAATGCAACTCAACTCCCGCCACATTATGTCTTCACTGATACGCACGGCCCATCGGGCCATAAGGGTCTGTTATGTCCCGATGGGCCATCTACTTCGTTCGGCCGCGTTGCTGCTTCTGGTGCTAAGCTGGGCGGACTCCGATGCCTACGCATTGCAAGGCCTGACCGGCGTTCATGACCCGTCTACCATTGTGAAAGAGGGTAATAAGTACTGGATTTTCGCTACAGGGCAGGGCATCTACAGCATGTACTCCACTGATCTGGTGAACTGGACCCCAGGCCCGCGCGCCGTGTACGTCAATAATGCGTATCCGAGCTGGATTAACACCAAAGTGCCCGGTTTCGCGGGTGATTTCTGGGCGCCGGAGTGCATCTTCATGAACGGTAGGTACTGCCTGTATTATTCCTGCTCTACGTTTGGCTCCCGGGTGTCGGCCATTGGCCTGGTCACCAACGTTACACTTGACCCAACTAGTCCCAACTATAATTGGGTGGATCAGGGTGAAGTAATTTCGACTAGCGCCACCAGTGCCGTCAATGCCATTGACCCTGCCGTATTCCGGGGCACCAACAATGATGTCTGGTTCTCATACGGCTCGTTTTTTGGCGGTATCCGGATGTTACAGCTCAATGCCAGCACTGGCAAGCCGCTCAACGGCACCAGCACGCAACAGTTTGCTGTGGCCAACGGCAACGTAGAAGCCGCTTGCCTGACGAAGCGTGGCAGCTACTACTACCTGTTTATTAATCGGGGCTCGTGCTGCAACGGCATCAATAGCACTTACCACATTCTGGTTGGGCGCTCCGCTTCGCCCAGCGGGCCGTTTCTAGATCAAACCGGGGCTGATCTGAATAGTGGCGGCGGTACGATGGTGTTGAGTAGTGCCAGCCGTTATATTGGCCCAGGGCACACCGGAATATTTGAAGAAAACGGCGTTAGCTACTTCTCACATCACTATTATGATGGCAACGACAATGGCATTCCTAAGCTGGATCTGGCGCAGCTAACATGGAGTGCCACCGATTGGCCAGTGGTCAGCCGCGACTGGCTGGCAGCAGGTCGCTACGAAATCAGAAGCCAGAACAGCAACCTGGTATGGGACGCCTGGGGCTGCACCGGCGCATCGGGCCAGATAATTGCCCAAGGCACACCCTCGGGCCTGACCTGTCAGCGCTGGGACATGACGCCACTAGGCAGCGGCGAATACAAGATTACGAATGCATTGGGTGGC
>Ga0210040_10009448_pt1 | contig 11352 bp, 7 predicted proteins | sample CryGeyCG12114_NA_FD_185462 | JGI IMG/M metagenome (GOLD analysis project Ga0210040, IMG submission 185462) | Groundwater microbial communities from aquifer - Crystal Geyser CG19_WC_8/21/14_NA (SPAdes) (version 2) | ecosystem: Environmental > Aquatic > Deep subsurface > Groundwater | place: USA... | reverse complement strand
AGGCGCCGGGCCTCCCACTTTTGCCACCATCCTCAGCCTCAAGGATTATCCCGAGGCCACCAGCCCCGGCCTCCTCGATGCCATGCTGCGCCTGCCATATGAGATGGTGGTCACCGAGAGCTTCGCCCCTCAAGAGCGGCAGACCGCGCGCGAGCGGGTCGATCTGGCGCTGCGCCGCTTGCGCTCCGCGGACGAGGAAGCTCAGGCTGAGCGGGCCGACATGCTCGCCGCGCGCGACGATCTCGGCTCGGGCTCGGTCGCGTTCGGCGATCATCACCTGACCGTGCTGGTGCGCGAACGGGACCTGCTCCGGCTCGATGATGCCACCGCCTCGATCGCCGCCGCGCTCGCCGATACCGGCGCGATCGCGGTGCGCGAGGATACCAATCTGGAGCCTGCCTTCTGGGGCCAGTTCCCCGGCAATGAGAGCTTCCTCGTTCGCCGGGCGCTGATCTCCACCGCCAATATGGCAAGCTTCGGGTCGCTGCATGGCTTTGCGCTCGGCCAGGCGGAGAACAACCATTGGGGCGATGCGGTCACGCTGCTCGAAACCACGAGCGCGACACCATTTTTCTTCAACTTTCACCATGGCGATCTGGGCAATTTCTCCGTTATTGGTCCTTCGGGATCGGGCAAGACGGTGGTGATGAACTTCCTCGCTGCGCAGGCGCAGAAGTTCTCTCCCCGCACAATCCTGTTCGACAAGGATCGCGGCGCGGAGCTGTTCATCCGCGGGATCGGCGGCACTTATGACCGGATCCGCGCGGGCGAGCCGACCGGCTTCAACCCGCTTGCCTTGCCCGACAGCGCCGCCAACCGCGCCTTCCTGCGCGATTTCATCGCCGTGCTGCTCAAGGCAGACGGGCCAGAGGAATTCGCCACGATCGCCTCGGCGGTCGATGCGGCCTATTCGAACGATGCGTCGCTTCGGCGGCTGCGCTATTTCCGCGAGCTCGTCTCGGGCGTGCGCCGGCCGCAGGCGGGCGATCTGGCCGATCGGCTGGCACCCTGGATCGACGGCGGCGAGCACGCTTGGCTGTTCGACAATGCGACAGACCGTTTGGATCTCACCAACCGCGTCATGGGCTTCGACATGACCGCGCTGCTGGAAAACCCCAAGCTGCGTACCGCCACGATGATGTACCTGTTCCACCGGATCGACGAGCGGCTGGACGGCAAGCCGACCATGATCCTCATCGACGAAGGCTGGAAGGCGCTCGATGACGAGGTGTTCGCCGCGCGCATCCGCGACTGGCTGAAAACACTGCGCAAGCGCAACGCACTGGTCGGCTTCGCCACGCAGAGCGCGCGCGATGCGCTCGACAGCCGTATCTCCACCGCGCTCGTGGAGCAGACCGCGACGATGATCTTCATGCCCAACGCCCGCGCGCGGGCCGAGGATTATTGCGACGGCTTCGGCCTTACCGAGCATGAGCTCTCGCTCATCCGCTCATTGCCCGCGCATAGTCGCGCCTTCCTCGTGCGCCAGCCGGACGCGAGCGTAGTCGTCCGGCTCGACCTTTCGGGCGCGCCCGAAGTGGTGACGCTTCTCTCGGGCCGAGAAAGCGCGGTGCGCCGGCTCGACCTTCTGCGCGAGGCGGTCGGCGACAATCCTGCCGACTGGTATCCGTCACTGACCGGCCGTCCCTGGCCGGGCGGACGCACCTCTCCCGGGCCCGGCCCCGAAAGCGAAGACGACGCCTTCCCCACCTGGGAGGCCGCGGAATGACCACTCCCGCGTGCCAGCAGGCCTTGGACAATGTCGGCGGCGGCGTCGGCGCGTCGCTGCGCGCGGTCGATTGCGCCGCCGCGGAGATGGCGCAATCCGCATTTGGCCGACTGTTCGGCGCGCAAGGGTCGCTGACCACTGCGCTGACCATCCTGCTCACCCTGTTCATCGCCTTCTTCGCCTTCGGCCTCATTACCGGGCGCACTCGCATCGGCCTGTCCTCGCTCACGCCACGCATGGTCACGCTGGTGCTGGTGGTGACCTTTGCCACCTCATGGCTGGCGTTCCAGACGGTCTTCTACAATCTCGCGGTCGGCGCGCCGGACGAGATCGGCCGCGTGCTGATGGGCACGGACGGCTCGGCCACCAACGTCTTTGCCGACAAGATCGACATCGTCTTCGCCGCCCTGATCGAGGCATCGGGTGGCGAGGCTATGGGCGAGGCGACCTCGGTATTCTCGCCTCCGGGTCTCATGTGGCTTGGCGGCACGCTTCTGCTGCTGGGCACAGTGGGCGTGCTCGCCACGTGCAAGATCGCGCTTGCCGTGCTGATGGCGCTCGGCCCGGTGTTCATCGTCTTGGCGCTGTTCGATGGCACGCGCGGGCTGTTCGTGGGCTGGCTCAAGGGCCTGGTCCTGCTCGCCGTGGCTCCGCTCTTCGCGGTGCTCGGCGGCTCGCTGATGCTCGAACTGGCCGTGCCGGTGATCGCGGCCATCGGCCAGGTGCCGGGCCGGATTGATCCGCGCGCGGCCATGGCGTTCTTCATGGTCGGCGCCGTGCACATGGCGTTGATGATCATGGTCGTCAAAGTCGCGGCCACGATGGTGGGCGGGTGGACGGTGTTCGGCTTGTCGCGGCCTGCCAAGAGCGATGAGGGCGGGGCATCGGCCGCTGCAGCCCGTCCAGCCCCGGTCGCTGCCGCTTTGCCAACAAGCAGCCGCGAAGCCGCGCTCGCTACCTCGCGCGCGCCATCGCGCCAGATCCGCGTGCCGGCCATGGCCCCCGTCGCCGCCAATGACATCGAGGCGGGCGCGACCACAAGCGCTCGCACGACCAGGATCATCACGAGCGTCCAGTCCGCCGCGCCCGAGGCCGGGCCGGCAAGGGTCCAGATTTCGCGCGCACGCGGCATTGGCAGCCGCTTCCGCGCCGCTCCCCCACGTTCCACGGAGAAGAAGTAATGTCCCCCGCCGCGCTCCGGCCCGCCCTGATGGCCGCGCTGATCTGCGCCACTGCCCTTGGCGCGCCGGCTTTCACCGGGCCCGTCCATGCCGATCCACGACTCGTCGAGCGCCTCTATGATCCGGCGGAAGTAGTGCGGGTGGAAGGGCGGACCAACGTCCAGACCACGATCCAATTCGGTAAGGACGAGCGGATCGAAAACGTCGCGATCGGCGATTCGAGCAAGTGGCAGGTCACGCCCAACAAGCGTGCCGACCTGCTGTTCGTGAAGCCGCTCGCCGATCGAGCCGCGACCAACATGACCGTGGTAACAGATAAGCGGACCTATCTGTTCGATCTCGTGGCGAGCCCCGCCAATCGCAACCCGCTTTACGTGCTTGCATTCGACTATCCGCAGGAACTCGAGGAGAGTCCGGATGTGCAGCAGGCCAATGCCAACGGCGCGATCGATCCGCTGACCGGCGCCGCTCCCGTCGAGGTGGCGGCGGCGGCCGACCCTTATGCGGTGCTCGACCCGGCGGCCCTCAACTTCGCATGGGGAAGCGAAGGCAACCGTGCCCTTCTGCCCGAGCGGATTTTCGATGACGGCATGGCCACCTTCCTCGCCTGGCCGCTCGATACGCCTCTGCCGGCCATTCTGGTGCGCAACGATGAGGGGACCGAAGGCCCGGTCAATTTTGCTGTGCGCGGCGACGTGATCGTGCTGGACGGCGTGCCGCGCGAAATCATCCTGCGCTCGGGTGATGAGCTTGCTACACTGATGAATGAGGGCCCGGTCAGGCCGGTCCGGTCCAACCGGTCCGCGCTGGCGCAGGCTCCCGAGCCGCCAGCCCCGGCCAATGCGGAGATCGAGTAGATGAAGCTTGCCATGCGCCTGCCCCAGAACGGCAAGGCAGGAGCCGCCGACGATACCGATCCGCGGGAGACCGCCTCGGCCGAAGTGATCGACCTTGCCAGCCGGACCGCCTACCCGGCGGTGGCCAACCGCAAGGGCCGGTCGGATGCGCTCGGCCTCGCTGCGGGTGTCGGCTTCGTCGCCCTGCTCGGCGCCGCTACGCTGTGGGGCCTCAACGCCTCGCGCATGGGGGATGCAGAGGATGCTACGGCGCTCGTGCCCGTGGCGCCGCCCGGTGAAGCCTCGTTCATCCCTCCCCCGCCGCTCGAGGAGATTCCCAGCGCGAACGCGGTGCCCGGCGGATCGTTTGATCCCGCACCGTCACCCGTCTTTGCCCAGCCCGCCATTGAGGCAGCGCCGTCCAGCAATCCTTATTCCTCGCCGACGTTGGTTTATGACGGGGCCCCCGTTGCGGATGCTCCGCTTGTCCCCCCACCCGCCGGAACGCCGGGTGCCGAGGGCGCTGCGCCCGGCAGCGGATCGGCCGGTGACTTCGCGGCGCGGGTTGGCGGCGTCGGCGGCGGGCCCGCCGTGGCGCGCACCGAAATCAACCCGAGCACCACGGTCACGCAAGGGACGATGATCCCGGCCGTGCTCGAGACCGCGATCAATACCGATGTACCGGGCTATGTGCGCGCGGTGGTGAGCCAGGACGTGCGCAGCTTCGATGGCAGCCGCATTCTCGTTCCGCGGTCCAGCCGCCTGGTCGGGCAGTATCAGTCCGGCCTGCAGGCTGGGCAGAAGCGCGCCTATGTGATCTGGACGCGGCTGATCCGCCCTGATGGCGTCTCGGTAGCGCTGGCCTCTCCGGCGACCAGTTTCGATGGCACTGCAGGCCTCGAGGGCGAAGTCGACAGCCATTTCTTCCAGCGTTTCGGCTCGGCGATGCTGCTCTCGGTGATTGGCGGGCTGACCACGCTGGCGAGCAGCGGTTCCTCGGTGATCCTGGGCGGCGGGCAGAACGCCGCCAGTACGGCGGTCCAGCAGGATGGCCAGCGGCCACCCACCGTGCGCGTGCGCATGGGCTCGCCGGTGCGGGTCTATACCGCCCGCGACCTCGATTTCAGCGAGGCGCCCAGGGTTTCGCCGGGCGGCCGCTGAGCTGGAAATTGAGGACGAACACCAGATGACCGCCGAGATCCATCATCTGTCGCGCGAGCCGGGCGCTTCCGGCGACCAGCCGGCAAACGCGCCGATCGGCGGGTCGGTGGATCTGCCCACGGCGAGCGGGAGCGTCTATCTCGACGCGTACCTCGCCCCCTTCCGAGCGTGGCTCGAGCGCGACACGGTCACCGAAATCCTTGTCAACCAGCCGGGCGAGATGTGGATCGAGGATGCCGCGCACCCAGGCATGCAGCACGTCGCGGCCCCCGAGATCGATGACAAGCTCGTGCGCCGCCTGGCCGAGCAGGTCGCACGGGTAAGCCACCAGGGCATCAACCGCGAGCATCCGCTGCTCGGCGCGGTGTTGCCCGACGGCGCGCGCGTTCAATTCTGCGGACCACCCGCCACCCGCAAGCACTGGGCGATGGCGATCCGCCGCCACCGCCGCCTCGACCTGCCTCTCGACGCGTATGATTCCGGCCCGCTGCATCCCCATGACGAGAGCGAGCTGCCCGATCCCGTCGAGCAGCCGATCGCCTTCCTGCGCGCCGCTATCGCCGCGCGTAAGACGATCCTGATCTCGGGCGGCACCTCGACCGGCAAGACCACGTTCCTCAACGCCATGCTGGGCGAGATACCGCAGCATGAACGCGTGGTGCTGGTGGAAGATACGCCCGAACTGCGCCTCTCGGGCGCCAACGGCGTGGGGCTCGTCGCGGTCAAGGGCGAGCTTGGGGAGGCCAAGGTCACCGCCAACGAATTGCTCCAGGCCGCCTTGCGCCTGCGCCCCGATCGCATCGTGCTGGGCGAGCTGCGGGGCGCGGAAAGCGTGTCTTTCCTCCGCGCCATCAACACCGGGCATCCGGGTAGCTTCTCCACCATCCATGCCAATTCGCTGCGCGGCGCGCTCGAGCAATTGGCGCTGATGGTGATGCAGACCGGCATCGGCCTCAGCCGCACCGATACGATCGATTACGCGGCCAGCGTCATCGACGTGTTCGTCCAGCTCGATCGGAGCGACGGCAAGCGCGGGATCCGTACCATCGCGCTTGCCAGCGACCTCGTCTGAGCGGCGCCGGTGGTGGAGCGCCAGAGCCTTGAACCGCACGGGCAAACGGCTATCAGCCGCGGGCGATGAGAACCGCCGCTGACATTGTCGATCCCGACCGCCTGCCGGACGAGGAGCGCTACTTCAATCGCGAGCTTTCCTGGCTCGCTTTCAATGAGCGCGTGCTGGCGGAGGCGTGCAACACCGCCTATCCTTTGCTCGAGCGGCTGCGCTTCCTGTCGATCTCGGGGAGCAATCTCGACGAGTTCATGATGATCCGCGTCGCCGGCCTCGCGGGCCAGGTGCGCAGCGGCGTGAGCAAGACTTCGATCGACGGCAAGACCGCGACGCAGCAGCTTGCCGCCATCAATACCGAGGTCCGCCGGCTCGAGCGCACGCAGCAGGACATCCTGGCGGACCTGCAACCGCTGCTGGCTGCGCAGGGTATCCACATCAAGGGCGAGGACCGGATCGACGAGGCGGCCGAGGCCTGGCTGCGGCAATATTTCCTCGACCACATCATGCCGGTCATCACCCCGCAGGCGATCGATCCGGCGCACCCGTTTCCGTTCGTCTCCAACGGGGGCATCGGCGCGCTGTTCAACATCGTGCGGGAAGCCGATGGCAGTCGGCTCGTGGAGATGGTGCTGATCCCGCCCATGCTCCAGCGCTTCATCCGCATTCCGGGCGAGGAGGCGATCTACGTGGCGGTGGAGCGGCTCGTGTGCCGCTATGCCGAGCTGCTCTTCCCCGGCTTCCGCATCGAAGGCGACGGCGTATTCCGCGTGCTGCGCGACAGCGATATCGAAGTGGAAGAAGAGGCCGAGGACCTGGTGCGCTATTTCCGCAGCGCGATCCAGCGGCGCCGGCGCGGCCAGGTCATCATGCTCGAGATCGACGAGAGCTTCGATCCGGCAGCCGAGGAATTGCTGCGCGACAAGCTCGATCTCCAGCAGGCTTTCGTCACCAAGACCGAAGGCATGATCGGTGTTGCGGGGCTCGACAAGGTGGTGAGCGAAGATCGGCCCGATCTCAAGTTCACGCCCTACTCGCCGCGCTACCCCGAACGCGTCCTCGAGCATGACGGCGATTGCTTCGCCGCCATCCGCGAGAAGGACATCATCATCCACCATCCTTACGAGAGCTTCGAGGTGGTGGTCGATTTTCTTCGTCAGGCGGCGGCCGATCCCTGCGTGGTCTCGATCAAGCAGGCGCTCTATCGCGCCGGCCAGCAATCGCCGGTGATCGCCGCGCTCATCGCCGCGGCGGAAGCGGGCAAGTCGGTGACCGCGGTGGTGGAACTGAAAGCCCGCTTCGACGAGGAGCAGAACCTCAAATGGGCCGCCGAGCTCGAGCGGGCGGGCGTGCAGGTGATCTACGGCTTCATCGACTGGAAGACGCACGCCAAGATCAGCATGGTCGTGCGCCAGGAAGATGGCGGCTACCGGACCTACTGCCATTTCGGCACCGGCAATTATCACCCGGTTACCACCAAGATATACACAGACTTGTCCTACTTCACCGCTGACCCGGCTCTGGGCCGCGATGCGGCTCGCTTGTTCAACTTCATCACCGGCTATGTCGAGCCGAGCGAGACAGAAGCCATCGCCATCTCGCCGCTCAATCTGCGCGAGCGGCTCTATGCGGACATCGATGCCGAAATCGCCAATGCCGAGGCAGGAAAGCCCGCGGCGATCTGGGCCAAGCTCAACTCGGTGACCGAGAAGGGCATGATCGACCGCTTCTACAAGGCGAGCCAGGCGGGCGTGCAGATCGTGCTGGTGGTGCGGGGCATCTGCTGCCTGCGGCCCGGCGTCCCCGGCCTGTCCGACAATATCTCCGTCAAGTCGATCATCGGCCGGTTTCTGGAGCACAGCCGCATCTGGGCGTTCGGCAATGGCGCATCCCTGCCTTCGGCGGAAGCCAAGGTTTACATCTCTTCGGCCGATGCGATGAGCCGCAACCTCAACCGCCGGGTCGAGACATTGGTGCCCATGCTGAACCCCACCGTGCACGACCAGGTGATCGAGCAGGTGCTCCTCGCCAACCTGCTCGACACCGAGCAGAGCTGGCTGCTGGACGGCGAAACCGGCGAGTACGAGCGCGTCGACGACGAGGGCGGCGAGGGCTTCAACTGCCATGGATATTTCATGACCAACCCTTCCCTTTCCGGGCGCGGCGACGCGCTGAAGGAAAGCCGCGTACCCAAGCTCACCCTGCGCAGGGGCGCGGCGTGACGGGCGGGATCGGCAGCGGCCGCAAATCGGCCCGAAGTGGCCGCCGCACCGGCTTCGAGGAACCGCAGCCCGATCGGGCGGTGATCGACATCGGGTCCAATACCGTGCGCCTGGTGGTCTATTCGGGATCGCAGCGCGCGCCCGACGTGTGGCTCAACGAGAAGGTCACCGCACGGCTCGGCCGCGAACTCGCCACCACCGGGCGGATGCCCGACAAGGCCATGGATCTCGCGCTTACCGGCCTCGCGCGCTTTGCCGCGATCCTCGAGGATATCGGCGTCACCGATGTGCAGACCGTGGCCACGGCCGCGGTGCGCGACGCGGCCAATGGAGAGGCATTCCTGGACCGCGTGCGCGCGCTCGACCTCGCGCCCCGCCTGCTCTCGGGCGAGGAAGAAGCACGCATTTCGGCAATGGGGGTGATCGGCGCATTTCCGGGTGCACGCGGCGTGGTGGCGGACCTTGGCGGCGGCAGCCTCGAACTGGTGGCGATCGATCAAGGCGCGCGCCATCATGGTGTGAGCCTGCCGCTGGGTACACTCCGCCTCGCGGCACTACGCGCGCCCGGCGAGGATGCGTTTCGAGACGCGGTGAAGGCAGAAGTAAGCAAGGCCAACTGGGCCGGAGAGCATGGCGGCCCGCTATACATGGTGGGCGGCACCTGGCGCGCGCTGGCGGCATTCGCGATGCACAAGGCCGCTTATCCGTTATGCGATCCGCACGGGCTGACGCTGTCCGCCACCGACGCCGACAAGATCGCTAAAAAGCTTGTCCGCATGGTGCCCGAGGAGCTCTGCACCATCAGCGGCATCCCGTCGTCGCGCGCCGCTGGCCTGCCCGATGCGGCGGCCATGCTGCGGGTATTACTGGCGGAGCTCAAGCCCGAGGCGCTGGTTTTCTCCTCCTGGGGGCTGCGCGAGGGCTTGCTGTTCGAACGCCTGCCGGGCGAATTGTGCGAGCAGGATCCGCTGCTCGCCGGGGTCAACGCCTTTGCCGGCCCCCGCGGCGCGGCGCTGTCGATCGCGGCGATGATCGCCGCCTGGACCGCCGATGCCGCCACCGGCAATGGAAGCGGGTCCGAACGGCTGCGGCTCGCCGCCATTACGCTGGCACTCGCTGCGGCGCGAATAGAACCCAACATGCGCCTGCGCCATGCGACCGACTGGGCGCTCGAAAAACGCTGGGTTGCGGTCGACCATTCCGGCCGGGCAATGATCGCAGCCGCCTTGCGCGCTTCCTGCGGCAAGCCCGAGCTCACGCCCGCTTTGCTCTCGCTTGCTGGCGAGCAGGCGCTGCGCGAGGCCGCCGGATGGGGGCTCGCCATTCGCCTGTGCCGTCGCATCGGGGCCAGTTCGCGAATTTCGCTGCTGACCTCCTCGCTCACCCGCAATGGCAACCGGCTCGAACTGTGGCTTGACGAAAGCCGTGCCCAACTCGCGACCGATCCGGTCCGCAACGATCTTGCGAGCCTCGCTGCCTGGACAGGGCTGGAGCACGATATCCACATCGGCCAGCTCGGAGCTGCGCACCGCGCCTGAACGCAAGCGCGCGGCTTCTGGAGGTGGCCGCATGAGGGGATCGACCGCCTCCATCTTTTGGCCATCAGCAAGGGCGCCGCGGCACCGCCCAGCCCCGCCTCAGAATGGATCGTCGGCCTGCTGGTGGAAGGGCCTCACGTCGGCAGGCGGCGGGACATGTTTTGGGCGCAGCGGGATAGTACGCTCCGCCTTCCAGGGGACCTGGTCGGCCTGCGTCCAGGCGTTGACGTGCAGCCGGAGGAACTTCCAGCGTCCGTCCTCCCGCACCAGTCGATCGTCCCGCGTACCGATGCCGAACACGAAATTGGTGTGGTAATCGGTGTTGAACTGGATGATCTGGAAGAAGCAGCGCACGCGCGCGCCTTCTGGCCGCGGTTCCATGATGAACTGGTTCATCAGGTGCTGGCGCCCGTACCACCAGTGCTGTCGGTCATGCCATAATTTGCGCAGATTGGCGCGGATGGCCTCGTGGCCCTGCACCTTGCCCTGCCACAGATGGTCGAACTCGGCATTGCGGGCAAAGGTGGCGATCGCGAGCTCCTCGTCCGCCGTGTCGATGCCCCAGGCATAGCGGGCGAACAGTTCCTCGATCTCCGCACGGTCGGAGGCCGGCATGATCTCGGGCACCCCATCGGGCCAGCAGGTTTCGCTCATCCTCTTATCTCTCCCATCAAATGCACTCTTGCCAAGCGCTGCCATTAGCCTTTCAATCGGGCCAAACATGGGAGAGAGCAATGCCGGAAGTTTATCACCCTTACGCAAGCTTCGGCCTGCAGGAGCGGATGCCGATGCGCTTCGAGGCCGACGTGTTTGAATGCGCGGTCGAAGGCACGATCCCGCCCGAGCTGGAAGGCGCCTATTATCGCACCGGCGGCGACCGGCTGTTCCCCAGCCTGGAAAGCGACATCATCCTCAACGGCGATGGCCTGTTCTCCATGTTCCGGTTCGAGGACGGGCATGTCAGCTTCCGCAGCCGCTATGTGGAAACGGAACGGCTCAAGGCAGAGCGGGCGGCGCGGCGGCGGCTCTACGGGCACTACCGCAACAAGTACTCGGACGATCCGAGCGTCTCCAACCTGCCGGACCGCGACAATACCGGCAATACCTACGCCTTTGCCCATCACGGCGAGCTGTTCGCGCTCAGAGAGGACTCACGGCCTTATCGGCTCGATCCCGAGACGCTCGAGACATTGGGCCCCGGCGAATTCGGCGCGCTGCAATCGACCGCGCTGACTGCGCACCCCAAGATCGATCCCGAGACCGGCGAATGGTGGAGCTACGGCGTGTTCGCACGCGGCGAGCCAACCACCGATGCATCGCTCCATGTATTCGACGCCGATGGCCAGCTGATCCGCGAGGAATGGTTTCAAACGCCGTATCCCGGCCTCAGCCACGATTGGGGCGTGACGCGCGAGCACCTGATCTTCCCCATCATGCCGCTCATCGCCGATGACAAGCGCCTGCGGGCCGGCGGCGCCTATTATGAATACGATCCCGACCTGCCGAGCAAATGGGGCATCATGCCGCGCCACGGATCGGTGCAGGACATGCGCTGGTTCAACATCCCCGGCATCGTCATGGGCCACGTGATGAATGCATACACCGAAGGCGACCGGGTG
>Ga0210040_10009447_pt1 | contig 11352 bp, 7 predicted proteins | sample CryGeyCG12114_NA_FD_185462 | JGI IMG/M metagenome (GOLD analysis project Ga0210040, IMG submission 185462) | Groundwater microbial communities from aquifer - Crystal Geyser CG19_WC_8/21/14_NA (SPAdes) (version 2) | ecosystem: Environmental > Aquatic > Deep subsurface > Groundwater | place: USA... | reverse complement strand
ATCGCCGCCCATGCTTCATCCGACAACCAGAACAACGATCCCGCCACGCCTCAGCCCCCCCAGTCCGGAGACTTCCTGAATCACCACATCTCGCCGAGATCAACCTGCTGATTGAGTTTGGACCCTAAGGTATATCTCAAACGAGAATCAGATCCATCTTGTATGTTGCGGTATCGCAACGGCTGTGCGGGCGCTGCAATCTGATGAGCAGCTGGCAAACCGGTTCGAGCATTGGCCGCTTCCGAAGTGGCGATCTAACAATACCACAAGAACACTACTAAATACGATCGAGATGACAGTACCGTTGCGCGAGGCATCACATCTGTCTGCCACGGACACCATGCAACAGATCCTGAGGCTATCAGAAGGATCGATCGGAGAAATTGTTCGGCTGATCTCCACGGCGGCTACTGAAGCTATCCGCTCGGGCAAGGAGAGAATAGACGCCTCACTCCTGGACGAGCTGCGCTGGATAGCGCCGGGCGACCGGCGCCAAGTAGCGGAACGAGCGCTTGGGCTTGCAGGTTAGTAGCTTGGGTCTGCTACCCTGGCGCCCGAAGCCGGAGCCAGATGAGATCTTGTCTTCTTGGCTACGGAGAGTTGCACTCGGCAACTCTCCAAAGCTCCACTCATTTTGCCATTTTATTTGGCCCAGTCGGCAGCTTTGGACCCGTGATTTGGATGCTGTGGCCGATATCGGATTTGTACGAGAGCTTGCGAGCTTGACGGGCTGCTCTCTCGAGCAAGCATGGCAAACATCACTGCATTCCTTCAGCGGCGTCGTCTTCGAGCGGGTTCAGGTAACTGGCGCAACCCGATGGGTTCTTCCGCTTGGCGTCTATCATCGCACCCGTCGCCGGTCAGGACAGCAATGGTGCCCCGAGTGCCTCGCTGGCGACGAAGAGCCGTATCATCGCCGTGACTGGCGAATGGCTTACTCCACCACCTGTTCGCGACACGGAACGGTTTTGATGGATCGATGCGTTGAGTGTGGATCCCCCGCGGTTCCGCATAGGACGGAAGCGCTGGAATGCCATGTTTGTGGTGCAGATCCCCGCGCACATCATTCTAGAACCGCCGACGCCGCCGTGCTGCAACTGGAGCACTCCATTCGTGCGATAGCGAAAGGCGTCAGCTGGCCAGGCAGGGACTTCAACTGCAATCATCCGTTGGCTTACTTTGCGCTCGTGAGACAGGTCTTGTCGGTGGTCACAGCGAACCCACGGGCAGCGCGTCTGCGCGAGGTGACATGTAAGCATTACGGCGGCGATCCGAGGCCGCCTGTATTTACATCAAAGGCATTAGTTCCGGAGAACCTTGCAGTGGGTGAAAGGCATCGTATGATGGCAATCGTTGCTAAATTGCTTCGTGGATGGCCGTTCATTTTCGTCGCCATGTGCGCGGAGGCGGGAGTATGGTGGTCTTGGGCGATGCGCGGGGAGCGTGCCTCAATCCCCTATGCCTATACGAACGTTGCGAGGTGGTACTTGCACACCAGCTAGAACGAGAGCTCTTAAATATGAAACAGGTGAGCGGCGGGCCGAAGCAAGCCGCTGGCAGGCTTTGGCCAAACGATCGTGCCATCCAGCGTGTGGACCACGTTCGTAGGTCGAGGCCTCGAGCAGGTTTGCGGGAGGTTCTAATTTCGGTCCTCATCCTTTCGCACCGACCAAGGTTCAGACTTACCTGAGCTTTCAATCACGTGCGGACCCATAATGTGCTCTGGAGAGCCTGTGCTGTGGCGAGATCAGGCATCTCAATTTCAGCCAGCAACGGCGTTGCGCACGAGCGATATGGGCGCAAGCGCTTGCTAGGTCGCTGCAAGCTTGATTAGCCCTAGCAAATCTTCGGCGATAGCCGGCCAAGGCTGCATTAGGTCGATAGTAGCGACCGTGATCGGATGACCTTGGATAAGGTAAGTTTCTCGCAAAGATGTGCCGTTGAGTGGGTACAGCAACATCCCTTCACAACCCGCAAAATTTGGGTCGGCGGCGGCATTCTTGAGGTAGGCGAACAGTTGGTACAAATTACCTGACTGGAAGCTATCGCTGCCGTGAAATCTGCGTTGTAGCGCGTCGGCGTAAAATTTTGTGTCGATGATCACCCGCCGCTTCGCGCCCTTTAGGTAAATGTCTGTCTCCATTCTCGGCAGCCTGCCTGCGCCCGTTATCGCGACCGGCTTGCCGTCCCACCGAATGGTTAGCGGCAAGACGGCGAAGTCCGACTGCTCGGCCCGATAGAAATTACGAACAAAAGACTGAAAAACGTGTGCCATCTTCCTCTCGTCACGTAGGACATCGTGGAAGGCGAAGCCGCGGCCTTGGCTGTCGGGCAGCAGGCAGTCGAACGCGAGCTCAGCTACTCTGAGAAGCAAATCATAATGAGCATTGTTGCGGTTCAGCTGAACGCGCGCGAAGGCACTGCGCTCGAGCCAAATATCCGATACTGCGGGCATTCGCTGGGCTGCGCGCGCGAGCTCAGTGGCCAGCACCGGATCGATCGTTTGCGCACGCGCGAGCCGCCGTAGCGACGCCTTTATGATCTGATTGTGCAGCAGGTCATGGCTAAACTCATCGAATTCGCAGACCAGCCGCCGAACGCTGCGTGCTTGAAGGCGCAGCGATGCGCCCAAATCAATACGGCCGCGGACCGTCGCGATCTCGTCGGAGAAGTCTTGGTAATTTCGATCCAGTCCGCGTCGGAGCAGCATGCGGGTGCCGTGCAATAGTACGCGGCCCAGCAGGTTCGGCAGGTCGGGGCTACTGCTCGCGCCGACCGAAATCGTCTGCGCTTCCTCAAACCGATCCCACGCATAGCAGAACAGGTAATAGACATTCTCGATCGGGATCACGGGTGCGTGCTCAGGGCAGGGTCAGCAGCTGTTCGGCCCAATGGTCGGCCTTGGCGGGTGCGTCGAACCAGTACTCGCGCAATAGCGGTGCGATCTCGGTCCGGATAATTCGCGAGTACCAATCCACTTCGTCTTCGCCAGTGTTCGGGCCAGCACAAAAGAAACTGTGCCCGATTGCGAAGCCTGGGCCCAGATTGGCGACATCACCGATGATCTCAGTGTTCAATAAGCCTATTTTGTGGATGAGGGTCGTGATCAGTCCGTCGCTCACGCCTCCGTTGGCAAGCTGCTGACGAAATTTCGGGGACTCAAGATTGGCGCGCACGTCAACAAAGCCAAAGCGCCGGCGCAGGGCGTAATCGACCACCGCTAGCGAGCGGTCCGCGGTATTCATCAGCCCGAGCAAATAGACGTTGCTGGGCACAAAAAACGGTGCCCGTCCCGACGCGAGCGGCATGGCCCAATCGGCGTCGCGCTTGTCGGGCTCAATCAGCACCATAAGTTCGCCCAGGATCTTGCTCAGGTTGCCGCGGTTAATCTCGTCTATGATGAATACGTAGGTTCGTTCAGGGTCGCTCTCAGCCTGCCGGCAAAACTCGACAAACTTACCCGGCTTCAGCGCAAACCCAGTCTCGGTCGGGCGAAAACCCTCGACAAAATCCTCATAGGAATATGACTGGTGAAATTGCACGAACCGGAGCCGATCCCGATCTTTGTTCCCCATTAGCACGAACGCCAGTCGTTGCGCTGCGTACGACTTCCCGACGCCAGGCGGCCCTTGAAGAATGATGTTCTTTTTTGCGCGCCACAACAGCATGATGGCTTCGGCTTGGCCACGTTCCAAAAACAGCGTTTTGAGCGCATCATCGAGCGAGTAGCGCGGCAGCTCGCTCACTTCTTCGTCAACAGGCTCGTGGTTGACGTAAGGTAAATTCTTGCCGGCAAAGGTTTGATACGCGCGATTGAGGATCGAAAGAAGGCTGGGCGTAGCCTCGGTTAGGTAGCTTCCTTGGTTGAGCTCAAGCTTACGGTTGAAGAAAAGTCCCCTCGCGCCACTCTCAACGAGTTCCTTCAACTCCAAACTGAATGGTTCGGCCGCCAAAAATTCTGACCGCGGCAGCGGCGGGTCGAGTTGTTCATGATCTCGCAGTTGAACGCGGTAGCCGGGCTGGTCGCCCCATTCGGTATTCGCAACGCCGGTGAAGCTATCGTCCGCCGCGGCCGCAGCCACTGATACGTCCGTAATTCCTTTGTTGTCGGTTAGATGAAATACGACATCGCCCTCGCGAATCTGCGACATCGCCCCGTAGATCTGCCGACCATCTTTAGACGTTTGCGGAGACCAAAGCGCCTGGCCCAAGGCGTGATCCCCCTCCATCCGATCCGCTCGGCCAGACACTAATGTCTTCTCTATCCAAAACCGCGGGCCGTTCTCGGTCGGGGTGGCGGCCTTCAGGTCTGGCTGCTCGGACGTGCTGACGCCGGTCTCGTCGTAAAGAGGCCAGAGGCCTGCTCGAGCCGGTATCGGAGGGAGCCAGCTGGAGATCGCGTCACGTTTCTCATCCAGCAGTTCGAGTAAAGCGGCCTCTCCTGCTTTGTTACAAGCAAACGCCCCTTGCAGCCCGAGGTCACCAGACGAATGTGTAAAACGGAGCCGCGCCGGTGCAGCATCGAAGCTCGCAAGCGTTGCTGACGCGCGACTTGCACTGCTGTCCTTGCGACCTACACGTATCTGCGGGATATCAGTCCGATACCAATCGAGACCAAGGTCATGGATTGCGCGGGCCATCGTGCAAAAACTCCTGGCTTGCTCATCCGTCCAGTTGGCACGCCGACTCCTGAAATATTCGCAGCTGTCGAACCGATGAAGGAGCTCCCTGTCGGACATCGGCGAGGTTCCTAGCTCGTAAGTGAACGCTGTCGTACTACTCGCCATGGGACCTTCTATCGCGGGCGCGGGCACGGATGCCAGCTCTTGAAATTCGCGGCCGCTGAGTGCTTCGCAAACGTCTGCATGCGCAGCAGTGAGGCCCAGGCGATCATGCACATCACGAGCGACGATCGTCACCGAGCTTAGTCCTTCAGCTTGGGCGGGAGCGATGAAAGCGTCTAGCGCGAGCGCTCGAATTCGATCTGCGTCGGCTTCCACCTTTTTTCCCCGCTCAACTACAATGATCCCAGCTGAAATGCACCGATCGTGCAAGCTTGAACGGGATGACCGCGATCGGGCCGCTAGTCTAGCTGACTGGCAGCCGTTAGATCGGAAGAGGCTACAAACCGCCGTCTGCGCGACACGAAGAGCGTATTGCAGTGCTACCTCGCGGAGATTTGCTCAAACTCGACTCTTATCCCTGCCTCGGCAGAAAGGCGCACCATTCTAATGCGTTGACACTTATCCACCAAAATCCAGCGTTCGATTCTGCTCGGTATAGGGCAGCCCAATCGTAAATTTCTCCAGGTCCAGATCAGGATTGAGCATTGATGTGGTGAAGATTACTTGGTGCGGAAGGCGAGCCCTCTGCGACATATTGACGATGATTCTCTGAAAGTTGTAGCTGCGCTGCTGTTCCATGCCCTTGTCTTCGACATTGTCCATCAGCACAAAGCGCGGGTGCCAGAACGCCTCATCTTCCGCAGCAGCGCTTAGCAATGCGAGGATCGCCGAATTCTTGAGGACGACATTGCTGCTTTCGGCGAAGTTCATCTTGCCATCAACGAGAACCGCATCATCAGTAAAATCGATCGTCACCTTTCCAGGATCGGCAAACTCTTCCTGCCGCTTGAGATCCTGTTTGAGAAGAGACTTGGCCTTCGTGTTGACCAGGCTCATCGCCTGAGCGATGCGCCCGGATGTCGCGTGGCCCAGGCGGCTGATCACTACATTCAGGCGATCGACTTCGCTATTGGCGGCATCGCGTTCGGCTATCAGCTTGGCGACGCGGTCGGCGAGTTCGCGGATCGAGCCAAGGTAGCTGATCTCCTGGCCAATCTGGCCAATGCGGTTGTTGAGTTCGGCGAGTTTCGCATCTCGCGGCGATCCGGCAAGTTCAAAGGCGGAGCGGAACTCTAGGCTGCGCCTGCGCAGCTCGTGCCGCGTGCTCTTAAGCTCCGCGCCGTCCTTCTGAAGCGCCGCTTCCTTTGCTTCCAGAATTTGGCGGGATTCGCGCAGCTGCAATGAAATGTCGAGCTTGATTTCGAGATAGCGCGCTGCTTCACGTTCGGGGTCGACGGGCTTTGCACACAGCACGCACTGCGATGTTCCGCTATGGCCGTCGAGCGGCTCGAGGCACGCGGGGCAATATGCAAAGTCGATCGACCCCAAGACGCCGGCGATCGACGAGGAGGCGTTGACCTTCTCCATCGTCTGCTCGAGATAATCGATAAAGATATCGGGGTCATAGATTTCGAGCTCGAGCTTTTCGATGCTCTCGTCGAGGCGTCGGACGTCGATCCGGGCGCGGCGAATGTCGCGAAGCGCTTGGCTGCGGCGATCCTCGAAATTCTTGTCGGCATCGGCAGGCACGACGTCGTCGACCGCCGCGATCTGCTCGATGATCCGATCGCGCTCCTGTTCGAGTGCGGTGATGCGACCGGCGAGTTCGACCGCGTTCATCGAGCCATATTGGCCGGGGATAGCAGCGAGCAGCGAACTGAGCTTTGCTTGGCGGTCTTCGAGCACCTTTTTGGCATTTCGAAGCTCGAGCTGGGCGACGTAGAGGTCGTAGGTATTGGCGCCTAGCAACAAGTCGCCCACGGCCGTCCGCATATTGCTCGTGTCGAAGCGCTCGAAGCGGAATAGCCGTGGCGCAGGCGTGCGTTGGTCCGAATAGAGTAGCCGGAGGATCTGATGCGCCGTGACGTTGCCGCCTTCGATCGTCGGCGCCTCAGGAATCCCGCAGGCCCGGAAAAGCACTTGCGAGAAGCCGAGCTGCTTGTCGGTATTACGCCGGATCGGATAACGCTCCCAGCCCTCGATTGGGCTGCTGATCGCATCCGCCATCGGGCCGAAGAATACGGTGATCGGTTCCTGCTTAGTCCCGATAAGCCGGCGCAGTGTCAGGGGGCCCGACGTGGTTACGATTTCTGCACGCACTTCGGTGCAGAGGCTGGCCTTGTCCTTCCACTCGTCAAATTCACCACCCAGCACGTAGAAAATGAAGTCAGCGATGGTCGACTTACCCGAGCCGTTATCGCCTCGAATGATATTCACGCCTTGATGGAATTGCTGATCGTACACCATCCGGGCGTGCGAGAAGACGCAAAGGCGTTTGAGCGTGAGAAGGCTGAAGCTCATGTGCCGGGCCTCCGCAGGCCAGTGGCGAGGCGAAGATCTCCCGGCACGCCCGCGCCAATGCGTGCAAAGCCGCTCGTCAGGAAGCCGACGACGCGGCGCTCGTCCGAGCTCATGACGACCATGTCCCCGACCCGCCCAAGCTTTTCGTTGGCGACGATTTTGCCTGCGCGCAGCGCGTCCAGGGCGACAAAACCTTTCCCGACAAGGGTGCGCAGCGCTTCTTTTTGCACCGGCTCCATCTTGGCGAAAAGCATTTGGGGTGAAGGGAAGCTGAGAAACCCCTTTTCTGGTTTCACGATCGACAAGGCTTGGAACTCTTTGCGAATATCCGTCGGCATATGCGTCCTGTGCAGCAGCGACGGGTTGGCCAGGTAAAAGTCCGAAATATAGAGCCGCTCCGCGGTCAGGTCCTGCTCGGGCCAGGATATCAACAGGCCCAGCATCCGCCTGACCGTGTCATAAACGTCGAGTTGAGGATACCATAGCCGCGGTTTCATTCGCGATCCCACCTGAGATGACATTGCTCGGTGAGGAAATACATGGCCTCGACCACGGTTCTGGCGCGAACCTTGTGACTATCCCCGTACTTCGTCACTAACGCGTCAATCACTTCGACCTGAACTGCTTTCGAAATCGCTTCGTCCGAGGCGGCCTTGCAGATCTGAGCGAGGTAGACATGGGTCTCAAAGCGCTGCTGCACTTCACTGAGAAGATTGTCGTTCGCGTCTCTGGCAGCCGCGTGCAGGCCAAGCTTCATGTACGATTGAGCGAACTTGTTCTGCGCTTCGTTGGCGATGCGATACTCGTGCTCGCGGTTCGCGGCGGTGAGCTTCTCTAGCAGGTCACGCCGGTCCGTGGACTTTGCGCTATAATCCTCCGCGGCAAAAAAGGCGCCCGGCTCGTCGCCCGAAGTCGAGTCCGTGAAATGCGGGCCAGCATCCGCGAACTTCCTGAGATGACGCAGCACGCTACGATAGATGGGGGCGTTGCGATCGACTGGCTTGCAAATCGTCGCATGATCTGCGTCCATCGGGATCGGATTGACACCGCTAACGCCGGGATCCGCACTCTCCTTGGTGACGACATGGGTGCCCTTGGTCTTGAACATCTCGTAATAAGCGATGGTCGCAATTTCCTGTTTACCGGCCAGCACCCGATAGGATTGGTTGAGCTCGTCGAGGTGCGTGTTGCCCGCCCTCAGAGTCTCGATATGCTTCGAGACAAATTTGGTCGCGACGAAACCGAGCACCGATGCGAGGCTCGATCCCGAATGGGGCGTGGCGAGAAACGCCACGAACTTGATACTCTTTGCGATTTTCTGCCAATCCTGGTCCTCAGATCCGAGGCCGGTGCGGATGATCTGCTTGGCAAGAAGACCGCCGAGGCTATGCGCGATCACGGCGATAGGGCGGGAGCCGAAGCCTTCTCCCGCCAGGTATTCGAGGACAGCCTTGGCGCGCTCGTAAAGCGACATGCTCTCTTCAATCCATTTCGCAAAAAGCTCTGCGGGATATCCTAGCGCGTAGACGTTCGCCGTCGTAAGATCATGGGCGACCCACAGAGGCCAATATGCATCGGCGGGATCTGTCGCCGCCGCGCAGGTCCACGTTGCCTTAGGATTTCCTGAGAGCCCGTGGATGAAGATTACATCGAACGATCCCGAGTCTCCAGCGATCAGCTCGAAGGTGAAAGACGACATCCTACCATCGTAACCTTGGACTATCGGGCCGCCCCACTGCTCCCGCGAATATCAACTACTAAGTCATGAGAAGAAAGTAAATTTACGAGCATCGGTCCGCGTCTAGGCAGCGTAGCAACGGGTGAGATCGAGATGGACTAGGGTGCGGACGACTGCGATGACCCTGACCAGCCTTGACTGGCGCTTACGACGCCGATCGCTCGATGAGAGCCCATGTTGAAGGTCGGCCATTCGCCAGCACCCATGACAGATATAACGGGTGTCAGCTTCAGAAATAGTCGGGAGCTGGTCGAACGACTGAAACGAAGGCGCATTGCTGACCGGCAGCGCGAAACGACACCTGGCAAGCGGCTTTTGAGCCGACTTGCAGCCTTGAGGCGACGGATTGACAAAAGCGCTCCATGACGCACCGATTTATGGCTGGCTCAGGCACGACATGAGATCCTCGCACATCGCGTAGTAATAGCTGCCCGGCTCCGAGGTCATCTTCGGCTTGTAGGGTGCCGACGGCCAATCGTTTTTCCGCTCGTAATCCTTGAACATGAGCGAATGGAACAAGTCGCCATCCATGTAGATTTCCTTGGGCGGGTGCTCACCGGCACGGATGGCCTTGCGTGCGGCCGCCTCGATCAACGCGATCTGCGCGAACGGCAAACCCAGGCTGTTAAGTGAGATGTGATTCTGCGCGGTGGAAATATGAAGCAGCGGGTCGTCGTAATATTCGTTCGATCCTTGTGCGAGCACTCCATAGATTTCGAGGCCCAATGTGCTCCGATAAAGCGTCTGCAGCTGCTGGAACAGGATCAGCAGGCTTTCCGGCACATAGGTATACCTGACATCGGTATCGACCATGCCCGCGGTCCAATTAGTTTTGAGCAGCAGGCTGTCGGCGAACGAGATGAACGAGATGAACGGATATCGGGCGGCGAACGCGTCCAGTGCATTTCGGAGCGCAATGACCTTTTCGTGCGTGATTGCTCCCGAGCGGATGGCCGCCGTCATGTTCACTGCGTCGATCATGGCGAAGATTGAGTTGGAGCGGAGGTGCAGCTTGCGGAGCCATTCGCTCTTCACGAACACGCTGACCCGTTTCTCATATTCAAAGGCCAGGGCTGCGGCCACAAACGCTTTTCGCGGGAGAAAGGTCTTCACGACGTGGAATCGGTCATGGGTATTTGGATACCACCTGATATCGGCCCCCGCCGGAGTCACCTCGTCGATGCTGACCGGCGTGATGTAGCCGATCTCATAGGGCGATGCCTTCTTGTCGCCATGGATGGCCTTGAGCCACTCCGCCTCCCACTCATCCATATAAGCTTCGTCCATGATCCAGGTGTCTCGTCCGAGTGGGAGCTCGTCGAGCGTGAACTTTTCAAAGGAATAGCTGGAAAAGGGTGCCATGCTGCTCCTTGCCACGGCGACAGCAGCGACGCCAAACGAACCTTTTGCAGCCCTTGTGAAAAGCGATGGCGGCGAGGACCGCGAACTCATTAAGCTACGCCATGACTTTGGATGGACTTCTCGGCGCGCTTGCGCTCGGCGCCGCATTGTTCGCACTCGTACCTGCGGTACAGCGGTTGCGCGCGTCATTAGCGCTTCCGCTTCAGACGGTTCTGGCCGCAACGGCGCTGCTGGCGATATTGTGGCTAGAATTTTACGAACCGGCAATTTTTTGTCCGGCTGGGTTGGGCGGCGTTTGCGACTGGTTCACCCTTCCGGGAGACTTTGGAACCGTCGCTCGCAAAGATGCCTTTCTTATCGTGCTAGCATGGGCAAGCTTGGCCTATGCGCTCCATCATTTCAGTCGTGTTCGGGTAGGATCGGTTCCTGCTATGGCGCGTCTAACGGCACACCTGGTCGACGAGAACCGGCTCGGCGAAGCGCTATCCCTGCTGGCACCGCATATCGACCTCTTTGTCGCTGCGAGCCGACGCCAAGGCCGGTGGCAGAGGCTGCATGACAGCCTCTGCACCTTTGGCCAGCCCAATCCGTTCCCACTCGGCGACGCGAACGAACATGGCCTGGGTGAAGGCTGGCCGCGATGGCTGACGGCGATCGTCCGCTTCGGTGCAAGGGCCGTTCCAGCCCAGCGCGCCGCGGAGGCCGCCGCGCTCGATACATTCCAGCTCGTTCACCGCTCGCCACAGGTGGTCGCCTATCTGGCAGAACAACGGCCGGATCTCGCTGGACCCTATCTTCGTGCTAAGACCTATAGCCGAGGCGATTTCTCAGATACCTTTCTCGAGCATCTCATCGCCCGCCCGGGAAGCATCCTCTACCAGGAGGTCGAGCAGAACCAGAACCTTCTCCACCCGATCGGCTATGCGCTTCCCGAGCGCAACCGGCTGCTCCATGCGCTGTTCGCGGATTGCAACTTCGCGGCGGAGATCGGCGCCTGGACGCCGATCGGCAATTATCTCGAGCGCCTACTCGATGGCGCGGAGAAGCCGGGTCATGTCGCCTGGCTCAACGGCAGCGCCAGTTGGTACGAGCGCGAGTGGTGGCGCG
>Ga0210040_10009446_pt1 | contig 11355 bp, 10 predicted proteins | sample CryGeyCG12114_NA_FD_185462 | JGI IMG/M metagenome (GOLD analysis project Ga0210040, IMG submission 185462) | Groundwater microbial communities from aquifer - Crystal Geyser CG19_WC_8/21/14_NA (SPAdes) (version 2) | ecosystem: Environmental > Aquatic > Deep subsurface > Groundwater | place: USA... | reverse complement strand
GGCGGGTCCGCCACGAGTCAGCCAGCGGGCTGTTTTCGACGGTGTCGAAACCGAACTGATCGTAGAGACGCCGCACGACCGCCACCGCTTCGGGAAAGTTGCTCGACGCCGATAGCGCCAGGCGTCGGGGTGACCCTGCCGGCCGCCCCCAGGTCAGGATCCGGGGCGCCTGTATGTGCGTGAACGCCTTGACCACCTTCGACGCGGGCAGCTGCTCCTGGCGCAGGTCGTGCTCGGTCTTCTCCCCCGCATCGACAATGGGATAATTGCCATCGTGCCAGGGCATGTAGTTGTTGGTGTCGATCACGACCTTCCCGGCGAGCAGGACGGCGACTGGAGTTCGGCGTCCGCCGCGCATCCAGGCTGGCACGCTGATGGCAAGCCGCAGTGGCATGGTGCCCGGCTTTGAAGCCACAGTTTCGGATTGCCCCAAAGGGTCTTCTAAGCTGGGTCCTGCCGGCAGTTCACCGCTTACAATTGCGTCGGCATCGCGCCCAGGCTCAATCAGCTGAAACTGCGTCGGCGGCGACCGATCAAATACGTGAACTTCGACGTCGCGGGCCGCGACCTTCGAGGACGCCAGCAGCAACGCAATGCAGAAGAAAGTTCGTGTCATAAAGCATGCCCTTCTTGGGGCATGGCTCGGATATCGCGTCGCGAGCTTAGCCCGTCGGGGAGATCCAGTTCAAGCAGGATCGTCGCCGCTTGTGTATGAGCAGCAAGCCGGTGGCGCGTAGGTTCTCCTGCAAACCAGAGATCATCGCTACGTATGCCGTGCGTTGGCCAGGGCGAGACGTACATCCCTGGCAACGGTGTACACGGCGTGTCGTTGCGCCCCGCGATTGACGTGGTCGACGCGGAAGCCTTGATAATGACGCTGCACCAGCCCTGCTCGTACAAGTTCGGAGACGGCGCGACTAACATTGGTCCGTCCTGAGTGCTGGAGCCGGCGTTGCACCTCCGCCGCAATGGCGGCGTCCCGGTGAGCTGGATCAATCGGCAGTTGTCCCGCCGTGGCGAGATCGCGCTCGGCGCGCTCGATCATTGCAACGCGATGGTGGTCGCGCCGGCCCACGGGCGAAAGGGCCGCCCACAACCAGTCCCGCACTGGCAGGCGCTGATCCTCGTGCTCGATGTAGGGGCCGGCTTTGCCGGAGACAGCGCTCGCCTGAGCAATCAGGTTTAGCACCATGAAGCTGTAACGGGGCCGCTCACAGGTGGCTGCTAGTCGCTCGAGAATTGCGGGCAGGTGTGGAGGGGTGGTCGGATGAGGCTGTGCGTCGGGCTTAGATGCCTGGCCGGGCTCATCAACCTGGAAGAAATCGGGCTGGATCATGGAACATATCAAGCACAGCCGGACTCGGCCGTGAATCCCCTAATTGCGCCGATCCATCGTTTAACCGTCAGCGGCACTTTACCGGCGGGTAAAGTGCCGCTGACGGCATGACGAGCCGCGGAGGTCACCTTTGAGGCTCTGCTACGCTTGCACGTGTGACCTTCAAGGGCAGTCTCCCGTCATCCTTAATCAGGGTGACAGTCTCGCGAGTCACCGGGCTTCCCAGGCCGGAACATGGGCGAGGAACCTGCGCACATCCTCGGCCCGCGTTCCCTTCACCTTGTTGACCGCTTGATGGGCAAGAGTCACGAGAAGCTCGGTTGTGGGTGTGTCCACGGTATCGAGCGCTATCGGCTCCGGTGGCTTTGCGTCGATGCGCATGAAGGTACCGGGGCCAAGCGCTTCGGCCTGACGAAGTGCGAGGATCTCCTGCGCTGACATGATGAGGTCGATAAGCCCATGCCGCGCGGCCCAGCCAAACTTGCCCGGTGAACCTCTCACCCGTCCTAGCCGAGTGCTGCCTGCCGTGCCGACGCTCAGCAGGTGGCACTCCTCGATAGACGAGCCGTACAGACGCATGGCTTCTGTAAGCAGGAGCATATCGGGAGCATTCGCGATCAGCCCTGCGTCCACGTGGTTCCGCCCGCCGATCCTGTGCGGCGGAAAGTAAGTCGGTGCGGCTGAGGTCGCGAGTGCCACGTCGATGGTGGGGACGTCGTCGCCAAGACCGGCGCTCGCGGCGTCAGTACGGAAGATCCGCGGTGCGCTGGTCAGCTCGTCGATTGCGCAGATGATCAGCGGTGCTGGGATCTCGCGAAACGGCCGGTGCGCCACCGCTGGCGTCAGCACTGCCGTGATTGCCTCCTCAAGGCCCGCACTCCCATAGCGAGCGCCTACCAAGCCCCCGAAGGTGAAGCGCTTTGGCCGGAATATCGCCGGCGCATGCCCGGGTAGTAGTGCAGCCAGGCTTGCGCCAGGAACGCCGCACGCCAATCCGATTGCAAGGATGCCGCCGATGGATGTGCCTGCCAGCATGTCGAAGCGGCGAGCAAGGGAAACGCCGCCTCTCTCGTCCTCCATCCGCGCCAGAACGGTTGCGGTGAACAGTCCGCGATAGCCGCCACCCGATAGCGCGAGCAGATGGCGTTCCACGCGCCCGCGCCGCTCCGCTCTTGGCAGGGTGCCAGCGACCAGTTGGCGTCCGCTCACGGCTCCATGATCGTCAACGACGTTCGCTCGGCGATTTTGTCGATGACCTCCGCGCTTGCCGTGACAAGCGTGTAGTTGCGAGCGATCGCGGTGGCGACAATCAGCCGATCATCCTCCGGGAGGTTTTCCTGCGCGCCATCGATGTCGGCGAGCAGGTCACCGCGCAGGTTTGTCTGCCAGGCGTCGACGATCGGCATGTCGATGTCGATCAAGCTTCCCGCTTCCTCCAGTTCGCGGCGCCCCTCCTGCAGAAGGCGTCGCCAGTGATTGCGTTGTCCAGGCGCCATGTGCTCGATGGTGTCAGCGATCTGCCCCAGCGACAGAACACTGATGAAGAGGTCATTACGACCAGGTTTGGTCGCATCGATCCATCTGAAAACCGGGCGGCCCGTATCCCTGCTCAGCAAATCCATGACCTGCTGAGAGTCCAGCAGGTACATCAGGCGCGCAGGAGGCGTGCGCCGCGTGCACCACGCACGATAGAAGCGCCAGACGTTGCGGCCTCAAGCCCGCTGTGCGGAGCGAACGCCCTGCCCCAATCGAACTCGTCGCGACCGGCGCGCACGACAGCCTGCAAGTCGTCCATCTTGATCACAACAACGCTGTCGCCGATGTCGGCAGCCCCGCGACGTCCATCCGACGCCCGGCCAGGAATGACGAGTTGCGCATGCCCGTCGAGCCGCGCCTTGCTGAAGGCGACACGGGATTCTCGCACGTTGGTGCCATGGATAACCTCGCCCGTTCGCAGTGAGCCATCAATCCGCCCGAAGAACTCCTCCGCCGCCCCTTTGCCGAGCCGGTCGATCAAGGTGCCAAGCGTCACCCCATGGTCTGTGTCGTCCGCGATCTTCCTGTTCGTCGCCATTGCCTCGACTCCAATCTGTGGCACGATTTAGGGTATGTGTGTACACGGATCAACCTGCTTGGCGTTGCTGCGATGTCTTTCCTTGTGACAAAACCTCGGCCGTGGCTCGTTAGAAGATGAACAGGTTTCGAACGTCGCTCCAAGACTAAGCGGACCATCCGCTGGCCGACGACTATGTTTCCTGAGGACCGACTCCTTTGCGGCCGCTCAGCACCGATGTGCCGCTCCTCCAAACCAGCCACCTGTTCATCGAGAACAGACGGCTGATCTCAGGGGTCCGCTGGATCGATCGAACGAATGGATCGACCCGATCATTCGATCGTCCGCGAGGATCGTTGTCGGTTTGACACACTACCAAGTTATGGTCGTAGAACGGCTGGCTCAGCCTTGCGCCATCCGGTTGAAGAACAAGAAGGCGGCTCTGCGTGCAAGAAGTTGAATTGAAGCTCGACCTGACTGCGGCTGCCGCGGATATGCGCTTCGAACCGATGCCGAGTGTGGAAAACCTGCCTTTCTCTACTACCGCCTCACGAACACGGCTGCCCGGACCCCAGTGCGGGCGTTTAGGCCACCCTTCCCGCTTCCCAACCCTTCAGGAATGGCAATTGGTTGAGCGTCTTGTTGAGTGGAGAGGGCTGCCTCGCCACGCCTAAAGGTTCCGCGACACGCAGGAGGCGCTAAGGGAAACCGCAACCGAGATGCCTCAGCCAGTTCTTTGCCCTGTCCGGCTCGATGTCGCTGTACCCAACATCGTCATGTGCGCCAGCGCTGCAAAGAACAGCCGGCCGGCGCGCCGGCGCTTGCTGACGCGGTTGGCGGTCGGGGAACATCCCTTCGCGCCAGACAGACTGCCCGTGAGCAAGACGCGGCCCTCCCTTAAAGTTGCGAGCGTCGGTCGCACGTGAACAACGATGACTGCAGACCTCTGGATGGCAGTGGCACGGCGAGCCGCCCGCACTTTGCGCGCAACCACTGTCGGCGCCCGCGGAGCGAAACACTCCGTTTACGTGGTCCTGCTCCATAACCCAACCTTTCCGGCCCCGTCGTCTAATCGCGTCGGGTGCAAGGGGTTTCTGAGATGCCGCTGCCGGGAGTATGGTCGTCTTCGCGGTCGGCATGTGCCGCCGCATGATGGGGCTTCGCGGGGCGACCTCTCCAAGGTTCAGGACGCATTCCGTTGCCTTGGCGGCGGCGGATGCAACGAACGTCGCGGGGTGGGTCGGCCTACGTCCCGGCAGGACGTCTCGTGGCGCCTTGCGACGCGGACGAGCTCGGGCGTCAGGCTGTGGCGCGTGCCACCCTGAATGGCTCACCGGTGATCAGCATGGTGTGCATGATGACGGCGAGTTTGCGGGCCACAGCGACTGCTGCTCGCTTTAAGCCGAGCCGCTCACGCAGCTGCAGCCCCATTTGCGCAGATCGCACTCGGATCGGCTGCGCACGAGCAGCACGGTCGCGGCCTCGTAGAGCAGCCCTCGCAGGTGGCTGTCGCCGCGCCGTTAGATGTGCCCGTCATAGTCGATCTCGCCGGACTGGTAGCGGCCGGTCGTAAGTCCGACCCAGGCACCCACGGACCGTGAGCGCTTGAAGTTGGTCGGATCCTCGATCGCGGTGATGAACGAGGTCACCGTTATGACACCGACGCCCGGGATGGACATGAGGAGCTGGCAGGCATCGCTGCGCCGGGCATCGGCCAGAAGCTTGCGCCCGAGCTCCGCGGCACGGAGGCGGACCGCATGCCAGGCCTCGAGCCTCGGTCAGATGATCGGACCGAGATCGACATTGTTGGCGAGCAGCGTCTCCACCTGGCGCTCGAACTTGCTCCCGGTCGCAGGTGGTACGACAAGCCCGAACGTCTTCATGAAGCCTCTGATCTGGTTCGACAGTTCCGTGCCGATCCGCACCAGGCGAGTGCGTGCCGCCATCAGCGTTCGTGCCAGCATGCTGTCGAAACTTTTAACCCGCACCTCTTTGTAGAACCCTAGTTCGGCACGATGGGTCAAGCCGTCAGCATCGTTGTCGTCTGTCTTGTTGGCGGCCATATCAAGCGCAGCCTTGGCGTGTCGCGCGTCGATGCAGATAGCTGGCAGTCCCTCCGCCGTCAGCGCGTGAAAGAACCAGACCGACAGCGGCCCCTTTTCGAACACTACCCGCTCTGCCGCCGGGGCGTGCTTACGGATCAAAGCCGCGAGTAACTGAGGATCAGAGGCGCACTTGCCACGCCAAACGCGCTTGCCCGCGCGTCGGACAGATACCGCTGTCTCTTTCAGCGAAACGTCAAGCCCGATATACTCACCCATGGCTGTTCTCCGTCCGATGTATGGGCCCGGCTATGAGTCGTGAGCCCGCACCTTCATCTATCGGGGAACAGCCACGTTTTGCGCCATTGCAGATCGAGGTAGCTCGCTCCCGTGATTACCCCATGTTCATCCCAAACAGATAACCGTTTGATGCGCCAGATTGGCCTCCCAAGTACCGAACTGGATAACGGGCCACATCAGCCGGTTGCCCTCGCGCCGGCGACTAAGTGTGGGCAAGCTTTACAGGCCCATTCTATCTGGACCGGTAGCGTGCCAAGAAGGCGTATGACCCTGACGATTCCTACCGCGCCGTTCGACGACCAGAAACCCGGCACCTCCGGCTTGCGCAAGAAGGTGCGGGTGTTCCAGCAGGCGCACTATGCCGAGAACTTCGTGCAGTCGGTGTTCGACGTGCTCGACGGCTTTGCCGGACAGACACTGGTGCTGGGTGGAGACGGCCGCTTCCTCAATCGGGAGGTGATCCAGACAACGATCCGGATGGCGGCCGCGAATGGTTTCGGACGGGTGCTGGTGGGCCTGGGCGGGATCCTCTCGACACCGGCAGCCAGTAACGTGATCCGCAAGTATGAAGCGTTCGGCGGCCTGATCCTCTCCGCCAGCCACAATCCCGGCGGACCGGACGAGGATTTCGGCATCAAGTACAACATTGGCAATGGTGGACCAGCACCAGAGAAGATCACAGACGCGATCTACAGTCGGACGAAGGTGATCGATCGTTACCTGACAATCGACGCACCCGATGTCGACCTTGACCGCTTGGGCGAGACGCTGGTGGCGGGGATGACCGTCGCGGTGATCGATCCAGTCGCCGACTATGCCACGCTGATGGAGCAGTTGTTCGACTTCGACGCGATTCGCGATCTGATCGCGAGCGGCTTCCGCCTCACCTTCGATGCGATGCACGCCGTCACCGGCCCCTATGCAAAGGAGATCCTGGAGCGCCGGCTGGGCGCGCCGACCGGCACGGTGGTGAATGGCACGCCGCTGCCGGATTTTGGCGGCCATCATCCTGATCCGAACATGGTTCATGCGCACGAGCTGTTTCAGCGGATGTTCGGCGCCGATGCGCCTGATTTTGGCGCCGCCTCCGATGGAGATGGCGACCGCAACCTGATCCTCGGACGCAACATCTTCGTAACGCCGTCGGATTCGCTGGCAGCACTCGCCGCTAACGCCCACCTTGCCCCCGGCTACGAAAACGGCCTCAGTGGCATCGCCCGCTCGATGCCGACCAGTGCCGCCGCCGATCGGGTGGCGCAAGCCCTCGGGCTGCCGTTGCACGAGACACCGACCGGCTGGAAGTTCTTCGGCAACCTGCTGGATGCCGGCATGGCGACGATCTGCGGCGAGGAGAGCGCCGGCACCGGATCCGATCATGTGCGCGAAAAGGACGGGCTGTGGGCCATCCTGTTCTGGCTCAACATCCTGGCAGTGCGCCGCGAGAGCGTGGTCGCGATCATGGAGAGCCACTGGGCCCGCTTCGGGCGCAATTATTACGCTCGCCACGACTACGAAGAGGTGGACAGTGCTGCGGCGGGGCGTTTGATCTCCGAGCTACGAGCGGCTTTGCCCGCCCTGCCCGGCCGCCTGGTTCAAAGCCTGACCATCGCGGCGGCGGACGAGTTTGAATATCTGGATCGGGTCGATAGCTCGCTCAGCCGCAACCAAGGGCTTCGGGTGCAGTTCGAAGGCGGTGCCCGCATCGTGTTTCGCCTGTCCGGCACCGGCACCAGCGGCGCAACGCTCCGCGTCTATTTAGAACGTTATGAGGGACCGGACGGCATCCTGGATGCGGATACCGCAGTAGCACTCGCCAATCTCGTGGCCGCTGCAGATGAACTCGCCGGCATCACCGGGCACACTGGGCGTGCGGCCCCGACTGTCATCACCTGACCGGCTAGCGTCCTGGCACGTTGCCATGATCGCTGAGTGGGGTGATCAATAGCAAGGTAGTGGGGTTTCAGCGGTATATCAGCTCGACCCCGAAGTGGACGTCCAGCACCCGTCTTCCGCTTCCCACTTTCGACCGTTCGTTCAGCCATCCTGCTGCTCGGCGAACGCGCGACCTACCTGCCGGCGCAGGCGGCCCAGCGCGGCCCGGTATGCTGTTTGCCAGATCGTTGCTTACCAACGGTAGGGAAGGCGTACCGGCCGACGACCATCTTCGCTACTGAGAGAGAAAGCTTGCTGTTTCACACGATGGTAGGATCGAATGACATTGAGCGGTCCAAGCGCTTTTACGATGTAGTGCTCGGCACAGTCGGGGTGGGCGAAGCGACCCTGAACATGGCGAGCAGCGGTCACACGCGCCTATTCTACCGAGGTGGAAATGGCACCAACTTCATTGTCAGCCAGCCGATCAATGATGAGCCGGCGACAGTGGCAAACGGGAGCACCGTTGCGTTTTCGTGCAGTTCGCCCGAGCAGGTCCGCCGGTTCCACGACGTCGCAGTTGAAAACGGCGGCACCACAATCGAGGCTGCGCCTGGTCCGCGCGGCACGGCGATGATGGGGACGATTTACCTCGCCTATGTTCGCGATCCGGACGGCAACAAGCTTTGCGCGATGCATATTCCCGGTTGATCGCCGCCTGCGACACCGACTGGATCAACAGCTCATACCGTTCGTCTGCCCGATCAGCAGCGGCTGGCGAAGAGGACCCTTGTTTGAACATTCAGCCGGCCGTTTCTGCTTCCCAAAACCGGAATCTCGTTCATCATCAAACGTACTATTGCGAAGGGGCGGCCGGCGTGCTCGGCCGGCAGCGCATTTCAGCATTACCGGCAGCTTAAGCACTCGTTCCCGGTGCCCGCAAGGAAAGCTTCGACACCCGGCGCTTGGCCCGTTTGTTCCGAGATTTCCAACAAACTGGTCGTAGACCGCATGAATGAATGGCCACCATCGAAATGGAGCCATCTCATTTCTAAACGGCAGCTGCGGGGCGTGACCTGCCTAGCGGACTCTGGCTGCGGCGACGCCTGTGTGGACGGCTCTCCGTTGGCAAGGGATGTTCTTTACTGCGCTTGCTGGTCGTGACTCCCATGTGTCCGGCCTATTTGCGCGGCGTTGCATGGCCGCTGGCCCTGATGCCATTCGCGCGGTTCAGGTCCCTTCCAATCTCACGCACTCGAAGTGCTGGGGTCGCTCGGGTTCTCCTGCTCCGGCGCTTTCAACCGGCTTTTTGCTTCAGTTCAGTCTGCCCTTCCCAACTCGTGTAGCGCCCTGGGGCGCGATCTCTCAGGCTGCCGCCAACTCCGGTTCCCGGTAGGGCCCGCCTGTGGCCCACGGCGGTGACGACCCAGTTCGCCGGCTTTGAACCAGCAGCCTCGTGGCCAAAGTAGAGCAGGGCATCAATCGTGGCTTTACGAGAGGTAGGTCTACAGCCTGTCTAACCAGTCTGACTGCCGCGTACATTTGCGAATCGGGGTTGCGGCCCGGCAGTCAGCCTTTTGATAGCTAACATCGAAGTCGCGGTCGGGTCACCGCGCAGTGACCCGGAAGCACACTGCGAACTCGGCACCCGCAGCAAGGGACGCCGCTGTGGCGGTCATGGTGTTGCCCGAGAAGGAAGCACCGTGCGGGTCGCTCTCGTCAGCGCCGATTGCATTGTCATCCTCCATTGTATTTGCACTAGCACAGGCCCCGCCACTGCGTAGTGTGCCCGGAACGTAGCTGAGCGTGGCCGGCAACGCGTCACCGGCGCTAACGAATTGCGCGATGGTATCGCCGGTATTGCGCATCAGGATACAGTATTCGACAACCGCTCCAGGCACGTATTTCGGGTGACTAGTCCCGTTCTGCGGATCGCTGAGCAAGGTGTTGGTCTTGGTCGTGGCAATGGTAGTGGTCGGACGACACATGGTGATGTCATGCAAGGCGACGGATTGCTGGCCGGGAAAGATGGCCGCGCTCGTGTGGTTGCCCACGCTGATGATGATGGTGTCGATCGGCTGGCTGAAGGTGACCACGACATTGCCGACGGCCGACAGGGCCCCCAGCAGGCCATCGCCGACCGCCGTGTTGCCGACCACATAGTTGGTGACACCATTGGTCAGCACCGGGGTTGCAATCGCACCGTTGTAGCGTCCCTCAACCGTGACGAGGTCGGCATAGGAGAGCAGACCGAAATCGATGTCGAACAGACGAAACTGCGCTCCGCGCATGATCGCGGGCAGTGTGATCGTGGTGGTGACGCGGGAACTGCGGGTGGCAAGATCGAACACCTGCAGCAAGGCATTCTGCCCTGTGAAGCCGCCATTCACGGCCGTCTGCCGTATCGGGGTCGGGCCCGAGAGCCCCAGCAGACCTGCGTTCACGAAGGATCCACCGCCGGAGATCGTGCTGGAGATGCTTAGGGGGCCGATCGCCTCGATCTGGTAGCTGGCTGCGGTGGCGCCGGCGGTCCAGGCGCGGTCGTCCCAGTCGAACACCACGGTGCCGGCCGGGCAGGACAAAACGGGCGGCACGCCAGCGGCGCGTTGCGCGGCGGCGGGCATCGCCCAGCCCGACAGGATCAGTGCCACGATGGCGATCGCCCAGCACGTCGCGAAACGCATCGATCCGGATTGCAGTGCAACCAGGCCCATCAGCGGCGCCCCAGCCCAAGGAACGAGAGACTGTCGGCGTCGATCTTCGCGCGCACGGTGGCATAGATCCCCTGATCGGTACTGCGCACCGCGGCAAAGTCGCGGTCGTGGAAACCGCCCAGATTGTAGCCGACCAGCAGCAGCACCCCGTCACCGGGCACGAAGCCGACCTGCGGACCGGCCACCCAATGCCACACGTGGTCCGCGAAGTTCACCCGCGCCGTGATCTGGCCGCCGATCTCGAACCGTTCGCCCAGGCCGATGCGCGTGTCGAACCCGGCCAGACCTGTGAGTGTCGATACGTCGTAATCGCCAAACCCGTCGAGCTGGTGCCGCATGGCCAGAAAGGTACCGATCTCCGTCCGCCGTACCATCAGGCCGCTGCCATCGCGGCCGAAGGGCTGCCAGTTGGCCGATACGCTGCCGAGCATGCGGCGGGAGGAACCGTCGCCGGTGATCGACAGGGCCGTATTGCCGACCGGCCCCGCCAGGCCGGCGACCGCCTGCGCGACATCGTCGCTGCGATATTCCAGCTTGGCGAGCAGCGCCAGCGGGCTGTCCGCCGGCCGCCGGGCGAAGGAGATGGCCCCGTCCAGGATCGCGGACCGCGCGCCCCCCTGCGCCGCGGCCCGGGTCCACACCAGGCCGGATCCGAGCACCGTGCCATCCCCGATCTGCCGGATGACCCCCAAGGTCGCCCCCGTCCGGTCGGCATATTGCCCGTCACGATATTCGCCGCGGACCGATGCGGACCACAGCCCCTGGCGATAGGCGGCACCCAGCGTCGCGGCGGTGAAGTTTTCGAACAGCGCACCGTCCTGACCGATGATGCCGCCGCTCGCGCCCGGGTGCTCCGGATTGACGATGTCGCCGATATCCGCCCCGCCGATCCCGCGACTGCCGTCGATGGTCACGTCCAGCGACAATGCCCCGCTCACCTGCAAGGTCTGCGCAACACCGAAGGCGGCAAAGCTGCGCTGACCGGACTCCGCAATGCCCTGGCGCCCAAGCGTGGTGATGATCCGGCTGCCCTGCCAC
>Ga0210040_10009445_pt1 | contig 11357 bp, 4 predicted proteins | sample CryGeyCG12114_NA_FD_185462 | JGI IMG/M metagenome (GOLD analysis project Ga0210040, IMG submission 185462) | Groundwater microbial communities from aquifer - Crystal Geyser CG19_WC_8/21/14_NA (SPAdes) (version 2) | ecosystem: Environmental > Aquatic > Deep subsurface > Groundwater | place: USA... | reverse complement strand
CCGTTCCAAACAGAGTTTACTAACACAAATTTCATCTTGCGTTTTCAGGTGATTTTAGCTTTAACATGTGCAGCATAGGGCGCTCCCGTTGGTAATTACCTGACTCAGCCTTCGGCTTCGTAATAAAATAGTTCCATGCACGCTCAAAAGAAATCGGACGAGCCTTTCTCCAAATGACTTGGCTTGTCTCCCTACACAACTATTAATTGAAAGAGAATGTAATTCGCAACTCTAAGTCTTGTACGTGATGCATGGACACACAAACAGAGTAAGAACTCTATATAATTGAAGCCAAACTTGAATATACGTCGATAGAAAATGAACACGAACGAAAATTTATCTTGCTTTTTTCTTATACACTACATGCATGACGTAATTAGCAGAAAAATCATTAAGGATAGATGATAAAAAAAATTCCTGTTTCACATGAATACTAGCTCCTATGCATGAAATCGAGAAACAAATCATAGCAAGCACCACTGACTTTCATGATGATAGATTGCATAGTTAGTGGATGAAAAATTTCTTTTCTAGCTAACAAAAAATGCACTAATTTTTAGTCAAAGCATGATCAAGCCGAAAGATTGATTAAAGAAAAATATATATCTCAAAAACCCCAATATATTTTACGAAAGAGAAAACTGAAGGAAACAGATCAGTGTACATGCTACAGTATTTGATAAGCTTTACCGACAGAGTTGACTCCAGCTTAACTATTAGTAAACCGCATACATGCAGAGCTGGTAAAAGCAGATCCAAGATGGATAGCTGTGGGTAGAAAAATCAATTAATTCAACTCGGCAATCGCCGTACATTGATTTGAATGCCGCAAGAGCCTGTCTGTGGTGATCCAAAAGAGACAAGCACCTCATTAATTCATAGCTTTCGCAATGCCATGTGCGTCTAGTCAGTGGTCCATTATGCTCTCAAAAGTATTCATCGACACGAGAGACTTTGTCGGCAAGAGTCATGAGCATAAATGACAAAGCTGACAACGAAATATGCCTCCGTACTAAATGGGTGTTTCATAACGATTGGCCCCTTTTTCAAAAGTTTGAGTGTGATTAATTCTAACTCACAAAATAACTCAGATGAAAAAAAAATCAATTCTGAGTTTGAAGATTTTTATATAAGGTTGACAGCTTCAATACGACTGCACATGGAATTGACTATATTATATATTATGCTGTGACAGGTTTATCAAAATGTGAATGCGGATAAGGATAAGGTAACCAACTCCAAGAAATTTGAAATGAGTAAAAGACTGCTCTCATTCCATTTTCTTGCGGAGAAGGAAATCTTTTCAATTCGGTGACTGCTATATTTGCATGCAAGAAAGGAAATTTGCATGAAAAAGCGTGTATATCACTAGTGCAAGTAACTAACTGTGTATTCTTTGTTCTGCACGTCATGATGGGCTTAGCTTTGGATCCATGCATAGTTAGTTAGGACTAGGAGTCCCAAAGACTGACTGGCTGAGTCTGTTTATGCTGTTTGTACCTTTAAAGTATACAAAGGGTTTACTACTGACAGAGGTATGTATTCTTTTTCATGTTGTTAGAGTCAGATGATCCACTTTCCCTTGTTTTGAATAATAATTATTGTGTCCACGAGGCGAATTTTCTGTGGGATACCATAATAAACAATGATATGTATGCGGGATGTGAGTAAGAGGTAAGGATGATGGGATATTGTTATAGTTGTGTTTTATAATAATACCATGGTCGGAAAGAAAATCGGTTGATATTATTATTCATTCATAGTATTCAAGGTTTTTGTGCAAAATGCAGTAGAAATATTTGCGTTTTGTTTTGAGCTTTGAATGTGACAAATATGAAACTAGCTTGGTATGTTGGATTTTCAATCTATTGATACATTTTAGCGAAATTAAATTGAAAATATAGTTGATTCTTTGTCCCATGTTCAATAAGCTGACAGTGACAGCCCCGTCAACTTTTTTCTTTCATATTCTGTCTTTCTGTGATGCCACCACAAACACCCCACATGGTATAGAGAGCAGCAATAAATACCTAAAGCACCAGCGTGATACAATGTGACATGCATAAAAGTATTGTATATTGCTTGTAAAAACTATTCAGACACGAATCTGAAAAAACGAATTGAAGTGCGGTTTTATTATTCACGAAATCACAGACCAATCCTGCTTGTACAGGCTTAAGATATTTTAATTTGCAGAACCACAAGTTCAGAAACAGTGATTCAATTAATTTTTTGCACTTTCTTGTTTGATTAGTCCCATTGTAGTTTCTCACAGCTAAACAAGAAATTAGACCTAAGTTCAATAAACAGGTGAAAATACTGCTTTCACCTTAATGCGGCGAGTATTTCTTTCACCTGTCAAATTATTATGTTGCAAGCCGTGCCAATATATCAATAAAAACAAAATCCTGCTTAGCAAGCAATACTGATTAGCTCATATTTCTGCCCAGTGCGAACTGAGGAATGCTCACATATACAAATCTACACGCATTATCGATCTTAAAAGAAAAGATACATACTGCATGAAGGTCTCACTTTCTTTTCCTTTTGGTGACAAAGTTGAGCAGAAATAGGCAATGTACAAAGTCCCAAGACTGTATCTGTGGTCTCGTGACTATAGTTAGTCTATGTGGTGTAGAATTCTTTGAGACGGGAATAAGCTGGCGTGTGTTCCCACAAAAGGATGTACTCAATCCAAAAAAAAAACTCTTGAATTTCACATGAACCAAAAGCTTGCAACACATACTATATAATGGTGAGAATCTATGAGCAAAACCTTTAAATTACTTATAATGGCAATAAGATGTGACTTTACCGTTTTATCTCACAATGTTCCGAAAAGTGAACGCCAACAAGAATAGCGCATTCAACGGAAAGAGAAAGTGTCCAAATACAATTTTTGGACAAAAAGTTTACGCACTGGCCAGTCAGTGCACACTTCCCAAGTGAAAGCTCCTTGGCTAGTGGTCATATGTTAGAAATGTAGGAAAACAACTCAGGCCATTAGACACAAAAGAGTCAAAATTTCCCAGCTCTATTCTATTCACTATCCTAAACCAGCTGACTGTATCCTAATCGTATTATACACGATAAAGTTTCACGTATTCCAACCTAACCTGCAAATGTAAAATAGGAACACTAAAAAGTTGAGAATTTGTTAATGGCATCCTAAAAAAGTTTCAAACTCTTCGTGCCTATAAAGATTTACATTTTTTCAACTCTTTTTTTCTGAAATCTTCTGCAGATGAATTATTTTGTCACATTATTCAACCCAAACTGGAGTAAAAAAGTGCCTTCAATGGCAAAAATCTGTAACGTCAGATTCATTCCCATGATAACATTCTTTTTCTTTGGCAATCGCAATTTTTACAACCATTATCGTATCCACTGCAGTATAACCAAACGACTATCTCACGAGAGAATGTAAAAGTTACAAGACGTCAAACTTGCATTCATTTCATATTTCATGTCAGCGCTAGGGAAAGGATTAGACACATAAAACTTGTCCAGTGTTGATTCATTTGAGAGTGCAAAAAAACTGCATGTAACATAGATTTACTCATTTGAAAGAAAAGTGTAACCACTATGCATGACGCCACTGCTTTTGACACTCGGGTATAAATTACTGTACTTTCTAACCAGGGTCTAATTGAAATGTTGCGCTCTAGTTGCCTAATAATTTGCTCAACGTAATAAATCATAACAATATATCTGATGCCTACATAATAATACCTCCCTCGCACATAGCCAGTTTTAGTTTGTACGGTTTATCGTGCCAACAAGCTATGCTTTAGCTTATACTTGAAAACTGCGTGTAGACAGAGATCTTTTATCATAATTTAGGTATGATGCGTAATATGTACACACACACACAGTGATCACCCAAAGGGACTACTTTGTTCTTATTAGTTACTTGTAAACTGAGCATTGTGTGTGCGTTACGTGCGAATGGTCCTTTTCATCAACTTGTTTGTTGTTTTCATATATTGCTATGTTCATTTTGCTTCTGCTAATGCATATGGCTTAACTATAGCCTATCCAAACTTAACGCATCATAACTAACTGGATGGGTAAAGCTTCCTTTATTAAGCAATGAACGCTGAAAGTCTAATGCGATGTATACAGCTTTTATTTGGCTACAAAATGAATATATGTATACAGAGTTGAGTATAATCAGCATCATGTGTTGAGTAGTAAGTACAGAAGTGTATCGTGACTACGCACAGGGCAATAAAAGGAAACAGCTTTTTGATCATTAATGATGGTGAAAGTGTGGGAAAACATGCAAATTTCCCTACTCCAGGAGTCACCGGCTTTTGCTCAAATCTGGTCCTATCATGATGATTGACTATAATATTAGTATGTACGTGGTTTCATTATTCAACCCTGGAAGAAGAAACACGTATGAAACCAACAATTAACGCTCTTGAACGTGGCATTTGTGCCGAAACGTCTTGTGAATCCCTCAGAACTCTCCCCCAATAATCTTCGTGGAATTCTTCCTTAAAATCGAACTCCATTATTTTCAATCAGAGAATTTGAGGGAAACCAGATTCAAAAGTATTGGGAGTGCGGTTTTACCGCGGGGTAGTAGTGGGTCCTCAGGTAACGTACTATTACAAAAACTATGCTATAATTTTACTCCAATCTCTTCTAAATAGGTTCAGAGCAGTAAATGATTTCACAAATTTTCAGAATCTCAATGCTTGACTACAATTATGTATCATCATAATAATATCTCACCCTGATCTCTCCCATACAATGGTTAAATAGCATAGTAAAACTTTGCACACTCATTCATTTGTGACACATACAGCTAATTAGTGCAGATATTGCTAAATATGGGAACATATTTTATTGCTGACTGAGTTGAAACCAAAGTTGGTGTAGAAAAACCATTTCCATCGTGAATATTCGTTTTTCAGGTAGGATATTTGGAAAGTAAATTTTTCACTGTTTGACACAAGGTAACCATGTAACGCCAAACTCAAATAATTTTTGCCCCAATGATCAAAGTTTTGAAAACTGTAGTCAAGAAGAATGGGTTGGCTTTTGATACTACCCAACCAAAATGTATTTCTATATGATCAAACACTTTCTTTACTTTCTCTGTGGTTTATTCATTCAAGTTTGTAGTTAGCACGGAAGCAATATCATTTGAACAAGGCAGTAGACAAAGTTAAGACAGGTACGAAGGTTTTTGTGGTTTTAATATTGTTACAGACTCATATCCCTTACGTTATAATTAATGGAAATTACCGCTTGAACCGACAGTCGACATTGGTTGAATCCTAATTTTTTTAATTGAATCAACTCACTGATTGTATTTGAGTAGATCTACCAATCGAACCTAACAACTAAATTGTTTGAGTGGCTCTTACTAGAGAATTACAAAAGGTGAAAAGTTGGAATGAAAGTGTATAAAGTTGAGCCCATGTGAACGGGTCAATCTAGTTTTCCACTGAACTGTATGTCTCCTTTAGGACCACTCAGAATCATTAAGGTTAGGTACCCTCATTCAATTCAATCCGATCCAAAGGCAATCAAGTAAAATTATCAAAGTTGGTTCGGCTCGTCATCACCATTCTTTAGTTGCAATAGAAGTTGCCTACTTAGATTTCCCCATTACAAAATAAGCACACCTAATCGGACGGGTTTTCGAGAGGGAGGAAATACATGAGCACAGTTTGGAATCCTGTAGAAGAGAATTTAGATGAAACCGCAATTTTACAAGGAAACTTTCCCTTCTCAAGAGTTACAAGCACTATATATTATTTTCGTGAGCTCATTTAAGCTGGCACAAATTTAAACCTATGAGGCATAGAATATAAATTTTCAACTTTGGGGTCCAAGAAAATAATAACAAATCATCATAAAATATTATGATCAAGAGAAAAGTTGGCATAGTTAGTTAGCTAACAAATGTTGTAGTTTCATTAGAATGCAAGTTACAACTCAATTCCAAGGTATATAGAATAGTATTTGTAGATTCATGCATTGAATTTCATTAAAGAATTTAATCTCTACATTTCCTTCTCTCATTATAGCTTCTCGATTATTTATTCAATGAGCTCTAAAGTTATTGGCTGAAATAATTTTGGAATGCAATGCTCACACCAATCACTATTTCATTTCTTCATACTAAAAGATTTCCCATGCTTTAAAACATGATCCGTTTAACTCAATTACTGAACTAAACTTTTGATGAATTTGTTACAAATTGTTTTGAACCAAGTCTAAAAATATTTGAGCAAAGCTTATAAAGTTTTCCTGGCACGTCAAGCCTAAATAGAGCAAGCTAAAGTAAGCGTGTTAAAAAGTGTGGCAAATGATTTTCATCAAATAAACTCCCAATGTTCTTGGCTCCTAATAAAGACAGAGAAAACTTTTTGACCACACATATGCCATTGGAAAAAAAAAGTTTTATCATTGCAGTGACATGTTCACAAAGAGATATGTGATGACTTGATACTTTTCATGATCACAGGAACTCTGTATTAGAACCTTTTGGCTCATGAAAGTGAACTATGGTTAGTAGTATAGTACTGGTAGTCAGGCCGGTGAAATGAAGTGCAAGTTTCCAGAAAGTTAGAGAAGGATACTTTGCATGCAAAAGTTTCAAACACAGTGACAAGATTTATCTGAAGGATGTTCCTATTTCCTCATCCTACTCCAGTGGCATCAGATAAGACCAAAAACTGGAAAACTTTTGGGATGAGCTTAACCAAGTTGATAAAATTGGAATTAAAAGACGTGAAAAAAAACAATTGAGTGCAGATGAAGAGAAAAAAGCAGGTTTTTCCTAAAATCCAACTATCTAAATTCCACATAATTCTTTTGATTCAAAAACTTTATTTGCATTAAAAATAAACTCAATGGCTTTGCAAAGAAAAGTATAACTTTTTTAATCCAAAGTTTCAAAATCACATATTATTGTCGCTGCAAGATTCCATAATCGTACAATCCTCCTGGTCAAAACGAAATACTTGTATGCAATAGTTAAATATGTTTTTGGCCTTTTTCACCTAAAATTTAATTTTTCTCACTCATTTACTATATTAGAGCATTATTAATGAATGAGCGACTCAATTTTGCAAACTTCATTCCTTTCAAGACTCCTTTTGTTGTCTCTTGATTCCTTCTCTCCAAAGTTATAGTGCTTTAGCATTGCTAACTTTAATAACTAACTAACTACAGTGCCCAAGCTGTACGTGAAAACTGTACGAAACCATTGTGTTTGCATTCACCGTTTTAGAGTCTCATTTCGTGGTCCTATTGCATGTGATTCTAATGAACTGAATGCTTCGAAAAAGTAGAAAGTTCCATGCGGGCATGCATATTGGAGACACCGGTTCAGTATTCAGTGGGAGAGACAAGAGGCAATTTCCCATAAAACATAATAACTCTTCATTGGTATGACATAAATTAATGCAATTACTAGAGAGAAACCTATCTGCAGTTATTATTGCAGGAATGGAAAATTTAATGGAAAAGCTTTCAACAGCGGAGCAAAGATGAGATCGTGGGACCCAAAACGTGACAACTCTTCCTTCCTTCCTTTCTTTACTGCTTTATATACTTACTACTGTATAGTATGCGATGACAGAGAGAGATTAAATTTAAATTGTCAATCGCCGTATCTACCCTTGCGGAAACTATTGCTCTTTAGCATGATATGAGTATTCCTAACTGTGAGGATAGCAATAGTTTCAGTACTAGTTAGTAGTAGTGTCTAGCGTGTCTCTAGTTTTGAGCAACTACTTGGTAGGAAAACAAATGAAATTTCTGGAATCTAAAAGAATGAGAACAAAGATTGATGTTCCCACTGAAATATATGGGAGCCAATCTTTTACGATAGCATTAGTACTGGCATGTATTGAGGACCCCATAGTGTAGCAAATAAGCAGGCATGAGAAAAAAGTGGCATGAAAAAGAGAAGATAAATAGGGAAGAAGATAAATTTGGTACACATTATTGATTTGTGTCGCATTTTTGACGATCCAATGCTTGCCATGATTTTTGTGGGGAATGTCAATAAAAATTGCTGACAAATGGAACAAAGAATGCGGTCCAATAAAAAGATGGAGAAAGTGTGGAGCTATTCAACTATTCCGCTCATTTTTTCTTCTCATAGTTTCTCTGCCCATGAGTATGAGAAAGTATTTTTAATGAAATTATATATCTAATTTGGAGATTCTTTGAACCGTGAGTGATTCCCGTCACTCACAATGCTAGCTTGCTAACTAACTAACTAACTAACTAAGGTAGTTTCCCTGATATTGTCATCTAAAGAACATGAGCTCCGGGTAATATTAAATTGAAGAGCAAAGATGAAATTAGATGGCTCGGAATTCAGTGAGGAAGAAAATGTCTATTTCGTTGTGGTGGATGGATTGTACTGGTTGATTTTCAAACCAGTGCACTCATAATGAGCGTCTATGGATTCTGTCAGTTTCTTGTGTGGGTATATCACAGGGAACTAACTGAAGTTGACATATATAGTCACATTACCAAGTAGGCTAAATTGCTTAAATAAGCAGGCTCCAATGACTTCAACTTCTTGGCAACTCACTACCAGGCATTCAAACCAATTTGCACGCTCTTCATCCTCGATTGTAATAGAATTGCATAATTGAGGGGCAACTGTTGACACACTTGGGTAACTAACCATAACCCCTGGCAAATTGCGTAAAGACGAGTGCTACACCTTAACTCCTCTTCGAATATATTGACATGCACAGGAATTTTGCTACCGTTTAAGAAATACGTATATACTAAAAGTGTATTATGACAAAAAAATTCAAAACATTGATTGAGAACTTTAATAACTTCAAAGCCGAGCAACAGCATTTGCCAGAAAGGTCTTTTTTGTCGACATGATATACAACGATGCCGGCACGGCGCTGAAAAAATTTAGCTTGAGCAGGGTCAGTATTTTGTGATGTCGGTTTTGAATTTTTTCGGTACGGAATGCATTAAAAAATTGTAGTCATATGCCTTAGGCAGAAAGAAGCAATAAAATATTACTTACACTTTTCCAGCGATTTTCCATCCATCCACCAATGGCTTGCATTTTCTTTTAAAATTTTCAAATCTTAAAAAACAAAGGTTTTACCTTAAGGTTTTATAGCTTTTGAAATTGTACACAAAGTGCATGAATCCAAATGCTAACTTGTTTGTTGTCTGACTAGAAGATGAATAATATGCCCTGTCATAATAGACTAGATTTTAGCAACACCAAATTATTCTAAGGCCAGAACATTGATTGAAAGCAAACGGTTGAGCTGAAAAAAAATCACTTCCAAATATTTCTCCCGATTTACCACCCTAGAAATTACCCCTGAGCTCAGGTCTGGGACGAGATATATCAGTGAGAGCACAAGAACACTTGAATGATATCAGAAAACTACAAATACTATTCTATATACCTTGATTGAAAGCAGCTTGCACAAGAACGACGAAAGATTTCCCAGCAGGCGATTTTCCTCACTACCGCTGTGCATGTTCACCATTTGAGAGAAATCTTAAATTGTTAGTGCTTAAAAATACATTGAATACTACCATCGGCGTTGGTGAAACAAAGTCCACAATACAAGAGATTGGGATGCATGATCCCCAAAATAGCTTTAAGCGACATCCATCTCAGGCATCAAATTTCGCTCCGTTTTTCTTTAAATAGGAAAATGAAATAAAAACAGACACAAAACTCGTTTATGATGCTATATTTAAGCTGTTAAAGTTGGTTCATAGCTGTCATTGTAAGATGGATGCTAAAAATCAGTTGCATGCGTGTTGAATCACCCTTGACGTGCATTGAAAGGATGTTAGTAGAAAGCCAGTGCTGATCCACAAGACAAACAAAAAGATATCCGTGAGTGAAGACAAAGTGATTAAAATTTCAACACGTTAAATTATTCAGATAGGAACGGAGAAGAAAGCATTTCCTCCAGGACGTAAGCTTTAGTGCAGAGTTTTTAAATGAGAAGACAAGGGGACTGAAAGTTTATTCTTTTCAGAATATTTTTGTGCTCCTTGAACCCTGCAGGAGCGAGAATGAATAATTCAACAAAATTTCGTACATGTGCATCCTCAAGTCCCATTCAGTGACTCTCTGGTGAATTCTTTGCAAATGTAGTACGTTCAAAAATCCACATGATTTCATTCATTCCAGCGCATATTTCATTCCTCTGGCAATTTATTTTACTGCATTTTTAAATCCACGAAATTTACGACACATAAAGTCTAGAAAATTTTTCGGGAACTTGTATCTATTTCCTATTTTTCTCGAGTCAAAAAGCTTTTCACCTTTCCAATAACATTATTATTTGCATACACACAATTTTCAATACCAACTTGATCTCATTTTTTGTTGGGCATTTTCTCCATGCTCTACTTTTGTTAACAACACATCTCTCACCTCTGTATTTTTTGGAAGCATGCCACACGATAATTCCTTCCAAATCCAATTTTCATTCAGCCTTTATATTGTGTTTCACAGATGCTCTTTGGTCACGAAATAACGCACTCACATGACTTGTCATAAATTATCTATTACAAAGGTGAAAAAACTTTTGAAAGCATTAAACCACAAGGGAAAACTTCTTTATCAACCTTAGCCTTCATTTTTCCGCACCACTGTAATTGAGTTACTCGACAGCACAGTCGGACCATTTACTTCATAATGGTTGTGATCGCTCATACTGATGAAACATATCAAGCCCCAAAAGATGTTGGATCCCATGCAAAAACTAACGTGCCAGGAGAAATATAATAAACTTTACTCTTGAGAGCCGCTATTTGTCACTTGTACTGGAATCTGTCTTTTAATATCATCAAAATGGTAACCTAATGCTAAGATTTTAATGTACGACATTCAACAGCATATAAAGTGACTCTCTCGTTTCATCTTATCTGTTTTTAAGTTAGTTTCTACAGACTCGAGTTAACACCTCCAATCTCAATAAAATTATAAAACATATTGGATGGAAGCTAACTAAATTGAGTTCAATCTCCATTGTGCTTAGAAATGCCGCTTGTAAAAGCAATTTACATGACAATAAAGTAATATCGTACAATATACACATAGAAACTCTTCTATATTATTCAAAACCAGTGAAAGTGCCCGTTCTACGAACGGATGGAATCTACACTAACTAATACAAATATTTTGGCATGTTAAGTTATAACAGCTAAACTGAAATTTAGAATAACACAGCGATGATTTAAAACCATCGTGTCTCTTGTTTTCGTTTCTATACTTGAAACTTGGCCAGATAAAAGTTAACCTGACAGCATTCAATCAAAAAGTTTATCCAGATTTCATACTAAATTTATCGAAATTTAAATTTAAAACAACA
>Ga0210040_10009444_pt1 | contig 11358 bp, 10 predicted proteins | sample CryGeyCG12114_NA_FD_185462 | JGI IMG/M metagenome (GOLD analysis project Ga0210040, IMG submission 185462) | Groundwater microbial communities from aquifer - Crystal Geyser CG19_WC_8/21/14_NA (SPAdes) (version 2) | ecosystem: Environmental > Aquatic > Deep subsurface > Groundwater | place: USA... | reverse complement strand
TAGGTCAGCACGTTGGCGCGCCCGGCCTTGATGGCTAGGTTTTCCGCCCGCACCGGCGGCACGGTGTTGATGACCAGATCGTAGCTCTGCAAGGGGTCGATGTCGAGGGCGTCGGGGTGGCCCTGGGCATCACGGTAGTGCACGTAGTTGTACTCCGGCGTGCCCGTCACGTTGTTGATAAACGTGAGGTTGACGTTGCTTTCCACCGGTTTTCCCTGGGCGTCGGTGAGGTTAACGGCCACGGTGGTTTTTCCCAGGGTCTGGGCTACCACATCGTTCAGCACCGTGCGGAAGGTGCTCACGTCGGCGGCGTTGTAGTACTGGCCCAGGCATTCGAGCTGCTTGCCAAACTCCCGTTCGGCCCCAATGCCAATCACGAACGGCTTGAGGAATACCCGCTTGCGCTGCAACGCCAGCGCCGTGGCGCAGGGGTCGCCCTTGCAGGATTCGAGACCGTCGGTGATGAGGATGAGCACGTTGCGCGCGCGCAGGTCGGCCGGAAAGTCCTGGGCCGACTGTTGCAGGGAGTAGGTGATGGGCGTGTTGCCCTGGGGCGTAATCTGTTTGAGTTTCTCCTGAATAGCGCGGGCGTTCTTGCTGGCAAACGGCACCTCCAGCTTCGAGTCCTCGCAGTTGTTTTCCTTGGCCGGATGCTGATGGCCGTACACGCGCAGGGCGAGCTGCAAGTTGGGGTAGGTATCGAGCGAATCGGCCATTTTGGCCAGCATACGCTTAGCTACCTCCATACGCGGGCCCCCTTCCCACGGCGCGTTCATCGAGCCGGACGCATCGAGTAGGAACAGGATGCGCGTGGTGCGGGGCTTCTCAGTGGGCTGATTTTGAGCGTATGCGGAACCCGTCAGCAGCAGGAGTAGGCTGCCGAACAGGAATCTCAAGGTGTAGCCCGGTTTCAGCATATGAATAGGGAGGAACCAGAAGGGCGTCATTTCGACCAGTAAGAGAAATCTCGCGTGCTGATGTCCGTGAGTAACCTACAAAGATTAAGATTACCGTGGCACGCGAGATTTCTCCCGGTGGTCGAAACGACGTTCTTTATAGCATCAGCCTAATAGTCACCGGCTTCTTCCACCAGTAGCTGCTGCAACGCTTTTTCCAGCTGCTCGTCGTTGGGGGCGGTGCCGTGCCATTTATGCGTGCCCATCATGTAATCGACGCCGAAGCCCATTTGCGTATCCATCAGAATCAGGACCGGGCGGCCTTGGCCGAGTAGGGACTTGGCCTCGTCGAGGGCAGGGAGTAGGGTTTCGAACTGGTTGCCGTCGGCTTCCAGCACTTGCCAGTTGAAGGCTTCGAACTTGGCGCGCAGGTCGCCCAGGCCGCCGATTTTGGCGGTAGGTCCGTCAATCTGCTGACCGTTGCGGTCTACAATGGCAATCAGGTTATCGACTTTGTGGTGCGGCGCATACAAAGCAGCCTCCCAGATCTGGCCTTCTTCCAACTCGCCGTCGCCCATCAGCACGTACACGGTGCGGTCGTCCTGGTTCAGCTTTTTAGCCTGGGCGGCCCCGATGGCCACGCTCAGGCCCTGGCCCAAAGAGCCGCTGGCAATACGGATGCCGGGCAGGTGCTCGTGGGTAGCGGGGTGGCCCTGCACCCGCGAATTCAGCTTGCGGAACGTGGCTAGCTCGCTCACTGGGAAGTAGCCCGAACGCGCCAGTACCGAGTAAAATACCGGTGAAATGTGCCCGTTCGACAGGAAAAACAAGTCCTGTCCCACGCCATCCATATCAAACGGCTCCGGGTGGTGCTTCATCACCCGGAAGTAGAGCGACACCAGTAAATCGGTGCAGCCCAGCGAGCCGCCGGGGTGGCCCGAGTTAACGGCGTGCACCATGCGCACGATGTCGCGACGCACCTGCGCGGCAATCTGCTTAAGCTGGGGAATGGTTTTTTCGGGGGTAGTGGCGTTGGCGGCCACGGCGGTTTCCTGCGACATAGGAGTAGGGAGCTAGGGATTGAGGGGTAAAGGTAGCAACGTTTGGCCTACCCCCAAATTTCCGCGCACAGATAGGCCAAACGCTTAAAAAGGCCCCGTAGAGTAACTGCGGGGCCTTTTTAAACAAGCGAAACCGGTTGCTATAGGTAGCTTTACACGAGCTGGTCGGCGTGGTTTTTCGTGTCTACTTTGCTGATGACCTTGTCAATGACACCTTCCTCATTGATCAGAAATGTGGTGCGCACGATGCCCATGTAAGCGCGGCCGTAGTTTTTCTTCTCTTGCCACACGCCGTAGTCCTGCACTATTTTCTTGTCCGTGTCGGCGAGTAGGGGGAAAGGCAGGTCATACTTCACCCCGAATTTCTTGTGCGAGGCCTCATCGTCCACGCTCACGCCTACTACCTGTATATTCTTGGCCGTCAGCTCCTCGCGGTGGTCGCGCAGGTTGCAGGCCTGGGCCGTGCAGCCGGGCGTGTCGTCCTTGGGGTAGAAGTAGAGGGCCACCTTCTGGCCGCGAAAGTCGCTGAGGGTAACGGTGTTGCCGTCCTGGTCGGTGGCGGAGAAGGCAGGGGCGGTATCGCCGGATTGTAGGGCCATGAGAAAGTACAGTTGGGGTAGGAAAACAGGTAGATGTCGCTCGGTACGCGGGCCGTGTTGTGCACTAGGCGGACACCGGCATTTGCTCAGTAAACAGGAGTTTCTCAACCGGGAATCCCTTCCGGCGGCCTTCTTCCACCAGAAGCGCGCGCACCTCATCGGATAGCTCGGGGGTGCGACTTAGCAGCCACAGGTTCTTGCGGCTGGGCTCGCCTACCAGGGCGTAGCCGTAGCTTGGGTCGAGGGCCAGAATCCAGTAGTCGCCTTCGAAGGGCCAGAAGAAGCTGACCTTTAGCTTGGCGTTGGATTTCTTATCCACCACGCGGGCAGTGCCTTCCACCTTCTTCACCTTGCCATCGGGGGCGTTCTGGTGGCACACGTTCACCACCGTTACCTTGCCGTTGGGGCGCACGGTGTAGCGGGCCGTCACGCCTTCGCAGCCTTTTTCAAAGGAGGCCGGCAAACGGGCAATTTCGTACCACAAGCCCGCGTACCGGGCCAAGTCGACATACAGCACTGTTTTCAGGGGCGGATATTGGCGGGACTTGGCGTACAGGGCAGCAGTGGCGGCTACGGCCGTAGCGGCGACCGTGAGCAGGGCGGGGCGACGAATTTGCATGGCTGATTGAGTTAGCGCGTAAGAGAATTCAAAACCTTTTATACGGGAAAATGAGGCTGACTGACTAGGCAGTGCATTTTTCTGGATTTCTGCCTGATGCGCTAGCGCCCCGAAGTACTAAGCCGCAACACACTCACCTACAGCGTAAAGTGCAGCACCTTTTCGTTGCCGGCCTGGTCGGTGAGGTACAGCTCGGCGGGGCCGTGCAGGGGTGGGCCCAGCGTGTCCTGCTTCTCCGTGAAGAGGGTAGCGTTCTTATACTCGTAGCGCAATAAGCGCCATTGTCCGTTCACCAGCAGCCGGTAGCTGCTCAGGCCCGAGAGGTTGTCGCCCACGGCAAACACGACCCCTGCCGGCCCCTTGCGCACCAGCCGCCCCGAGGGGGCAACGGTATCGGTCAGGACGCGAAACGCGCCGAAGTTCTTGATGGGCGCCGTAATCTGGTTGTCCTCCCACTTGCCGCCCTGGTAGATCTTCCCGCCCTTGCTGTTAATCATATACACGGCCGAGCGGGCTTTGTCGGGCACGTCGGAGGTAGGGCGCAGGGTGAGCTGCAGGGGTTGCAGGAGTGGCGTGCGGGCGCTCTGCACCGTCCAGGTGCCACCGGCGGTCGGCTGGTAGCTGGTGCGCAAATACAGCGTGTCGAAAAGCGTCCGCGGCCCAAACTTCAGCCCCAGAAACCGATTCGTGAACGAGTATTCCTGGCCCGACGCAATGGCGGCTTGCTGCTCGAAGCGGCGCCCTACCCCGGCAAAACTCATGGAGTCGGGCAGGCCGGCGCGCAGGTCGAACAGGTACACGTTCTGACTCTGCACCGTATAGCTGGGGCGAAGCTGCAAACGCCGGGCGCCGCGGTACAGCGTCAGCGGACCACCTTGGGCGCTGGTATCGGGACCGGCAGCAGTTACCTTCAAAATGTTGCGCACAATATCGTAGCGCAGAGCGGGGCGGGGCGGAGTGCTGCTGCGGGTTTTATGGTAAGCCGCTTGCTGACCGCGCAGTACAAATGATAGCGGCGTGGTATTGCCGTAGGAGTCGCTCAGGCGCATTTCCACGCGGTAGAGCTGGCCGTCTTCCACCAGCAGCGTGCCTTTGGTGGCCGCGTCCACGGTGTAGAGGGGTAGGGTGTTGCCGTCGTCCAGGAATAGCTTTTCCATCGTGCGGCCGTTCATGTACTGCCAGTCGTAGTCGATGTGGTCCGAAATCTGGCGTGACTCGGTGAAGGGCACCCCGTTCACCACGTGCTGGTAGAGCGGCTGCCCGTTCACGAGCACCTCCACCTTTTGCAGGCCGTTGCGGTTCCAGGCACCATCGAAGCGGTCGAAAGCCTGCACCAGCAGCCCTACCTTGCCAAAAGCCGCAATGGTATCGGGGTAGGCGTAGAGCGTGCCGGGGGTAGGCGTGGTTTTGGGCACGAATACGCGCTTCTCGAACAAACCCTGCACGCGGGCCTCAATGCCGAGGGGCTCCACGGCAAAAGCCTGGAGGGTAGGGGCCGTATGATCCTGAATCTCAGCGAAGCCATTCCACTGCAAGGGGTTCAGCTGCCGGTCGTCGGCGTCGCGCACCTCCCAGTGCAGGTGCGGCCCGCCCGAGCCGCCCGTGTTGCCCGACAGCGCCACCACCTGCCCGCGCTGTACCGGGAACTGGCCCTTATCAAAAAACAGCTCCAGCTCGTAGGTCTGCTTCTGGTACTGGCGCCGCAGCAGCGTATCAGCCACCGGCCCCAGGAAGTGGTTGAGGTGCCCGTACACCGTCGTCAGGCCGTTGGGGTGGGTGATGTAGAGCACGTTGCCGTAGCCGAAGCTGCTCTGCTTGAGGCGGGAAATGTAGCCCTCGGCGGCAGCGTGCACGGGCAGGTCAATGCGGCTATCGGTTTTAATATCGAGGCCGCCGTGGAAGTGGTTGGGGCGTATCTCGCCCATGCTGCCGGCCAGAAAGTTTTGCTTTCCGGGCTTAATAGGAAACAGGAAATAGTCGGGCGCCACGGCTGGCGCTACGTACGCCCTGCGGGGCACGGCGGCAGAAGTGGTATCGGGCGCCGCGGGGCGGGCCGTAGGCGGGGCCGGCACTTCGCCACCAAACGGAGCGGGCCGCAGGCTCATGGTCGTTAGCAGCACGGCAACCGCCGTAGCCACGGGGCGCCAGCCGAAAAGAAAATCGGGCATCAAGGAAAGCAAGAATAAGAGAGTAGGGGCGGCTTGCAGCCGCCCGTTACGCATGGCTGGGAGTAGCAAAAAACAGGCAGGCGCCACAACGGCGGGCGCGTGTAATGCGCCCCTACTTCACGGCCACGTCCAGCACGCGGTCCTGCTCAATGAAGCCGGTTAGCTGGTCGCCTACCTTCACGGGGCCTACGCCGCTGGGCGTGCCGGTGAAGATCAGGTCGCCCATTTTCAGGGTGATAAACTTGGAAATGTAGCTGATGATGGCGTCGAAGGAGTGCAGCATCATGCCCGAGTTGCCCTGCTGGCGGACCTCGCCGTTCACTTCCAGCCGGAAGTTGATGTCTCTCACGTTGGCAAACTCGCCCACGGGCTTGAACACGGTGCCCAGCGGCGCCGAGCCGTCGAAGCCCTTAGCCAGCTCCCAGGGTAGGCCCTTGCTCTTGAGCTTGCTCTGCAAGTCGCGGGCGGTGAAGTCGATGCCCAGGCCGATGGCGTCGTAGTAGGTGTGGGCAAACTGCTCGTCGATGTGCTTGCCGTTTTTGCTCACGCGCAGCACCAACTCCAGCTCGTAGTGCACATCCTGGGAAAAATCGGGGTAGAAGAAAGGCTGGCCGCGTTGGAGTAGGGCCGTATCGGGCTTGGCGAAGATGACGGGCGCGTCGGGCGTTTCGTTCTGAAGTTCAGCAATATGCTCGGCGTAGTTGCGGCCAATGCAGAGAATTTTCATAGCAGATTGGTTAGGCGTTATGCAGTGGTCGGTTGTCAGGAGGGGGCGGTTGTCATCCTGGCAACTTGCAGTGGATAACGAGGAAAGCTGCCCAAAATTACCCCTTATTTCGCGGGGCGCAACCCCAAAATAGGATCGTTCGCGCCCTCAACCAGGGGCGCTGCCAGGTAGCAGCAAACATTTTACCCGCCGTTTGCCGTATAGCAAACCACCTATTGTCAACTGAATACCGAATCTGTGATGGATTTGGTTAATGGCTGTTCTATCCGTTCTCCCCTCACTCCAACTTGTTCAACATGTTTAAAAAATTAGCCCTACTCTCTTGCTTGGCTATAGCCACTGCCTGTTCCACCGTGCCTATCACGGGTCGCCGACAGCTCAGTTTAGTTTCTGATAGCGAAGTAATTGGCCTAGCCGCGCAGCAATACCAGCAAGTGCTGGATACCAGTAAAGTGGTGAACAGCGGCACCCAGGCCGCGATGGTGAAGCGTGTGGGTCAGCGCATTCAGACGGCTGTGGAAACGTATTTTCGTCAGCAAAACCAGTCGCAGCAGCTGGAAGGCTACCAGTGGGTATTCAACTTGATTCAGGACGACAGTCAGCAGAACGCCTGGTGTATGCCCGGTGGTAAGGTGGTTGTGTATACGGGTATCCTACCCATCACCCAGGACGAAAACGGCCTGGCCGTAGTAATGGGCCACGAAATTGCGCACGCAGTAGCCAAGCATGGCAGCGAGCGGATGAGCCAGGGCTTGGTGCAGCAACTAGGTGGTCAGGCCCTGGGGGTGGCCCTGTCCGGCAACTCGGCCATGACCCAGCAAGTAGCCGCGCAGGCTTTTGGTATCGGTTCGCAGCTGGGACTGTTGCGCTACGGCCGCAACCAGGAATCGGAAGCTGATCATTTAGGTCTTATCTTTATGGCTATGGCTGGTTACGATCCGAAGGGGGCAATTGAGTTCTGGCAGCGCATGGATGCCCGCGAAAACCAGGCTTCACCGCCCGAGTTTCTTTCCACTCACCCCTCAAATGGCACGCGCATTGCCGATATCCAGCGTGAGCTGCCGCAGGCGCTCAAATATTATAAGCCCCGCTAACTTCTCGTCCTCGTGCCGTCTTTCGTTCTCCCCCTGCGCTCTTGCTTCCGTCTGGCTTTCGGCCTACTCCTGACTCTATCGTTGCTATCGGGCTGCGAAACGTCTAAGAATAGCTTTTCCGAGCTAGGCGTCGATAACGACGACCCTGAGGCGGCGGAGCGGCGGCACAAGATGGAATCGTCTAGCAAGCAGGTAGCGCGCGTGACGGAAGGCAAGGTGGAATACGTGGTGCCGCGGGCCCAGTTGGCGAAAGGCTTTATCCAGCAATTCGCCGATGGCACCGTGGTGGATCGGGTAACCATCCGTAAAGTGCAGGAAGCGCCCTCCGATCCGGCCACGTACTACGTAGTAGGGCTGGGGCTGCACAACGGCATGTTTCAGGCCATGGCTATTCCGTTGCAGACTTCCTCTGATAACTCGCTCTACCTCAGCTCCAACGCGGCGCGCTATATTATCACCAGCGTGGGCTGCAACAACTGTTTCTTCAATTTCGAGAAGAACCGCATCATCGGAACTACCTGCGAGGAAAACACCGGCGGCAGCCGCTGCGACCTGCGCGTAGTGGACAACAATACCTTTTTCCCGCGCCCATGAGCCGCAAATGGATTTTACGCCTGACGCTCACGGCCTTGGCCCTACTCGTCACCACCGACCGGCGCCGGCCCAAGCCAGCCCCCGAGGAGCCCGCCAAGAAATAGAGAAGGCCCGCCAGTATGGTGGGCCTTCTCTATTTCTTGCAGATTCAAGGAGTAGGGCGTTACCGCACTACCTCCTCCGCCAGCCCTACCAGGTCCAGCCCGTCGAAGGTGCCGGAGGTCATCATCAGCAGGTTCGCATCGTGCCAGTCCTGGGCATGCAGGAAGGCTGCCAACGCCTGGCTGTCAGTAAACACGCGCAAGTCGGGGCGCTGGAAGGCTTCCTGCACGGCTTCGGGCGGTAGGGCCGGCAGGCGCTTGTGCTCCAGTACGTGCGGGTTAAAGTACACCACCGCCACATCGGGCGCATCGAAGGTGTGGGCGTATTGGGGTAGGAACGCTGGGTTGAGCGAGCTGAACGTGTGCAGCTCCAGGCAGGCTACCAAGCGGCGCTTCGGGAATTGCTGTTTCAGGGCCGTGGCCGTGGCTTGTAGCTTAGAGGGCGAATGCGCAAAATCCTTGTACACCACCGAGTCTGAACCCTCCCGCACCAGTTCCAGCCGCCGCGCCGCGCCCTTGAACGTCGCCACGGCTTCGTAAAAATCCTTGCCTTTGATGCTCAGGCATTTGCACACCTCCTTGGCCGCCGAGATATTGCGCAGGTTGTGGTCGCCGAATACTTGAATAGGTACTTCCTCGTCGCGCTTGGTGATGAGGTAGGTGCGGCCATCGCGCACTACGTGCTCGTGGGGGCCGTAGCCCACGTAGGTCACGCTGGGGTTGGTAGGCACCGTTACGAGCTGCACCTGCTCGTCGTCCTGGTTGTAGATGAGCGTGCCGGCCTTGGGCGTCATCTCAGCAAAAATCCGGAACTGCTCGCGGTAGTTTTCCTCCGTCGGAAACACGTTGATGTGGTCCCAGCTAATCCCGGAAATCACGCCGATGTGGTGATGGTAGAGGTGAAACTTGGGCCGCCGGTCGATGGGTGACGACAAATACTCATCGCCCTCGATGATAATGAGCGGCGCCTCGTTGGTGAGTTGCACCATCAGGTCAAAGCCCTCTAGCTGGGCCCCCACGGCGTAGTCGAACTGCCGACTGTGGTGGCGCAGCACGTGCAGGATAAGCGAGGTGATGCTGGTTTTGCCGTGCGAGCCGCCAATTACTACGCGCTGCTTATCCCGGCTGGCCTCGTAGATAAACTCCGGAAACGAGTACACCCGCAGGCCCAGCTCCTGGGCGCGTAGCAGTTCAGGGTTGTCGGGGCGGGCGTGCATGCCCACAATTACCGCGTCGAGGTCAGTGGTGATCTTCTCCGCAAACCAACCCTCCGCGGCGGGGAGTAGGCCAGCGGCTTGCAGGCGGCTCTTGGCGGGCTCAAAGATTTCGTCGTCGGAGCCCGTTACGTGGGCCCCGCGGCGGTGCAGCGCCAGCGCCAGATTGTGCATGATACTTCCCCCGACGGCAATCAGGTGGAGGCGATGAAGGGGTAGGGGCGTTGCGGCCATGCGGCAATAACGAATAAGCGTAGCAGATAAACGGCAAAGGTACTAGGGCTGCCGGGAAAAGCGACAGCGCCACCATTTACCCGTAGAAATGCATCGGTATTGACAAAAAATAGAAGAATAATAATAAAATTTTGTGCTGTTTATCAGAGGTTTAGAGGCGCTCAGAAAACAAAAATGAGTAGGCAGGGTAGAAAGCTACTATCCCATGTAACGCCTTGGATACCCCAAATATAGCCTCTAAGCAGAACCGTACGCGGGTACTAATTCGGACAAGATACCGAAAACAAAGCGGATAAAACAGGCCCAAAATCTGCGCCGTAGCCGTTAGCTTTGTGCCCCCTTTTGGGTTAGATTTGCTAAACACACCATGAACGACCAGATGGATGACCGCCTGAAACAATCGGCCTCGCGGGCCAAAGCCGCTTGGACCGGCCGCCCCCCGGCGCTGTCGATGACGGCACCGGCTGGCAAGCTGCCGCCCCAGGCGCTGGAGCTGGAAGCGGCCGTTTTGGGTGCCCTCATGCTCGAAAAAGATGCCCTGACCACGGTTATCGATATTCTGAAGCCCCAGAGCTTTTATAAAGAGGCGCACCAGCACATCTTCAAGGCCATCCTGAGCTTGTTTGATAAGTCGGAACCGATTGATATGCTGACGGTTACGCAGGAACTGCGCGAGTTGGGCGGTTTAGAGTCGGCCGGCGGCGCGCACTACGTGTCGCAGCTCACCTTCAAGGTCAACTCGGCCGCCAACATCGAGTTTCACTCCCGCATCATCACCGAAAACGCCATTAAGCGGGAGCTGATCAACATTGCCAGCATCATCCACCGCGACGCGTTCGAAGACACCACCGACGTATTCAACCTGCTCGACAACACGGAGCAGGCCCTGTTTGAAGTTTCGGAATCCAACATCCGCAAGAACTTCGACGACATGCGCAGCCTGATGGGCAAGGCCATCAAGGAGCTGGAAGAAAAGAAAAATCAGAAGGACGGCCTTACCGGCGTGCCCAGCGGCTTCTCGGCCCTGGACCGCGTGACGAGTGGCTGGCAAAACTCTGACCTGGTGATCATTGCGGCTCGGCCCGGCATGGGCAAAACTGCGTTCGTCGTCTCGGCCATGCGCAACGCGGCCGTGGACCACAAGAAACCGGTAGCCATTTTCTCGCTGGAAATGTCGTCGATTCAGCTGGTGAATCGCTTGATTTCGGCGGAAGCGGAGCTGGACTCGGAGAAGATCAAGAAGGGCAACCTGGCCGACTACGAGTGGGCGCAGCTTAACCACAAGATTTCGGCCCTGTCGGCGGCCCCTATTTTTATTGACGACACGCCTGCCCTTAGCATCCGGGAGCTGCGCACCAAGTGCCGCCGCCTGAAGGCCCACCACGATATTCAGTTGATTATCATCGACTACCTTCAGTTGATGACGGGCAATACGGATGGGAAAGGCGCCGGCAACCGCGAGCAGGAAATTGCTTCTATCTCGCGGGCGCTCAAGGGAATAGCCAAGGAGCTGAACGTGCCCGTGCTGGCACTGTCGCAGCTGTCGCGCTCGGTGGAAACCCGCGGCGGCGACAAGAAGCCCCAGCTAAGTGACCTGCGTGAATCCGGCTCCATTGAGCAGGACGCCGACATGGTGGTGTTCCTCTACCGCCCCGAGTACTACAAGATTACGGAGGATGAAATGGGCAACCCTACCCAGGGCATGGGCGAGGTTATCATTGCCAAGCACCGGAACGGCTCCCTAGAAACCGTGCAGCTCAAGTTTATCGGTCGCTTCACCAAGTTTGCCGACCTCGACGGGGCCGGTGGCTTCGACGCGGGCGAGTTCAACACCGGTGCCTTCCCGGCCAGCACCTTCGACGAAGACCCGAGCGGCTTCGCCCCGAATACTATCCGGCTGGGCTCGCGGATCAACAACGATGGTCCGCCGCCCCAGCCGTTTCCGAAGAGCAACTTTGGGAACGAAGATCCACCGTTTTAACCAAGAGAAAAGAGAAAAGCCAGGTAGAACTACCTGGCTTTTTTTGCGTTACGCCCATGCATCCCCAGCT
>Ga0210040_10009443_pt1 | contig 11358 bp, 12 predicted proteins | sample CryGeyCG12114_NA_FD_185462 | JGI IMG/M metagenome (GOLD analysis project Ga0210040, IMG submission 185462) | Groundwater microbial communities from aquifer - Crystal Geyser CG19_WC_8/21/14_NA (SPAdes) (version 2) | ecosystem: Environmental > Aquatic > Deep subsurface > Groundwater | place: USA... | reverse complement strand
CCGCGCCGATCTGGGGTGCGCCGTCTGTCCCTAGGGCGGATGTTGTGCCGTCGGCCCGCCCGATCGTGCTTGCCCCGGTGCGCCAGACTACGGCCGCCCAGCCCGCAGTGCTCCCCTCAACTCTCAGTTCGCCCGAAACCACCGGCAGCGTTTCCTCCTCGGTTGAAGCCGAGGGGCCAAGTGGCAATGCCCGCGTGTTCGAGGTCCAAAAGAAACTCGCAGCGCTGAAGCTTTTCGATGGCGAGGTCGACGGTTATTACGGGCCACGCACAGCCCGCGCCATTCGCGCTTTTGAGGAAGCGCGAGGCATGAAGCCGCAGGGCGCCATGACTTCGGATGTTGTTCAGGCCATCCTTGCGGCGCCGGTCGGCAGCGTCTCGCAACGCGCGACCGAGCCCGCGCCCGTTCGCCAGCCGATGCCAGCCGAGCAGCTTGGCTATGCGCCGACTTCCGCCAGCCCGATGCCGCCCCTGGTGAACGGCGATGGCACTCTTGCCGCGGCGGACCCGCAGCAGACCGCCTCGATTCCGAGCGGTGGCGACACGGTGAGCGCGCTAATTGCAGCAGGAGAGGCCGAATTGCCGGCCTTGGCGGCAGCCGAGCCGCAAGTGCAGCGAGCCTCGATGGGTCCGGCCAGCATTGATGCACCGATCATCGAGGCACCGGAAAACAATGACACCATCGTCGTCAAGATCCAGAAGGGTCTTGCAAGCCTCGGCTTTCTTGCCGGCACCATTGATGGGGTGGCGAGCGATCGGACGGCGAAGGCCATTCGCAACTTCGAGGTGTTCAATAACTTCCCTGTGTCGGGCCAGATCACGCCCGAACTGGTGACCATGCTGGCCGATGCGGGTGCGAGTTTCTAAGCTTTCCTTGCGCCCGGCGATAAGGTAGCTGACCCCGATGCTGCGCAGCGATCTCTGGTGCGCCGTGTTTGTGCGGCGCCACAACGACCTCGGTCACTTTTGCACGGTTTCGCGGCGGGGCGACGCCATCGCGGGACAGGTGTTCATCGAAGTGGACCACCTGAACGGCCAAGTGTCGCTCTACACGCCTGCGCCGTCCGCCATGGTGCCCGAAGGAAGCGAAGACCGCTTGTTCCAGCGGCGTTTCGATCATGTGCCTCCAGCGGACGTGAAGGCCCGCATCGCGCGCGAGGCGGATTTTGATCCCGATCTCTGGGTGCTGACGCTGGAATTGCGCTCAGGCGATCTCGGCCTGCTGGTGGTGCGTCCTGATATCGGCCAGGCCAGCTGGCCAACCCCCGGTCGGTAGAAGACGGGCCGATTGTTGCGACGACGCTGCCGGCGTCGCCGATGAATGGCTTCTGTTTGCCTCAGCTCGCCTTGCGATTGGTGCCGATCCGAGCCAGCGCCTCGATGGCTTGTTCGACGGCCGGGCTGGCAAAAGCGCGCTCGTGCCGGCCGCCGGTCGCAAAGGGGCGATATTCGGGCTTGCTCATATCTAAGAGGTTCACCTCACCGCGCCAGGCGCTCATCAGGTAAGCCATGGCATCGACGCTGACGCTTTCAAACAAGCGCGCAAATTCGCTGAGCGCCGGCGAGCGGTCCGCATCGTGCGAGGTGGCGTGGATCAGCACCTTCAGCCCATCATAAGCGGTGCAGCCGAAGGCGCGCAGGATCACAAACAAGGCCGAGCCGGACACATCGTGTGCGATCTGGGCGCACCGCACCTCATCAAGCCCGGTAATCTGGATCAGCAGGCCCGTAACCTCGGGTCGGCGATTTTCTCCAAACAGCTTCATCAGTGCCCGGGTAAACTCAGGGGTGGCGACCGAAAGCTGTTCCAGCGTCTTGCGGATCGGGGCAACCGGCGTTTCGCGCTGGGCGAAGGCCTGGATGACCTTGATGCGGTAATCGTCTGACAGATCGAAAAACGCCGGGGCGAGCAAGGCTGAGTCGAAGTCTTCACGCGCAGCAAGGGTTTCGGCGACCAGATGGTCCATTTGTGCCGAACGGGCGAGCGCTGAAAGGTAAGGGCCGCGTGCAGCGATCCGGGTGTTGGCGGCAAGGGCGCGATATACCTTGCGGCTGTTGAGCTGAAACAGCTTGGCGAGCACCACATTGCTGATGTCATCGCGCCGGGCGATTGCTGCTGCGGCACCGATGTCGAGGCGCTCCAGCACCGTCAGCATGGTCGCCTCGGAGATGTTTGACGCACCTTCCAGAAAGCCGGTCAGATCGTCCCCGATATGGGTGACCACCAGTTCCTCAAGTGCTGGGGAGAGCGAGTCGGCGCGGCCCAAAGTGGCGGCAGCCTTGATGCGCGCCGGAGGTGCAGCAAGCGGAAACAGCCGTGCGGCGAGGGTTTCGAATTGTTCGAGCTCGGCCGAGGTCGGCTTGCCACGGCGCGCAAAAGCGTCGCAAGCCGCGACCAGCAGGGTGTTGGTGCGATCGGTGCCGCCGGTCTTGATCAGCAGCTGAAATGTTTCGTAGGGCTGAAAGCCAATGCTGGACAAGTGAAGCCTCTCGGGAACGGCGCGAATCCGTGTTGCCCTCATATTTTCCAGCAATCGTTAGCGGACTGTTAACCTTGCGGATCTCTTAATCGCACTTGCCGGACAACGCATCACATTCGGCTCGAAAGCCTCCGGAAGTCCGGGAGGGTTGCGAACGTGCCTTCAACACGCCCTGGACAAGCGGGAGGCCAATTTGGGCAAGATCATCGAATTTCCACGGCAGGAACGCCCGGTTGAAGAGCGGCTTGAGGCGGGCCCTTTTGGCCAGCTGTTGATGTTCACCGGCGTTCGCTACGAGCGGATGGTGACGGTGGCGCAGGACAGTCCGCGTACGCCGCAGCCGGCTAATCCGCGCCGCACGCAGGGCTAAGATCCTATCGTGGTCCGAGGCGTCCTGCTTGCCGGAATCGTTGCACTTTCGCTTGGTGGCTGCGCCCGCCCGGTGGGCGACTTCGGGCGCGCCCAGCCCAGCTTCACCCATGACGCTCTGTTGCCCGCGATCGGGAAGGGGCGAGCCGATCTTGCGGGCGAACCGGTATCCCGTTTCAACCAGACCGATGCTGAGCGCGACATGCACAACCGGATCTGGCGTTTCCTTGTTTCGCCGCGAACGGTGGACTGGTCGTATGACTTCGCCACGGAAATGCGGCGCACGCGGCTCGGTCCCGACCTCAGTACCGAATTCGGGGTGCACCGGTATTACCGCTTTTTGCAACGCACTGAGTTTGCGTCGTCACCCGTGCGCTACCATCGCATCGACGAGGACATCGTCGATGACCTCAACACCCTGCCATCCACTTTTGCTGCCGTTTGCGCGGTTATCGAAGTGGATCGACAGCGACAGGTTGCGCTACGTGCGGTGGGTGGAAGCGATGGTAAGCTCAGGGGAGACACGGAAGCACGGCGGATTGAGAACCAGGTCAGCATCGGCTGGTTTGCCGCCGCTTTGCGGTACCGCGCTGAATCGTATTCTTATGCGCTCGACCATTTGTTGGTCGAAACCCCCCACGAGGAAGGCCGCCTGGTAGACCGGCGGCTCCAATTGCTTGCCCCCTACGTTCGCTGGGCCGGGATGGGCGAGTTCTGCCAAACGGCAGCCGTCAGTGCCGGGGTGCACAAGGGAGACGTGCGGGGGCGCGTGCTGATGAGCCCACCCAGCGAAGGCCCCTACCGCAAATAGGGCGGCCCAACCTTACTGAATGTTGCCGCAGGTCAGCCCGGCCAGGGCATCGCGGTAGCGGCCGCGCATCGCCGGATAGGGGGGGTGGAGACGAACGGCGATAAAAACCTCATCGTCTCGTGATTCCACAATCAGCAGGCCATCGGCAACATCAAGCTCCTGCTCGGCAAGGAGCCGCGTCTGGGTCGGATTGAAAATCCCGAGGTCAAGGTTTTGCCCGATGCCATCGCGATTGGTGGTGGAATACACCACGACGCCAGCCGGATTGACCACGCTCAGCGACCAGAAGCCATCGGGCAGCACGCCGCTGACTTCCGCGGGCGCTTCGGAAATGTTGAGCTGGCACACGGCATAAACCAGCTCGGGGTCGAGCCCGAACGGGTTGGGTGCGCCGGGCGGTACCTCGGGCAGGATTTCGATGCGGTTCTCGGCGTTGAGCGCGGTGATCTTGGTCCAGATGTCGCGCGAAGCAAAAGTGGGGAGGGCGAGGATGACGGCAATGTGGATGATGCCGCCCAGCAGCACGCCCGCAAGCAGGTAGAGCAGCGTGCGAATCATAGGCAGGCCTCGCGCTCGATGGCCGGCATGGCATCGACGCTAGGGCCAAGCCCGCCGAAAACCGCCGTGTCGTACAGCGTCAGCGAAAGTGCGAACGGACCCTCACCGGTGATTTCGAGCCAGTTCTGCGGCGACAAGGTTTTGCCGATATACACCAGAAGCGTGCCGTCCGGCTGGCGGGAGATGCGGGCGCTGTTGAGAGCGGCTTCCGCGTCGGGCCGCGCGATGTTGACCCCTTCGGCGTCTACCGCCACCAGTGTCCAGAAACTTGCAACCGGCGTGCGGCCAGTGAGGCGGTAACGGCAATTGCGCGTGAGCGGCTGTCCTTGGCTGTCCGCTGTCGCGGTGAACTGCAGGCCTTCGCTTTGTCCAAGCTGGAGCCGGCCGTCGCGGGCGAGATGGGCGCGCGTATAAGGGTCCGGCGTATGGGATCCTGCCTGTGGCCAACTCGCCCACGGCCCGAACTGAAACGCGCCAAACAGCCGTCCGTCGGTGAGGGCGAACCACGACAGCCCGAAGCCGACGGCCAGCGCCACGGCGACGGTGGCAAGCAGGTGCAGGACGAAGCGCAATGGGGGTTACAGGTTCGTCGCCGGCACGGATGGCGCAAGCGCAGCCTGGTCCGCCACCGGGCGACTGGCGCGCAAGGTGGCGTTCAGGGCATCGGCGACATCCAGCAGCTTTTGAGCAGCCTCGGGCTTGAGGGTAGGTGGACGCTCGGCCGGCGGCTCTGTCGGAACGGCGGTGGCATCCGCAACGATGGTCGGCACCGCTGCGGGCGCAACGTCGTCAACGCCGGGAACGGGCTTTATCTCCACATTGGTGTGGGCGTAGGCCATGAACTTTTGCCAGGCCACCGCCGGCAGGGTGCCACCGGTCAGATTGTTTGTGGTTCGATAGTCGTCATTGCCGAACCAGACGGACGCGACGTAGTTGCCGGTGAAGCCGCAAAACCAGGCATCGCGGTAAGACGAGGTGGTGCCGCTTTTGCCGACGCTCGGCACGCCTTCGATCTGGGCGCGCTTGCCAGTGCCGCTGGTGACCACGGCGCGCATCATGCGGTTCATTTCCAGCACTGTGTTTTCCGACAGAACGCGCTCGCGTGCGGGTTCCTGATCGTCGTCGTAGATCACATCGCCGCGCAAGGTCGAAATGCGGGTTATGCCGAAAGCAGGTGCCTTATAGCCACCATTCGCGAAGGCGGAATAGGCGGACGTCATGTCGATAACGCTAACCGAGGCGGAGCCAAGGGCGAGCGAACGGGTTACCTCGAACTCGTTGCGCAAACCCATGCGGTGGGCAAGGTCGGCGATCGGCTGGCGTCCGAGCTCGATCGAAAGATTGACCGGCACGGTGTTGATCGATTGCGCAAAGGCGTTGATCAGCGGCATGCGGCCGACCGAATTGTTGGAATAATTGCGCGGGCACCAGTCGCCGATGCAGCGGGTGGCACCGCTATACACGCTGTCCGGGTTGTAACCGAGCTTTTCGAACGCCTCGGCGTACACAAAGACCTTGAACGACGAGCCAGGTTGGCGATTGGGAACAATGGAGCGGTTGAACTGCGACTTGCCGTAATCGACACCGCCTACCATGGCGCGAATGGGACCGTTCGGCTCGGTTACCACCATAGCCGCCTGCGTCACCCGGTAAGCCGCGCCTTGTTCACGTACCACGGACGTGACAGCGTCCTCGGCATATTTTTGCAGCACCGGATCGATGGTGGTGCGGACAATGAAATTGTTGGAGTCGCTTTTGCCCTCGATCATCCTTTTCATTTCGTCAAAGGCATAATCGAGGAAATAATTGGGTGAGTTGAGCTCTGCCGTTCGGCTGACGGGCGTTGCCGGATTGCGTCGGGCGGCTGTGACCTGGCCCTCGGTCAGAAACCCGGAATCCACCAGATTGCTGAGCACCTGATTGGCGCGACCGCGCGCCGCGGTCAGGTCGACCAGCGGCGAATAATTCGTAGGCGCCTTGAACAGGCCAGCCATCATGGCCGCTTCCGACAAGGAAATGTCAGTTACTTCCTTGGCGAAATAAAATTCGGCTGCTGCAGCAACGCCAAAGTTGCCGCCGCCCATATAGGCTTTGTCGAAGTAGAGCTTGAGGATCTCATCCTTGCTGTAGTGGGACTCGAGCCACAGGGCGAGAAAGGCTTCCTTGATCTTGCGTTCAAGCGTGCGCTCGTTGGTCAGGAACAGGTTTTTCGCGAGCTGCTGGGTAATCGAGGAGCCGCCCTGCGTGCCGTTGTCGCCGGCCGCATTGTTGACCAGGGCGCGCAAGGTGCCGAGCACGTCGACACCGAAATGCTCGTAAAACCGCCGATCCTCGGTCGCGAGGGTCGCCTTGACCAGGTAGTCGGGCAACTTGTCGAGCGCCACGGAGTCATCGGAGCGAATGCCGCGGCGGCCCGCTTCATTGCCGTAGCGATCAAGAAAGATGACGGAATAATCTTCCGCCTTGTTGAACTGACCGGTGGCCGTGGCGTCAAAGGCGGGCAGCGCCAAAGCGGTCATCAGCACGATGCCGATGGCGCCAAACGTCATGGCGTCGGAGGCGAGCTCCACAAACAGCCGCTTAAAACCGGACACGTGGAATACGGACATGACGTCCTGAAACCGCGTCCAGCCGCGCCCAAACGATTGTCGCATTTCGTAGAGGCCGGAATCAAGCCAAGCGTCGGCCGCGAGCATGCCGCTCTTTTTGCGCCGCTTTTCTTTGTGATAAAAGGGATCTTGCACCGTCGACCTCTCGAGCGGCCATCAATACGGTCGAGTGTTTGCCACAAAGATAACCGATTGCAAGGCGCCCGCTGAGATATGATTGCCAGCGTCTCGCCGCAAGCGAGAAACGCGATGTACGGAGTCAACTTGTCGTTCTGGGAAGAAAAATCGTTAAACGAGATGAGCGCGGCCGAGTGGGAAGCGCTTTGCGACGGCTGTGGACGCTGTTGCCTTGTTAAGCTCGAGGACGAAGATTCGGGGGAGATCATCACCTCCGATGTACGTTGCCAGCTGCTCGACGGCGATACGTGCGGCTGCACCGACTACCCCGGACGGTTCCGAAAGGTGCCGGACTGCATCAAGCTGACGCCGGAAAACGTGTCCACCATCAAGTGGATTCCCCAAACCTGCGCGTATCGGCGGTTGGCGGAAGGCAAGGGTCTGGCCTGGTGGCATCCCCTGGTTTCGGGCGACCCGCAAACCGTCGTGGATGTCGGTGTGTCCGTCACCGGCCGGACGTATGATGAGCGCGACATCAAGGCCGGTGAATGGGAAGATCACGCCGTGGACTGGCCGGAATGGGTGCCGCCCGAGCGGCTGTAAGGGCCTTTATGCGCCGGCCGCAAACAGGCTTGTAGCGCCTTCGCAACGTGGCAAATTTCTCTCTTCGCGCTCACCGAGCGTTAACCATTCGTTAACCATATCCCGCCACTCTCTTTTTAGTTGTTGCGAAGCCCTGAGCTTCGATCGAGCGTTAGGCAGGTTGCGTCATGGATTTAGCTGTTCACCCCGGCAATCGCGCCCGCTTCTGGGACCGAGTCGTCAGCGCACTGAAACGCCGTCCATCCCACCCTGGACATCACAGCGCACGCATCACCCCGCTCAGCACGCGAACAGCTCGTGCACAGCGGCTGGATGAGGCCTTCGAGGCGGGCTGGACGGAATGCGAGCAGCGGCGCGTATCGATGGCCGTGGTCGCCATCGAAGTGGACCGCTTTCGGGAATACGGGCGCGCCTATGGCCCGGTGGCCGCTGAAAATTGCCTGGTTGCGGTCGGGAACGCGGTTCGTGCGGCGCTGCCCCGGTCCGATGACTTTTTAGGCCGGCATGCGGGCTCGACCTTCGTGATCGTGCTTCCCGATTTTCCCATGCTGATGGCGCAAGCGGCAGCGCAAAAGATCGCCGCCGCCGTGGCCGAGGCGGGTTTGACCCACAAGGAGTCCCATCGCGGGCAGGTAACGGTGAGCGTCGGCGTCGCGATGACCAACCCGCTCGGCGAAATCGACCGCAACGTGCTGACTGTGGCGCAAGCCGCGTTGGAGCGGGCCAGGGCGCGTGGTCTTAACCGGATCGAGACCATCGACATGCGGCCACATCAAAAAGCAAGGCGCCGCGGCGCAGCCTGAGTTTTAAGGTTTGCTCGGGCCGGCAAAGCCCTTATGAGACGCGTCCCCCGCGCTGCCCGGATCAGCGCGACCTCCCGATGGATGTTTTCTCATGTCTCCCGCTTTCGGCCTCGACTTCGGCACGTCCAATTCGACCGTGGGGGTTTCAACCCATAATGGCGGGCCACGCCTGCTGCCGCTGGAAGGGGGGAGGCCGACACTCCCTTCGATCTTGTTCTTTGGTTTCGAGGATGACCTGATCCATTTCGGCCGCGCTGGGGTCACGCAGTATCTGAGCGGGGCCGAAGGGCGTCTGATGCGCTCGCTTAAAAGCGTGCTGGGCACCTCCCTGATCGGGGACACGACGCGGATCAAGGCCAAGCGCTACGCCTTCGTGGACATAATCGGGCTGTTTATCGCCGAGGTCAAACGACGTGCAGAAACCGAGCTGGACCAGGGTGTCGACGCAGTTGTAGTGGGCCGGCCGGTGCAGTTCGTCGATGACGACCCGGCGGCGGACGGGCAAGCGCAAGCGCAGCTCGAAAAGGCTGTGCGAGCGCAGGGTTTTCGCCACATCGACTTCCAATACGAGCCGATCGCTGCGGCCCTCGATTACGAGCGTCAGGTGACGGACGAGAAACTGGCGCTGATCGTCGACCTCGGCGGCGGCACCTCGGACTTTTCGGTGGTGCGGGTTTCCCCCGAGCGGGCGCGCGCGGCCGACCGCGGCGGCGACATTCTGGCGACTGCGGGCGTGCATATCGGGGGCACCGATTTTGACCGGCTCTTGTCGATGAGCAAGGTGATGCCCGAACTGGGGCTCGGGACCATGACGCGAGACAAAAAACGCAACCTGCCGGTTGCGCCCTATTACGACATGTCCACCTGGCATCGGGTGAACCGGTTGTATGACGCCAAAAGCATTCGCGACCTCCACAGCACGGTGCGCGAAGCGGCGCGGCCCGAATTGGTGGAACAATTCGTGGCGCTGGTGGAAGACCGGCAGGGGCACCGGCTGCTCGGGGCGGTGGAGGACGGCAAGATCGCGCTCTCTGACGCGGACCAGGTGCAGTTCCTGTTTGAGGCACGGGATGCGCGCGTCCAAACCGAAATCACGGCTGAGGACCTGGCCGGGGCGCTTGCGGCCTCGGTGGAGCGGATTGCCACGACCATCGGCGAAACGTTGCGGCAGGCGGGGGTCGGGCCGGAGGCAATCGACAGTTTGATCCTGACCGGCGGTTCGACGCAGGTGCCGGTGATCGTCCGGCGACTGGAGGCGCTTTTCCCGGACGCGGAAATGGTCAGGACCGACGTGTTGGGCTCGGTGGGGCTGGGGCTCGCCATGGACGCGGCCCGGAAGTTTGGTCCGTCGCATTAGGAAAGTTATCCTAATTGTCCCTGCGTGACGGCCGTCTGCTATAGTTTGGGTATGGTCGAAGAAGTGGGTGAGGCGGACGGGTCGGGTGCTCGGCAGTACCGGAAAGCCTCAGGACGCGGCAGCGGGGTCGAACACCAGGTCGTGGCGGTACTGATCGCGGATGTGCTGGTTAAAGAAGGTACCCTTTGAAAAGGCGTGCTGGAAAGCATCGTAGGTTTCCATCGGCACATCACGATACGCATAGCGGCGGCCCGAGGTGACAAAGGTCACATACAGCGTTTGGCTCGAGGCCTCATAAAGGATCTGTTTGACCGCTGTGGACGGCATAGCCGGCTCCGCTTTCCGGTGTGGAAACGGGCTGGCAGGGGTGCCGGTTGCGGGCGAGGAAGGGCGATGACTCGCGAAAGATTTTTGGCAATGACGGAGAGAATCCCGCGAAAGCGGGAATCTCTGGTTTGGTGGTGAGAGTTGAAACGGAGATCCCCGCTTTCGCGGGGATGACCCGGTGGGTGGGGGATGACGCGGCGGGTGAGCGGCTGGCTTCGACCGACGTCGAAAGCGGACAGAGGCAAAAAGAATCAGGCGTCGACGTAGCGGCGGCGGCCGGTGGGATCGGACACCAGTTCGGAGCGGAAGCGGCCGCGGAGCGCTTCGTTGAAAAAGCGGCCGCGTGACGGCGCGTCCCGAAACGCCTGGTAGAGCGCGCCGGGCACATCAAAGAACTTATAACGCCGGCCCGAGCCGGCAAACCACACCGAAAGCTCGGCGAGATCCGGCTTGTAATGAATATGGCGAATGACGCTGCTCGCGGCCATTGCCGGCGCTCCATTGATTTCGAATCCTGAAGCGCGGAATCCGGCGCGGAGTCAGTGCGTTCCGTCGGATCGTTCATTCCGATTCACAAGTGAGTCATCCCCAGAAGGAGGCGCAATGGACGAAACGGTTAAAGCCGGGCCGGACTGGGCGAGGTCAACCGGCTCGGTCGCCTCTGGGCCGACGGGCAAGTACTCGACACCGAGGGCTTGCTGCTTCGTTTTTACCGCGGCAGCGAGGATCAGCTGCCGGACAGCCTGATCGAGGCCAAGCAGGGCCAGGGCGCAACGCCGGCGTATCGCGGGCTGTGCTATCTCGTGTTCGAGCGGTTGCCGCTGGCGCCGTTCGGCAACCGCATTCCGCAGATTTCCGCTGAGCTTTGCCGCGTGGTGGGGGAGCTTGAGCCCCGAATCCGGGCGATCACCGTGATCCCTGGGGCGACGGAGTTCGGTTACGATCCCACCCCCCGGGTACGCGTGGTCGGGCCGGGGGTGACGGAAGCCGAGAACGCGCATCTTTCCGCTGAAGTGTCCGACTGGACGCTGAGTATCGATGAACTGGTGGCCCTGTGCCCCAACCTTCGGCACGTGTCGCTGGTGGTGTCGTGGTTCGGCGATGATCTGCGCTGTGGCGAGTGCACGATCGCGCCGCGGGTGGAAAGCGCAGACCGCAGAGTTTTAGGGACGGAGTGGAGCGTTGCCGGGCTCAAGCGCGCCGATGCGCGCGTGGTGTCCGACGTCGACGGCGGACCGGCTTATGGCGGCACGCCCAGCGATGCGTCGGTGCTGGCCGCGATCGCCGACCTCAAGGCACGCGGGTTGCGGGTCACGCTGTATCCC
>Ga0210040_10009442_pt1 | contig 11359 bp, 6 predicted proteins | sample CryGeyCG12114_NA_FD_185462 | JGI IMG/M metagenome (GOLD analysis project Ga0210040, IMG submission 185462) | Groundwater microbial communities from aquifer - Crystal Geyser CG19_WC_8/21/14_NA (SPAdes) (version 2) | ecosystem: Environmental > Aquatic > Deep subsurface > Groundwater | place: USA... | reverse complement strand
CGACGGCTCCGTCACCGTCCACGGCCTGCGCCTGCACGTCCGGCCGCTCGCCGACCTGGACGCCAGCAGCCACGACCTCCGCCGGGCCAGCACCGGCACCGACGGCGCCGCGGCACCCGCACGGACCCCCCGCACCCCGCACGGTCAGGCCGGACACCGATGAGCACCCCGACCGTGCTGCAGACCGCCGCCGCTGCGGGGCCGTCCAGCACCGCCGCGCACGACGCGACTGAGCGCCAGCAGGCCGCCCGCGCGCTCCTGCTCACCCCGCTGCTGACCGCAGCCCGGCAGCCCGAGCACCTTGCGCTGGTGCGCCGGCACACGCCGGCGCTCAAGCAGATGTTCGCCTCCGTGCTCGGTTACCCGCTCGTCGTGGAGTCCGGGTTCGCCCGCCTCGTCAAGGCTCCGCTCAGCGCCGACACGCCCCCCCGGCCGGCGCTGCGCTCGACCGGCCAGGAGTTCACCCCACGCACCTACACCTACCTCGCGCTGCTCTGCGCCGGTCTGCTGTCCGGCAGCACCGGCGATCAGGTGCTGCTCAGCAGCCTCGTCGAGCAGGTCCGTGCGGACGCCGTCACCGCCGGCCTGACCGTCGACGACAGCTTCAACGAGAGCCGTCACCTCGTCCAGGCGATCGTCCTGCTGCTCGAGTGGGGCGTGCTCAGCGAGACCGATGGCACCGTCGCCGCGTGGGGCGCTCGGCAGGAGGAGGCGCTGCTGGACGTGCACCGGCCGCTGCTGCCGCACCTGCTCACCGGCAGCCTCGCCGACCTGACCGACCCCGGCCAGCTCCTGGACGCGACCGCCCGCAGCACCGGCGGACCCGAGCAGCCCCGCCGGAGCCTGCGGCGCAAACTCGTGGAGAACCCGCTCGTGCGACGCGAGGACCTCACCGACGCCGAACGCGACGTCCTGAGCCGCGAGCGCACCGAGCTCACCCGCGTTCTGGAGGACAACTTCGGCCTCACCCTCGAGGTCCGCGCCGAAGGCGCGCTGGCCTACGACGTCGACGGCGACCTCACCGACCTGCCGTTCCCCGGCACCGGCACCGTCCGGCACGTCGCGCTGCTGCTCGTCAACGCGCTCACCGACGACCTCGACGTCACCACCGACAGCACCGTCGAGATTGACGGGCGCACCGTCCCCGGCGCCCTGGCGCCCTGGGACCTCGTCGAGCGCAACATCGCCCTGCTGCTCGAGCAGCACGGCGCCGCCTTCAGCGCCCAGTTCGCCGAGGACCCCGCCCGCCTGCAGGCCGAAGCCGTCGCGCTGCTCGACGCGCTGTCGATGACCCGCAGCACCCCCGACGGGCTCGCGCTGCACCCGGTCACCGCCCGCTACCGGCCTGAGCCGCACCGCGCGCCGGCCCGCACCCGCGCCGCTCGCCGGCTGGGCGGCGCCGCTGGCACCGCCGCCGACCCCGACGCCCTGTTCCCCTCCCTCGACCCGACCCCGGAGAGCCGATGACCGCGCCGACGCTGACCGCCCGCTCCGACCAGGCGGGCCTGGAGCAGACCGCGGCCAAGCACCACCCGCACCGCTGGCGGATGCACCGGGCCGGCATCGTCAACGTCTGGCACTACTACGACACGCAGTTCGACCTCTCCGGCGGCCGGATGATCCTGCGTGGCACGAACGGCTCCGGCAAGAGCCGCGCGCTGGAGATGCTCCTGCCGTTCGTCCTGGACGTCGAGCGCCGCAAGATGGACGCGACCGGGTCCGGCAAGGTCCGCTTCGAGGACCTCATGAAGGCTGGCTCGGCCGGCCAGACGAACCGGCTCGGGTACCTGTGGCTCGAGCTCGAGCGCACTAGCCCCGACATCAGCCCGCTGGGCCTGGCCAGCACCGAGCACCTGACCGTCGGGGCGCTCGTGCGCTTCTCGACGAACACGGCCGAGGCCAAGGTCTGGTACTTCACCACGCCGCTGCGGGTGGGGACCGACCTGGTGCTCCTGGACGCTGACCGTCAGCCGCTGTCCCGCGACAAGCTCTCCGAGCTCGTCGGCGCCGACCGCATCACCGACAGCCCGGAGGCGCACCGCGAGCGCGTCCGCACCTCCGTGTTCGGCCTGACCGGGCAGGCCGGCAAGGAGCGCTTCACCGGCCTCATGCAGCTGCTGCACACGCTGCGCTCGCCCGACGTCGGCAACCGCATCGACGAGGGCAAGCTGCCGACGATCCTGTCGGACGCGCTCCCGCCGCTGAGCGAGACCGCCCTCAAGGACGCCGGCGAGCGCCTCGACGGGCTGTCCGAGGCCCGCACCGCACAGGACCGCCTGGAGAACGCCCTCGCGCAGGTCCGCGCGTTCCTCGACACCTACCGCCGGTACACCGCCAGCGCGCTCGCGCGCAGCGCAAGCGCCGTGCGGACCGCGGCAAGCACCGCCCGCGACGCCGACAGCGCTCGCGACGTGGCGGCCGCCGAGCGCGACCGGGTCGCGGCCGAGCATCAGCGGGCGCAGGCCCAGCTGCGCGAGCTCGCTGAGACCGTCGAGGAGCTCGCCCGGACGATCGCCGGCATCAAGGCCTCCGCGGCCTACCGCGCCATCGGCGACCTGGACAACCTCTCTCGACGCGTCGACGCCCTCGCCGAGTCCGCCCGCACGGCGCTGAGCGCCGCCGGCGCCGCCCGCAGCATCGAGGCCGAGGCGGTCGCCCGCATCGACTTCTCCGCCGCCGAACTCGCCGCCGAGGCCAGCAGCGCCGCAACTGTCCTGGCGGCCGCGCGGGAGGCACTCGAGCGCGCCGGCGTCCCGACCGGAGCGCTGCCGCGCACCGTGCACATCGCGCTGACCGAGCCAGTCCCGCACGCCGAGCCGGTCCGGGCCGAGCTGACCGGCGACGCCCAGACGATCACGCGGCCCGCGCCGCAGCTGCTCACCGTCGAGCCGGCCGACCTGCTTGCGGCGACCGAGGCCGTCCGGGCCGTCGCGCAGTCCGCGAAGAGCCGGGCGGGACAGGCGGCGAACCGGCTGGCGAGCGCCCGCGGCCTGGAGCGCGACCGCGGCGCGGTCGAGGCCGCAGAGACCGCCGCCGACGACGCGGAGTACCGGCAGAACACCGCCGAGGCGACCGCCGAGGATGCCGCCGCCGAGCGCGACACCGCCGGGCGCTCGCTCGCCAACGACTGGCGCACCTGGGTCGCCGACCCGCGCACCACCGAGCTCCTCGGCGCGGTGGACTGGGAGGCCACCGCGGCCGCGCCCGCCCTCACCGACCTCGACGTGTTCGAAGGCGCTCCGCGGGCCGTGGCGACCGACCGGCCGGGCGCGCCGGCCGTGCCGGCCCAGTCGACCGGACGTGACGGCGACCCGGACGGCGAGACCGACTCCAGCGGACCGGTGATCGTGCTCGACGAGCTGGACCGGGTCGCGCAAGACGTGGCCGGGCCCGCCCGGGAGCGCCTGACCCGGCAGGGCGTGGACCTCGACCTGGCGGAGCGCACCGACCGCGAAGAGCGCAGCGACCTAACGGCCGAGCAGGCGCAGCTGCGCGCCGAGCGCGACCCGGAGCCGCCGCGTGCGCCGTGGGTCACCTCCGCGCCGCAGGGCAGCACGCCGCTGTGGCGCACGATCGAGTTCGCCGAGCACGTCGACGCCGGCAGCCGCGCCGGCCTGGAGGCGGCGCTGCTCGCCGCCGGGCTGCTCACCGCCGCGGTCACCTCCGACGGCACCGTCGTCGCCGGAGACGGCCAGGTCCTGCTGCGCGCCGACACCCCGGCCGCTGCAGCCCCGGTCACCGCCGCGCTGCGGCACGACGCGAGCAGCAGCGCGCCCGCCGACGTCGTCACCGGCGTGCTGGAGCGCATCGGCCTGGGCGTCGGCGCGCACACCACCTGGGTCCACACCGACGGCGCGTGGGGCAACGGGCCGCTGCGCGGCCAGCACCGCGTCCCGGTCGCCCGGCACATCGGCGTCGCGGCCCGCACGGCGGCTCGCGCCGAGCGCCTGGAGCAGATCCAGGCCCGGCTGGGTGAGCTCGACCGGGCCGCCGCCGAGCGGACCGTCGCGCGCGACCGCCTGGCCGCCGCTCGGCATGCCCTGGAGGCGCACGTGCGCACCGCTCCGCGCTCCAGCGAGCTCGCCCGCCGGCGCACCGAAGCCGCGATCGCCGTCCGCAACGCCGTCGACGCCCGAACGGAAGCCGTGCGGGTCCGCACGCAGGCCGAGACCAAGCGCCGGGCGTGGGCCGCCGCCCGCGACGAGCACCGCGCCACCTGCGACAGCCAGGGCCTGCCGTACGACGTCGACCCGCTCAGCGAACTGCGAGGCACCGTCGAGGGGGCGGCGCAGAAGGCGCAGGACGTGCTCAGCCGGCTCGGCACGCTGCAGCAGCGCATCACCCGGCACGAGGGGACCGCCGCCGGCCTGACCGCCGACACCGAACGACGCCTCGACGCCGAGGCGCGCAGCACCGTGGCGTGGGAGACCTGGCACGGCGAGGCCGCCGAGTTCGCCGCCTTGCAGGAGAACGTCGGGGCGAGCGCCGAGCAGGTCCGCCGCACGCTGCGTGAGACCGAGACCGAGCACGTCGAGCGGCGCCGCGAGCACGAGACCGTCCGGGTGCGGGCCGAGGCCCTGGGCCGCAGCGCATCCGGCCTGGAGGTCGAGGCCCGCACGCTCGCCGAGACCGCCGGCCGTCGGCACGACGAGCTCGCCGAGGTCCTCACGGTGCTGCGCCGGCAGGCTGCGCTGCCCGGCGTCGCCGCCGCCGCGACCGGCAGGATCGACGCCGATCTCACGGCGGCCGCAGATCCGACGCTGCCCGCAGCCGACCTCGCCTCGGCGGACCGCGCCGCGAAGGCCGTCCTGGACGCGCTCGACCGGCGCGGCGCGGCCATCGACGCCAGCGCTCTGCTGCGCGCCCAGAGCGTCCTGGACCGCGAGCTCAACGCGACCTACGACGTCATCGCGGCCGTCGAGGACGGCGTCCACCTCGTCGAGCTCGCCGACGCGACCGGCCGCCGGCCCGTCGCCGCAGCTCACGACGAGCTCGCACGGCAGGTCGCGGCCGGCAGCGCCGCTCTCACCGAGCGCGAGTACGAGGTCTTCACCCAGTTCGTGCTCGGCGGCGTCGGCGAGGAGCTGCGCCGCCGGCTCGCTCAGGCGCGTGACCTCGTCGACGCGATGAACACCAGCCTGGGCAGCATCCGCACCAGCCACGGGATCGGCGTCAAGCTGTCCTGGGAGCTGTCCGCCCCCGACGGCAGCCCGATCGCCCGGATCCGCGAGCTCGTCGCGACCAGCGGTGCCGTCCGACCGGCCGCGCAGAGCGAGGAGCTCATCGCGCTGCTGCGCCAGCGCGTCGAGGAGCAGTTCGCGATCGACGCGACCGCCGGGTACGCCGAGCACCTGAAGAACGCGCTGGACTACCGGCAGTGGCACACCGTCGAGGTCACCATCCTCGGCCCCGGGCCCGGTGAGAGGCGTCGGATCAGCCGGCGCGCGAAGCTCTCCCAGGGCGAGACGCGGTTCGTGTCGTACGTGACGCTGTTCGCGGCCGCCGACGCCTACCTGTCCGGGCTGCCCGACACCAACCTCGCGCTGCGCATGATCCTGCTCGACGACGCGTTCGCGAAGGTCGACGACCGCACCATCGGCGAACTCATGGGCCTGCTCGTGCGCCTGGACGTCGACTTCGTCATGACCGGCCACGCCCTGTGGGGCACCTACCCGCAGGTCCCGAGCATCGACGTGTACGAGGTCCGTCGCGCCGAAGGCACCGCCGCGGTCACCACGCACGTGCACTGGGACGGTCGCAACAAGCATCTGCGCGCCGCCCGGTGACCGTCCCCGACGTCGCCGCCGGGCAGCAGCAGCGACTGCCCCGGGAGGTCCGCGAGTACCTGTCCGCGCCGTCGCTGCGGCCGCTGTGGACGGCCGTGCGGGACCGGCTGGAGCGCAACGGGATGCACGCCGGCGGCTCCCCGGTGCGGGTCGCCCTCGACGACGACGGCCGGGACCGCCTGACCGGACTGCTCGCCACCCGCCCGGCCGTCACCGCCAGCGGCACCTGCCGCGTCCCACTCGAGCAGCTGGACGCGGCGCTGCGCACCTCCGCCGCCGCACGCGGCCTGCTGCCCGTCGTCGCCGAGGTCACCGGCAGCCCGCTGCGGGACCGCCGGGCCGAGCGCTCCGCTCGGGACAGCAGCGCCGCGGCCGTGTGGGCCGAGCTCGACGCCGGGTTGCTCCGCGCCGGGCTCGGGGCGGCGCCGTGGACCGCCGAGTGGCTCGCCGGGGTCCGCCGCGCCGGAGTGCTGACCAGGGCGGGCGCGCAGGCGTCGGCAGCTGCCGCGCATGCCTGCGCGACGCTGGGCCTGCTCACCGCTCATCTGCCGCTCGCCGGCCCGGCGGAGAACCTGTGTGAGCAGCTGCCCGCAGAGCCGCAGTTCGAGCTCGCCGAGCTCGCCAGCCGCGCCACTGCATCCGCGCACGGCCTGGACGACGGCACTGTCGCGGCCGCGCTCGTCGTGCGCGCCCTGGCGACCGCGTTCGGCCTGCCGGTCCCGGCCGGCGCTGCTGCGCGCCGGGAGCTGTGGGCCACGGCCGGGGTCACCCCGGACAGCGTGTCGGGAACGGTGCTGGTGTGGGCGCTGCGCCCGCCGGGCGCCGGCCCGTGGGCCGCGTCGATGCGAGCCCGCGCCGACCTCGGCGTCGTCACGCACATCACGCTGCAGGAGTGGGCCGCAGCCGCGCACGCCGAGCCGTGGGCGGCACCGGAGCAGCGGGTGCACGTGTGCGAGAACCCGCAGGTGCTCCAGGCGGCCGCCCGGGCCGGCGTGACGGCGCCGCTGCTGTGCCTGTCGGGAAACCCGGCCACCGTCGGCCTGCGCGCCGTCGACGCGCTGCTCCGCGACGGAGCCGACGTGACCTACCACGGCGACTTCGACATCGCCGGCGTCGCGATCGCCGCCCGCCTGTTCGCCCGTGGCGTGGTGTCGTGGCGGTTCGACGAGCAGGCCTACCGCGACGCGCTGGCGGCCGTTGCACACGAGGCTCGCCTCTCGTTATCTGGCCGGGTCGCGCCAACCCCATGGGACCCGGGTCTGGCTGATCTGATGAACAGCGCCGGTGTCGCGATGCATGAGGAAGCCCTGCTCGCCGTGCTGCTCGAGGACCTCACGGTCGCTGACTAGCCCGATCACCGCCCGCCGCCGTGGCACCTACCCGAAGTCGGTCGGCGGCTCGTTCCGAGCGTCGTCGACAGGCGACCGGGCCGGTTCCCCGCAGCTTGAGGTTGGGCGCTGCGGACCGTGCCGCGCCGACGCCGGCCGTCCGGGGCGACTGTCGTCGCGGGCGCGTCGGGACCGGTAGCCAGACGCGCGACGGAGCAGGATGACGGGTGACCAACAACGATGGTGCCGCCGCCGGGTTCCTGCGCATGCTCGAGGAAGCGTGCCCGCGGGTAGCCCGCGAATGGTTCAAGCCGACGATGGCGCCGGCGCGCGACGCGGAGGGCGTTCGCGAGGAGTACCGCGAACGCGTGTACTGCTACGAGCTGTACCACCAGCTTCGGCTCCTCGACAGGACGGGCCTCGGCAGGGACGCCGGTGCGCCGGCCTACCGGCTGTCCGGCGAGCTCGACAAGGCTGGGCTCAGGTCGGTGACCGACGACGGCCGGCACAAGCCCGACTTCATCTGGCACATCGCCGGCAACCCGCACGGCAACGCGGCCGTCGTCGAGGTCAAGCACGTCCGCGGCATGCGCGGCATGGACAAGGACCTAGCGACTTTGGCCAAGTTCCTGTCCGTGGACGATGACCGGGCCTACAGCCTGGGCGTCGTCCTGGTCTTCGGGACCGAGAACCGCCACAACGTCGGCGCACGGGTCCGGGCCGCCCTGCCGGACGGCCTCGACCCGGCCGCGGCCGACCGAATCAGGGTTCTGTTCCATGGATCCGTGGGCGGCGGGCTCGACGACCTGAGCGCTCTCGCCGGGACCGGCGGGGGCTCCCGACCGGTCCCCAGCGGCAAGCTCTGACGGCCAGCGTCGGAGGCGCTGGGCCGGACGCGCAAGACCAACCGCTCGCATGCGGAGGCGGCGGGGCTGCGCCCTGCGACGCTCACCGTGAGGACACCCGCGTGCCCGTGGGGAGCCTCGGCGCCGCGGTGACGCCTACAGGGCATCCTGTGGCGGCCGATGTGCCCAACAAGCGCGTCACCAGTCAGGCCGCGGTGCACTGCTGTGCACCTCGGCACAAGCACAAGCGAGGACTGACCTTGTCTGACCGCACCTTCTTGTTCCTGCACGGCATCGGCAACGCGGACCTCCCCAAGCGCTGGCTGCGCTCACTGGACGACGCACTGGTGCGAGCCGGCGCTGAGAGCCTGGCGGAGCGCGGCTACGACGTCGTGGCCCCCGTGTACCTGGACCTGCTCAAGGGCCCCGCGCCAGCGGAGGACGAGAGACCGCGCTACACCTACCGCCGGCCGAATGACCAGGAGGCGGAGCGGCAAGCGGCCGGCGCGTACTGGCGCAACGTCGCCGAGCTCGAACACCTGCTGAAGACAGTGGCCCGACCCGCCGGCGTCGACCTGCCGGCCGGGGTCGGCGGTGCCCTCGCTGACTCGCTGATGCCGACCGTAGCGGGGCAAGCCCACGCCTTCCGCGACTCCGGCCCGCGACGCCACGCCGTCTACCACCGCGTCCTCAAGCAGCTCCCCACCTCCGGTCGACTCGTCATCGCTGCGCACAGCCTCGGCAGCGTGGTCCTGGCTGATCTGCTCTACCACCTGCCCCCCGGCCTCGAAGTCGATGTGATCCTGACCCTGGGCAGCCCGCTGGGACTGGAACCGGTGCGGCGGCACCTGCAGAGGCTGCGCGACGACTTCCCCTTCCCGATCGTGGGAGCGTGGCTCAACGTCGCCGGCATCACCGACCCGGTTACCGGCTTCCGGGGCGTTGCATCGTCGTTCCCCGAGGCATTGGACGTCTTCGTCGACACGGGACTCCTCGGAGCGCACGACGCCGTGAACTACTTCGAGCAGGACGTCGTCCGACTCGCCATCGACTGGGCCGACCATCGCTCGGCTGCCGGCGCACCCATCAGCGGCACGGACGTCGAGCTGGCGATGCCTCAGGGCACCCCCCCGGTCGTCGCTGGGCAGCAGTTCGCGCTCCGGGTGGAGCAGGCCATGCCGCCGGGGGAACGGCGCACCCGATTCGCAGCGGCACGGGCTCAGGTCGCGGACGACGTACGCAGGCAGTACGCAGACAACGGCGTACGCCACCCAGTGCTCGGCCGCCTGCTCCGGGACAACGCGTCGCTGCTCCGCAACGTCTTCAGCTCCGAGGAGTCGCTCGCCATCCTGCTGACGGCACTGCCGGCCAACCCCGTCCTGCCCTACGAGATCAAGATCGACGACAAGGTCCGCAGCACGGCCCTGCTCAACCTGGCCTCGGACCTAGGAGTGCCAGGGCACTTCGCCTCCACGGTCCAGCGTGCGCACTCGAAGGCCCGTGATGCCCACCAGTCCGTGGACGTGGTGAAGGTGGCCATGCTGCTCGCCGGCGTGGCCGCTGTGATTGCTGCTCCCGCGCTGGTGCTTGCAGCAGCGCCCGCAGGGCTGGCCGGAGGTGCCGCCGTCGTCTCAGGACTCGCCGCTCTGGGCCCCGGGGGCATGCTCGGCGGACTGGCCATCGTGGGCGCGGTGGGCGGTGTCGGCGGAACGGTGGCCACCACCGCGCTCACGTCCGGCAGCAGCGCGGCCGTGCAGCAGAACGTGCTGTTCCTGCAAGCGCTGGCACTCGCGCGCCGGGACCTGCACCTGGCCTCGCGCGGCTACGCCGAGTGGTACCTGCTGTGCAGCATGGAGGCCTCGCTGGCCAGTGAACGACGCCGACTCCAGCGCCTGTGCGACAGCGGGGCCCGGGTCGTCAAGGAGCTAGACCTGAAGCTCAAGCATGTGCAGCGAGCGCTGAAGTGGATGCGGGAGCTCGACCTGGGACCGCGAGAGCTGCCGTTCGTGAAGCCGAAGGAGATCACGCGCTGACACGAGCGGCGCTCCTGTGAGCGTCCCGGGCGGTGCGCGCAGGGCTCGCGCCTCGCAGCAGCGTGCTCAGCGCAGGGCTCATGGTTGCGCTGTAGGTGGACACCAGGATGACCTGCTGGACGCCACCGGCTGAGCCCGGACCGTCGCGCTCATGTCCGACACGCAGAGTCCGCCACCTCGCCGCCCACTGAGCTACACCGCCCAGCGCCGGCACCGTGCCATGCCGGGGCCTGAAATCTGACCACCCGCTCGACCGCAACCACCACACTGACGCAGTCTCAGAAGCCGGGGACAACCCGGCCACCGCACGTCAGCTGGCGACGTCACGACGCAGCCAAGACACGCCGAGCCGCGCACGAGCCGACATCACCGCCCGCGCGCGCAGCGCGGCCTCCTGCTCAACTCCAGCGACCTCTCCCGGACGAAGGTCAAGAGTCCGCCGCTCATCAGCCCGTCCAAGACGCCCTCGCTACGAACCACCGATCCGGCGTGTCCGGCGGGCTGGTCGAGCGTCCCCACCTGCGCGAGGCCAGCTGAGACGGTTCCGGCAACCACCCCGGACGCGGTCGCGTCGATCTGCCGCTGGAGCTCGTGGCGCTGCGGGCGGCTGTCGGCGGCCTGCAGCACTCGCAACGCCTGGCGACCGAGACCGGGCAGGCGAGCAGCACGGGCGGTGCAAAGCACGGCGTGCCTGGTCCAAGAGGGCCGGCTGCGCCGGACGCCGCGGCAGCGTCGGCGTGCGACGGCCGGCTACACGGTTGTCGCTGCCGACGCCGACGGCTACCGAGCCTTGCACGGCATGCCCTCAGGCGCGTGCACGGACGTTCCGCCCTACAGGGTCACTGCCGCCGCGCGCAGGTCCAGCACCGTCATCGACATGACAGATGGCTCTGACACGGCAGGTCTTCCTGACAAGTCAGGTCCTGCTGACACGTCAGGTTGCCCTGACCGCATGCGTCAACTCGACCTGACGGCGCTGGCGACCGCCGCCGAGGCCACGTCTGAAGTCCTCGAGCGCTTGGCGGCGCTGCGTGCGCTGTCCGAGCTCGTCGCTATCCGACAGGCGGAGACCGTCCGCGCCGCTCGGGCCGCGCAGCTTCCGTGGTCGGCGATCGGCGGAGCGTTGGGGGTCACGCGGCAGGCCGCGCAGGGCAGATTGCGGGACCCGGCCGCGCCGGCCGCCGACTCTGCAGGTTCTCCCGACGCGGACACCGCGGCGCCGAAGGCGGCCGCGTCAAGGACGGCGGTGAAGTGCAGCAGCAGTCCGGTGGAGTGGGTGGTGCGCAGCCGGGGCGGCCGGACGCTGCTGCGCCTGGTGCCAGTGCTGCGGGCGACGGCGTCTTGATCGAGGCGGGTGCCCAACCGTC
>Ga0210040_10009441_pt1 | contig 11360 bp, 15 predicted proteins | sample CryGeyCG12114_NA_FD_185462 | JGI IMG/M metagenome (GOLD analysis project Ga0210040, IMG submission 185462) | Groundwater microbial communities from aquifer - Crystal Geyser CG19_WC_8/21/14_NA (SPAdes) (version 2) | ecosystem: Environmental > Aquatic > Deep subsurface > Groundwater | place: USA... | reverse complement strand
CCCGGGGCAATTGATCGAGTCCTTTGCCGATGAAGACGATTTTCCCCTCGGTCGGTGCGTCTCCTTCTTGGGCGGTTTCGTCGCCCTGCTGCCGCGAAGGCGTCGTCGGCACGTCGATGATCTCGAAGATCTCGCGGACGCCCTGCACCACCCGTCTGGTGCCGTCTGTGCACAAGATCAGGCCCTTTGTGCGGTGGACTTCGTAGGTCGAAGTTTCGACTTGCGACCAAAGCACCGACTGCAGGTAGTTGTCTAGCATGAAGAGCTTCTGTGGGTCGAAGGGCGGTAAGGGGATGGTGAGTGTGCTGATGGCCGGGTCGTGGTGGGAGTGGCCCTTTGCAGTGAAGGAGGCTGGAGCTGGAGCGGTGGTGGGGAAGGTCGAGTAGGCGTGTAGGTCGAGGAGGACGCCGGAGAGTGTGTCGATGCGTGAGTGCGTTGTGGGGTGGATGAGGGCGAGGCTGTTGATGGATTGGAGGCGTTGCTCGATGGAGGTGAGGTCGGAGCTGGTGACGAGGTCGGATTTGTTGAGGATGAGGACGTCGGCGTGGGAGATTTGCAGGTGGGCTGTCGTGAGGAGGGGACCGGAGTGGGTGTGCTTTGAAGACGGAGACGAAGATGAAGGTTCCGATTCGGGGATTTCGGACGGGAGGGGCTCGTCAAGGGATTTGAGGATGTTCTTGGCGTCGACGACGGTGACGATGCCGTCCAGGTAGATGGAGGAGCCGAGGCCTTCATCCATCCAGAACATGGGCGCGATGTTGCCCGGATCGGCGACGCCGGTGGTTTCGAGTAGGATATAGTCGAAAGGGTTGGACTGAGAGCGGTCGACGAGCGATTCGAGCGCCGCGACGCCAGAGTCTTTCACGCTGCAGCAAATGCAGCCGTTGGCGAGCGGGATCCATTCAGTGGTTTGGGTGGTTCCAGAATTGACTGTGAGGGACTTTTCGATGTCGGTCGTGTTTCCGAATTCTGTTTTTAGAGATGGTTAGCACGAAATCTGGAAATGCTGGAGAGCGGATTGGATGGACCGAGAAGGGTAGGATTGAGACTGGAACGGGGGACTACCAGCCATTTAGGATTACTGCAATCTTTTTGCCATGCTCTGCAGTGAGGATGTAATTGAGAAGGGTAGTCTTTCCGGCGCCTAGGTAGCCTGTGCTGAGTGTCAATACCTATTCGTCTGTTGGTACCGGGACCACCGTACCTGTGATAATTGTAATAGGCACTTTCTTGGTTGGTGTCTGTCCAGGAACACCAGATTCATTCCCAACGACAATGAGCTCTGGCGGACCCTCATCATCGCCGAGATCACTCATCATGTGTTGTCTTTGCTGCAAAGATCACCTGACAAACCATTGATAGACACTCCCACAAGCAAGTCTGTCACCACTGGCATACAGAGAACAGAGCGAAGGCATCAGTTTGGAAGTCCAGATTCAGCTAGCGTGAGTATGTAGAAGTGTCAGGGCTCTAACAGTCTAGTGGTCGATCTCCCGCTGTGCCTGACTGACACTTCCGTATATAGCAGGTTAGGCGAACTTGTGGAGTGAACATGTCTCCCGACTCCGATTCAGATGCCAGCACCATCACACCAGAGCGATATCGAGAGGCTGAAGCTCGTCGCAAAGCTGCCAGAAGAGCTGTATTGACACCAATCTTCCGGAAGCTCGACCCTGATTATATTCCAATCGGTCCAAGAACCCTTGCTCGCAGAAGGAAGGCCGCAATGGCTCAAACAACACCTTCGCGCTCCAGCGCTTCTCCTTCAAGCTCTCCTCGCCTTCCCTCCCCACCGCCGTTCACAGAAGTTCAATTCGGGCCTAAGAGTCCAGGAGTTGGGCCGGGCATCAATAACTTCTCACTTGATGAGACGAACAAGCCAGATCAGGGTGCTTCGCGAAGAATCAGAAAGGGTACAAAAGCTGCAGACATGGCTGTTGGTCCGCCTCTTGTGTCATTGGAGGACGTACGTACATTTTCAGACGCGGAGTTGACCATGCTGACTCTCCTAGCTCGATTCGGCATTCCAACTCGAAGAACATCTGATGGCTCTGCATTCCAGTCTTCGTCACGATCCTGCGACCGGCCACATGCGCCCACTCACCAAAGAACAAGCCCTTCAACTCGCCCAACCACCGATCATCAATAACGAATCCGTCGACCGAAACATGTGGCTCTTCCACCTTGGCCGCCTGTTGATCAAGCGCCTCAACCGCCTCGTCACGTCCTTCTTTGATGACAATCCGCCTTGCTCGGTTCACACGTGTCCAGAAATGCGTGCTTCAGAATGGCAATATCTCTGCGCGGTCCATGAACCCCCCAAATCTTGCTGCGCCATTGATTATTGTTGTCACACACTCGATTGGGCTGCTAATGTTGTCACAAGCACCAAGCTCTTCCCGTCACGTCTCACATTCGGTCCAGACGCCGGTACAGTCTACCAAGCCATGCGCCAGCTCACCAATGTGTTCCGCAGAGTCTACCGAATTTTTGCCCACTCTTGGTTCCAGCATCGTGAACAATTTTGGCTGGTCGAGGGAGAAGAGGGCCTTTATGTCTTCTTCAAGACAGTCTGCGATGTCTACCAGTTAATTCCGGAGGACAATTACACCATTCCTCCCGAGGCAGAGGGCGTCCCCGACACCGACTCAGAAGACACACCAGTCACAGCATCAGCACCAGACACTGGCGCAAACATGCAAATTCTTCGCAAAGACACTGCTCAACAAGTCGCTCAGGCACAAGCTGCACCACAACCCGAAGCAACCACAACAGTCAGCACCGGCGCCACGACACGACGACACAAACACACGCCTTCTACGGGAGCCGCAGTCGCCACCATTGCCGAAAGCAACGAAGACGAAGATCACGAGAACCCATCGACCGAATCCGAAACACAGAACATCATCCAGTCCGGATCTCCACCGAAATATAGAGCTGCACCAACCGAGAGCGACCTTTCCTCGGGCCTCGCCCGTCTCGACATCGCCTCTCGTGTCCCAGAGTACACGCCCCAAGCCCCAGCAGACCCAACTCCAACGAGCACAGAAGACCTCGATCCCATGGAGACCGCTGCCGCAGCAAGCATCATCGAGCCGCTGGTTCCCGTCCGACCCGCTTTGGAAGCTCCACAAACACCTTCAGCCACATCTCCTCCCAAGCGCGTCATGTCTCCAGGCGGCGGCTCTCTGCGTGAATCCGACCACGACGTCCTCGACGCCATACTGGACCACCATTCCGACGACGAAGAAGGATACGGCGACCACGACGACGAGACCATGTCTCAGATCAGCGAAGTGACCGTCATCCACGATCCAGAGGGCGCCGTGGACGACCACGACGAGGAGGAGGACAACGAGAGCATGGAGGAGATCACGTTGCACGAGAAAGGCGAAAAGGGTGAGGAAGCCAAGGAGGACGCCGGCGTGGTGACGAAGAAGGATGAGGCTGAGGAGAGCAAGGACGAGTAGGCTTTCCACGTTCTGGGAGTTGAAGCCCGAGGGGCACCTCTATGCAATTTCGAGTCTTGAGCTGGCGAAGTTTGAAGCGTGGCTTTTCTCTTTTTGTAATGATACCCAACACGCCTCAGCGTGGGCATGAGTTAATAGCTCCTCCCGAGCTGCATACAGTAGAGGAATGGCAACATGAGACATGAGACATGAAGATTATGCTATGGTGATCCCGACCCCGAATGAGCTGACGTATAATACATGTACAAGTTCGGAGGCATTCAACGCAAGCTCGTCCGTAACGCCTCGTAGAAGATATGCACTAGGGAACCGACACGATCGGCTTTCCTTGACCAGTGAAAATCTCAACCCTCATAACCCGGTCGCAGTTGGGTCATCCTCGGTGCAATGAGTGGATGCCACTGTGCCATGAATGTGATAGCTAAGTAGCATTGTCAGCAACTAACATTCCTCTGAGACAGCTGATGGTCGGATCCATCCCCTTTGCCTCGTCAAGTTGGCTCAAAAGGTGGGGAACCCCCAGTCCACGAGCAACGGACCGAGACAGACGAAGGGAAGAAGGAGGAGCAGGAGGAGGAGGAGTGATCTAGTGACGTACCCCACATGATATAGCAACTCGCCATGCTGAGGATGATCGTACTTCTCCAGACGCTATTCCAACACCGTCGTTAGCCAAAAACCGCATTCCTTTTTCGCACGTTTTCCCACCGCCTCTGCTGTGAGAGTGGGAGAGAGAGATATCACATACGTCTGATTGTCACCCTTAGGTGAAAGGAACCACGCCGCTAGACTCCCGGCCACGATCACGCACAGGCCGATCAGTAGACTCCATCTGTTTTTCCTACGTCAGCATGTCCGTCTTGTTTCCATGGTAGGGATTGCGCGAGGGATGAATAACAAAGTCGGCCCCCAATGCAGCGCGGTATCAGTCCGTGTTTCAGAGGAAGGGGTGTACATGGTGTGGAAGACGTTATATAGAGGCTTAGTTGAGTGGGCAGTGGGAGGAGCCGGACGCAGAAGCGCTGGACGACTTTGGGCCTTCGGTGTGGAAGAACGTTTGGCAACAGACATTGCGGTGTTTCAACTCGGGTGAAGAGTGCGGAGGGAGCTGAAGAGAGGGAGTGGTCCGCTATTGCGGGCGGAGCGAACAGTGGTACTGCGCAGGGCTGGGGGTACGAGGAAGTGTTTAGAGCGTGTGAAGGGGGGGACATACCCGTTTGCCATTTTGAAGAACTTCAACGGGAGAACAAGTATAGGGTTGCCGAGAGGTGTAAGGCGTGGTGTCGTTCGGTGAGGTAGATCGTGAATGAAGTGCTGCGAGCGAGGAGGTGGTAGCGTCAATAGCCAGATAGTGCGGAACGGTGCAAACTATCTGTTGACGCTCGTTACAAGTTCAGATTGCAAGATCGACGGACTAGAAGAAAGAAAAGGTCGTGCTGCGGCGAATGGGTGTGCCTGCAAGTACTCTCGAGCTCGATGATGGAGGAACAGTGACCGCAGGCTCGGCGCACCTTCCTGTAACGGAATACTTATCATTCGACGTTAGGTAGGACGCCACGTGGATGCTTACACTCGGATGTATCATGTCAAGTAAAAGCAGTTTATGGAGATGAAAAACAAAGTACCACAACAGCAAGGAGGCTACCCTGCTTGCTGCCAATTCATTTCCGCTATTCGTATCCTGGTAGCATGCTCTTCGCAGGACTCAGGTCCCTCACGCATAAAAGCCAAATCAGGTCATTTGATGTCAACCTTTATGCACCCTCTCTGCTTTTGCGATAAGTAGCCTCCTGCTCAACTTGCAGAGCATCGATTTCAGGTGCGAGCTCGGACAGAATTTCGTAGGCCTTCTTGTGGTACTCAAGCTGCGCAGCAATCAAATCTGCAAGATTGCGGAGTGGCTCGGGAGTATCGAGGACCTGTACACCGGTTAGCATAGTACTGCAATACCCACTTCAAACAACTTACGTTCTTCATAACACCCTGAGCTTCTTCAACTTGGCCAACAAACTCATCTTCCTTCGCCTCGATCTCTGCCCTTGCCTCTTCGCCCAAGGATGTCTCATCGTCTGGGTTCATGCCACGTCCCATTACAGCACTCTTCTTCGCAGCCTTTGTGGCATCCAGCGATAGTCTGCTATTTTCTACAGCCTTGCGTGCCTTTGTCGCGAATTGAATGTTCGTATTCAACGTCGTGTTCCATCCAGCCAGGAACCGAGCCTGGATCTGCTGGTCTTGTGCCAACCGTGCTTCTCCCACCTTCTCTTCAGCCAGTGCATACTTCTCGAGAGCCTGTGCAAGTTGGTCGTCGCCCGCGCCTGATGGATTCGTTTGCTGCAGGAGCTGCGAGCCCGCAATCGAAGCGCGTGCAATTGCGTGGTTGAATGTCTTCGGTTGTGGTTTTGTGGATGGCGCAGCGGTAAGTGCGTGTTGCGCTTCGGCTGGACTCGATGCGTGAGAGAGCAGTGTCACCTTCTCAGAGATGCTCCGGCCGAGGTCGGTGAATGACTCGCGGATATTTGGAGGATAGTCGTAGGCTTCATTTTGATATTGATTGCTTTGACCTGTTAGCAAAGAGCCCACTATACGACGTACTTTACGGAAGAAACATACGTAACAGCAACCAACTTCTGATGCACCTGCTTCAGGGCATCCACTCGCTTTTCGAGCTCAACATAATCGGGAGGAAGTTCTGTCTGACATTGGTCAACCCTTGGTGCCTTGGGGCCCTCTGACATGGTAGCTTACCTTCTCTTCGGCTTGACCAAATTGCTCCTTGACGGAATGGATTGTTCTCTGTGCAAACGGAGAGACAGTACTGTTGAATGCGGTGCTGTATATCATGTCAGTATAAAAGGGCACGGCTACCGCACGCCGCAGTTAGAGTACTCGATAATGCTGACAAGTGCTTCGAGGATAGAGAACGACGGGTGGAGGCATACCTGATGTTCTTGCCAAAGGCTGAGAACTTGTCCATTGTTAAGATGATTTCCTCACTCTTTTTATACTGAAAAGAGTCTTCGATCTCGACTACGAGGTGTAAACGAGGGAGGGTACGGGTAGGATTGACGGTCAAGCACGGCGTGAAGGATGACAAGGGTGAGCCGGCAGGGCAGCACTGTAGGAGGAGGAGCGTGAGCACATGCCACCACAATGCAGGGTCTTGCCAAGGCTGAGTCTCAGCAGGCTGCAGTGGTAAGGCTCCAAGTCCAAGTTGAGGTTCATGCTTATGTTTTGGGCGCTGAACGGGTTCAAATCACCACCGCAACTACTCGTTCAAGTCACAGCCATAGTCCATGTTGCGTTTTGTTTACTGACAGCAGGAATGGATAGGTGTAACCACCGGTGCGAAGTGCTTGATCTCACTTGCCTGGTCCTACCTGTATCTATGCACTGCAACAAACATGATGCTAAAATACAGCACAATAAATAGCATGTGCTCATTGAGTACGATAGATATGAGGCCTAAGGATATGTTGGACAATTGAATCACCGTGACTGAAGGGACACAAGTGATGTGCGATGGGAGACTTGTATCGAGGCTTGCTCCGTGACTAAGTTTATATGGGTGGCACACAACGTGCAGCGACTCCTAATAACAGCATAATACTGTAAATTAACAGGCATGCAATTGTGGTGTGGTTGAAGGGAAGCTCGTCTCACTACTGTGTAGGGCTGGCAGGCCCTCGAGGGGCAAGGCTATCGAGTGCCTCAGCTTCGGGCAAGGCAGAGAGACACCGACGTGCTGGTTCGTCCGTCAATGTGTGTCTCTCATCAAACATTGCTGTGGCTAAACTCGATCGATAGAATATTCGAAACCTGTTTCGGAATATGCTCCGAACGTGGAAAAGAGATATAGTTGACGCCAGGCGGATTTCCAGATGAGGAAGGCGGTCACGAGCACTATATGTATATACACGGGGCTAATCTTGACAGCCAATAGCAACGCCTCGTGCACAAGTCGTTCTCGCGCATCCAAATCAAAACGTCGAAGTGGCTCCATGAGAACCTATATATCCACCTCGTGTCCTCAATCGGAGGACCTCTTCAACTTGCCACGCAGATATCAACACAAGGGATTCGTCAACTGTGGCCGTTTCGCGTCATCTTTGCAAGTCATTTCCAAAACATCTATAAGCGTTGCTTTGGATCCATTTGAGGTATGGCACCAGATAGCCGATTTCTGGGCGTCCAGCAGGTCGCAGTCGCTGCTTGCCTCCTCGGATGATGGCTGAGCCGCGCAAAACCACGACGCAATGCGGCTGCGCCGGCTACCATCAACCTTCGAAACAGATCTTAGAGGTGCTGTGTATTGTCAGGCCGAATGGTTTAGCTCAGGTGACCGCAAACATCAACGCCTTGATTGTGCCGGCACTCGGTGCTTGTGAGCGAGATCGAACTGTCCACACCATCAGGAACGAGTTCAACGTTTCTTTTGAATCAGAGCCATCCTACCTCTCCTGTCCTTCTTCACTTCCGCAACACCCTCTCCGCGCCTCTCGATAATGACCTCACCACGTGGAGAAGGCGAGCGCTCGCGCACACGCTCGACCTTGACGAGCGTGCCATCTCTTTCGTACACACGTTCTCGGCGTAGTGCTTTCCGCTCCGCTTCAAGCGCCCGAATCTCCTCTTTGAGATCGCGGTCTGAGCGAGACTTACGTCGATCAGCTACCAGAGCTAGTGGGCCCACGTGCACAGAGTTTGAATCATCAGGATCATGTCTCTCAATGATCCTCGTTCGCTCAATGATTGTTTCACTGTCGTCGCTTGACGAGAATGATGCACGAGTCCGGGAGGACCTGCGGGTTCTTCCGCTTCTATGGGTTCGAGCCGTCCGGGCAGGTGAGACTTGCCTTTCAACGACTTTCTTCTCTATAAAAGTCTCCTTTACGACTGGTGGTGACGAGCCACGTCTGGAACGCGATGGCTTTCTGGAATGCGCGCGTCGAGATCTGGGTGACGGCGAGCGTGCTGATAAAGCGTCCCATTCGCGCACCGATCGTGGGGCTTCTTGAAGTGGTACTGTTTTGATCACTTCCTCGTATCTTTCTTCACGGATCACGTTGCCTGGCTGGTGGGAGGGCATCGGTTGCGGCGCCTCGAGGAGACGAGTTGTGGTCGCTATGATATTTTTAGTATCCAGTCGTTGAAGGATGGTTCATGCTTACTCTCACGTTCGCGATACTCCCTGCTCTTCGTGAAGACCTCGTCGATATTTTGTGGTCCAAGTGCCTTCTCAATAATGATAGTCCTCTCGTCCTATATTTCGTCAACGTCAACTTCCGCCCTCTCTTATGGCACTTCTCTTACCTCTTCATAGTAAGGATAGCCTAGATCGTACAGGACCTTGGTGTGCACAAGGCGCTTTGGCATTCTCGTCTTTCCACGTCTTGGGTATGGCTTTTCCTCAATAATGGTCTCCTTTTCTTCGATGATGGTCTCTGCTCGGTCGCGTTCCCTGGAGCCACTATCATTGCGTGTTCTGTGTGTTACCCACTCACGCTCTCTGTATTCTCTGAACCCGTCATCGCCGTACTGATCGGGATCTTGAACACGAATATCTGCATAGTCCTTCTCGTCGTATCTTGAATACCGTTTCGGCGAAGGTGCCCGTGGTATCGGTACTGGAATCCTTGGTGGTGGTGCTCTTTCCACCCGGTACTCATCGATCTCCTGGTACCGTCTCGTTGGTCGACGATCGAATGTGTCCAAACTCGATTGTCGCCTTAGGAGACCAGGGCGCGGGACTGGGGGATGTTCGGGTCGGGCAGCCCTTTCGGGACGGAATGGCACCATCGCTCCTCCAGCTGCACGTGGGTCTCTGTAATAGTCTTCCTCCTCAAAGTACCTCCTCTCACTCCGCTGACCTCGTGGGCCATATCGATCGTCTTCATAGTATCTCTGTTCCACAATATCTGGCTGGCGACGGGGTGGCGTCCTCAGTTCCTCGAACGGGGGAGGACGTTCAATGACTGGCGGAGCGCGATAAGTTTGCTCACGGCTGAAGCGGTCGGCATCCCATCGTGCTGGAGGAGGTCCGTCACGATAGGGTAGATCCCCTCCAGAGAGACGCGGATCGCTGCGATAGCGGTTACTCATGGTTATTTGTGGTATGATTCGATGTTGATGATTCAGCAGGCGACAGTTCGACTATTTTCGAAGCCTGGTAGATTTGGTGTCTTGAGATTACAATGGCGGGGTACAAGGCTGATTGAGCGAGCACGTTCGTCGTACTATGTAAGGGTGGTGGGCGCTCTTGCGTTACAGCACTCTCTCGGCTGCAAGTAGGAGTGTGAAGCTCGTTGTCTGGCGCAGGCGATGAAGGAAGGCGTGTGGAAAGACTTTGACAGACTTTGGCTGACTTTGAATGCAACCTGCATTGAGGCACGAGTCGAAGTGGATCACGGTGTAAGGTAGAGAGTGGAGGGTATGACGTACTCCCCGAGTTCAAGTTGAGGCCCAACTTGAACGCCAGCCTCCCACTAACGTTAGCACTTACTGGCAGCACTCCCAGTCTGAGTCGCACTCACCGGATGCCAGCCTCCCTTCCACCAACGAATCTCCGAGTCGTCTGTCCATGCCTCGATCCAACCTCAACCGTGGAACCTGCAATCTCGCATGAAACCACTAGTGCCAGCTACTTACCCTCTATGCTTGACGATTCTGGAGTATCCTGCTATCAAGGAGCCCTCAGTCATCGAGCGCAACCGCTTGTCAGTAGAACCCTACTAAGCCAATGCAGAACACGACAGCTTCTCAACGCCTCTCATCGTGACCTGGGATTGTCTACAGACACCTGCTTGAAGACACGAATTATAGGCTCGAGGAAATCCGACAGCGTCCTTTGGTCTTGGACCACAGTGGAGGCAGGGTCTATATGAAGGCAAAGATATGCGCTCTTTTTGAACGACAGATCATGCATCAAAGTCATGCATCTTTGAGCCCGTGATGCGTGTTTGGGCCGAGAGGACGCTTACCAGAAGCCACTCTTATACTGTGCCAACGCAAACGTCTGATCGCCCTGTTTTCCTGGCTCCTTTCCACCTTAGGCATTCTTCGTCTTCCCAGCTCCTTCCAGCAGCACCCGCTTCAACCTCCAAAAGCAATCCGCGCCCATCAGCACCGCTACAAACCACATCAGCTACATGATCACCTTTCCCGATATACAATACATACCCAAGCCCAGATACGGCAAATACAGCCCGCACAATCTACCCACCTCCTCCTTCGTATAGCCCTCCCAACTGACCATCTCCACTGCACATGTTAGTGTAGTTAGCGCTGTCTCCAGCGCGAAGGCCAGCAGATGTAGCGGAACTAGTGCATCATCTGGCATGGGGAGCGTTAGTGTTCAGACATCAGTCAAGAGACAGTATGCTTAATACGTCGAGGCGGGAACTCTGGTGCCCATACATCTGGAGTACCACGAAGGTTGCCGTGGTCCGTAGGATTCCATGTGCTGAGCGGAAAAACGAAGAAACGACGTACCTCTCAGCAACGCGGGAATAGCCCAAAGGCTCAACGGGATATGATACAGCGCTTCGAGCACCATATAGGCATGAAACCAAGCTGGGGGCGCAATGAAGAAGCGGTCTCGATACGTAGCAATGTAGTATTCGTGGAGAGACACGGTGAAAGACGGGCGAAACGCAGCTGGATAGTAACGGGACAAATCCATGACTAGATTATTGATCGCGATTAGTGAGCTGGCCGTGGCAACGATCCGAGGAGTACAGGGGCGCCGTCGCATGTGAGACGTGGATCAATCTGTGGTATGATATTGGGGAAGGCTGTGTTGGCGGGACCGATTGAGAACAAATGAGACGTACTCAGCATGACGGGGGTGTGGATTATGAAGAAGACGAGGTAGAGGAGGTCGATTTTGCG
>Ga0210040_10009440_pt1 | contig 11360 bp, 10 predicted proteins | sample CryGeyCG12114_NA_FD_185462 | JGI IMG/M metagenome (GOLD analysis project Ga0210040, IMG submission 185462) | Groundwater microbial communities from aquifer - Crystal Geyser CG19_WC_8/21/14_NA (SPAdes) (version 2) | ecosystem: Environmental > Aquatic > Deep subsurface > Groundwater | place: USA... | reverse complement strand
ACTCCCTATTAATCCCGACACTAAAACAAGGTAAGCTGGTGCGTCTCAAGCTCACTGCCGACGGTACCGGCATTGCCGGCGACACGCTCATGTACTTCAAAGCGCCCGTCCGGTACCGCGACTTGGCCGTTTCGCCGGATGGCACCCGGCTCTATCTCGCTACCGATAGCGCCACCGTCACCTCAGGCCCCTCGGAAGATGCCCCCAAGGGCACGGCCTGTAAGGGCTGCATTCTGGAATTCCGGTACATGAATGGCGGCTCAACTGCCGCCCCTAGCCCAGCGAAGAAGCCCAGCCCGGAGCAGGCCCTGGCACAAGCCACGGCCTTTATTCAGAAGCTAAAGCCCCAGGACCGTCGCGCAAAGCGCGCCGGCTTACCATCCGCCCAGCAGCCTATCTTCGATTTGCTGTTGCAACCCACCCTAACTGCTCCCGAAAAAGCCCGCGCCCGCCAAAATGCCACGGCTTTGCTGGAAGGCCTTCGACAGCAGTAAAGCGGTGGTCGTGCTGGCACGGGAGGCCTCACCCCCGGTCGCACAATCATACAACTCTCCCCCATGCGCACCCGCCTGATTCCTTCCAGCCAGCAGCCGCTACCCGTTATTGGGGTGGGCACTTGGCAGACATTTGACGTAGCCGATAAAACCGCACCGCGCAACCTGGTAGACACGCTCACAACACTGCGCGCCGCGGGCGGCACCGTCATCGACTCGTCGCCGATGTATGGCCGGGCCGAAACCGTGGTCGGCCTCACCACCGAGGCGGTAGGCCCCAACGACTTCTTTTACGCCACCAAAGTCTGGACCCAGGGGCGCACGGCGGGCATTCGGCAGATGGAGGACTCCCTACGCAAGCTGCGCCGCCCCAGCATCGACCTGATGCAGATTCACAACTTGGTGGACTGGAAAACCCATCTCGCCACGTTGCGCGAGTGGAAAGCCGCCGGCAAAATCCGCTACATCGGCCTCACGCACTACACCGACGCCATGCACGACCAGCTAGCCCAGATTCTGGCTACCGAAACCGTGGATTTCGTGCAGTTCAACTACTCCATCATCGACCGGCACGCCGAACAGCGGCTGCTGCCCGCCGCGGCTGACCACGGCGTTGCCACGCTCATCAACCGGCCGTTCACCGAAGGCAGCCTGCTAGCCAAGCTGCGCAGCCAGGCGTTGCCGGGCTGGGCGGCGGAGCTGGGCATCAGCACCTGGGCTGAATTTCTGCTCAAGTTCATCGTGGCCCATCCGGCCGTTACGTGCGTGATACCTGGCACCCGCAACCCCGCCCACCTGTCCGACAACCTCAAAGCCGGCGAAGGAGAGCTACCGGATGAGGCCACCCGGGAAAAAATGGCAGCTTTTGTGCGTTAAATCCAAGCGAAGCAACCGACCTTTGAGGTCCTAATTTCCAGGTTGTGGCGGCAGCTCTTTCGTTTCAGAAGCTACCCAACCGTTTGCGGGCTTCCTACGTTTCCAGAGCGGTGCATTTTGTGCATATCCGGTTTCTGTTTGCTCCTTCCTCGCCTTTCGGCTACCCTTTTCTTTATGCCCGCCCCCGCGTTTCCCGTCGATTTTCAAGCTCTTTTCCAACACCTTCCCGATTCGTTTTTGTTGCTCGCCCCCGATGGCACCATTGTCAGCAACAGCGACCAGCACGTCGCCGTATCGTTGCTGCCGCGCGAGCAGGCCGTGGGTCGCAATATCTTCGAAGCGTACCCATCGGCGCCCGAAAGTCAGCAGGCCTTGTTTGAGTCGCACGAGTTCGTGCGCCAGCACAAGCAGCCGCACACCATGCCCCTCACCCGCTACGACCTGGACCGGCCCACCGAGCTGGGCGGCGGTACCGAGGAGCGGTACTGGCAAATCACCCACTATCCGATTCTTGATGCCAGCGGCGAGCTGCAATACATTCTGCAACGCCCGCAGGATGTCACGCAGCAGCACCTGGCCGAGCTGCGGGAAGAGGAAATGCAACGCCAACTGGCTGACAGCCAGCAACAGGCCCGTTTCGTACTGGAGGCCCTGCCGGTGCTGGTCTGGACCTGCCAACCGGATGGCGCGATGCTGTCGTTCAACCAGCGCTGGCTAACCTTCACGGGCCGCTCTCAGGAAGAATCCGTGGGCTGGGGCTGGGCCAACGACATTGCACCCGAGCAGCGCAACGACGTGGTACAGCACTGGAAAGCGGCGGCGGCGGCGGGTCAGGAGTTTCAGCTGGAATTTCGGTTGCGCCGCGCCGATGGGCAGTACCATTGGGTGCTGATCCGGTGCGTACCGCGCCGCGCCGAGGCGGGCGGTATCAGCCAGTGGATTGGTGGCGGCACCGACATCAACGAGCAAAAGGAAATGGTGCAGGAAATGCTGGTGGCCAACGAGCAGCAGGCCGAAATGGCCGAGCTGGCCTACCAGTCGCAGCGGCAGGCCCTGAGCCAGCGCGAAACCTTCTACAACCTGTTCCAGCAGGCCCCGGCCCTTATCTGCATTCTGCGCGGCCCCGAGCACACGTTCGAGTTTGTAAACCCGCTCTATCAGGAGTTGTTCCGGGGCCGGCAGCTGGTAGGCAAGAATGTACTGGAAGCATTGCCGGAGGTGATTGAGCAAGGGTTTACGGACTTGCTCGACAACGTATACCACACCGGGGAAACTTTCTACGGCAAGGAAATCCTGATTATGGTCGACCACAACGACGGCACCGGCCCGCAACGGCTCTACCTGAATTTCACGTATCAGCTTTTCACCGAAAACGACCAGAAAGCCGGCATCACGGTGTTTGCCTACGACGTAACTGATTTGGTGGAAGCGCGCAAAGCTTTGGAAAAGCTGCGCGACGACGCCCTTGTCTCCTAATACCTCTGGCTTTCTTTCGCGCTCCGTCGCTCTCTATGGACATTTCCGCTCTGGACTTCCAGCAAGCCAGTATCAAGCAAGTGCTGTTTAAATCCCAGCTCCGCTCCGTGCTTTACGGGGTGCGCGAGGCCGACCCTACCCTTTTTTCTCCTGAACTCAATCCACTGAGCCAATGGCTCAACACGGTTATTAAGCCGCATTACGGCGCGCACCCGGAAGTGCGCGAAATGGAGCGCCTGCTTCAGCAGATGCTTGGCACCGGGCAAAGCCTAGTTGCCCAATACCAGCGTGGCCGCATTGAAGAAGCCCGCTCCGGCATGGAGCAGATCAATACGTACTCCGACCGGTTTACCGAGCTGCTCAAGCAGTTCGAGCGCAACTCATTACAAGTCGGATAAGCCTATTCAGCAACTAATTTCAAGCAAGCCTCAACCGCGCCGGTTGGGGCTTTTTTTGTGAAGAACAAACAGCCCCAACCGGCGCGGGTTTCAACTTCTCATACGGATTAACGAAGGCTCCACGTCACCGCTACCGGGTGCCCGCTCCGAGCAGTCTTTTTGTTGTATGGGTCAGGTTTAGAATGGTTCTTCCTAAAACTTCGTGATGGGAGCCCAGATAGCCCGCCGTACAATTTTCCCTTTCGCTATACTAGCCTTCAACAGCAAGTGCTTGAATGCCAATCCTGCCTATTAATTACCTATTACGCAGTTAGTTAGCAAGGTTGAGGTATTGCACGGCTCAGGTTAACCAGTTATTTCGGCTTACTCGTCTATAACTACTTATTTATCAGGTCGTAATTCCATGAACCTAGCACTTGGTGCGGTCTTACGCCAGGCGGTGCCGCGGACCAGGTTCATTCACTTACGACTTGATTTTATGAAGCTCAAACCTCTCAACCAACAGGTACTTGTTATTACGGGCGCGTCCAGCGGCATTGGCTTGGTGACGGCGCGCATGGCCGCCAAAAAGGGTGCCAAGCTGGTGCTGGCCGCCCGCAACGCCGATGCTATCCAGCAACTGGCCGACGAAATCAATAGTCAGGGCGGCCATGCGCTGGCCGTACCTACCGATGTGGGCAACGAAGATGATATGGCGCGGCTGGCGCTGGCAGCGCTGGCCGAGTTCGGCACCTTTGATACATGGGTGAACAACGCCGGGGTATCCATCTTCGGCCACTGCGACGAAGTGAGTATCCCGGACATGAAGCGCATGTTCGACACGGTGTACTGGGGGGCCGTGTATGGGTCCCGGCTGGCTGTGCAACACTTCAAGCAGCGCCAGGAGCCTGGTGCCCTCATTAACATCGGCAGCTTCTTCGGCGACCGGGCCACGCCGGTGCAGTCTACGTACTGCACGGCCAAGCACGCGCTGCACGGCTGGACCGATGCCCTGCGCATGGAACTGGAAATGGAAAAAGCGCCCGTATCGGTGACGCTCATTCACCCCGGCCGCATCGACACGCCCTACAACGAGCACGCCCAAAGTTATTACCAGCACCAGGTAGCGCACCGGGGCATGGTGTATCCGCCCGAAGCCGTGGCCGAAGCCATTCTGTTTGCGGCCGCGCACCCCAAGCGCGACATGTACGTGGGCTTCCAGGCCAAGGCCCTGAAGATGCTAGGTGATTTCGCGCCTCGGTTTATGGATAAGCTGATGGAGTTGATAACGGACCCCGGTCAGATTGATCCCAAGCGCCCCTCGAAGAACCCCGAAACCAGCGGCTTGTACAAAGCAGGTTACGGCCTGCACGAGCGGGGCTCGCACGAAGGCTGGTTTCGGTCGGGTAGCTGGTACGTGAAGGCCCAGAAGCATCCGTTGCTAGCCACACTGGCCGTAGCTAGTGCCGGCACGGCGGCTTGGATGCTGACCAAAACCCGCAACGGCAAGAACGGGCAGGACAGCAAGGACGAGCAGGCCATTAACAATCTGCGAGTAAACGACCAGCCAGCGCCGGTTGACGAGGTAGAGCTTACGATAGTTGAAGTGTATGCGCAGCCCTAGCTCGGGGCCGGGCAGCCTGTGGGGGAGGTGGCGGTCATGCTACTAATACGGCAGGCACTGGTGGTGCACAGTTGACACCTGTTAAGCAGCGCCACTGCTTGTAACGCTCACCGAAAACGCGGGCCCCGGCAGTTACTTGAACTGTCGGGGCCTGATTCGTAACCATCACTCACTGAATGGTGTACTACTTGCTTGAACCCAACGGCTACGCTATGAAAACCTTTGATCCGCTTTCCTCTACTTCCCGCCGGGAATTTATGCGCACCTTGTCGTTGGGCGTGGGCGCCACGCTGGTGGGCACGTCGGCGCTGGGCAGTTCTTTGTCGTGGCTCGATGAAGCAAGCTACGGGCCAGCCAGCTTACAGGCTTTGCAAACCGGCAAGCAACTGGGCGTGGCATTGGTGGGCCTGGGCGGCTACAGCGCGGGGCAGCTGGCACCGGCCTTGCAGCAAACTAAGCTGTGCAAGCTGGCGGGCATCGTCACGGGCACGCCCTCAAAAGCCGCGCAGTGGCAGCAGCAGTACAGCATCCCCGACCAGAACATTTACGACTACAAAACCTTCGACCGGATAGCCGATAATCCGGCCATTGATATCATCTACATTGTGCTGCCGGTGGGCCTGCATGCCGAGTACGTGGAGCGGGCGGCTAAGGCGGGCAAGCACGTTATCTGCGAAAAGCCCATGGCCAACACCGCCGCCGACTGCCGCCGCATGATAACGGCCATGCAGAAGGCCGGCAAAAAATTCAGCATCGGCTACCGCCTGCACTTCGAGCCGCACAACCGCGAAATGATGCGCCTGGGCCAGCAGCAGGTATATGGCCCCATCAAAAAGATGAAGGCCGATAATGGCTTTCGGGCGGGCAGCAAAACGTGGCGGCAAGACAAAGAGCTGGCTGGCGGTGGCCCGCTCATGGATATGGGCATCTATTGCCTGCAAGGCATCATCTACACAAAAGGCCAGTTGCCGGTGTCCGTGACGGCCAAGTTTGCTCCGAACCCCGACCCGACGGGTTTGTTCAAGGAGGTGGAAGCAGGTGTCAGCTGGCAGATGCAGTTTGCCGATGGCGCCGTAGCCGACTGCCGCACTAGCTACGCCGAAAACATGAACAGCCTGCTCCGCGCCGATGCCAGCAAAGGCTGGATGGAACTGCAACCGGCCTTCGGCTACGGCGGTTTGCAGGGCCGCACCAGCCAGGGCCCCATGAATATCGAAAACGTGCCCCAGCAAGCCCGCCAGATGGACGACTTTGCCGACTGCATCCTCAACAACAAGCCGACCCGCGTACCCGGCGAAATGGGCCTGCGCGACATGCAAATCATCGAAGCCATCTACCGCGCCGCCCAAACCGGCCAAAAAGTATCAACCAAAGACGTAGTAGCCGTGCTCGATAAAGTGGGCAGCCGGTAGAACAAGCAAAAGTCCGCTCCGCCCTCCCCAGTCAACTTGCACCATCCTTCAGCCTGGGGAAACGATGAAACGATGCGTGGTAGAGCAACAAAAAGCCGCCTGAACATTGGTTCAGGCGGCTTTTTGTTGCGTTTATGCGTTAGTTACGGGTTGATCAGTGCAATGCTGCCATCGGCGCCGCGCTTTAGCTCCGTAACTTTCACGTTGCGCAGCCATGTTTTGCCCGATAGTTCGGTGTCGTGGTAGAAGATGTACCATTTGCCGTTCACTTCTACAATGGAATGGTGCGTAGTCCAGCCTTCTACCGGGTTCATAAATGTGCCCTGGTAGGTGAAAGGGCCATAGGGCGACGTGCCGGTGGCGTAGGCCAGGAAATGGGTGTCGCCGGTGGAGTACGTGAAGTAGTACTGGTCGTTGTATTTGTGCATCCAGGCCCCCTCGAAGAACCGGCGGTTGTTGTCGCCCGACAGCAACACTTTGCCGTCTTTGTCTACGATTTTCACCTCGCGCACGGGTTCGGCAAACTGCTTCATATCGTCGGCCAAGCGGGCCACGCGCGGCCCTACCGAAGGTTCGTTGGCGGCTGGCTCCTGCTCTTTGGGGTTGCTGCCGTTGTAGGTGCCGGTACGCCAACGCTGGAGCTGCCCGCCCCAGATGCCGCCCATGTACATGTAAGTCTTGCCATCGGTATCGGTGAATACGGCCGGGTCGATGCTCAGGCTGCCGGCCATCGGCTTAGGCTCGGCCTTGAACGGACCGGTCGGCGACTTGCTGGTAGCTACCCCAATGCGGAAGATGTCTTGCTTGTCCTTGAGAGGAAAATACAGGTAATAAGTGCCGTTCTTGAAGGCTGCATCCGGCGCCCACAGCTGGCGCCCGGCCCACGGAATATCCTTAGTATCCAGCGCTACGCCGTGGTCGGTTACCTTGCCGCCAATGCTGTCCATCGACAGGATGTGGTAGTCGCGCATGGCAAAATGGTCGCCGTTGTCGTTTTCCGGCATCCCCGTCTCAATGTCGTGCGAGGGGTAGATGTAGATGCGGCCGTTGAAGACGTGTGCCGAAGGGTCGGCGGTGTAGATTTCCTTGACCAGCGGCTCGGCCAAGTATTTCCGGCTCGCTGAATCAGCGGGGGCGGTGGTACTGGCCTCGGAAGCGGCGGCGCTATCGGTTTTGGAATTGCTCTGGCAGGCGCTGCCCAGCACCAGCGGAAGCAACAGGGCCAGGGAAGAAAAGCGGTTAGGCGTGGATTTCGACAGCAATGCAGAAGGGAATTTAGAGTGAGACAAAGGATGCTTTCACGTCAAATATAGACCTCTCCCCTGTTTGCTGGCCTGTTCTAAAAGCGTTGAAACCACAGATAAACTATCTAATCGATTCCGATAGCAGGCCAAGTAAGGCCCTCTAGCGCACATAAAACAACGAAGGCTCTAACCTCTATAGATTAGAGCCTTCGCAGTTTTATAAGCTTATTAGTCGGCGTTGCCGGTGGCACCATCGTCGGTGAAGTCACCAGCGTTATTGGGGTTGTGCAGAGTGGCTTCGGCCACTTCGTTGGTGAGGGCTACGTCTACATTGTCGGCGGCACTTTTGCCGTTACCAGTGTAGCCGCCCTTGTCCTGCTGCCCAGTCTTTTTGCCACTGAAAGGCCAACTGCCTTTGCTGTAGCTATAGTATGCTCCGGCTGCCACAGCGGCTAGCGAAGCGCCCACTATGGCGGCAGTATTAGGCTTCTTTTTGATGCTTTTGGGGGTGTTGCTCTTCTTCTTGCTCATGAGGTTGGTTGTTAGGTGAGGATGATTAAGTATTGCCTGCTGCTAGCTAAGGCCTGCTGAACTAGCCGTTTATGCGCTAATGCGTGCTACATTTTATGCTACTGCCGGGGCGATACTGGATAGGCTTTGAACATGGTGGCAATGCCTTCGTCGATGCGGGCGTTCAGCTTTTCGGGGTCTTTGCTGAGGGCACTGGCTGCAATGCCCTGCCACACCTGCTCGTTGCGGGCAGCATCTACAATGTCAACGGTGGCCGTGCCTTCACGATAGGTGCCCACCGGCACTTCCTGGCTCTGCCAGCGATAATTGCGCTGCCCGATATAGCGCGGAGCGTCCCAAATGTTGGTTTCGCGCGTCTGCACCTTTTCCTGGGTAACTACGCCAATGTTCACCCACAAGTCGGGCGCTTCGGCACGCTGGTAGCCGCGCTGTTCCATCTGGCGCGCTACGGCCGTTTTCAACTGCTCAATGCTGGCGCTACTGCCCCTGAAAACATCTTCGTTGCGGGCCGTAACGTCCATGAAATTATACGTTTTGTAAGCCGAGAAATTCACGCCCGGCGCCTGCGTCGTGGATTCTACCCGCACTGGCGAACAAGCCGCAAAGCCGAGCAACGCAATCAGAAGCAACGTTTTCATAGGGTGATTACTGAAGATCAACGGGTGAAAGGTGAAAAGTAACGGAAGCAGCCGATGCCGCCGCTCGGCACGACCAACTGTTGTTACGCAAACCATACCTGATGAGGCTATTGCTTGCCGTGATTTAGTGCGGTGGAAGCCAAAACAACTGCGGTAAACTTAAGGGCGGCTGCCATCGCCAGCCCTCACCTCCGGCCCAGGCCAGTAGCGGCGCTGCACGGCTTCCGCGAACTTAGAAGTAGCTTCGTGGCTGCCTGACGCCCACGCGCCGGCCATCGGCATTGGTTTCCATTTACTTCGCTGCTTACGTGAACTTCTCGCCTCGTTTTACACTGCCCCCGCTGCCCGCCGTGTTACTCTCTATTGTGAGTGTGCAAGGCGGAGCAGCCATTGCCAAAGGCCTGTTTCCAGTGCTTGGGGCGGCAGGTACCGCCAGCCTGCGCATCGGGTTTTCGGCGGTGCTTTTGTTGCTGGTGGTGCAGCCCCAGTTACGGAAGCTGCAACCTATTCAGTGGCGGGCAGTGCTCCCTTACGGCTTGGCTTTGGGAGCCATGAACTTTCTGTTTTACTGCGCGCTGGCTCGTATTCCGCTTGGGCTGGCCGTAACGCTGGAATTTGTGGGCCCGTTGGGATTAGCGCTGGTAGGCTCACGCCGCGCCATGGATATGGTATGGGTGGCCTTGGCAGCGGCCGGCATTGCCTTTATCACCCCCTGGAGTGGGCACGGGCTTGATTTGTTGGGGGCCGGGTTTGCGCTGTCGGCCGGAGCCTGCTGGGCTTTGTATATCGTACTGGGCCGCCGCACAGCCGCCGTGCTACCCGGGCAGCTGGCCGTCACCGTCGGGATGCTGGTTGCCGCGCTGGTTGTGCTGCCCTTCGGAGCAAGTAGCGGCACTTTCTCGGTTCTTACGCCGCACCTGCTGCTGCTGGGTGGCTTGCTAGCGGTGTTTTCCAGCGTGCTGCCCTTCTCGCTGGAAATGCAGGCACTCAAAACCATGCCCACCCGTACGTTTAGCGTGCTGATGAGCTTGGAACCGGTGGCCGCCGCACTTTCTGGGTGGCTGCTGCTCCACGAGCAACTAACAGACAGCCAGTGGTTGGCAGTAGCATTTATCGTGATAGCCAGCTTCGGCGCTACGCTCACCACCACTGCTCAGCCCGCCACTGGCCCTGAATAGCTGCTCGCCTTACGAAAAGCCCAGTACCGGATGCGGCTGATACGGCTCTTCCAGGCGCTTTATTTCCTCGCCCGACAGCTTCACGTTTACTGCCGCCACGGCATCTTCGAGGTGGCCGGGCTTGCTGGCTCCCACAATAGGCGCCGTGATGACGGGCTTGCTCAGCATCCAAGCCAATGCTATTTGCGCGTTGGGCAGGCCGCGCTCCTGGGCTATTTCCGTTACCCGGTCGGCTACTGCAAAGTCGTCGTCGCGGCCATAGAGGCTTTTGCCGAAGGCGTCGGTTTTGGCCCGCTCGGTTTCGTTGCGCTCTTTGCTGCGGCCGCCCGTCAGCAGCCCCCGGGCCAGCGGCGACCAAGGAATGACACCGATGTTCTGATCCTGGCACAGCGGCAGCATCTCCCGCTCTTCTTCGCGGTACACCAAATTGTAGTGCGGCTGCATGCTCACAAAGCGGGTCCAGTTGTGCTTGTCGGCCAGGTACAGCGCCTGCACAAACTGCCAGGCAAACATTGAGGAAGCCCCGATGTAGCGCGCTTTACCGGCTTTTACTACATCGTGCAGGGCTTCCAGGGTTTCTTCAATGGGCGTGTCGTAGTCCCAGCGGTGAATCTGGTAGAGGTCCACGTAGTCGGTGCCGAGGCGCTGGAGGCTGGCATCAATGGCGCTCATAATGTGCTTGCGCGAGAGGCCCCGCTGGTTAGGGCCGGGTCCCATGGGGTTGTACACTTTGGTGGCCAGCACAATTTCGTCACGCTTGGCAAAGTCGCGCAGGGCGCGGCCTACCACTTCCTCGCTCATGCCGTTGGAGTACACGTCGGCGGTATCAAAGAAGTTGATGCCCAGTTCCAGGGCTTGCTTGATGAATGGGCGGCTCTGCTCTTCGTTCAGGGCCCACGGCCAGCGCTCAGTGGGCGTGCCGTAGGTCATGGTGCCGAGGCATATTTTCGAGACTTTGAGGCCCGTAGCCCCTAAGCGGATATAGTCCATGTGGTTGGTAGTGGTGGTAGCGGCCGAAGACGGCCAGAGTGCAGCCGTTTATACGCAAGGCATGAAGCAAGTGCTGTGGTTGAGCTCGAAATGCCTGCCTTAAGGGCCTTCCTAATCCACTCATTCAGTGGTGGCATGCTGGCCTTTCACACTGGCAACACTGCTGCCCCTCAAGCAGTAGCGGGGCCTGCATGTAGGCACAGGGGAGTTGACGCCAACAAGCGCCGTAAACTTACCCCACACTACTCCTGCGCCCGGCAGGCCGTTTCTATGCTCTGTATGCAACTCCCAAAAACCTATTTATCCGGCTGCCGCGCTGGGTTCTGGGCGGTGTTTCTGCTTGCCTCGTTGCTGCCGCTTGGCAGCCGGGCCCAACTGTCTGGCAGCACCTCCGAACCAGTTCTGGATTTCTCTTATGCTGGTTATAAAGCCAACGAAACCAGCCTTCCAGCAGTGCCGGCGGTGCTGCTGATGCGGCCATCCGGTACCGACGATACGCAGCTGCTCCAGGCTGCCATCA
>Ga0210040_10009439_pt1 | contig 11360 bp, 4 predicted proteins | sample CryGeyCG12114_NA_FD_185462 | JGI IMG/M metagenome (GOLD analysis project Ga0210040, IMG submission 185462) | Groundwater microbial communities from aquifer - Crystal Geyser CG19_WC_8/21/14_NA (SPAdes) (version 2) | ecosystem: Environmental > Aquatic > Deep subsurface > Groundwater | place: USA... | reverse complement strand
AAAGAGTTTTTGAGAATAATTTGTCGCTCGAGTAGCCGAAAACAAGATTCCTTCTTCCGTTTAATTTTTTTACCCGTACGAAGGATGCTTGCTCATTGGCTTTCATTGGGGTTCATTATCATCATTTGTGTAGTATATTTAGTTGAGACGTTTCCATTAGGTTTATGGGATGTGAGTATTAGATGTATGGAGTATAGCATATTGTAGTTAGTTTTATTGGCAAAGCAATAGGTTGACATTTGTGCAGCATTAGTAGTTTGTGAGTCAGTTTTTTTTGCCGACTGAAGGAATCGCAAGGTTCTTTGGTTCTCAGAGAGAGATTGAATTTGTAGTTTGTAAAGTGTGTTGTAGTTGGTTAGTTAGTATGCAGCAATGGGACTTGCATTGTAAAGAATTTCAATTAATCCAGAGAATTTTAGAATCGTGTAATTATTATTGTTTGAATAGGCTGACGGTGCAAAATGGATTGAATTCACACAGGAAATTAAATGTAATTTGATCGGCTGTTGCAAGATCCTTGAGGATGAAACTGATACGTTATGAATTTAAGAGTTCATTGCTGATTATATGATGATAAATTAATAATAATTATTTATGTCATGAAGTATTATTGTGAATGAATGATTTTTTTATGGCTCATGCTGTTCTGTACTAATTGGAAAAGGATGAACTGCCGCTGTAGTAGCTATGAATAATGACAGGAGCACACGCTGCTCAAACATGAACATTTTATTTACTCCTGGCAATGTATGCTCATTCATGGTTCCGTATATAATGGAATATAGGAATTCTAAAGCTTGGGACATGGGCTGTGGAGGTCCCTTAGTTAGTTAGGAGTACACGTCTCAGTGGTCCTTGTCTTGATTAGGGTCGCCTCAATGATCTCTTATTCTGTGAATATCCTTTCTCTCTAATTGCGATTCAATTGGATCCGCTCCATTATTAGATTTGAGTGGCTCAACCTCATGGTCTCAATGTGCAGGAGTTGTACTATAGTCTATTGAAATTGGTATGGAGCGGCAGGCAGGCAGGCAGGAAGGAAAAGAAGTAAGTAAAATGTAAAGTACGCATGTTATATAACTTACATAAGAGGCATGGCAAATGTGTTTGCTATAAATATCAGCAGTACTACTGCTACTACTACTACTTGTCTTATTTTCCAGTCCTTGAAGCTCAAGTGTAGTTAGTTACTATAGTTTGTAATGCGACCCTCATCCGGGTAGGGTTGCTGTAGGGAAAAAATTGGATCGCGAAATTGAACCCTTTTTTTGTGTGTGGACTAGTTTAATGAATGAATAGGAGAAGGTTTACAATAATTGAGTTAAATGTCTTAGAATGTTGAGGTTCTAAACCTATTATAGATAGTTTTGTTGAGGATTTTTGGATCCGTTGGGAGTACGGATTTGGGGATAATAAGGCGATCGGTGTCTATTTTTCTTTTGTGAGGCTCTATCAATTAGAATGAGGCTGAAAAGGATTTTTTATTTGAATGTGTGTAGTTGAAAATTGGAGGACAAGTGTTTGTTTAGCGTTTGTGGACAAATGATCCTTTTTTTGGAACCGGGTAGTGAAATGATGTGGATAATTTTTATATTGTGGGAAATTTTATTGTTTGCACTGCAAGTATTATGGTTTGTAAGGGAAATGTTGAAAGGTTCTCTAGCAGTGTTATTTCATAGTTGTATGTTTGGTTGACTGTAGTTATCGCATGAATTTTATTTTTTGGCGATTTGGTTGAAGATTGAAATGGGCTGGTGGCATAAGTTATATTTTAGCAATTTCAGGTTACTTCACAGTTTTCTACTAGTTTTATTGATCCAGCAGACAAGTTAGTTTATATGCTTATATTATTATCTTTAGTTAGCTCCCCAATGGTAGAGGAATGCATATGAGAATATGGGTACGGATTGAATTGCTGGAAGCGAGCAAAGGGCTTTTCTTGATGAGATATTTGCAAGAGAGAGAGAGATGTGAAATAAAGTGATGTTTGCACATTAGTTTCGTTTGAAAGATCAAAGTGAAATTGAAAATGTTATGTGTCTATATGTCTGCACAGCCTTAAAGATTCATGTATGTGCCCATGGTCTCTGGGGGTGAGGCTGGAACGCATTCCAAATGCTCTTTAGATTTCACCGCCAACTTACTACTATTGCTATATAGTTTTGCTATTCTGCTACTGAAAATGTTTCCAGAGTTTGCTAATGATGATGACGAGTTTGTTATATTTTCTCATGTGAACCTTGGGCCGGGAATTTCGGGATAACAGTCCTGTAGAGTGGTCGTAAAAAGTTTCGTGTCGGCTAATAGTAGAATATAGGCAATTTTGTATTCTGTCTGGAAATCTTGAATGAAGTTAAAAATTGAAGTTGAAAAAACTGCTTTTATTATGCAGTAAATAGTAAATATTCATACCATTCAGTCTTTTAGCTGACTTTCTAAAATTCTTGAACTAAGTGTCTCTCTCATGTGTATTGAAATGCAAACTGGAAGGCAATCAAAAATTGTATTCTGCCATTTGGAGCGCATTATTTTGAATTCAAAGAAAGTTTTTAGCCTGTTTTGAAAATTCGGTGAGGAACCTCATGTAAATCAGGCAAATGGTCGGATATCATTTGTATGCGGAAACTGTTGAAACGTTTGATGCTTCTTCGTTTGCGTTGTTTGTAAGACATGACATAAAAATTAGCCAAATTATGCCCATTCATGTATGATGTTCTCGTGTGCTAAACTAACGTTAGACACTGACTAACAAACTGGAAAAGAGAGGAAATTTTGAAATGACAAAGTGAAAATTACCACGAGGAACACATAGTTTTCAAAAGACTTAATTGAACCTTTGATGTTTTTCACCCGTTTCCGTTTGTATTTGAACAACCTGTTTATTTCTGGTTTTTGACGAATGTGTGCTCGCTTGCATATTAGTTTAAAACGTTGCATTCATTACTGTTGTATATATGAACATCCCGTTTATTTTCTGTTGCCTTTGATTTTGCTCATTTGAGCATTCCTTTGTGATGTTATTATTTTGCCTTTGATTGATGAAAAGGAAAATTTTTTTCTCTCACCTTCAATTTTTGTGTGATAACTCTTTTTACTGTCAAATTATATTTGCAACTGTGACTGTCCAATATAGCTTGCTTTGATTTCTTCATCAACTTTATCATCATCACAATTGAAAGCACAATTATAACTAGGTTGACTAATCATTGTTTTTCTTTCTTTTTCTAGGTAAGTACAAATGATTTTTGGTTCTATCTGGAGCTGCTTATCCCGTGAAATCATGAACGCCATTATTGGATGCCAAGTAAAAATGTTTAAATTTGTCTGGCTCTCATTTCATCTGCATATCATTTTGTATTGGTAATTATTTTGAACCTGTAGTGCACGATAACCTTAAAGTTCTATACATAAGGTCACGATCCGGATTTAAAGGTTTCTTCTTCCGGTCCTCGAATTCATTTAGATTTACAAAGATTTAAATATTACAAGTGAGCGCTCTGTGAGACTTAACATTGTCTAACCTCGTCCCAGAATGAGATATTGATTGACTTGTGTGCGCCATGGCTCCATACATTTTTTCTGTCTCTACTCTAGACCCAAGGAGGTGTATTTTAATGAACTGTGAAGTTGTTGAGTTCATGAGAGTGCTATCAGCAATACAGCTTAAATTGTTAATCTCTATGGATTTAATTTCCCAAGACTTGGATCGGTGGCATTGGTTCAGCTAGCTGACTAATGAACCCAAGATTTGGTATAAAGTCGTTATTTCCGTCTGTTAATAGCATCATTTATCGCATTACGAAAGGGTTTCATAATGCACAAAGTAACATAAGACGGCCTGTATAGGGATGAGAAAAAAAGATGATTTGCTATGTAGTCTTTCAGTTGAGTTGTCTCTTCTCAGACTGACTGACTGACTGACAGAGAGATAAATAAATTGATGACGACGGATCAGAAAATGTACCACGGAGCTAAATAGAGGAATATTTCGAAAATGAAACCAAAGTGGATTGGTGTGCGGATACATTTTTTGAGGATCTTTTAAGATGGGGACGAAGGAATATAGCCAAAACCAATATTTAAGAGCTTAACTGATCCTTTCATTTGGTCTAGTGGGTTTCTCATTGTGAAACAATTTCATTTTTATCCTCTGTTCACGCAAACATACACAGTGTGTACTGTGCTGTGCACACGTTATGTTATCCAGGATCCAGTTGGGGGTAAAAATATATGGAGTCGATCGTGTTGAGTTAAATGAGCAAATTTATTTTTGGGGTTTTGTCATTCATTCATGGTCCGCTGGGGGAATGGGACGAGAGGATGAGTTTGCTCTCAAATAAAGACGGTTTCACGCTCTGTAGCTTTTAACACAAATTGGATGATGGGCTCATAGTTTTAGGACCAGAACCATGATGTCCTTGTTGTCTTGTACACAGATAATGAGTTTGGGAATTAGATTCCAGTGCAAACCTTTTGTTTTACGGTGGTCTCCGAAATGACAGCTTAAATTATAGGTAGAGAATTATTTTTCAATGGGTTAGTGAGCAAACTACCGTACTTTTTTTGAATTATTATTTCATGTCAATTACAACGGGTGACTTTTTCGACTGGTTCTGGATGGTAGAGTTTTTTTTATTTTTGATCGTTTTTTGAAGATAATACTAAACTAAGAAATGGAATGTAGTTTTGATTTTTTCCCATTTCACGTCACCTGCGATGTCTTCCTTATCTGATGAAAGTTTAGTTAGTTGGACTCAGTAATGTAGTTCATGCTGCGTTATTTGTACGGAATGTTTGTACCTTGGCGTGCTTAATTAGTTATCTCCACTAGAAGTTGAAGACAAATCACGAGTTTGAAAGTTCATAGCGCAGTTATCCATGATATCAGACTCTTGTTTTTGTGTTCAAATTATAGTTGCCTGGATGGCAGGGGCAAGTGTGCCTTGTAATAATTGTCAAAGCTATTTTAATTACAATCTCGGTTTTTTTAGATTCTATAATATTCACGTTTTTCTCCGAATTCAATCCTCTGCTCAACATACAAAATGTGATGAAAATAGTCACTCAAGTGGCTGCATTCAACTGAAAAATATAATTTCTATGGTCATAGAAAACGGAAATCCCATCCATGCAAATGTACTGCAAGGAGCTCACTCAGTCAGTAGACTGAATAAAGTCAATTCAAGTGGCAGAACATTATTATTAGTGATTTTTTCCCGTACATACATGAACCACATATAATATAGGAAACTTGGGGGAGAAAGAACATAAAGTGGCACATGTTAGTTAGTTAGTCTTAGGGAAAGTGTACGTACAGTGATTAAGCATATGCAGGTTCAGTTTTTCACAAGTTTTCATTATATGCACAACGATGATACGACTTTGTTCCTAGCAGGAAAGAAAATTTGAATGAAAGCGGAAAACAGTTGAATGGTTGTGTGCCATATACTGGCCGTATTATGTACAACATCAAGTGGTGAATATGAATTTCCTATTGAACCAGTCAGTCAATCACTCATGTATGCATGCATGCATACATGAGATGAGTAGGAGCACTAGGAATTTTAGACGGTAATTAATGAGAGATCGATCTTTCCGGTCTCTCTTTTGTGCTCTGAGCAGAGAAAGGGAGAAAAAAGAAAATTGTAGAGAATGAGCATTATTATCATCATCATTGAAGGTATGGAACGTGCACATTATTAAGAAAGACCTGTATGGAGTAAGCATTCATAGTGGTAAAGATATATAGATTTTCCATACGACTCTTTTTTAAGTGGAATGAGGAAGCATCGCGAGTTTGTGAATAGGGAGCAATGTAAACCGTTTTTTACTGTGATAGGAAGAATGAAAGGAGTTCGACATAATGTCATGTCTGTCTTTCTACAGTAGTTTTATTGCCGGAGCCGATTTTATATTCAGTAGTTAGTTAGTTGGTTAGTAGGACTGAAGCTTTTCCATTTCCTCTTAAAACGGTATTTCGAATGAAAATATATTGGTAGGATTTGTATAGAAAAGAGTACTTTTTTGTGCGTGTAAAGATTTTAAAAAGAGTGAGTAAAATACGGTGTTGAAACCAGTAGTTTATCTATGCATGTGTATAAGCGCAATGAAAATAATGAATGATGAAGTACTATATGAACGGCATATTGTGTTTGAAAAAGTAGTATACAGTGAGCGAAGATCCGAATTGTCGTATTACCGATGAAAGAGATGTGTGTAGGTAGATAGAAGACTAAAGATTCGTTCGATTTCTCAAAGGAGACACATAATACTCGTACAACTTAATTTCACGTTTTTTTGAGCATTCCATTTCTTTGGCGTGGAACAGAGCATGGGAAAAACATCTTGCAAACGCGTATCCAATTTTATTTTAAAGGATTGATGCTCCAAGATGTTATTTTACTTTTGTGTTTCCACTTTTATCAACATGATGATGATGATATAGGGTTGTGCAGGCAGTATTGATTGTTTAGTTCATTTCATAGAAGATGATGGAGGTTCTCATTTCTTTTCTTTGGAAATAAAGGGGATCACAGGACCATTGTGACTTTTGTAATTGAAAGGGTTAAACTGGCTGAGCTCCTTCTGTACTGGCTGAAAAGTCTGTCTGTATCTTACTACAAGCAAGTTGATTACTATTATGGTGAAGGGAATTGGACTAGACAAGAATGTCTTGAGCCTTCACATTAAATTAGGAGGAATATGAGTTGATTTGTTGAAAGAAACCCTTTTTTTTCATCATGTTTCCTTTATAATCTTGTTTTTCCGTCTCATTCATTTATATATGAACAATACTGTTTGCTCCAACAATGCCACATTGCCATATGGGATATGGTAGTTAGTTAGTTGGTTAGGTAAAGTGATTTCCATGTGGAAGAGATTTGAGTTTTTGGAATATGTGTTTTCTAAAGTAAATAGTACGGAGAAAAGGAACTAATTTTTTTGTGGGTGTGTGTGGTCCCTCTAATTTTCCTATCACTTGAAAACCGATCTGGTTTTCCATGCTTCCTTTATTACTGAAGAATGTTCACACTATGTATAATGATATTATGATTCGCTTATTATGGGCCTCTTTTCACGCTCACATTATTTTCTGGTCACTTAAGCCTGTCAAAGAGAATAGACATTTGATGTTAGTTAGTGGTTTCAGAATTATTGTGCAAGTCCAGTAACATTGATAATATCAATGTCGTGTTGCTGGGTAGATTGTTTTCTCCCTGATTGATATTATATAAGCTGTAGCGGTCCACAATAGGACAGAGTGAAAAGAAGGAAGGATTTCGTTGTGAGCTCTATTATTATGATGATTTGAAAAGGAAACATTTATTGGAAAGAATGAAGAGAAGGAAGCCGTCTATCTTTGTGGACCAGATTACGTTAAAGACTGACTGGTGTGTGTGTGTTGAACAATAGGGAAAAAATGGGGAAAACAACACTATATATTATTAGCTTTTGACAGCATTATTGGACAAAAACATTAATACAAGCGAGCTAAAGATGTGAATGAAGCAGAGAGGAGGAAGAGAATTTGTAATATGTTTTTCTATCAGTAATCAGTTGTTGGAGATTTCGTTTGGTCCATTCCATGTGTATATGTGTGTCTGTGACTAATCATAGAATAATGATAAGATGCGGTAGTAGTATGTCCGTAAACTGTATGTACGTTTTCATGATTGTTGGTACTGGCGGAACGTGTGGTTATCCTATAGTTACAGTTGACGTCTATAATAGGTTAGCTAAGTTGCGAAGGGTTATAAGATGTAGGTTTCTGTAGAAAAAGTGTGTGTGGTTTTCCCCAGTCGTAAAAAAGGTGGACCACCCTGGAGGCCTTGACAAATTGATCCCATTTGATTCAATTGAGTGTAAATGAAGTTTGGATTGAACTGTGTAAATGGTGAAACTTGGAAAATTGAAATGTTTTGTTTCAAATTAGAAATGTGAGTAAAAAATATTTTTTTGTTGTATCCAAATTACATCGTAAATAATTATCTATTTGACAAGTGTCATTAGAATTTTAGTGAAACATCAGCTTTTTTTGTAGTATGTCTAACAAGTAAAGTAGTAAAACAAATAGAGTTAACAAAGAATAATTTCTAAAGGTTAGTTTCGTCTAGTTTAAAAAAGTGTATCTTATCTGTAATGTATTTTGTTTGGGCCCTCCTTCAGGTTCATTTCAGTTGCTTTGTAAATTTGCCGATTGTTGGTTTGCCCATCCAACCAACGTATATTAGTTAGTTAGTTAGTTTCAGTCCCGGTGCCTCCTTAAGCTTTCAGATCTCATCACATTGATAGCTTAACACAGTGGTTGGAGAAGGTGCAATCTTTTAGTTAGTGACTAAAGCCGCCTAGCAATTTTCTTTTGTTCCACCACACGGAAGATGTTTCTTGTATTTGTGTAACTAACTAACTAACTAGGTAACTATAAGAAAGTAATATACCTGTAGAAAGGGAAAGATTAAAGACAGCCTGTATCATTGTATTTAAAAAGGATCGCACAAGTTATTTGTTTTTGTCGGTAATGAAAAGTGATGAACAATATGCTGCGGTGGGTTTAAGAAATTAATTTTTTAACGAGCCACATGTCAGGTAGTTTATAGGTGCGCACTTGATGTGTATAGGTTTAACAAGTTTCTAGTTCTTATTTGTCTGTGTATATGATGCGATGCACCCTTAGACCCCCTGTTTGCACCACTTTGGGGATTTTTCTATACTGTGTTTATAGTAGGTTAAAGTCTTTTGTTTTTTGGCACGACTAGCATTGAAGCTGTAAACTGATCTTGTCAAAAAAAGAATTGTTTGAAACAAACAAAACTGTTGTTACTTGCTAATGACTCCTGTCAAATGAAATGTGAGTGTGTAGTAAGTTGTGAGAAAGTTTACAGCCAGTTCCAGGAAGAATGATGATTTGTAAATGTATGGTACCTACCCCATGATATGAAGGAATTTTAGGATTTTTAGTGCGTTTAGTTAGGTTAGAGTGAAGAGCCCAGTGTTTGTAATGGTAATGAGAGCGTCATTTTAGATAAACAATGGATGGGCTCTTGTGCTCTCTTGTTTTTTATGCGCTCTCAGATGATAATAAAACAATGCTATCTGAGGGTAGTAACTAGCTAAAGAATTTGATGGGATCATCTTAGAGAACGTGGGAATCTTGTTTCTTTGCGCATTTAAGTAGCATTCAGGGAAAAAAAGAGAGTCTTCATTCGTTCCAGTATAATTTGCACAATGGTGCGAGACGGCCCCTGTCAATAATAATCCTGTGTACAGTCACACTCATGGTTGTTGCTTAACTAGAGTAGGTTTGCTAATAGCTTGGCTTAAGCAATTGTATTGTGTCTACGTGTTATAAGATGCAACAAAGACTGCCTACTAACTAAAATACCTACCTGAAAGAGCACGCAGTTTAGAATGCACTGTACTGACTGGACTGACTGATCTGCTGATGCATGGCATAATTAGTATTAGCTGTCATGAGCCAAGTAAATAGTACAACTTCCTTAGTTAGTAGAGAAATGAAGTGGAACAAATCCGTTTATTATGATCATCATTATTTGTGTGATGTGGATGTTTACTAGGAAAGATTGAATGACATGTGACGGCGACAAGAATTTGATATGGGCTTGCCTGTCATGTTTATATTTAGCTATATAGTTGTGGTCTGGCCAGTCAATTAGGATGACCAAATGAAAGATTATTATGTGTTACTGACTGAGAATGCGATTTTTTTTATAGGCGTATATGACTTTAGTAGAAGTTTATTGGGGTGATTAGGCAGGCTGAAGACGTTACGTGTTGACAAGCTCTCCATACGACGAATAATAAATTGATGATAACAAGACGACTGTGCGATGATATGTGAGCTAGGGAATAATTATAAAAGTAGGCTTCGTATAAGATTTATAATGCTATTTAATTGACGATCGTATTAGCTTGTCTTCATTTGATGGGATTACAAGAGTGACAGTAATATTTTTTTTCTGGTTCAGTAGAATTCGTATGTAACCAGCACATTATGTTAGTTTGCGTGCAAAAGTTCATGGCCTGTTTTTACACAAGAATATATAGTTAGTTTCGTTTCAACAATGACATATTATGATCAAATATTTGGGGTCATTTTTCCATGCCCTTTATATGGTGTATTCATTTGTCACATATTTTTATCTTTGGTTTTTTTTTGAGCCTAGGTTAGTTAGTTAGTTAGTGGCTTTTATATTTGCCATTGTGTGTGATTTCAGCTGGAAAAGATAACTTTGTATGGTAGAGCTTTCGGGAACCTTTTTTTTTGTTCACCCTTATTCAAAGATACATGTTTTGCTGTTATCAGACGTATAAAGGGACTAACTATGCGCTCAGTTTGTAAATGTCACTTGTGTTTGTAATAATAACAAGTAAGAGTGTATTTAAGCATTTTTTTGTGTATTCGGCATTCCCGTAACTGGTATGGAAGACCAAGAAATGTGTATTACATGTGTTTTTGTAGCGAGCACCAGAAGTTTGTAGCTCGTCCAATGAATGTTGGTGCACCATTAATCTTGCTTGTCATTGCTTCCTGTATACAGTTGGATTTGAAATATGTGTGAGCAAGGAAAATGGTTTGGAAGGTGAAAATGAATGAAAGGACAACATTGTTGGACACTGGATACTTGTAAGATTGTGGACTGTAGCGTATATAGTGTATTGTTATCTTGGTCAGTTTTCAGCTAGTTTGTTAGTTGGCTTGTTGGACCCTCTGTGTATAAAAAATATGAAAGGTACGCGTTCTCTTTAGCTAGTGAGTCAGTCAGTAGCCGCAACAGGATTTTATATTGTTATCACATGCTTTATTTATTTTTTCTTGTATAGCAGTATAGAGTGTGAAAGAAATGGTGGTTTCACTTAAACTGCACTGCTTTTGAGTTTATGTAACTTTTTTGTGGTATATAGTTTCTTAAGGTTTCCTTGATCGAGAGTCTCACAATGCTTATTATGAAAGGATTTGATTTTTACCTTGTATTTAAGCTGGTCTTTTTTTTGTGCTACTGACTGGCCTGTATAAAGAAGAGGTGATCTTGCCGCTCACTTTGATTTTTTGAAAAGAAATGTTTTATAGGCTATGTTGATAGAATGAATGCTGTATATTGTGTCGGATTGGGACGGCCTTTAAAATACTGGACATCAATATTGATGTTTGTGGCAAACAAGCGGGTAGGAAGGAAGGTTCCCGTTTTCTTTAAACCACCCTCTTTTGTATGCACGGTTGTAAGATACTTAAGAATTTGGGTTTTGCTATACAGCATGTATAAATGGTTTAAGAAACCACAAAAGTTTTCCTTGTGGCTTATTCAGAAGAGCCGTGTCAATTTTTTGACAGGTTTGCCCTC
>Ga0210040_10009438_pt1 | contig 11362 bp, 8 predicted proteins | sample CryGeyCG12114_NA_FD_185462 | JGI IMG/M metagenome (GOLD analysis project Ga0210040, IMG submission 185462) | Groundwater microbial communities from aquifer - Crystal Geyser CG19_WC_8/21/14_NA (SPAdes) (version 2) | ecosystem: Environmental > Aquatic > Deep subsurface > Groundwater | place: USA... | reverse complement strand
GATTGGGGTTAGTGCTGCTGCTGTCTGGGTTGGTATGGCTGGTTTCGGTGCTGCTGTTTTCGGCTACGCGCTTGTTTTCGCTGCAGCCCGGCAACGTACTCGTGCCCAGGCCTAAGCCCAGCCACAATAATAGGGTAATTCTGATTTGTTTCTTCTTCATGCTCGTGCAAGGATATTTTATAATCTCGGGTTTGGGGGTTGTAGATAAGAAGGAAAAAGAAGAAAAAGAAGGCAAATAAAGCATTTAAAAATTTAATGTCAGTTTGATTTTTTATACAAATTGACATTAAATACGTTTAACGTAGTTCCTGCTTACTGATTAAGAGAATATCATCCTTGTTAGTTCTTTCCTATCCTCTACTCCAGAGACCTCTGAATCTAACTAATATTTTAAATCTTTAACTTTATTAATTACCCAAAGCTGATAAACCTGAACTACTATTTAAGCTATTTAAAACCTCTTGGTTCTGATAGGCATCATAACCTTTCAAGAATTTTTGACCAGAGCTCTCTTATTTGCCACTCCTATAATGTCAGGATAAGGACAGCACTTATTTTTTGGGAGTTAGTAACTTTTTGAAAGAAGGCAAGTGTATTTTCCAGAAGTACAATAAAACTTAAGTTGTTTTTATATAATAGCAGGCAACCAATTTGGAGTTGGTTGCATCTCTCTAACAGAAAATAGCGAGCTTATTTCTGCCAGCAACCTCTGTTCGGAAGCGAACAAAAAGTGTATTGTTTCCGGACACAAAACAAACAACAATTATAATAAGTGTTTCATTTACAAATCTTTACCATTTGGCACAATGCTAGTTTAAGTGCCTTTACCTTTTATTAAAATTAATCCATAAGCATCCATAAAATGAATAATTGGTACCGTAGTCTGATTTTGTTACTCTTACTAGCCCTAACGCAACCTACCTGGGCACAGGTTAATAACCAACTAACAGGCTCTCTAAAAGATGAGAAAGGAGCGGCTATAGGCTTTGCCAACGTAGCCGTATTGCGATTACCTGATTCGGTAGCCGTAACCGGTGCCATAACCGATGCGGCCGGTAGTTTTAGCATAAAAACGCCAGTTATTGGTAAATACCTGTTGCGAATCAGCTTAGTGGGGTTTGCCCGTACCGATACGCCGCCTTTTGAAGTAACTAACGAAACTTTTTCTAAAGATTTTGGTACCCTCTCCTTGCGCCAGGATGCCAAAGTACTAAAAGAAGTTAGTGTGCAATCGCTGCGGCCTACTATTACCACCCACGCCGATAAAATGGTAGTAAGTGTAGAAGGTACGGCCCTGGCAGCGGGCAATACTGCTTTTGATGTACTGGCCCGCTCGCCCGGTGTCTTTGTGGATCAGGACGGTAATATTCAGCTCAACGGCAAATCTGGGGTCCGGTTTATGATTGATGGCAAACTAACTTATTTATCGGGCAAAGAATTACAAACCATGTTGCAGGGCATGTCGGCCGATAACCTGAAAGACCTGGAATTAATTACCAATCCATCGGCTAAATACGATGCCGAAGGAACGGCTGGTATTATTAACATCAATTTAAAGAAAAACCAGTTAGCAGGCTTTAACGGCAGCGTTTACGGCGGTTATCAGTACAACGGCTTAGGAGGTTTTTCGAGTGGCGGTAATATTAATTTAAAAAAAGGCAAATGGAATTCTTTTGCCACTTTAGATGTAGCCCGCCGCATAAATCTACGCACCAACACCATGAACCGGGAGTTCAACAGCGAAACAGATAGCGTCCGTTTCGATCAGGTGGGCCGCGAAGAAGGTATCCGGCTGGTGCCTTCGTTGCGCTTGGGTACCGACTATGATATTACCAGTAAACACAGTGTGGGCGTAATGGCGAACCTCCTGTATTTGCAGGCCGATAATAACTTTACCACCAATTCTTATTTGCGTAATCCTCACTGGCCGGAAGATTCACTTACCCAGGCTACGAACCTGATTACAGGACAATATTTTAATACCACTCTGAATGCCCATTATTTAGGCAAGCTCGATTCACTGGGAACTACCCTTACCGCCGACCTGGATTACGTAGTACTGCAAGACCAACGCAATTCGGAGTTTATAAATTACAGCAAACGGGTAAGCGAAACTGGCTTAGGCCAGTTAGATTTACTTATTAGCGACAACACCCCTAAATACCATATTTATTCGGCTAAGATAGATTTAACTAAACCTATTAACTCAACTACTAAACTAGAAGTGGGCGCCAAAGCCAGCCACGTAGTATCGGATAATGATTTGCAGTTTTTTAATAACCTGGATGGAGTCAATATTCCGGATACCCGGCGCAGCAACCATTTTATTTACACCGAAAACATTTTTGCTGGCTACGCTAATTTCAGCACCAGTTTAGGCGATAAAATTAAAGTACAAGGAGGCTTACGCGCCGAAAAAACCATGGCCGAAGGTTACTCCGTTACAAAAGATTCTACCAACACCCGCAACTACCTGAATTTATTTCCCAGCGTTTTTATATCGCAGAAAGTAAACAAAGACTACCAAGTTACTTATAACTACAGCCGCCGGATTAATCGCCCCCGCTACGATGCGCTCAATCCGTTTATATTCTTCCTGGATAAATATACTTCGGCGCAAGGTAATCCGTATTTGCGTCCTCAGTACAGCAATTCGTTTCAGGTTACCCAAACCGTTAAAAACACTTATAATTTGGTATTGGGCTACGCGCAATCTAAGGATATTATTGCCGAAATTCCGGAGCAGGACAACGCTACCAACACCACTATATTTCAGCAACAGAACGTAGACCGGTTTATTGAAAAAAGTGCCACCCTGGTAGCGCCGGTTAAAATAATGCCGAAGTGGGATATGAACAATAACCTGACGTTATCGCAACAGGACTATACGATTACATTAAGCGAAGTACCCATCCGGAACGAACAATTGTTTTTCTACGTCCAATCTACGAACAACATTCAGTTACCAAAAAAATACAAGCTGGAGCTAAACGCTGTTTATCAGGGCCCGCTGGCGCACGGTTTGTACCGGGTAAAAGAACAGTGGGGCCTGGATGCCGGCCTGAAACGCACTTACCTGCAAGACAAATTAGATGTGAGCCTGAATGTAACCGATATATTCCGGACCCGACGGGTAATTGGCTCGGCTAACATTAACGGCAACGTAAACGAGTTTAACCAATATTTTGCGCAACAGAGCGTGCGGGTAAATGTGCGCTACCGGTTTAACAAAGGCGAGAAATTTGAAGCAAAAAAACGCAATACCAACCTGGAAGAATTAAACCGGGCTGGCGGCAATTGATAATATTTAAAAATTATAACCCTACGGCTATCTATTAGCTTTTAAAACAAATTTGAATTTAAGCTTCATAAGATTGTTGTATTGAATGCCAATAGGCTCCGATAAATTTATCGGAGCCTATTTTGTATCTAAAATTCACCATGCAACTATTTCTCTCATTACCGGGTCTTCAGATAAACTTCTGGTATGAAGAACTTATTTTTAATCTTATTCTTTTTATTCGGATTAATTGCCTGCCGCGAATACGACGAATTGCCGGTTGTTCTGGAAAATAGAACTTACGTTGGGCAGTTTAACCGTTCATCGCCCAACACGAAATGGCAAGCGTCTACGGTAACTTTAACTTTCGACAACAACAATTTCACCGGCAATAGCAGTAGTATAAAGTACCCGGCCATTTGCAAAGGCACTTATGAAATTTCGGGCTCAGAAATTATATTCACGAACGCATACCCCTGGACCGCTGAATTTGACTGGACTTTGATCCTAGGCGGCAAATTTAAATTAAGCAAATCTGGAGCCGAAATAATAATGACTCGTAGCTATAATGGCAGCGTTGTAGATACGTACAGATTAGTGAAGAAGTAAAACATCTCTTAGCTGTTAATTTAGTCCTACCCTAAGCTTTATTCTTCCGGTGGATTATTGTAATAAGTAAAATCCTTGGTAATTAATCCATTTTCTACCGTAAAAATGGTGCAAATAGGCAAGGTCCATTTGGTGCCGTCGGGGGCAGTGCCGGAAGAAACAAACTCTACAATTACGTGCTTATCACCGGAGGGATAAATCTGAATCACCTCATCCTGCAAATCCGGAAACAAGTCGCCCATTTCTTTATATTTAGCTATTATTTGTTGATGCGTTTGTTTTACAACTTCCTGGCCAAACGAGGGGTCTTTAAAGTCAGCTGGATTGGTGTACAAACCGGCCATCTTGGCCCAGTCGTGCTGATTGAAATAAACGTATAATTGTTTAGCAATAGCTATATTTTCTTCCGCTGCTTTCCTTTTAGCATTTTCTGTTTTTCGATTACAGGCTGTTAGAATTAGTAAAAATAAAACCACTATTAACCATTTTTGCTTTGTTTTCATAGCTTACACTTCAGGGAGTAGTATTTGATAGTTTGATATTAAGACTAGTACTTTTACGGTCTTGCTTGGGCACGTTTTAATGTGCTTTCGGGATTGCTAGCAGCCGTTAAATTTTAGCATAACCAAGTGTTTCAATTTCTTCATAACTTTTCACTAGATGCGTTTTACCATCTGCAAGTAGATATAAATTATCGCAGATATCTAAAACATGCCTAAACATATGGTCGGTAATTAATAATCCCTTATTACTTTTTTCTTCTAAAAGAAAGCTTTTTACTTTTTCAATCTGAATAGGATTTAAATGGGTAAAAGGCTCATCCAGCATAGCAAATTGGGATTTTGATTTGACGATAACATAGATTTCTACTAATCTACTTTCGCCACCCGATAGATTATTTATAAGTGATTTATACCTAGTAGTAAACTCTGGAAATATTTTCTCAAAAGAGGAATAATCCAATTCAAAGTCACTAAATATTCTTTTTAGAGTAAGCCCTGTTGGTATAAAGTTAAACTGAGGTAGATATAACAATAAATTAGGATATTTAAAGGCTTCGAACTGAATACTATTATCAAAGCGAACTGATTTTTGGCAATTTAAACTTCCGTAAATTATCTTCATCAAACAAGATTTACCTTGTCCATTTCTGCCCAATAGGCCAGTTATTTTTCCAGTTTCACATTTCAAATAAATGTCCGACAGAACTCTTTTACCACTAAACTCCAGTTGAATACTGTCTGCTTCTAGTTTATGTGTCATTTAAATTTATAAGCCAAAATAACCAAAAGTATAAATACAAAAACATCAAATACGAGGGTTGTCACCCAAAGCATAACCTTTGAAATACCTAAATTTTGATAATAATAGTATTGTTTACTTTTATAGCTATTTACAAAGCAGAATATAAGTCCAAGGGTTGCTATTTTAAACCAGAATAGTATGCCAATAATTCTAAAATTTGCTTCCCAAATTAAATCTATACAACATATTGTTATGGCCATCGAAGGAATAATAAAACTTTTGTAAAAAGTCCAAATGAGCATTATCTTTTTATATTTCCGCATTTTTATGGCTACTAACCAGCAAGAAACAACAGTTAAATATTTCCTTTCTTCCGGCCACAGGTGAAGATAGCTTATAAATAGATTAATCTAAAATGTAATCTGCCTGAATTTCGTTAATAAGAGAAAAGAATAAATCGTTTTTTATCCTCTATATTTGCTGTTTACTCTGAGTATATTATTATTTTTAAATCCTTTATGAAAAATTTTTTTTTAACGCTTCTGATACTAGGTACCGGGCTAATAAGTCGGGCGCAGGGTAATCAGATTACGTTTACCGAGTACGACCTAGACAATGGCTTGCACGTAATTCTGCACCAGGATAAGTCGGTGCCCTTGGTGGCAGTTTCGGTAATGTACCACGTGGGCTCTAAAAACGAGCAACCTGACCGCACCGGTTTCGCCCATTTTTTTGAACACCTGATGTTTGCCGGCTCCGAAAATATTGCTCCCGGCCAATTTGCGAACCTGGTGCAGCAAGCCGGCGGCGACCACAACGCCAATACTACCCAAGACCGCACGTTTTATTACGAAGTATTACCCTCGAACCAGTTGGCTTTAGGTCTTTGGCTGGAGGCCGAACGCATGCGCAGTGCCAAAATAGACAAAGCAGCCGTAGAAACGCAACGCAGCGTCGTAAAAGAAGAGAAAAAACAACGCATCGATAACCAGCCCTATGGTACTATTCAGGAGAAAGCTTTTGCCAATGCTTTTACCACGCACCCGTACCGCTGGGTACCCATTGGCTCCGACCAGTATATCGATCAGGCTACGCTCGACGAATTTGTAGATTTTTACAAAACTTACTACGTGCCTAATAATGCGGTACTGAGTATTTCGGGCGATATTGACTTAAACCAGGCGCGCGAATTAATACAACGTTATTTTGCTACTATTACCCGCGGCACCCGCACCATAAACCGCCCCACCGAGCAGGAAGCACCCCAAACGGCCGAAAAGCGCGAAATAGTTTTTGACGAAGTACAGTTGCCGGCTGTGGTGCAGGCGTATCATATACCCAAACAAAACTCGCCGGATTTTTATGCATTATCGATGCTTACTACTTTACTCACCGGCGGCGAAAGCGCCCGCCTCACCAAAACTTTGGTAGATCAGCAGCAAGTAGCGGCTTATGTAGGCGCCATTCCGATGGAACTGGAAGATCCGGGTTTGTTTTTGACCATGGCCGTAGCCAACGCCGGGAAAGAGCCCGATGATTTGGAAAGAGCCTTGGATGCCGAAATAGAACGAGTAAAAAAAGAACCGATTAGCGACCGCGAATTTCAGAAGTTGCGCAACCAGGTAGAAAACAATTTTGTGCAGCAATATACTACTAACCTGGGGGTAGCCGAGCAATTAGCGAATTATCACTTGTTTTACAACGATACAAACCTGATAAATACCGAGTTGCAAAAGTACCTGAGCGTTAAAAAAGAGGACATCACCCGCGTAGCCAATCAATATTTAACCAAAGAGAACCGGGTGGTGCTGCATTATTTGCCGCGGGCGGCTCAAAAATAAATTAACCTAAGTTTTACCATGAAATATTTATATAGTACTCTCCTAACTCTTAGCTTAAGTTTGCCCGTAGCACTGGCGCAAACCAAGCAAACACCGCCCCCGCCCGGTCCGGCGCCTACTATAAACATTGGCGAGGCCGAATCTTTTGATTTAAAGAACGGCTTAAAAGTTTACGTGGTTGAAAACCATAAAGTACCTACGGTTTCTATTTCGCTGGTGCTGGATAACGACCCTATTTTGCAGGGCGAAAAGAATGGCTACGTAGACTTGGCCGGCTCTATGTTACGTACCGGCACCAAAACCCGCAGCAAAGCACAACTAGACGAAGAAATTGATTTTATAGGCGCTAATTTAACTACTTTTAGCAGTGGCCTGAATGCCTCCTCGTTAAAAAAGCACTTACCTAAGTTATTCGAGCTTACCGCCGATGTGGTGATAAACCCTCAGTTTAAACAAGAGGAACTCGATAAATTGAAGAAACAATCAATTTCGGGTTTAGCAGCTGCCAAAGCTAATCCTAACCAGGTAGAACGCATGGTGCGCAATACCTTATTATTCGGTAAAAATCATCCGTACGGCGAGCCGGTTACCGAAAAAACCATCGAGAATATTACCCTTGCCGACATTCAGAATTATTATAATAATTATTTTAAACCCAATGTAGGTTATTTGGCTATTGTGGGCGATATCAGCACGAAAGAAGCAAAAAAGCTGGTAAAAAAGCACTTTAATTCCTGGAAAAAAGGCAACGTTCCGCAGCAAACCGTAGCGGCCCCGCAACCGATTACCGGCACGCGGGTAGCCATTGTTGATCGGCCGGGCGCGGTACAAACCGTACTTACTTATGCCAATACCGCTGATTTAAAGCCCGGCAGCGAAGATGCTATTCCGGCTACTGTTATGAATTCTATTCTGGGAGGGCCTTATTCCCGCCTGATGAACAATCTCCGCGAGAAAAGAGCCTATACTTACGGTGCTTATTCGCAGCTAAGCACCGATGAATTTATGAGCCAGTTTAATGCCTCTACAAGTGTGCGAAATGCGGTTACCGATAGCGCTGTATCCCAAATGGTACTGGAACTGTACCGGATGCGCGCCGGCCAGCCGGAAGCTACCGAGCTACAACGCGCGCAGAGTATGGTATCGGGTTCTTTTGCCCGCTCTTTAGAAGCGCCCGAAACGGTGGCTTTATTTGCTATTAATACGGCTCGTTATAAATTACCGAAAGATTATTATGCCAATTACCTGAAAAGAGTGGCCGCCGTCACGCCTGCGGCAGTACAGCAGGCTGCCCAGAAATATATAACGCCTACTAATGCCTATATACTAGCAGTAGGCAACGCCGATTATATTGAGCGCCGCTTGGCTCGTTTCGATGCCGATGGTCAATTAGAATATTATGATGCTACCGGCGAAAAAGTAGAACGCGCTTCTTTAGAAGTACCAGCTGGCCTAACCGCCGAAAAAGTATTAGCTAACTATGTAACGGCATTGGGTGGCCGCGCTAACCTGGAGAAAATTAAAGATGTAGCTATTACGAGCAATATTACTTCGCCAGCCGCCACGCTTACCATGACACAGTTGCAAAAGGGAGCCGATAAGTTTTACCAGTCTTTAAAATACGGCAGCAACGAAGTACAACGTACGGTTATTAATGGTACCAAAGGCAAAGCCTTAAGCGCCGATCAAAGTCGTAACTTGAATGCAAACGAAATCCGGGAACAAAAGCTAAGATCAACCCTAACGGCTATTTTGAACCTGGATAAATTAGGAGTTAAGAAGAACTTAATGGGCATGGAACGGCTGAACGGCCGGGCCGCTTACCGCGTAGAACTAATATTGCCCAACGGCAAGCGTACCATTCAGTACTTCGACTCCGAAACCGGCTTAAAACTTCGCGATATGGAAATTGAACAGACCGCGCTGGGTAACGCCACCCAAACCACCGATTATGGCGATTACCGCGAAGTAAACGGCGTTAAATTCCCGTACCGCATGCTATTATACGCCGGCCAGCAAGGGGTACTGACCGAAATACAAAGCATTAAGATTAACAATAATTTAAAAGACGATGATTTTAAATTGTAAGTCTTAAAACTATTTTAAAAAAAGGATGCTTGATTGAAGCATCCCTTTTTTATTGTGTTTTGGCAAAAGCATCTTAAGCCTACTTATGCCTGGCATTAAAGGTAAGCGCAAGTTAAGCAGCAGCCAGTATTTAGGTAATAACATAACATTTTATAACTATTTAAATGTGGTGAGTTCACCCTAATAATCATTCTTAAATTCTAAAAGCAATTCATTAAATCCTAATTTTATCATTTAAATAGCATTATTATGATGTAAAATTTATCTATGCCAGAATCATTGATATTTATACTTAAATCAGATAAGTATATACACTTAATTTTAATTATGTATACGCAGGTAACGATGCTCTATATATCGTGTTTTATAGATATAACGTTTAACCCTAATTTCTAGAGAAAACGGCCTTTATAGGCTGTATAGAAAGATTTTTTCTTCAATTAGAAGCCTTATAAACTCTCATCCTGTTTCTCTCGTGTCCCCCACGACAAACCTGCCCGATAGCGCCTCAAGGTCTTAAAATTAGTTTTTTAAAAATTCCTGTGTAATTTTGTCCCATCACCAATAAATGAACGCATGCGTATTATTAATCTACACTATGTATTCAGCTTTATTTGTATCTTCTTTATTTGCTTAAGCCAACCGGCTGCGGCACAAAAAAAAGGTATTATTCAAAGAGGTCTAGCTACTTGGTATGGTTCTAAATTCCACGGCAAGCCAACCACCAGCGGCGAAGTTTATAATAAAAACCGCCTAACTGCCGCCCATCTTACTTTACCTTTTGGCACCAGAGTAAAAGTTACCAATCCCATCACCAAACAATCGGTAATTGTTCGTATTAACGATAGAGGGCCGTTCGGCAATAAAAAACGAATTATTGATTTATCCGAAGCTGCTGCCCGCAAAATAGATGTATTTGCCGATGGCTCGGCGCCGGTAATTGTAGAAGTACTTTCGGCAGATGCTTCTTTGCCAGGCCAAGTAGAAAAACTTACTGTTAGAAAACCTACCATTATTCCGGCTACAGCCCAGTGGGCAGCTGCCACTCCTGACTTTATAAAACAAACGAGCATTTTTTCGGTGGAAAGGACTGCTTTAATTCCTTCGGTAAAAATAAATACCACAGCTCAACGGCAGATAAATAACTCAAATCAACAGCAATCTTTTCTGTTAAAAGAGGAATCTATTATTAGCCCTAAAGTTTACCGTGTTTTAGCCGAACAGTTTGCTAGCCGTGCTTCAGCAGAATATATAGAATCAGATTAATCTAGCTGCTCGTTATGTAGGAGTACTATCGAAAAGTTGTCTGCACGAATGCGCGTATTTGCCTAACAGCTACAGAGATGCATAAGAATACCTACTAGATTTAGCAGTTTTTGTCCAATATTTGCCTGATTCTAGTACTAAATAATCTTAATCTTCTGCGGCAATGCTAAGCCTTTAGGTATATTCATCAGTTAACACATACCTTTATTATTTTCAGACTTTAGGAAGACAGCGCATGATCGGTCTTAAAATCTATACCTGACCAAGCCTTTTTAGAAGTCCAGTCGGTAGAGGGTGCGGTCCAGAAAATATTAGTAGCTGGCAAACCCAGCGGTAGCAAGCCGGTGGTACACAGGTATAAGCTGCCCGTAGAAATATAGGTTTCGCCTACGCTGGGCTGGTGCCCACTGAAACCAATGGTGAGCCAATTATTTTTATCGAAAGTATTAGGAGCCGACATGGTTCTTTTGATAACCGCTGTTAGCGCACTTCTTACCTGGCTTGGCGAAATCTCTTCGGGCAAACGCTGCATCAGGGCTATTTGGGCCAACAACTGAAAAGCACCAAACCGATAAGCCAGCGAGCGCCCCACCGGCGGGAAGGTACCTTCCGGCGATATCAATCGCTCCTGAATAGCAGCATAGCGCTGAGCCCGTTTTAAAATAGTTTGGTAAAGATTGTTTTGGGCGGGTTGCACCTGACTCAATATCTGCAAAATATCCAACAGCATGGGCTGAATGACATAGCTGTTGTAATAATCAAAGTGAAAGTCCGGCCCGTCGCCGTACACGCCATCGCCTTTGTACCAACTCTGGTGCGATTTAATCGCATAATCTATCCGCATAGCATCCCAGGGCTCGCCTAGTTTAAATAAGGCCATTTCTACCATGGCACTAAAGAGCAGCCAATTACTATAATAAGGCGTTATAACCCGCGTCGATTGTAAGGCTTTCACCAGGTTTGTGCGGGTACGGGTTTCTAAATTACCCAAAAACGTTTTTGGCGCTCGGATTAAAGCATGACTCAGAAAAGC
>Ga0210040_10009437_pt1 | contig 11362 bp, 10 predicted proteins | sample CryGeyCG12114_NA_FD_185462 | JGI IMG/M metagenome (GOLD analysis project Ga0210040, IMG submission 185462) | Groundwater microbial communities from aquifer - Crystal Geyser CG19_WC_8/21/14_NA (SPAdes) (version 2) | ecosystem: Environmental > Aquatic > Deep subsurface > Groundwater | place: USA... | reverse complement strand
ATGGAAAAGCAACCAAGCCAGGAAGGGTTAAATATTTATACAATATTCGATAAGCCCTTAGACTTTCCAGAACACTTTGTTTGTAGAAAATTTGTGGTTGATTCAACCGGCGCTGTTATTCCAGAACAAAATATTCTATATAAAAGCAAAAGTTTAGAAAATATTCAATTTACTCTTTCTAATATGGGATTATTTAACATAGGAAGAGAACCGCTTGATGATATAAAAATTGTTGAAAGCTGGATATAAAGATTAACCTATGAACCTAGCCCAATACCCAAAAGTACAAGCAGAGTTTGAGCACTTTTACTATAGTGTTGATGCTAATATTATTTCTGATGATGTACCTTTAGTTGAACGCTTTTATTTTTTCCCCTTCGACTTCCAACAGGGCGTTTACGACGCTTACTTTAGAAGTGTGGGGATAGAGGCAGAATCTAAAAAACATACTCCTTTTACACATAAGGCATCCGTAAAGGATAAGGAATGTGATATTTTATTTGAGGCTACCTTTGATGACCCCATAAGAGCAAAAATAGCAGCCCTTAGCGAAGCGGCTAGGATTAGAGAAGAACAGTTAAATAAATAAAATTATGGAAATTAAAAGCAAAGAACAAGCATTAGAATTAGTTATAAAAGCTATTCCTTATCCCGAACAGGTTAGCGACTGGGATTTATCAAGTGAAACAACAGCAATATATTTTACTTGGCGCAAAACTAACCGATTTAGATTTAATTATCCTTATATGTCTGTTGATGAGGTTGGAAATGGTGTATTAATAGGAAGTGATATATCTATATTACTTAGAAAATTATTGCAACTAACTTTGTATAAAGCTTAAGCTATGAAAGAAACACTTTGCCTTGCCCCGCCTACTGACAATCCCGATTGGGATGTCTGGCTGCTAAACTTAGATACTGAAATAAAGCAATTTGGCTATAAAAAGTATAATCAGAATCTACGGAAGGAAGATTTCGCCTTTTTCAAAACGTTCTACAAGGAGGAAGAAAAAATATATCAGATTGGGGTATTAGTTTATGACTTTAGGAAATATATGCACTTTAACTCATCTGCTAATTATATAGGCATACAATACGAATGCATGTTAATTGGGGATAATAGAATTGACATGTCAGTAAGCAAAGCTATATCGCTGGCAACTTTTGAAGAAATGGCGCTGGCTTTTTATGAGAGATTGAATAAATATTTGTAAAGATGAATAATAATATCATAAGCTTATTACAGGAAATAACCCTTATTAATAATGAAAGATTAAACCTTGCAAAGAGAGAAAATGAAATAAGGCAAAAACTTTCTCTTATTAAAAAACTAATAGAAAATGAAAATCAGCACTTAGTTGGCAAAAAAGCAATTGGCACAAATGAACACGGACTAAAAGTTGAGGTAATTTGTACTGCTGTCAAGTGTAATGAAGATTTTAAGCCTATACCTCTTTTTACTAGGAATAGAAAAAATTATCACGTTGAAATATTTGATTGGATTGATTAACCATGTACCTTAAACACCACCTCCGCGATTTAGCCCTGTTTTATACACGCTGGATTGATAAACCTGGTAATTACAGAATGCGGGTTATGAGTAAGGAAGAATACGACAAACAAAATATAAAAATTAAATAAATGGCAAAATTCATAAAGCACATGTCCACTAATATTCAAGGAATGTTAAGAAATTATAAGGGCAAAAAGATTGACTTGATAGATGATGAAAATGGAAACACCTTATCAGACCAGCAGGCTAGAATTTATCTGGCTGAATGTTTAGCTAAAGGCTGGAAACTTATCCCTTGTGCTGACTGTGAAGGGTTCGACCATTTCGGGGGTGGTTGCCCTGGTCATCCGGTAGAATAAAGCAAAATGTACTAAAGTGTTAATAATTAGTAATAATTAGGAAATAACATGAAAACAAAAACAAAAACAAAAACAATATTAGAATGGCTGTACATTATAGCTTTTGGAACGTGGCTTTATATGGTACTTTCTTTAATTGAAAGTTTAATAACAAAATAACATGGAATGGATTAGCGTAAAAGACCAACCAATACCAAAGAATGTAAATCTACTGGTTGTTTTAGAAAGCCCCATGTTAGGATTTAGTATTTGGCCGGCTCATTTTAGTAATATCGGAATTATTGGTACTTGTTTTGATTTTGATATGCCTAAAGTTACGCATTGGTGTTTGGCGCCTGAATTAAAATAAACTCATGTACCTTAAACACCACCTTCGCGATTTAGCCCTGTTTTATACGTACTGGATTGATAAGCCTGATAAATACAAAATCTACTAAAATGTTAAGAATTAGTAATAATTAGGAAATAATAACATGGTTGTAACAAATAAAACTCATTTATTAAAAATGCTTCCTAAAAGATGGTTGCAACAATATCCAAACGGTAAAAAAATAGATGGTTTTGATACTAATAGTACTTATATAAAACTAAAAGCTGAAAATCCCTTAACAGAGGAAAAGGCAAATAAGATTATAGGCAATAATAGCTGGACGGAAAATAGATGCGATGAATGTGATAAAGATGTTTTTGCATTATGTACCTTAGGTAAGCAACTTGAAAGGCCTGCTTTTATTTGTTTAGACTGCTTAAATAAAGCTATTAATTTAGAGGGGTGGAAGTAATAATTACCCCATCCCGTTAGCCCTGCCAGCATCAATATTAGCCGTCATTTTACGCTCCATATTCTTCAGGGAGTTTTCCATACTTTGCAATCTACGAGTATTTATAGCGGTTTCGCCGGTATTATCAGCCGTTCTACGAGCATAATCCAAGCTTTGTATCATAATTTGTACCTGCTGCTGTCCGTTCAGTACGGTTTGCTGCTGCAATGCTACCATTTGGGCGGTATTAGCTTGCACTTCCAACATACCCGGTACCGAAAAGCTATTATTACCCGCTGCCGGTACACTTACCCCGGCCGGATTTAATACTGCTGCGAGTATCAATTTAGCAGTTTCGGAAATATCGAGTAATGCCAAGCGCATACCAGCTGTCTGCCCTGCTAGTACCGTTCCGGTTTCTTCGGTTAAGCGTTCGTAACTACCCTGTAAAGAGTTGGCACTAGCCCCACCCGGTTTATCGGTGAAATCTGCCCCGGCTATTTGCTGTAACTGTTCGTATTTGGCCTGGGCATCTTTTATAATTTGATTATATATATCCTGCAAGTTAGCGTACTCGGAAGCATTCAGACCGTCCTCGGAATTACGAGCAAATTCTTCGTAAAACTCTTTTAAAGGCTTTTCTAAGGCTTGCATTTTTAAGCCTTGTATCAAGGCGTTTTGCATTAAGTCTTTAAAGGTAGTAGCGAAAAACTCGGCCTGTTCGGTCGCGTTGGCAAAGCCTCGCCGGAAACCATCGGCTATAGAATCTACGATACTGGTAAACGTTGAACCTGTTACTACTTCTCGTAATTTGTTTTGATACTCTTCTAATTGTACGCCTAAGTCTTCATAGGTTTGGATAAGTTCGCGTAGTTCTTCTACATTGCCGCTTACGCTTATATCAGGATTGGCAAGTCTTTTATAAAATTCGTCAATTTTTTTTCTATTGGTTTCAATTACCTCTTCTAACTCATTTAGTCTTACGGTTGTTCCAGTTATAGGGTCGTTGCCACGCGGTCGGGTACCGCCTGAATTTATTAAATCATAGAGGTTCGCTAATTGCAAACTATATTCGGTAATACCTCTGGTATTGGGGTTTCTTATAGTTAATTTAATGTTATTAATCTTATCAATAGTAGCAACAATATCGGTACTAATTAAAGTTAACTGCCGGTTAAAAGCGGCTATTTTATCCACCCCTAAAGCGCGTTCGATTATTCCGGCTTGCTGTTGTAGCAAACGATTCATTTCTTCCAGTACCAGTTTAGTTTTTTCTAAACTCTGGCGCTGTTTTTCTTCGTTAGCTGCTTGCTTTTCGGCTGAATTATCTATTAAATCCGTAAAGCCATTCAGCAAACCGATAGCCCCGGATATAACCGCGAACGGGTCGCCGGTGGCAAAACCTTGCACCAATGAACCAGCACTTTGCGCTAAATTAGCAACTGTATTAACCGCTTTAGCGGCCTTTTCATCAAACTTACCAATAAGTCCAGCGGCTTCTTGCAAAGAACCAGAAACCTTTCCGAGAGAATCTGCAATTTTAAGAAAAGGTTCAGCTTTGGCTTCTTCGATTAGTTTTAAAACCTTCGCGAGTTCATTGCGCTGTTTAACGGTTTCAGCGGTAGATAATTTTTGAGTAGCAAGACTATCTTGAAAGCGTTTCTTTTGCTGGACTAAATCATTAAAATAGGCTTTGTCAACGCCTATCTTAATCTTAAAATCTAAATTGGCCAAATCCGCTTCTAAGGTAGCACGTAATTCAGGAGTGAGATTTTCTATGTTAGCCAGAGCTGTTTCCGTAGCCTCCATAAGTTGCAAAACTTCATCACGGGTAAAGCGCTGTATTTCCCGGTTTAAATCCTGATAAATTTTAGTTTTTTGAAACGCTGTGTCTTTAGCTGCATCTATTTCAATATTTTTTAAGCGGTCTAACTCGGCTTGACGTTCTGCAAAATCTGCGGGTTCCGGGTTGTTCAAATCTCCCCTTAGCTCTTTGGTAAGCCTGGCGTAACGCTGCTCTATTTGTAATCGGGCCTGCTCAAAGTTCATGGTGGCAACTAATGCCTCTTGCAGGTTTGCGGTGCGCTGGTCGCGTTCGAACTGCCATTGCTGCTGTGATAACTTTTTAAGGTCGTCGAAGCGTGCTTGTTCTGCGCCCGTCATGGGCTTAGATGTATCAATCTTAGCTAATTCCGATTCCAGATAAGCCCCGTAATTGTCGAAGGCTTTTTTATCGTAGGCGAAACGGGCATCTGCCTCCTCTTTGTTCGTAGCGGTTTTAAAGCTTTCGTAATCGGCAAAAATACCCTTCTGCCTTTCCAGTTCGATTTTTAGCTTTTCGGTTTCCTGCTTATAGATTAAATCCTGTTCCGCTTTTACCTGTAAATTAGCCAAACGCTCTACCGGTATTTTAACCTTGTTTTTAGGGTCGCGGTTAAATTTGCCTACCTCGTTAGATAGTTTTTTAAACTCATCGCGTAACTGCTGCATGGCCAGTTCATCCGGCGTTAAATTTTTGCCATTATACTTCGTTTCCAGTTCGGCTATTTTTTGCAGGAGGGCAATTCGTTGTTCTAAAGATTGCCGTATTCTATTGGCTGCTGCTTCGCTTTTTTTATCTTCTTTGCCAAGTATTTTATCAATCTGTTTTTGTAAGTCTTCGGCCTCTTTTAATAAGCGTTGGCGCTCGTCTTTGTCAAATTGTGTAACCGGAATAATATTAGTAGCATCGCTGCGTAGTTTTTCAACCTTGGCCTGCATTTCGGCAACCGAAAGAATATTTTTAGATATGCGTTCCTCTTCCTTTTTGGCGTCTATAGTTTTTTGAATAGAAAGTAATAAATTAGCGTTAGCCGCTTTTTGTTCTCTTAATTGAATAAAGCCTACTCCCGGCTGGCTATCTCTTTTACCAGCTAATGTTTCGTTTATAGCTTTTTGCTGGGCGTGAAGAAAAGCGGCCTGCCTTTCCAGTTCTTTTTCATCTACTAAATCCAGACTGAATTTACCAGTAGTTTTATCGATTTTGCCAATTTCTTTTAATAGCCCTTCGGTAAACTTGCTAACATTATCCATGTTAATAGCTCCCGGATTAAACGCTTTGGAAAGAAACTTTTTAAAATTCTCCCAAGTAGAAGCAGCCCGGTTTGTTTTTTCGGCCATACCATCTACGGCTTCGCCGCTGCGCTGCATTTCGCGCTCCATCAAATTACCTACTGCTTGCGCAAAGTCGCCGGTTTTCTTCATTTCCTTTTGTATATCTACTAAGGAAATGCCTAAATTATCTATTTTAAGGGCAGACTTACGGCCCAAACCATCCACTAAGCTTTCTACCAGGTGGTCTACCTCCATGCCGGTATCTTTGGCGCGCCTTTGGGCAAATGCTAAACCCTTGCCGAGTACATCCATCGGAATTTTAAAGTTGTCAGCTTTAACTGCGGTTTGCATCAGGGTTAAATCGCTCACTGCTCCTTTGGTTTGGTTCCGCAACTCGGTTAATAAATTGGGATTACCTAAACGGGAAAAAGCCTGTTCCACACCTTCCGCTTTAACTTGCAGACTAAATAGCTCCCGCCCGAACTGAATTAGCTCGAATATACCAAACATTGAACCCAGTGTTAAGGCCATACCCTTAAAAGAGGCTGACATTCTTTCGGTTAAGCTGGTGGTTTTAGCAACGGCATTCCCCATGCTATCAAAACCCTCTTTCCCTAAATTTCGGGTGCTGGTTAGTTCGCGGTTGGTTTCTTCTAGTTTTCTATTATACTTGGCTATGTTTTCGGGATTGGTAGCCGTATCAATAGCTCGTTTATAGAGGGCGGCAGCTCGCTCCAAGCGTTCTAAAATGCTTATTTGCTCTTTTAAAGGCCGTCCCATTGCATCAAAACCGGTCTTACCGGAATTGCGAACCGCATGTATTTCTTTTTCTAAGCGGCCTATTTCGGCGGTGTACCGTTTAATTATAGCCGGGTCGGTTGCTTTTTCTACAACTGCTTTATAGGATTGCATCTCAACTTGTAGCTGTTGAATGCTTTTTTTAAATTGCTGTGCTTCGGCTACGGACTTATCGAAGCCTACCCCGATATTATTTGCTTTAATAGCATCCAGACCGGCTAAATCTGCTTTAATAGCGTTAATCTGGTTTTTTATATCGCCCCCAATATTTATATCTAACTTAGCCTCTTTGGGTAAGTTCTGGAATACTGCTTTTAGTTGATTTAATTCTTTGGTTTTTTCTTCTATTAATTGGGTGTTAGCTTTCTGGAAGTCGGAATTTTGGCGTAGCTCGGCGCTGTTCTTAACAAAAGTAGCCGTTAAGTCGTTTTCCTGCTGTTCAAGTGCGGACAGGCTTTTAGCGAAGCTGTCGGCATCTACGGCCCCGCTTTTAAAATTAGTAGTTAAATCCAGTTTAGCGGTTTTAACTTCGGCCAATTGTTTCTGAATATCGAGTAATTCCCGAAAGTCGTTTTTAACTTTGGTTATGCCGGCGCTTTCAATTTTTATATCGGTAATTGTTTTTAAGCTGGCAGAAAGTTTTTCTACCTCCGGTATTAGTTCTTCTATCTCTTTTGCGATAGCCAGTCCTTTACCCGTTCCTTGTTCCCCAGCTTTGGATAATTGTGCATAACTAAGGCGCAAAGATTCCAGCCGGGCTTCTTTTTCTTTTAGATCCTGTAAGTCGTTTTTCTGGCTCTGGGCATTGCGGTTTAAGGCGGTGCTGTTATCTATAATAGATTGGGTTAGCTCGGCTTCGCGGGCTGTTAAACGGGCTAACCCGGCCTCGTATTCTTGGGCGTTAATGGTAAATTTATCAAAATCGGCCGCTATTTCTATTTTTTGGGTTTTAATTTGCCTTAACTCTTCCAGTTCCGCTTTTAGCTTTTGCAAGCCCTGGATGTTTTCTTCTATACCGGGAAAAGTCAGGGCTGGAAAATCTTTAGCGGCCAATTTCAAAGCTTCTAAAGCATTCAGGCTTTGCCCCAATCCTTTTTCTAGTTCAAAACCCGCACTTAACCCACTTAAAGAATTTTTAAGCTGTACCAAGTCGCCTATTTTATCCTGCACATTCCCTAGTGACAATTCGGGCACGGTGGCAACGGCGGCTTGAATTAATTTAATCCGGTTCTGGGTTTCGGTCAGGTCGGCATTTAATTTATCGGCTTTGCCGGCCGCAATTTCTTCGTTCGATAGGGTATCTATTACACTTTCTAATCGCTTTACCTTTTGGATTTCATCATTTAAATTACCCAAACTTAACGGGGGCAGTTGCAGAATCTTTTCAACTACCCGGCTAATCTGGTTATCCAGCTCTTTTACTTCGCCAGTAATAGCTATATCTAAATTTATTCTTTGTTCTTCGGGTAATGCCGCTATTTTGGCTTTTAACTCAGCTGCTTTTATTATAAGTTGCTCTAATTCGCCGATAGTTCCATCTAAGTTTATTGGTTTAAACTCCGGGCCTTCAATACCGCTAACAGCGTTTTTAAGCTTTATTAAGTCGTTTACTTTGTCTTGAATGTTTCCTAACGTTAATTCTGGAACCGCTTTAATAGCCGCCTGTAATAGCCGTACCTGGGCCTCAGCCTTGCCAATATCGGCAACCAGTTTCTTGCCGTCTTCGATTTCTAAATCGGCATCCGAAAGTTTTTTTAATTGCGCTTCTAACCCGTCCAATTTTTTCTGTTCCGCTTCTAAGTTCCCTAAACTTAAATCCGGCACATCTATTATTTTCGCTATTACACCGCCTATCTGGCCTTCGAGTTGGGTAAGTTCGCCTTTTAAATTATTACCAATAGAAACATTTATTTCAGCATCGGGCAAAGCCGCAATCTGGGTTTTTAATTCGTTTAGCCGGGCTGCGCTTTTTTCTACTCCGGAAAAGTCTAGCTGTACATCCCCGGTAAGTTCTTTTAATTCGGATTGCAACCGTACTACCTGGGTAGTAGTTTCGCCAATGGCGCCAATTGACAAAACCGGCAAAGAAGAGAGATTTTCTTTTAAGCTTGTTATTTCACCGTTCAGCTTATCCATGTCTGCTTTCACGGAAACGCGTAACTCTACTTGCTGGCCTTCGGGGATAGCATCTAATTGCGCTTGTAGCTTTTTTATCTCGTCCTGTCTGGTTTCTATCCCGGCAATGGTAAAAACCGGAATATCTTTCAAAGAGGATTTGAACTGTTCTAATTTTTGTTCCAAAACAGCCAGTTCCTGCAACATAGCCCCGCCAATTTCCGGCGCTATTTTATCTTGTTCATCCAGGCTTTTAAACGTGGCTTTAATCTTGGAAATAGAGGCAATAGTTTCTACTATGCCCGACACTTCCAAGGTCGGCATACTTAAAATAGAAGCTTTTAAAGCATCTAAATCTTTTTCGAGCATAGTTATCCCGCCCTTTAGGTTTTGGCCTATCTGGCCCTCTAATTCAGGCAGGGTAAGGCTGCTCAATTGCTGCTGCAATTTGGTTAGTTGAGCGCTTTTGTTTTGGAGTTCGCCTAAATCAAGTTCTGGTACGCCTTGAATTAACACGGACAGTCCTTTTATTTCAGCTTCTATTTTTTGAATCTCCGGTAAAGCAGTATCGGCAATTTTAATATTTCCCTCAAAATCTAAAGATGAGGCAGTAATTTTTAGTTTTTGGAGTTCCTGGGTTTTTTGAACGATGCCCTTTATTGCCAGATCTGGTACTGAATTAAGGGATGCTTTAAACTGTTTTAATTCGGCTTCTAACGTCTGTATTTCCTGCAAAGCCGTACCACCTACCGATACTTTTACATCGGTTGAATCGGGCAAAGCATCTAATTTAGCTTTAGCTTCCGCAGATTTTTTAATCAGTTCTTCTAATTCGGCAACTCCCTGCACATCCACATCGAGTACCGGCATATTGCCGATATTGCTACGTAGAAAGTTTATTGAGGCGTTCAGGGCGTTTATCTGGTCATTTGTGCCTCCAGTAATAGAAATGTTTATTTTATCGGCCGTTGGTAAATTTGCCAGTTCGGTTTTTAGCTTTTGGATTTGAGCGGTCTTTTCGGCAATGGCACCTAAGGTTAGTTCGGGCACGGCATCGATTGTACCCCGCAATGTTTTGATTTCTCCGTTCAAACGGGTAACATCTTGCAGGATATTGCCCTTTAACTCTAAGTTTTTCGGGTCTACGTCCTGTAAAACTTTTTGCAACCTTTTTATTTCGGCTTCCCGTTCTTCAATGCCCCGGATAATCAGTTCGGGCATATTCGTAAGGCTGGCGCGAAACTTATCGAGGTTGCTCGTAATGGTGGCAATCTGTTGCTGGATTTTACCTCCTATTTCGGGATTTATCTGGTCGGCGGCGCTAAGTTTTTCAAAGTGTTTGGTTAATTTTTCGATACTTCTGATCTCCCCTGAAATATCGCCAATGGAGAGTTTAGGTAGGGTTTTTAGGCTGTTTTCTAGTGTTTCTACCTGCGTATTGATCCGCCGTATTTCAACCTCAATTTGGCTTTTTAAATTTACATCAATATCTTTACCCGTACCTAGTTTTTCTAATTGGGTATTAAGTGCGGCTATTTGCGCTTTCTTATTATCTATTTCGCCCAATGTAAGCGTGGGCATATTTGTTACCAGATTGTCTACCCGGCCTAAATGGGTTTCCAGTTCGGTGATTTGCGATAGCACGCCCTGGCCGATAATGGATAACTTTTTCTCGTCATCCATGCGGTCAAAGATGCTTTTTAAGCTTTTTAGCTTTTCGGTGCTTTCCGCAATGCCTTCTACGGTTAGTTTCGGCATGGCCCCAATACTTAATTTAAAGCGGTCGGCGCTATCCGTAGCCGTTTTTAACTCGTTATTCAGATTACCCAAACTATTCTGGTTAATGCGGGCAAAAGCAGCCCCTAAGCTTTCTATTTCGGTTTTTAAACCAGTAATTTTATTCTGAATTGCCGTACCTTTGCTGCCGGTTTGTTCGGTTTTGCTTAGTTTGTTATAAGCTGTTTCTAGCTGGGTAATTTGCGCGGTCTTTTTAGCAATTATATCGGCTCCGGCTTTTTGTAAGGAATCGGACTTAGCAAGCTGCTGGTTTGCCTCTATCATTTTAGCAACGAGTTCGGCCTCTTTCTGCACCAGAGCGGAAAGGGAGGATTCGTAAGCAGTCTGGCTGGTATTGCCACGGGCATAAGCATCATTTAACCGGGCTTTTTCTTTGCCTACATCGGCCATGCCTTTTTCTAAAGCGGAAAGGGTAGCTAATTGCTTGCGGGTATTTTCATCTAAATTTTTAAACGCCCCGCCGCTGTTTTGGAGCATATTAATATACTCCCTTTGGGCTTGCATAGACAACTCAAAATTACGCTTACCAGCCTCCCCGATTTGGCGAAGTTTAGCCAGCATATTTTCAGCACCTTTATTAAAATCAGAATCTTCTATTACCGCCGCAAAGGAAAGTGGCTGCCCGTTGATGTCCATGTTTTACCTACTATATCGTAATTACAAGTTCTGTATTATTTAGCTTTGATTAGGTTTTATTTGTTGGTAAGTGGTGAAAGGTAAAATATTTGAAAATAATATTTGCTTTTGTGGAATATGTGGGATACTTTTACCCCATGCAAGATGACAGAGTAAATATAAAGGTGCAACCGGGTGTAAGGCGCTTGGTTAAGCTTGTAGCCGCTCATGTAGGCAAAACACAGTCCGATGTTATAAAAGAGTGGGCAGAGATAAAATGCAAGGAGTTAGAAATACCAATAAAGTAATGG